>Ga0209023_10000467_pt1 | contig 61434 bp, 56 predicted proteins | sample LakOneMetagenome_FD_187468 | JGI IMG/M metagenome (GOLD analysis project Ga0209023, IMG submission 187468) | Freshwater and sediment microbial communities from Lake Erie, Canada (SPAdes) (version 2) | ecosystem: Environmental > Aquatic > Freshwater > Lentic | place: Lake Erie, Canada...
CGGTGACGTCCTCATCCGCGTAGGCCAGCACGCCGAAGGCGTAACCGAACGCCTCGGAGCTGATGTCGCCCGCGACCGTCACATTGACGTTGTCGCTGTCGGAGACGGAGAGCACGCCGTAGGCGCTAGCGTAGTGCGAATAGACGTCGATATCGCCTTCGACGTCGACGTTGGCGGTGTCGTTGGCGACCGACAGGACGCCGGTCGCATAGCCCGCGGCCTCGACGTCGATATCGCCGGTTTCGTAGGCATAGGAATCGCCACCGTAGGAAACCGCGTACAGGCCATAGGCCGAGTTGTTGTCGGAGGTCACATCCACGTCGCCGTTGACCGTCACCGTGGCGGTGTCGTCAGCCTCGGCGACCGCGCCGAAGGCGTAGCCGTAGGCCTGGACGTCGATGTCGCCCGTCACCGTGGCGCTCGCGTCGCCGGTGTCGGATTCGGCGCGCACGCCGGAGGCGCCGTAGTTGTCGGACTGGACGTCAACGTCGCCGGTGACGTCGACCGTGGCGTTGTCGTCGGCATAGGCGCCCACGCCGACGGCGTAGGAGTCGGCGGCGGTGACGTCGACGTCGCCGACGCTGGTGACATCGACGGACGAGTTGTCCGATACGGCGATGATGCCGCCGGCGAAATATTCGGTGCCGCCGTCGACATCGATGTCGCCGGTCATGTCGACGGTGACCGCGCCCCCGGCGTAGACGTCGATGCCCGCCGAGAAGGCGCCGCTGTCGACTTCGATGTCGCCGACCATGGTGACGTCGGCGGTGTCGCCGGAGCCTGAGCCACTGTTCACCTCGATGCCCACGGCGTCGTAGTCGTAGGCGGACTGCACGGTGATGTCGGCGGTGACGTCCACGACGGTGTCGTCGCCGGCTTCGGTGTGGATGCCGTAGGCGTCATCGTCATTGCTTTCGACGTCGATGGTGCCGTCCGTGACGGTGACGCTGACGTCGCCGGTGGGCGAGTAGGCGTAGATGCCGGTGGCCTGGCCGTAGGCGTAGATGTCCATCGCCCCGCCGGAGGTGACGTCGATCTCGTCGGCGTCCTCGGCGTCGATGCCATAGCCTGAGCCGGTGCTGTTATCGACGTTGATGTCGCCGGTGTTGATCACCGTGCCGGTCGTCTGCGACGTCGTATAGATGCCGTACATGGCGTCGTCGGAACCGACCGCGTCGATGTCGCCCGAGTTATTCACATAGGCCGCGCCGCCGTCCGAGGCGGCGTAGATGCCGTCCGAGTAGCCCTGCGGACCAGAGCCGTCGACGCTCAGGTCGCCGGTGTTGGTGATCGAGGCGTCGCCGCCGCCATCCGCCTGCGCCTCAAGGGCGTCGTCGCCGGCCGTGATGGCCGCGCCGTTGGTGATGGTGGCGTCGCCACCGTTCTGGGCCCAGGCGTACAGACCGTCGTAGACCGCGTTCACGGTCGCGCCGGCGTAGGCCTCGATGGTGGCGTTCAGGCCCGCGTAGGGGTTCACCGCGGTGACGCCGTCGTCACTGGGGGTGTTGACGTGGACGGCGGCGATGGCGGGAGCGCCGACCAGGACCACGGTGATGTTCTCACCGGCGTCCGCGACGTAGTCGATCCCCGTGGGGTAGGGATTGGCCGTGCCGCTCGTCGACGTACAGACCGCCACGGAGCCGACGTCGTTGCCGCATTCGTCCGCCGCCCAGGCCTGACTGGGGGCCGTGACCGCGATGGCGATGCTACAGCCCAGCGCCGTGCCGAGCAGCAGGGACAGCCGCGAGGCGCCCTTGATGATCGACGGCCGCGACGGCCGGAACGAGGCGCGCTTGGCTACGCGAGCGGTGCGGAAACGGCGAACGGAATTCGGACGATAGGCCATTGAGATTACCCCCACATGAGCCGACTACGGCTCGCGCATGCGCCCCCACTGAACGCATTCGGCTAACGAGATAGCATCGTTACTTTCTTGGTTGGAAGGGGGTCTAGCGGAGTCAAACTCGCCCCAGGGGGGTTCACGGGTTACGCGAATATTTCCAATAACTCGTTGTATTTATTCACGTTATATCTCTTATTGAAAACAACTCCCGAGGGAATTGAAACCTTAACAATTCACTAAGAAATACAGCTGCTTCGCCCGGACTCTTGAGGTCGTTGCAGTTCGGCAAAAAAATATTGAATCCAAATTCTCTTGACTCTCAAGCCTCTCGGAGACTCAGCGCGAGGTACACCCGGTCAGGATGTTCTGCGGACGTTTTCACGCCGGGTTTGTTCTCGGACGGAAGGCGCGGCATGCGCCGCAGATACCGCTATGCCTTCATCAGCTGCTGGTAGCGTGCCTGCTGTCTTCCGGTTGATCCGGGTGCGTGCAACGTCAGCGCAAGAGCCCCATCGCGGCCGGCCACCGGATCCACGATATCCGCGGCGCCGCCACGGCAGGCTTGGCGCCAAAGACTACGACGGCGCACGTCGCCGCAGGTAGCGTGTGACCAGACGACGCTCATCGCGAAAAGAAAGGAGCGCCAAGCTCTCTAGGCCTAGCGGCAGATTTTTTTTGCCCATTTTGCCCATTTTGCCCATTTCCCGGACACCACGCGGACCTACGACCACGACCAGGCCCGCCAACCGTTGCCCGCAGGCCGTCGCGCGCCACGGCGCGTTTCGGCGCGGCCAAGATTTTGACAATGGACGACCCTAGTCTGCGGGCCTCCAGACGATCGATTCGAGCTCCCAGTATGCATGCGCAATCTGCCATCAAGTCATCCAACGTCGCGGCTCCAGCCGACCGCAGCGGTCGTGACGTCATCGGCTGCCTCCTGGATACGTCTCAAGCTTGCTCGATGTTGGCTGATGCCTGCCTGTCGACGTTCGACCCCGGCTTGGCGCAATGCGGCAGGCTGGCGACGGATTGTTCTGAAATCACTCTGGTTGCGGCAAGGGTCGCGGCGCGCCGAACTGGATCAAACGAAGCTGTGGTGCTGGGGCTGTTGATGCTGTGCGAGGCGCTCTGCCGCGATTGCGCCGCGGAATGCGCCAGCCTGGGACGTACAGACTCGATCTACATCGACTGCGCCGCCAACTGCCGACACTGCGAAACGAGTTGTCGCGACGCCCGAGCTGAACTGGCGGTTTCAATCGTCCAATAGTCGTCAGCTCAATGGTCGCAGGAAAGCGGAGCTGAAATCGACTACCTGTTGGATGCGCCGGCCATCGCCTCGCCCGCCGTTCCTCGTCAACGGGGCGGCCGGGTCTTCAGGGCTGCCGCCATGGACTCCAGTTCAGACCACTTCCAACCGTACGCCGCGCCCAGCCTCACCAGCGCGGTCGCGGGGACGGCGCTGATCCCCCGCTCGTAGCGTGAGACCTGTTGGAACGACGTCCTGAGAACCGTCGCAAGATCGGACTGGCTAAGGCCGCTGCCGGTTCGGCGTTCTCTGATCGCGGCGCCTAGCGCAATGTCTAGCGGATCGCGCGTTTCGGCCTCGATGTCGCCCTCGGCTGCAAGCTCGGCCGGTCGCTCCATCGGCGGCGCCGGCTCCGAGCCCATGACGGCGCGCCACAGGTCGGCCTTGTCGGGCCAATAGCGAAACACGCTGCTGGGCGCCCGACCGGCCTCAATGGCGATCTCGCGCACGCTCACCTCATGAAACGGGCGTTGGGCGAACAGCTGGCGCGCCACCGCCATCAGGCGTTCGCGGGTCGCGTCCGATCTTGCCTGCCGCGGTCGCCCCATAGTTACCTCTTGCGGTCGGGTTTTTTCACCGCCACGACGATTCTACCGGTTTCCGATCCCACTTGCTTCAGTTGACCTCGTCCGTGCAACACCAACGCAAGAGCCCCCATCGCGACCTCGACTGGGCCGCCATCCTGTCGGACGCCCGGCGCGAGGATGTCGGCGCCGGCGCGGTGGCTCGGCGTCTGGGCGTATCGCAATGCACCGTGCGCCACTACGCGGCCCTGCATCAGCTGGATCTGCGCATCCGCCATCGCCGCTCCAGCAAAGGCATCGAGTGGGTCTGCGAACTTCAGGCGGCTCAGCGCGAAGGGCTTTGCGCCGTCGAGCTAGCTCGCCGACTCGATGTGAACCGCGCGACGGTTGAGCGACAGGCGAAGCGGCTTGGGCTTGGGCTGGGCGGGCGGCGCGACTGGCGCGGTGAGTTTGCGCGCGCGCGCAAACACGGCGAATCTCAGAGCGCGATGGCGCGTCGCCTCGGCGTCTCGCGCCAGGCCGTCTCGTTGGCAGGCCGCAAGATTGGTGAGGTTCTGTGAGCCGGCGGCTGCCTATCGATTGGGAATCCGTGTTTGACCAGGCCCGAAAGTCCGGATGGGGCGTGACCGAGATGGCGCTCAAGTTGGGCGTTAATCCCGCGACCGTTCGCTATCACGCCGACCGCCTGGGCTTTGGCTGGCGGCGCCGGCGCCGTGCCTCTGCCAAGGGTATTGATTGGCCCGCGGAACTTGAGGCGGCCCGCCACGAAAACCTCACAGCTATCGCGCTGGCGCGGCGATTGGCGGTGGCGCGACAGGCCGTTTACAAGGCCTCGCACCGGCATGGCCTTTCCCTGTCCGAGCGCCGCGACTGGCCCGCCGAATTTGCTCGCGCCAAGGCCGCGGGCGAAACCCAAAGCCAGCTCGCGCGACGACTTGGAATATCCCGGCAAGCGGTGTCGAAGGCGGCAAAGCTTCTTTTGAAGGCGCCCGGCCGGGACCCCTCAAGGGCGGAACCCGCTTGACCGGTTGATGGGCTGTCGAGCGCGTTTGTGCGGCGGCGCGGGGCTGACTTGGCTCGGGTGTCACGTGACGATCAAGGCTACGTCGGATGACGCCGCTGACCGGTTGATCGGCGCCAACGAGCGGCTACAACGCTAGGGGTGAAACCCTTCGTCGTGCCTGATCTCTCAATCGCGGACGTTCGACCGTCCATTGCTGCTGCGCCGCCTTCGCGCCTGGAGCAGCTGGGCGGGCGATCCAGCCGAATCCAGGAAGATCTCGATGCCAGCCTCAAGGGCCTGCTCACCGGCGGCTGGGGATGGGGGGGTGAACGATTCGAGCTCTCCGACACGCCTGTGTGGTCTGGCTATTCCCGAAGTTTTGAATTTCGCCTGCAGTCCTGGGAGCCATTCCTACGGCTCGCCGCAGGATTCGAAACGACTGGCGCGGAGATCTACTACTCGGCGCTGAAGAAGTTCGCCTTCGCCTGGCTGCGACAGGTCTACGTTGCGCCAAAAGTAGGCCCCGACGGGTCCCTGCTGGGCGAGCTCGACGAACAATCTTTTCCCATGGCCTGGTACGACATGGCCGTGGGCCTTCGCACCTATCGGCTCGCCTGGTTTTGCGAACGAATCGCGGCCGACGCTTCTGTGACCGACGCTGCGTTTCGCAGCGCGCTACGCGCCCTCTACGTCCACCTGGGCGTGCTGGCGCGCGACAAGAGCTTCAGCAGCCACAGCAACCATGGCTTCTACCAGGCGATAGGCCAGTTCGCCGCCGCACGCCGGTTCGCCGACCTCCCGATGATGGCCGCCTATGCCGAGCAAGGCTTGCAGCGATGGCAGAACATTCTCAGCACCCAGTTTTCGAATAACGGCGTCCACCTCGAGCACTCCCCCGGCTACCATCAGATGGTGCTCGGCACGCTGTTGGGGGCCCGCACGTCGGGACTGCTCGCTCATCTAGCTGTGCCGCCGGACCTCTCCAAAATGCAGGAGGTCCTATCGTGGATGATCGCGCCGGATTTCACCCTGGCCCCGATCGGCGATACCGACCCCCAGTTCGCCGGCGAAAATCTTGGCGCTGTCGAAGAACTTGAGGTCGCACCTCTCGCCTGGCTCGTCTCCGGGGGCCGGACCGGGACGGACCCCCCCATGGGAGCTGCGGAATACCGAACAGAAGGCTATGCCTTTGGCAGGCTGTTGTCGGCGGGAGAGGACGATCCCCGTCGCGCGGCCTGGCTTGCCCAGCACTGTGGGTTTCATTCTCGCACCCACAAGCATGCGGATCATGGAAGTTTCATCTGGCATGACCAGGGCCGGGCAATCCTGGTCGACCCGGGGCGATATGACTACGGCCCGCGCTCCAAACCAGGTTCGACGCTCGCGAAGGCGGGCAATTGGTATAGTGACCCCAGGCGCATCTATGTCGAAAGCACGCGCGCCCATAACTGCGTTGAAATCGATGGTCTCGACTACCCGCGGGTCGGTGTTTTGCCCTTTGGCAGCGGCTTGCAACATTGTTCGGTTCAATCGGGTGGAGTCGTCACCGAGTGCGAATTCCGGCACTTCGAAACCATCCGACACCGGCGCGTCGTCTTCATGAAGCCAGGGGCCTATCTGCTGGTGATCGACTGGCTGGCCGATACAAAGGCCGCACCGCACGAATTTCGCCAGCTCTTCACTTTCGCCCCCAATTGGCTGCTGGATCAAAAGGCCGACCGAATAGACGTCACCGACAGCCTCGCGCCGTCACGCGATCTGGTCGTCAAACCGATGCTTCCGGATATGGGAATTGAGCAGATCTCAATGGGGCGAGAGGATCCGGAGCTTGCCGGCTGGACCTCGCCGGGCCCGCGGCGACTGGTTCCCGCGCCCAGAATTGGTCTTCGAACGCCTCCCTCAAGCGGCGCCGTATTCTGCACCCTGTTCGCCTTCGGTAGCGATATCAGTGTTGGCGAAACCACGCAGATCGCGCCGGCGTTCACCTCCGGAACGCTGAGTTGGCGTCAGGACGGGCGTGGTCAGCGCGTTGAATTCGTCCGCGGCGCCAAACGCCAGATCAAGATCGCCGCTATGGAAATCTGAGGAGAGCCTCGTCTTGAACTCGCAGGACCACGTTGAGATCGGCGCCCAGCAAGTTGGCAACCCGCGTCCGACGCCGGCAAGCTGGCGATCGATCCTGAACGAGGCCGTCAGGCGCGGATGGCCTGTTTCGGAGGTGGTGCGGCGCACCGGCGCGTCGATCGCGACCGTGCGAAAGTATTGCCGGCTACACGTCGTTGCGCTGCCTCCGGGCGATCCGGCGCCCAGGCGGATCGACTGGGCCGCTGAATTTGAACATGCTCGGGCGCATGGCGAAACAATCGCCCAGCTCGCCGCCCGGATCAAAGTGACCTCTTCGGCGATCGACAAGGCCAAGGTTCGATTCGGTGTTCAACTAAGCCGAGGCAAGGGTGGCGGGCCGGTCTGCCCCGACTGGCGCATGGCGCTGGAATCTGCCCGAAGCGCGAAGGAAACGCAGAGCGACGTCGCGCGCCGATTGGGGGTGCCGCGCCAGACCGTCAATCGCGCCGCCGCTCGACTCGGAATCGCGCTCAGGGACGGTCGAAAGGCTCCAGTGCATTCGAACGTTCGAGATCGGATCTGACACCTCAAAGCATCCACCTGGCGGCGCAGCGGGGAGCCGCGGTTGGCGATGCAACGGTGAAGTGGCTATGATCTTCGGATGGTTGAGCAGAACAATCCAAAGCTCTGGCGCGCGCGACGCGATCAGCTGGCTAGCCTTCTTGACGATATCGCCAAGGATCGCGTCAGCCAATCCTACGCCCATAGTGAAGTCGCTGATATCATGAGTGAAATCGAGCGCCTCGACCGGCTGATCGGAGCAGGATCGGATGGGGGCGGGAGCGTGACGTCGGAGCGCAAGAAGTAAGCTCGACGCCCGAGCTACTCCTTCCGCTGATGTCGGCGGACCTAGGCCGAACCTGGGACGATCATGTAGCCGGTCGAATCCGTTGCGCCGCAAAGATCGATGAGCAACTTTCCCGCTTCCGGCCGAAACTTGCGGTACTGATCATGGGCCACGAGAAAGACGACAACGTCAGCGTTTTCAAACGCCGTGTCGGTATCCACCAAATCTAATCCGCGCTCGTCCAAGAGCATATCCTGATAAGGATCCGTGCAGACCACCCGCCCAGGGAATCGTTCGCTGATGGTGCGCGCGATATCCAGGGCAGGGCTGGAATCGAACAGGTCGGTTCCCGGCTTGGCTGTCAGGCCCATGCACGCAATCACCCCGCGCTGACCAACAGCGGCGGCGACGTGATCGACGATCCAGCCTGGCTTAGCCTCATTCACCCCCCTCGCGGCTTGAATCAGGCGGGTTCTTACCGGGTCGGCAGAGATCAGAAATCTGGGATCTAACGCGACACCGTTTCCGCCCACGCCGGAACCGGGCCGCAAGATTTCCACGCGAGGATGACGATTGGCGATATCGATTACATCCCAAACGTTGATCCCGACATCGCCGCATACCATCGAGAGTTCGTTGGCGAAGGCGATATTGAGATCGCGGAATGCATTCTCCACAAGCTTTACCATTTCGGCGACGCGGTGGTCGGTCGGCAAGACTTCGGCGCCGAGGTGGCGCTGATAGAAATCGGCGGCGCGATTGGTAGCGCGCGATGTCAGTCCGCCAACCGTCCGGGTCGAAGCCACATCCTCAAGACTCCGGCCTGGCCGCGAACGCTCTCCGGCAAAAGCGATATCCAGGTCCCACGGCTTGGCCGAGGCTTGCGAGCCGTGAAACTCGTGAAGGACCGCGTCGGCGCGCGCTGTCATTCCCGGAGGACCGCTCGACTCCAGAATGAGCAGTTCATCCCCCTGGAGTACCGATGCGATCTTCTCAAGCGCCCGCTCCAGAACTCCATAATCTGGCTGGGAGATGTCGTCGGTGGACGCGTCAGCAGGGTTGGTGACAATGAACACCTTCGCGGGGCGAGGCGTCAGCGATGCGGTCAATCGCCGCTCCTCGACCTCATGTCTCAAGACGGCCGCCAAGGCTCGGTCGACCTGGTGTAGGCGCCCGCCGTTCACCGCCGCTACGCGCATCGCATCGTCGTCGATTCCGAGAACTCTTAGGCCGGCGCGTGCAAGTCCCACGGCCAGAGGAAGCCCAGTCGCGCCCAGATCTGAAACGCACACGTCATAGGCCTCTTCGTCGAGGCCGCGCGCGGAACTGAGCTCTATGATGTTGGTCATGGGGATGCTCGGGCGCCGTCGCGTTCTCTAGACTAACCAAACCCGCTTCGCTCGACTGTTGCATCGCAGGTGCAGATCGGCAGGACTTGCAGGTACCATGCTCATGGGATCGTAGACCACGCACATCGCGTAACACACAGCCACGGAGGCTTTGTTTGTCAGACGCTCGCTCAGATCGAGATTTCGGCGAGGCATGCGAACGCAATTCGCCACACGAATCCGCCGCGATAGACGCGCGCGAGGAGACGATTTTGCGCCTTTGGCTCCAAGAAAAAACACTGGAAGAGATTGGATGGATCCTCGGGGTAACAAAGCAAAGCGTTATGCGCTGGTCTCGCGCTATGCGAGCCCGCGGCATAAACCTACCTAAGCGAGGCCCCGGTTGGGTGTCTCCCAGGCGCGCGCAACGACACAGCCGGAATGAGGCTCGCAACGAGCGGATTCGGGAGCTCCTAAGTCTGCCGGAACGGCCGAGCTACCAAGTGATCGCCGATGAACTGGGGATCAGTCGAAATTCAGTCTCCAGCCTCATGCGGAGGGATCGCTGGAATGGGCTCTTGACCCCATACAAGAGGCGCTGGAATAGTGCGGATGATGCTCGGCTCAGGGAAGGCTTGGCCCTCGGAGCGGACACCTTAGCCCGGCGGCTCGGCCGCACATCGGGAGCAGTGAAGGCGCGCGCAACCAAACTCAGTTTGGTCTGGCCTCAGACGCCACATACGCCAACGAAGCAATTGTCGGACCTTGTGAAATCGCAATAGGGTCAGGCGTCCGCCGCGAAATATTCATTCACGGGCCTACCGCGTTGGTCCGCTGACGGCCGACCAATTTCACTGAACGCGATCGCCGCCAAGAATGAACGACCCCATCTCGCCGGCCATCCTATCGACGGTCCCGGCCGTGGCTTGATCGAAGCGTGGCGCGCCACACCGCCAACAATTGAACCCGGTCCACTCAATCGTCGCAGATTGCCTCCTTAGGACGCACTAAAGATCGAAAGAGCCGCCAGAAGAGGTAGATAGCCATGACTGATGTCCACCCGAGCACGATCCCGCAGGCATCCGCTAGGACGTCGGCTATATCCGCATCTCGATGAATGATCGGCAGGGCTTGAGCCAACTCGATGCCGACGCCACCCAAGAGAAGCCCAATGACCGGCGCGATCGCGCCGCAACGAGGAAACGCTGCGGCCCCTAGAAGCATAAGAGCCCAAAAGGCGCTCGCATGCAGGATTTTGTCGTGTTCCGCCATCAGACCGGTCGGTGGCGGCCCAAGTGCAACGGCCGCGACGATCAAGCACGCGGCGATGAATAACCCGATTAGGCCCAGAGCCAATGCCTGGCGCATTCTTGGGCCCCAGTTTAGGACGGTCGCTGGCGTGAACATGAGGAACGCGTTGTGAAGGAACTGATGGCCTTAGCCAACGGCCACAACATCATAATGGCCATGCTGGTCAATCAGCTCGACGCCCGAGGCGAACTAGACCAGGCGCAATTCGCCACGCTCTTGCGCGAAACTGCCGAGGTGGCGCTGGCTGAGGCGCCCGACATTCCCGCCACCCGACTGGACATCGTCCTGCTACGCAATCTGGCCGACTTGCTGGAGCAACCGAGCAGCTGGACGCCGATCGTCGTTCCAGGCGGCAAGCGGGGCGGCGAGGAATGATTGCCTCCGCGCCTTTGCAGCTCCTGCCGTGTGAGGAAGACGTCTGCGCCCGCGCCGACGCGCTGATTTTACAATTCGCCCTAAGCGGGGAGCGCGATGATCTGTTGTCGCTGGCTCGCGCCTGCGAGGGGTTCGACGATGCCCTCAGCCGCGCCGCCGGCCAAGCGATCGGCCGCCGCGCGCTGAACCTGCCGACCGAGGCCTTGCCGGAGCTCGATTTGTTGGTCCAGAAATCAACTGGGTCGACCGCAAGTGAATAAGGCCAGGAACTCATCCCTGCCAATCCGACGATGAGACCCAAAGCTGCACGGTCAAAATCTCAACGCTCCTAGGTATTGCGCGAATAGCAGCGTCCTAGGGATCTCTCGGGGCCGCTTTACTGATTTCGCGAGCTTTCATCCTCGCCCGCTCCCGCTTGCGAGACTTCATTTGGCGCAATGCGGTGGAGATGTCGGGATAAAACACAAGGCCAACAGCGGCAGCGCCACCCAGGGCAAGGACCATTATCACAGTATGCATGCTGTCTCCGCCGGCCCGCAGCGCCCCAGATATAGTGCGCCATAGCCGGTCGGTCCAATGCTGCCCGGGTCTACTCCGCGTCCACGCCGCTGGGCGTCAGCGAAGCCTGGCGCGACACATAGCCGGCGTCCTTCAAGAATCGCTCGAGCTTCGCCGGAAACTCCCGATCCACCGAACCCGAGGGACACGCCGATCCCCCGGAGTCGGCTTCACAAGTCAATCCAACAGGCTGAAGCCGGTCCTTCCCATAGTTGGCAAGCATGATGTCCCAAGCCCAACGGACGCGGCCAAGGCGCGCCGCGTCCCCGACGAAGGCTGCACAGGCGCTGACCGATCCTAAGACGCAAAGACGCTGCGTCTCGCCGATGTGGGAACTGAAGATTTGGCCAAAACGCCCTGACCCCGACACGTCATCGAGCGCGCCATTCACGAGCCGCATGATCCTAGGCGGGGAAGGCGTCGACGGTCCGAAAGCCGCTTCGAATCGCCGATCATTCAAAACCCATTCGCGGGCTCCGTCGCCGTCAATATCGGTGGGGAATTGTTCGACGTCCGCGACCGGCCAGTCTCCGAGGTCCGCCATCTTCAAAGAGTCTTTGGTCGGATAGATCACCTGCACATGCATACAGCAGGCTTGGCCACGCCACGTGGCGACCACGACGGAATAGGTTCGGTCCCGATCCGCCAACCTTCCTAAGCCAAAAAGGCTCGCGCGGTCGGCAGGAGCGCCGGGGTCAGCGATGATCGAATGCCGTGCCCCACTGGTGTCTTCAATCGTCATGACGGCGGCTTTGCGACCGACCTGGGCTCTAGGCGAAAAGCTTACGGACAGGGTCTCAAGCCGAAAGGATCGAGCCGATGCATCCGAGAGCTCGGGCCATGGCAACATCACTTCGGTCAGTGGCGTCGCCAGATCGACGCTTCCGGTGGACGCGTCGTCGTCGGCCTCGCCGCCCAATCCGACCGGCTTACCTGAAACCCAATCAAGCACGCTGGGCCGCAGTAGCCCAACAGCTCCGGTAAAGGCGGCGAACAGCATCACGATAGCGCCGATCACCAGTCCTATTGAGATAAACCGAACCTTCCGCAGCCGCTGCTGTCTGGCTTGCAGAGTCGGGCCCTTCTGGGGACCTCGACGCCCAGAAAACCGTTTCCCAGGCGTACTTTTCGCGACGCCAGCAGTCGAAACTCGGCTGGCCGACGACCTGGGACGCCAAGCCAAGTCGTAGGCGGCGCGGCGCTTGGGGTCGCCAAGGATGGCATAGGCGGCGTTGATTTCCTTGGTCCGGGATTCCGCCGCGTCTCGATCGCCCTCCGATGCGGCGCCGTCGGGGTGATAGGTTCGCATGAGCGCCAGATAGGCGGCGCGGATAACTGCCTCCTCCGCTTGCGGGGCGACACCCAGCGTCCGGTAATGGTCGGTGCGGTCGTCCATGGTCGGCAAGCGAGATCCTGGATTCAGACGATATCGACGGCCACGGCCAAGGTAGTGGTCAACAGGAATAACACCGCTCGGTCCGCACACAATCACCTTTGCACCCCGTTGGGGAGCGACACTTCACCGCTCCGGCTGGCTAGGGGTGAGTTTGATTGAAACACGTCCATCGCGCGACGATCGGGACGACCGGCGCAGGCATGTCTACCGCGACGCAACAAAATGTCGCGCTACGGGGCCGCCAAGCTTGACCTCAAAAGGCCTCCGCTCGCATATGGAGCCTCGCAAATCGCGGGTTCTGCCGAGCGCACCGTAATGCTGCGTTGATCGGACAGCATAGATGAGTTTGGCGCTTGATCGATCTTCACTGCCATCTGCTACCAGGAATTGACGACGGCGCTTCTGACCTGGAGACCTCGTTGGCGATGGCGCGCATGGCCGTTGCCGATGGCATCGAGGTTGTGGCGTGCACGCCCCACATCATGCCCGGCTACTATGACAACACCGGACCCGGCATTCGCAGCGCGGTCGCAAACTTGCAGGCAAGGCTAGATGAAGCCGAGATCCTGTTAACCCTGATCCCCGGAGCGGACGTCCACCTCGTGCCGAACATGGCTGCGGGCCTCAAATCAGGACACCTACAGACCCTGGGCGACTCTCGGTACTTTCTGTTCGAGCCGCCACACCACATCGCGCCGCCTCGACTTGAAGAGGCTGTTTTCGAAGTCATGGCTGCTGGGTACCAACCACTGATCACCCACCCCGAACGACTGACCTGGATCGAGGCTCACTATGAAGTCATTGCCGGCATGGCCAGAACGGGCGCCTGGATCCAGCTGACCGCTGGTTCCATCACCGGCATGTTCGGCAAGCGGCCGCAGTATTGGTCGGAACGCATGTTGAGCGAAGGCCTCGTCCACGTCATCGCCACTGACGCCCACAATCTAAGGCGGCGCGTCCCCGTCCTTTCTGAGGCGGTCGAAGCCGTGAGCGAGAGGCTGGGCGCCGAGGCGGCACACGACATGGTTTGGACCCGACCGCTTGCGGTGTTACTAAACGACGAGCCCGCCTCTACGCCGGCGCTTGTCGGCGGGCAGTTGGAGGCTTCTTCGCAGCCAAACTTTTTTCGGCGACTGTTTCGCCTGAACTGATCACCTTTGGGGTGCCCGTAGCTATGTTCCGCCACTTTTTGCCGACGCTGCTCACCGTGCTTGCTGTCGTCGCCTGTGGATCCTCAGCAAGCGCCGCGCTTCCGGAGGCCAATTCAGGCGCAATGGTGGCCCTGCCGTTCCCACAAACTTCGACTCCAAACGACGTTTATCGGATTGGACCGCTCGACCTGCTCAACGTCAGTGTTTTCCAGGTGCCAGACCTTACCTTTGAAAAACTTCAGGTCGATGCCGCAGGTCAGATTCAGCTGCCCTTGATCGGGACGATTATGGCTGCAGGGCGTACGACAGCTGAACTCGCCCAGGAAATCTCGGTCAAACTCAGCGAGAAATACCTGCAGTCGCCTCAGGTGACCGTCACGGTTGCGGAAGCCGCAAGCCAAAAGGTTACTGTGGACGGCTCAGTCGTTGAGCCAGGCGTATTCGTGATCCGCGGCCGCACGACTCTGCTCCAGGCGGTCGCCATGGCGAAGGGGCCGGATCGAACGGCAAACCTTCACAGGGTGGCGGTTTTTCGCACCGTCAACGGTCAGCGTATGGCCGCGGTCTTTGATCTCCAGGCGATACGCCAAGCGAAGGCGCCCGACCCTGAGATACGGGGCGACGACATCATTGTCGTCGAAGGCTCGGCCCTAAAGGGGGCCTGGCGGGAAGTCATTGGGGCGTTGCCAGCGCTCTCGATCTTTCGGCCCTTCTAAAATCGTTTGAGTACCGTCGACTTGAGGGGATGAATGATGGCCGATCGTGAGTCAGGTCAGGATGAAGGGCGATCGCGCCACCTTGGACCCGTCGAGGAGCGCGCGCCCGCCGTCGCCCCGCGGCCTGGATATGGCGGTCTTGCCATCTGGGCGCCAGCCGATGATGGCCCAGAGTTTTCGCTCAACCTGGCGGAATACTGGCGGCTGCTGCTCAAGCACCGCATCCTAATCTCGGTTATCTTCGTCAGTGCGTTGGCGCTCGGCGCCGCCGCGACCCTGCTGATGACGCCGATCTATTCGGCCTCCACCATGCTGCAAATCGACCGTGAGGCAGCCCGGGTTGTGAGCGACAATGTCGAGCCGCAAGAGTCTATGATCGCGGGGGAGGAGTTCTTCCAGACCCAGTATGGCCTTTTGAGAAGCCGTTCGCTGGCCATCCGCGTGGTCGACAGCCTCAATCTCGCGAGTTCCGACCGGTTCATGCAACGCATGGGCACAAAACCCATCAAGGAGGAGAACGGGCGGGCCTCAACGGTGACAGGCCGGCGCGAGGCCGTCCTGAAGATCGTGCAGGACAATCTCAGCGTTAATCCGGTGCGGGGGTCGCGGCTTGTCAATGTGACGTTCGATAGCCCCGATCCGGTGCTAGCCGCCCAGGTCGCCAATGCCTTTGGCGAAAACTTCATCCAGTCCAACCTCGACCGGCGCTTTGAGTCCTCCTCCTATGCGAGAGACTTCCTTGAACGCCGCATTGCCCAGGTGAAGACCAAACTCGAAGAGTCCGAGCGCCAGCTCGTCGCCTACGCGACCCAACAACAGATCATCAATCTCAACGAGGGCGGGGATGCCGCCGCCGGCGCGCAGTCTCTCGATGCAAACAGTCTTGCGGCCTTGAATGCGTCCCTCGCCCAGGCGACGGCCGCGCGGATTGCCGCTGAACAGCGGTGGCGCGGCGCCAGCTCCGGTTCGCCCATGGGCATGCCGGAAGTGCTCCAAAACCCGACAGCTCAGCAACTCATCCAGACGCGAGGGACGCTGACCGCCGAATACCAGCAGAAGCTGCGGCAGTATCAGCCGGAGTTTCCCGAGATGCTGCGCCTGAAGGCCCAGATCGATGAAACCAATCGCCAGATCGACGCTGTGGTGGCCAACGTCCGTTCATCCCTGCGCGAACAATATGTGGTGGCGCAGAACGAGGAAAACGCGCTGCGCGGGCGTGTGAATGGGCTGAAGGGAGACGTTCTGGATCTTCGCGGCCGTAGCGTTCAGTACAACATCTTGCAGCGTGAACTGGACACTAGCCGGACCCTCTACGATGGCCTTTTGCAGCGTTACAAGGAAATCAGCGTCGCTGGCGGCGTAACCACCAACAATATCTCGATTGTCGACCGGGCGACCCCCCCGTCGATCCCGTCAAAGCCCAACATTCTCATCAACATGGCGCTGGCGGCAGCCTTTGGCCTAGGACTTGGCGTGCTCTCTGCCTTCGTAGCGGAGGCGTTGGACGAGTCGCTGACCACGCCTGAGGACGTCGAGGTAAAACTAGCAGTCCCCGTCCTTGGCGCGATCCCGCAACTCGCCAAGGGGGTTGAGCCGCTAGATGCGCTCGCCGACATCCGCTCATCGTTTTCGGAAGCCTATTACTCGTTGCGAACCTCACTGCAGTTCTCGACCGCCGACGGCGTACCCAGGACGCTGGTCGTCACCAGCGCGCGGCCTGCGGAGGGAAAAACGACCACCTGCCTTGCGATCGCGCAGAACCTAGCGCGGGTTGGCGCCAAGGTGCTGCTGGTCGATGCGGACTTGCGCAACCCCTCGCTCCACAGATTGATCGCGGCGGAAAACTCCCGCGGGCTCTCGAGCATCCTGTCTGGCGCAGCGACCGTGGCTGACGCCATTCAGCCATCGGAAAACCCCAACCTTTGGATCATCCCTTGTGGTCCGCTGCCGCCCAACCCGGCCGAGCTCTTGGGGGGGTCACGGGTTGAGGCCTTCCTGGCCGAGGCCCAGAAGAAGTTCGACGTCGTCGTCATCGACGCGCCGCCCGTTCTGGGCTTGGCCGACGCGCCCGTCTTGGCGTCGCAGGCCGAGGGCACAATCTTCGTCGTGGAATCGCGCAGCACGCGTCGAGGCCAGGCGCGCGGAGCCCTACGCAGGTTGACCATGGCCAATGCGCGCGTGCTTGGTGCAGTGTTGACCAAGCTGAATGTGCGCACCGTCGGATATGGCGGCTATGACTACGCCTATGACTATCAGTACGGCGCCGAAAAGCGCCCGTCCAAGGCGGCAAAGGCCGGAGCGAGCCGGACCAGTTGAGGCTGGGCCGATGACCAGTGGTGGACCACACAGCCTTGCTTCGTGGATCGCAGGGGTTTCGATCAGCCTGCTCACAGCGTTTCTCGGCTGGTCGATCGTGACCTCGGCGCTGAGTCAACTCCTGGCGCCTGAGGCTGCCATTCAGTTTGCACCCACGTCTCCCACCACGCTCGCCCGGCTTGCTGAAGCTGAATATTTCAAAGGGCACAAGGCCGACGCCGCGCGGCTTGCCCGCGCCAGCCTGACGCGCGCCCCCTTCACTGCCCGAGCCGTGCGTGTCTTGGGCATGAGCCTGAACCAAGACGCACAGCCGGAACTGACCGACCAGTTGATGACGCTGGCCGGTAATTGGGACCTTGCCGATTCGACCACCCATCTTTGGCTTTCGGACCGTCGGATGCAGCAAGGTGAATATTCCTCTGCATTCGCCCACCTGCACATGGTGCTCCGTTGGCGCCAGGATTTGTGGCCGGCATTGTTTGATGCAATGGCGGCAGACGCCCAGACCAACCCAAGAGTGTTGGAAGCTCTCTGCGATCAGCTAGCGCAAGGACCGAATTGGCGAGCTCCGTTTCTTGAGCACCTGGAGAACACCTCACCGGGTCAGGACTTGGCGGCTTCCATCGCCGATAGACTGAAGCGCGACGGACATGAGCTGGGCGACGATGAAATCTCGCGTCTCTTCGGAGCCATGATGCGCGAAAGGCGATTTGATGCCGTAATCCGCCTGGCCGACAGTCTCAAGGTCGCCTCGCGCGGTGATTTGGTGGATGGGGGATTCGAGGATGAGGCCGGTCCATTGCCCTTCCAATGGCGGATTGCTGGGGGCGCGGGCGCAACAGTTGAAATCGTCTCCGATCATGGGCCGTCCAAAACCTTGCACATCGCCTACGATGGCTATTCGACACCTGACTTGGTCAGCCAGATCTTGCGGTTGGCTGGCGGGGCCTACCAACTCACCGGCACAGTGTCGGCGCTTGGCGCAGCCGAGCGCCTGACCTGGGAGGTCCGCTGCGTGCAAGATGGAAAGACCCTGGCAACGGAGCGAAGATCGCAACCGCCAACCGCCGAAGGCCACGGCTTCGCGATTGATTTTACTGTGCCTGCGGAGGGGTGTGTCCTACAGGTGCTGGAACTCACACCTCAGCCGGGCGAACGGTATTCCGACGTTTCACTCTGGTACGATGACTTGAGGATCCGGCCGACCACGCCATAGCGCCCACGGCCTGAACTCGCCGTTCGGTACGGCGACGCAGTTCGCGGCCCTTGCCCTGCTGTCGTTTTTTCGTTATTTTGGAGAACTAGCGTATTGCCTGACACGCCGTGGGAGAGATGCTTGTGCGTAAGACCGTGACGTTGACGATCATGGCGATGGCCTTGTTGGCAGGCCAAACGGCCTATGCTAGCGCGCCGGCGGCGCCGCGTGTCGCAGACCGGGTTGGCGCGGTTTCGACCCAATCCGTCAAGCCCGCTCGCCAGGCAGTGCCGGCGACGACCAACCGGATCAGCAACGCAGCCACTACGGCCATGCAGTCAGCCAATCCGGGCAAGCCGCCGAGGCCGCTCCCTAGGTCTACGTTCTGTGAGAAGCACCCGAGATTCGACTTCTGCGATACTCAGGCTAACAACTAATCTTCACGTAGGCTTGAAAACGCGGTCGTGGGATATCGTCCCGACCTTGGTCGTTTGGGCGCCGAACGCTCTGTTCGTGAAATAATCGGGCACCTGTCGGTCGGGCTGCTCGGGCTTTCTCTGGTTTTTGGCGGTATTGAAGCGATCACGATCGCAGTCGTACCGCTTGAGTTCTGTGCGCTGCCGATCCTCGCCCTGGTCGCGTGGACACTTTACAAGACCGGTCTTCCTCGAGACTTGCGAATTCCCGCTGCCCTGGCTTGCCTGGTGGCGATTGTTCCCCTGCTTCAGTTGATCCCAATAGCACACAGTCTTTGGATCTTGCTGCCCGGTCGCGAAGCAGCAGACCTCGCAACCCAGTTGGCTCAGGTAACGCCAGATTGGCTACCTGCGTCGCTGACACCCGACATGACGTGGCGGAGTTTCCTGGTCCTGCTTCCTCCGCTGGGCGTCTTCTTTGGGGCGCTAGCTTGCTCAGGAAATCACCGACGTCGAATGGTGATGGTCGTCTTGCTTGCCGTCGGCGCAAATGCGCTTCTTGGCGCCACCCAATTGGGCGACAAGTCCGTGGGGGGGCTATTCGGCAACCCCAACCACCTGGCCACCCTACTCGTGATGGCGCTGCCCCTCGCGGCCGCCTATTTCCTCCCAATTGAGAGGTCGCCCACCAAGGACCCAAGGGTCTCCATGGTCTGGATTGGGCTGTTTGTCATGGTCACCCTGGTGGCCTTGGGGGTGGTGAGATCTCGGTTTGGCATTATTCTGGCCGTTCCTGCCGCTGCCTCTTCGGTGACGCTGATCTGGTTGGCCAGACAACGGAAAGATCGCGGCAGGGGCGTAATTGCACTCGCCCTGCTGGTGGCCGCCTCGGTCGGCGCGGTCGCCCTCTTCCAGTCATCGCCAATCCTGACGACATTCGAAGAAACCGACCTGTTCGCCACCAGGCGTGACGGTTGGGAGACGACGATCAGCGCGGCGCGCACCTACCTACCGATTGGATCGGGCGTCGGATCCTTCACGGCCGTCTACGCCGGATTCGAACCCGTCGACCAGGTTCAGGAGTCCGTCCTTAACCACGCGCACAACGACTATGCCGAGCTCTGGCTTGAGACGGGGCTGGTGGGGGCCATCGGGATCGCCCTTTTCCTAGCTTGGTGGGCCTGGCAGAGCGCCCGGGCTTGGCTCTCGCCAGCGATCAACCGGGCGACGCTATTCGCCCAGGCCGCGGCGCTGAGTTGCGGGTTTGCCCTGCTGCACTCGATCGTTGACTACCCTCTGCGGACAGAAGCCATTTCGACCGTATTCGCGCTGTGTTGTGCGCTTGTTTCTCTCCGAACCGTCTCCCGCGCTGAGGAAGCCGGCTCACGGTAAGCCCGCGGGCGAATCGTCAGCGGCTCCAGGATCACATCGATCAGACGGCGTCCGGCTCGTTCCAGGAGATCGTTCGATGCCGAGGGACACATCTCAGGTCGGGGCAGCGTCGGCGATGAGCCGGCGCGGGGCCGCGGCATACAAGATTTGTTACGCTTGGGATCGCTCCCGCCTCCCGGCACCTTGGGGCCTCATGTTGCCCGACCGGTCAATGAGCCTGCCGACGTAGACGATCAGGATGCCAAAGAGAATGTAGACATAGGTCTCAGGAATTTTCCCGGTCTCCTCCGAGAAAGCGCGCACGAGGCCCAGCGTGACAACGATGGACAACGGGAGTGCGAGCGGCATTCGCATTTTGCCGCTTTGAACGAAACTCAGTACGAGCCCAAACGTCAGAAATATCGGTGGGATCGACCAGCGCCCAAAATTGAGGACGGCGTCACCGATCATGGTCGCATGAAACGCCCATTTCTTGCTGTAGGTGCTCGCGCCCACCGCCAGGTCTCGAACCTCGACTCCGGTGTTTCCTAGTTCCATGCCAAGCAGGTCCGGAATGGGCCAGGCAAGTCCCAGGTATGTACGGCCTCCAAACGAACCTTCCCCGAACGCCAGAGGGATGTATGGCCCGTGCAATTGACCCAATTCACCCGCGATCGACCATTGCGCGTACTTCAGGAAGTCGCCCGGACTCAAGCTTGCCACACCCGACAATCCGCCCGCCCTGTAGGTCGCCCCGATGGGCAGATAGATCAGGAGCATAACCAGCGCCACAGCCACAACGACGAGGCCTCTGGTCGATGGGCGGTCGTATCCCTTTAACCTGAAGAATAATATCGCCATCGCAGCCAATGGCATCAATGCTCGAACTCTACCTCCCAACATGGCCAGCGCAAGGAATGCTAGAACCGCAGGCATCATGTAGGCAAATTTTATCCGGCCAGTTCGCCTGAACTGACAATATAGATAAGATATGGACGCTGGGATTACAGCCAGTCCCGTATACCAAAGCACCCCTGTTCCCTTGTTGACAATAGTGCCGCGCATTTCTCCTTCAACTGCAGCCGCCTCAAGCGAGCCAATGTTTATGACGAGAAACGCGACGATCCCCGCAATTCCAAGCGCGAAGAATATCAAAGAGCTCGCAGATAGCTCGGCCCAAGAAATCTTGTATCTAGGTTGTGGAACGCCATAAGCCTTGCCAAAGAACACCGACGTTGAGCAAATTGCTATAACTGCTGCATTTATGATCAGCATAGCAATTTGAAATTGGCCAGGAAAGCGCATGCCGACCATATTCAGAATGTAGTTATCGCTAGTAAATGTAAAGAAGTACGGAACAAAGAAACGCGCTACCCAAACGACGCCAATCAGGCTCTGCGCAGAAAATATCGATCCGCTGTAGGTAATTGATACGTACAAGAAAAAAATGGTTATTGCCGAGGATAGCCAGAACAGCAATTGATGGTCATTGTAATCAAGCGAAACGTTGCGCGGGATTACCGCCACTGTTGCGAGCGAAATAAAGGCCCCGGCCAGCAAAAATATTGCCTTGGAACTTATCGCCAAAGACTGGGTATTTGAGCTTAGATTAGGACGCGTTGCCATAATGCGTATACCGTAAGTCTCTTTATTTCATTGAGCTAGAGTTAGTATAGTTCGGTGCTGAAAGGCTTATCGGATCTCTGCTTGAGGACCAGGTCAGAGATTTGCCTGACCGCGGGTCGTCGGCGGTTTCTGAACGACCATGCCATGCCTTTCCGGCGCAGGCGAGTTGGGTGGGCAGGCGCCTCTCAACGAATTTCCTGCGGCTCTCAGAGGCGTCCCAAACAGTGATGCGGAATCCCGGCGACCTCATCTCTCCAGGCCGGTAGATACTCCCGCGCAGGGCCCTCGGCGTACTGAACTCTGTCCATCCAAATTCAAACTCATGATATGCAAATTCATGTTTAGGACATTGCAAGCTGGGCGGGGCATCGCGGCTATCTCCGTCCTCCTTTACCATCTGAACAAGCAGATGGACGTGGATTTTGGCTATAGTATTCCTCCCTTCACCATAGGGTTCTCTGGAGTAGATTTCTTTTTTGTACTGTCCGGCTTTATCATCTACTACTCGCACAGGCTTGAAGTCGGAACTGGACAGGTGGGTCAGTACTTCAGGAAGCGGTTCATTCGCCTCTTCCCAGTGTACTGGATTGTCTTGGCCGGCGCCCTCGCCGTCATATTCCTGATCCCTTCGTTTGGAGAACCTCCACAGCGCCAGCTACTGGTCATCCTGTCATCGGTCACGCTTGTCCCGCTCGAGCCGACAACGGTGATCGGACAGGCGTGGACCCTCTATCATGAGGTGCTGTTCTACGCGGTCTTCGGGCTCTGGCTCATCGACCGTCGCTTCGGGTGGCTTGGATTTGTCTGGCTCGCGGCCTGCGCGACTCGCCTAACCTCGACGGCCCCCGTGTGGAACGAGATTGGTGATTTGCTGCGCTTTCTGACGTCACCGCTGAACCTCCTCTTCGGTCTTGGCGTCCTTACCGCCTGGGCGCAGACCCACCTGCCGCCCTCCAGACCCCGGATCGCAGCTGCGGCAGGCGCAGCCATCTTAGTAATCGTGGCGCCATTCATGCCTGCCCAGGCCGCCTGGATGCACATGACATTCGGCATCGGCTGCGCACTCATCGTCTACGGACTCTGCGCACTCGAGAATAAGGACCGCATGCACCCGCCCAGCTGGCTTGGAGGCCTGGGGGATGCGTCCTATTCGATTTACCTGACGCACACGTTTCTGATCTCCGCTGGGGCCATGCTCCTCCAACAGATCCAGTTGCCCATCGCGGCCGGCTTCCTGTTCCTCGGCTCATTTGCCTTGGCTGGCGGCGTAATGTTCCATCGCTGGGTTGAGAAGCCGGTGCTTGGGCTTCTGAGGCGGACGCTATCAGCTCGCGAACGGCCTGTTTCAGTCGGAAGCGGCTAGAGCAGGATCCATCACGTCTTTCCGGCCGCGGTCCGGCCGTCAGGGCAGGCCGCCGGCCTATCCCTCGAACGGGGCGAACGCTATAAGCCAGAACTGCTGACAACACGTCACCGGCCCGTTCGCCTGGGGCCGCTCCGATCAACAAACTGAGGGTTCAATATGCGCAATCCCAAGCGCGTTCTCGTCGCGGGAGGCGCGGGCTTTATCGGGTCGCATCTTTGTAAGCGGCTGTTGGAACAGGGTGAGGAAGTTGTCTGCGTCGACAACTTTTTCACGGGTTCGCGCGCGAACATTGCGCCCCTTATGTCAAATACTCAATTTGAGATCATCCGGCACGACGTAACATTCCCGCTCTACATAGAGGTGGACGAGATATACAACCTGGCGTGTTCAGCATCGCCGGTTCATTACCAGTCGGACCCTGTTCAAACCACAAAGACGAGCGTGCATGGGGCCATCAATTTGCTCGGCCTGGCCAAGAGGCTTGGCATCAAGATTCTTCAGGCATCGACCTCCGAGGTCTACGGAGACCCGACCATTCATCCCCAACACGAGGAATATTGGGGCAACGTGAACCCGATTGGGCCAAGATCTTGCTACGACGAAGGAAAAAGATGCGCGGAAACTTTATTCTTCGACTATTGGCGCCAATATAAACTCAGAATCAAGGTCGCCAGAATTTTCAATACCTACGGCCCCAACATGCACCCCAACGATGGGCGAGTGGTATCGAACTTCATTGTCCAGGCCCTCAGCGGCGAGCCCATCACCATCTTTGGCGATGGCGAGCAGACGCGGTCGTTCTGTTACGTCGATGACCTGGTTAGCGGCCTGATCGCGCTGATGAACTCGCCCGATGAGGTCACGGGGCCCGTCAATCTGGGCAACCCGGGCGAGTTTACGATGCGGCAACTGGCGGAGCTCGTCATCGAGATGACCGGATCAGCGTCAGCGCTCACCTTCCATCCGCTCCCGCAGGACGACCCGCGCCAGCGTCAGCCGGATATCGGCAAGGCCAAAGAACTGCTCGACTGGGAGCCTACGATTCCATTGCGTGACGGTCTGGGCAGGACCATCACCTATTTCTCATCCGTCCTAGGCTGAGACCGGCTTCCCCATTCTGGAGACGACTTCAGTGACTATCAGCGCTGGCGCCAAGGCGGTCCTGGACCGCATCCAACGAAACGAGGCGGTCGTCGGGATCGTAGGCATGGGCTACGTCGGCCTGCCCCTGGCCGTTGCGATCGCACAAGCGGGAACTCGCGTCGTCGGCTTCGATCTCGACAACGACAAGGTCGAGGTCCTGTCCAAGGGTGAGAGCTATATCAAGCATATCTCGGGCGAGACGCTGGCGCCCCTGGTCAGCGCCGGCCTGTTGTCCGCGTCGACGGACATGGCTCGGTTGTCAGAGGCTGACGCCATCCTCATCTGCGTGCCCACGCCCCTCACCCATCACCGCGATCCCGATCTGAGTTTTGTGATCTCGACGACCGAGACCATCGCCCAACACCTGCGGCGCGGCCAGCTCGTGGTCCTTGAGTCGACGACTTATCCGGGGACGACGGCCGAGGTGATGAAGCCCATCCTCGAAGCGACCGGCCTGGTCAGCGGGCGTGACTTCTACCTTGCCTACTCGCCTGAGCGCGAAGACCCGGGGAACCCTGACTTCTCCACGGCCCGTATTCCAAAGGTCGTCGGAGCAGACGACCCGGACGCCCGCGCGCTTGCGATCGCTCTCTACACCTTGTTCACCCCGATGACGGTCGCCGTCTCCTCAACCGCTGCGGCGGAAGCCGTCAAGATTACGGAAAACGTATTTCGAGCGGTCAACATCGCGCTCGTGAACGAACTGAAGCTGATCTACGACGCGATGGGCATCGATGTCTGGGAGGTGATCGACGCCGCCAAGACCAAGCCCTTCGGCTTCATGCCCTTCTATCCAGGGCCCGGGCTCGGGGGACACTGCATTCCCATCGATCCCTTCTACCTCACCTGGAAGGCGCGCGAGTTCGACATGCCGGCCCGGTTCATCGAGCTCGCCGGACAGATCAATTCCGACATGCCGGCCCATGTCGTCGCCGAGGTTCTCCGGGCGCTGGATCGTGTCCGCGGCAAGGGGTTCAACGGATCCCGAATCCTCGTCCTGGGCTTGGCGTACAAGAAAAACATCGAAGATATCCGCGAAAGCCCGTCGCTGCGTTTGATGGAACTGATCGAAGAGCGAGGCGCGACGGCCGATTTCCATGACCCCTACGTCGAGATGATCCCCAATACGCGGGAGCATCCGACGCTGAATGGTCGACGCGGCGTGCCCTGGGATCTCGACGCATTCGCGCGCTACGACGCAGTCTTGATCGCCACCGACCACGACGAAGTCGATTACGGTGCGCTCGCAAGCCGGTGCGGACTGGTGGTGGACACGCGGAATGCGTGCCAGCGTGCCGGCGCGGACATGACGAACGTGGTCAAGGCCTGATGCCTCGCGGAGAAGCCGGCGCCGGCCAGGTGTGCAGCGCGCTCAGGTGACGTGGCGGAACCTTCCCGCAAGGAGCGCCCACCACGCGACCGCGGAGACTATCAGGTTGCATCCCGCGACAGCGGCGGCCATGCCAACGGCCGTTCCCCCCGCCAGCAACATCCCGCCGATCGCGATAAGGCCGAGTTGCAGCGCGAACAGCGCGGTTCCCAGGCTCTTTCGCGACGAGATGACCATGGCGAACGATAGCCACCCGGTCACCGCGCCAAAGATGCTGGAGCCGATGATCAGGATCAGAAGGGGATTCAGGGCGCCCGCGTAGGCCGGACCGTAGAGATGCTCCAGCAGCGGTCCACCGATCAACCAGACTGTCGCCGCCACGAGCGCGGAGCCGATGCCGAAGGCCGCCGCCGCCAGGCCGATAATCTTGCAGAAGCGGCCGTGATCGTCCGACCGATAGGCGGAAAGCAATCGGGGGCGCAACACCAGCCAGAGCGGCGCTGCGATCTTGACTGGCGAGTTCGCCAGGGTTCTGGCGACGCGATAAAGTCCCACGACTTCAGGGCGGCCGGTTAACCCGAGAATCAGAACGTCGATGTTGGTCGCACCGTTGCTGAGCAGATTGCGAAGCACGGAGTGCAGACCGCTAATTCTGGTTGTGCGGACAACGTCGGCCGGAAGCGGGGCGTCCGGCGCTTGCTGAATTGGGGCCCAGTATTCGCGGGTCATCCGGTGAACGAGCAGATTCTTGATCGCCGCGCCGGCGAGGAGCGTTGCAACGAACCCCCACGCGCCAAACCAGGGAATGAGGATGCACCCGACAATGATCATGCTCGCCGAGTAGCCGATCTCAAAATAGGACTGCTTGCGAATCCGGTTCTGCAAGAGGAAGAGGTTCTTCCGCAGTCCGTAGTTGATCTGCAGAGGGATTGAGCAGGCCATTACTACGACCATCCAGCGATCCGCCCCGAACAGGGGAGCAACGAGTGCGCCGGCCGCTGCGAAAATGGCAAACCCCGCACAGGTTATAAGGATGTCCTGACCAAGAAGGTGGCGCGCGACGCTCTTCAAAGTCGACGGTCCATCCTTCCAGCGGGCGCCCATGACCTGTAGCGCGGTCTCTGAACCTCGGCTGACCAGGGCCCCTTCGACGAGCAACACCAAAGCCTGCGCAGCCGATATCCGGCCAAACACCGACAGCTCGACGTTGCGCGCCAGCAGAACCTGGAGCGCTATCGCAGCAAGGGTTGCAACGATCTGGGAAGCGGTGGTGAACACGGCATCGGTCGACAACCCCTTGAGGCTGGCGACCCGACTGGGAGAAACCCACCGTCTCCACATAGGTCAGGCCTGGACCCGCGAAATCACATAAAGACTGTTCCACGCCCATACGTTCGGGCCGAGGCCGAACAGGCGCGCGATCCTGGCCAAACTAGCCTTCCTTGGGGATTCCGAGGTGTGGAAGATTTCAAGTGTCGCGCCCTTGTCCTCGACGAAGGCGGCCATGAAGGCGTCGGCCTGCTGTTGGGTGGTAAGCCAACGATGGCGGTCCTGATTCCCGGGATACGGCATGTCGTACTTGTCGGTTCCCAGGTGACCCTTCAGGAGGAATTTTAGTCGGAACCCCACATAGGCGACGTTCGGCAGAATGACGATAAGCTGTCGGCTCGCGACCCTCCACAGCTCGTCCATCGCCGCCTTCATGTCGTCCACATGCTCGACCACATCCAGGGCGGTTACTACATCCCACGACCGGTCCGCCAGCGGCAGGCCCGCCATCAGGTCCTGAACATGATCCACGGTGCCGTCTTCGTTCTGGAACAGGTCGACGCCGGCATAGCGAACGGCGGCTGGTAGATACCGGCGCAGCACGGTATCGCGACAACCCACGTCCAAGAGCGACAATGGGCCCTGCCCTGTATCCAGACGCGCAATCAAGTCCGCGACGATCTCGTACTTGATCTTGTCCAGCTTCATATCGGTTCCGGCTCTTCGAATATGGCGCGCTGGCCTGGCGACGAGCATGCAGAAATGACCAGACCGTCGAGGCGCAAACCCTACTGCTGGAACCGAGCCTGAACTTCAATGACAAGGTACAACGCATGGGATGAAAAGGCGATGGACTGGTCTGGGGAAGGTTAGGGCAGAATCATTTGCTGATCACACGGGGCGAAACAGTCGTGCGGGCTAGCATGAAACGTGTCGGCAAAGGGCGCGACGACTACCAGGGTCCCGCCGGCTTGACCGCCGTTGGCGCCTGAACAATCGCCGATTGACGAGACAAGACACGACCTGAAGTATGGCCGCCCAGAGCGGGCAGGGAAGCATGGGCAAAGAGAATTTCAGCTCCCCGGGCGTTCAGTCCTGGTACGGCAACATAGCGAAGATGCGTGTCATCTCGCGGATCCTGGAAACGCCGGGAAAGAAGACGATCTTCGACTATGGGGCGGGCGCGGGGGGCGGCTGGCCGGGAACACTGGCTCAGCACCCGGAAATACAGCTTGTCGCCTACGAACCCTCACCTTCGTCCAATTCTCTGAGGCAGCGAACACCACAGGCGGTCATCCTCGGAGCGGAGGAACTGGCGGGCGACTCCGTTGGGGCGGACTTCATCGTCAGTTTTTCCGTCTTCGAACATGTCTATGACCGGGCGGCGTATCTTGCGAACGCCCGCAGGCATTTGGCGGACGGTGGGACGTTCTTCCTCAACTATGATGACGCTCATTTCAGAAAATCACTGGACCTCAACCGCCCGCGCTCATGGTTTGGTGACCTTCGCGAGTACACCAAGAACGCGGGCGCCGGAATCTGGCCACACCTTGGAATGATCGGGCGCTACCAAAGCCGCGTCGTACGCGAGGACGCCGATGCGATGGTGGCCGCCGCCGGCTTTGCCACGGTGTCGGTGCGATACGAAAACATCGTGAGCTTCAAGCGACTCTCCAAGCATGTCCCGAAACACGGCCAGGCAGAGTTCTCTGCGCTCTGGCTGGCAACTGAGGACTCGCTCAACAGCGAGCATCAACATTCCGGCTCCCTCCACTATGGAGACGAAATAATCCTGTGGCGAGAAATGGGGTCGCGCACTCTGGAGCTACAAGCGCTCTGACCGTTCATCCAGCAGGGGCCGGGCTCTCGGCGCAACGGGGTCTGCAGGCTCGCTTCCCAGCCCCGCACTAGGGGTGTTCACGCCGACTTTTCGCGCCGAGCTGGCGAAACTGATCCAACACCTTGTCTGCGAGGGCCCCGATCGAATGCTCCTCGACCACAAGCCGGCGCCCTCTCATGGCGTGGGCGGCGCGTTCTGCCGGCGAAAGGAGAAGCACGCGCCGAATGGCGGCAGCCAGGGCGTGTACATCATTCTTGGGAACCAAGGACAGTGGCTTCATCTCGACGGGGAGGATCTGTTCGAAGGCAGCGTTGCTTGTGACGACCGGGACACCACAGCTCAGCGCCTCGAGCACCGTCTTGTCGACACTGTCGGTATCGCCGGAATTCACGAACAGGTCGTACTGAGCGACAACTTCATGGGCGCGATAGTGGGGCACGCCGGGCAACAGGCGGACACGTTCGGCGAGATCATTGTGGCTGATCCGCAAATCCAGCTCCGAGCGATAGGCGCGCCCGTCGTCATCCAGTGGATCACCGATCAAATCACAGCGTATGCTCAGCGTCGGGTCCTCGCGGCGCAACAAGGCGATTGCGTCGATCACGACCTCGAGACGTTTCACGCGCGATATGCGGCCCAGGGTCAACAGGCGCCGCTCTCCACTCGGAGGCCGCTCGACCGGCGCGAAGCGAGCAGTGTCGATCCCTTGACCGATGATTCGGAGCTTGGATGTCTTCAGGCGAAACCCGCTGGCGGACGACGAGACCACGCGGTCCGCCATGAATACCGCTGGCGCCAGCAGAGGAGGAACATGACCGTGCGCATACCAGATTACGATTGGCACGCGGAACACCTTGAGCAGCGGCGAAGTCAGCAACGGAAACAAGTGGTTCATGTGCGCGAAGCAGCCGTCGATGCGACCCTGGCGCAAGATCCGCCAGGTAACGGCGTGGAGGTTGGCTAACTGCGCCAGCTTGCCCGCCCCCCGATCGCGGCCAATTCCACTCACCCTCACGTTTGGACGCAGCCGAAGGGTTCCGACCTCGGTGCTGACGACATCGATGAATTCGACGCGATCGGCCAGGGCATTGATCCAGTCAGTGGTAAAGCCCAATACGCTGTCGTCAGCGTCGGTACGCAGGTTGAAAAGGATCAGCCTCATGGTCCGGCCCAGTGTCGCGAGAGTCGGGCGGCCAAGGCATCCAGGCCAAACCGCTCATGGGCCAATCGAAGCGCCTCCAGGCCCATGGCGTCGCGGCGCGCGTAATCGGAAAGTATCTCAAGGCTCTTCGCCACGAGGGCGGCGCGGTCCCCTCGTTCGGTCAGGAACCCGGAAACCGCGTCATCGATGATGTCCTCCGGCCCCGAACAGCGTGTCGCCACGCTCGGCGCCCCCGCGAAGCCAGCCTCCAGGATGACCCGGCCGAAGCCTTCATAGTGAGAGGTGAGAAGGAAGAGATCCGCTGCGGCATAGACATCGGGCAGACTCTCGTGGCCGACGGGTCCGGGCATCAGGATCCGGTCGGCCTGTCCGCGCGCCGCGATGACGCCTCTCAGCTCGGCGTCAAGTTCACCACCGCCCACGATGACGAACCGGGTCTCAGGTCGAGCCTTCAGGATGTCGTCGGCAACGTCCAGCCACAACGGCAGGTTCTTCTGGGCCGTTAAACGTCCAACGAAGAGGACGACCGGGTGATCCGCCAGCCGTGGATCCAACTTGGCTCGCGCCGCCGCCTTCGACAAGTTGGAGGGGGTGAAGTTGACCCCGACGGGAATGACGTCGATGGCTGATGGGTCCAGGCCTAATCGTGCCGACACCTTGATGCGCAGAGGCTCGGATACAACCCGGATGCGCGTTGCACGCCGAAGGGACCAGAGACCCAACGCCCGGTTCACGTTGTTCAGCAACCGCTCCCGGCGCCATTCGTCGGACAACATGTCGAAGTGCATTTGGGGCAGGAAGGCCGCCCCCAGCGCCCTCGCCAGGATCGCGCCGAGGCAGCCTTCTTCCCACGGCGTCTGGGTGGTCACGGCCGTCGGCCGCCAGCCATGGGCCAGCACGGACGGAAGCGTGGCAATGGTATCCGCCAGGTACGTCGCCCGGTGCAACGACTGGGTTCCGTAGAGCCTCAAACCAGGTGCGGGGTCGTCCCGACGATGGCCGCTGCCGTACCGCGTGTAAGTCAGTATGCGGATCTCGCTCTCGTTCCCGTAGAGCGCTCGCAGGCGTTCAGCATAGCGGATATGCCTGAGCCTCGCGTCGCCCTGGACCGCGCGCCCGCCAGAGAAAAGCGTGCTGTCCTTGCCAAGGACCAGAAGTCGGACGGGATTACCCACGGACGTCGCTGGCCACTCGCAACACGTCTACAGTGTCACGATACATGGCTTCCCAAGTGAATCGGCGGAGGGCGTCGGCGCGCCCCGCCGCGGCGATGAACGCGCAATGATCTTCGTCGTCCAGAAGTCGCGCCAGGGCCTGCTCCAACCGCGCATCGTGTCCTGAGGGGACCAGATACCCGTCTACACCGTCGTTGATCGTCTCGGGTGTACCGCCTACGGCCGTAGCGACCACTGGGCGCCCTGCCAATCGCGCTTCCAGTACGACGTGCGGCAGGCCTTCTATCGTTGAATTCAAAGCGAAGACCCTTCCACGCCGCATCTGGGACGTAACGGCTGCCCTTTCAACTTGGCCGGCGAATGTGACCCGAGCGGGCGAGGACTGAGCCAGTGCTTCCAATGCCTCTCTTTCCGGCCCGTCACCGACGACCAGCAACGACCACCCGCGCCGCCCGCACACTTCAATGAGCCGCCCGATCCGCTTCAGGGGAAGCAGCCTGGCTACCGTAACGACATCGTGGTCCGGAACCATGTCGTCCTTTGCGCTGTCCGGGTCATGCTGAACGGCATTCGGTATGACATGAACTCTTTCGTCCTTGATGCCCCATCCAGCAACGAGGGCGGCCAGATAGCGACTGGGTGTGATGACCCGGGTGGCGGCGCGCGTGTAGGTCGATTGAAGCCAGCGCAGGAACATCCATTTCATGGACTTGCCCCCAGGCCTTTGGAAATCGACTACTCCCAGATCGGTCGCTCGATGAGCGCTCGCCTGTTCCCAGATCTTGTCGCTGACCACCTTTATGACTGTCGGCTTCCTTCGGAATATTCGGGCCGCGCAGATACCCTCCAATACCAATCCGTTTAGATAGACGACGTCCGCTTTAGCCAGCAGGCGCCAAATGATTCCAACGGTCCTAATCCGGCGAACGAGACGATTGCCGTTCCGCGCGATCCGCACCACGGGAAACGGCAAGGATGAGTCATCGTGATCCAGACGGTCGCTCAACGTGACGACGCCAATTACCTCGTGGTCGCCTGCCAACGCGCGTGCAAATGCAGGCACGTAGGCAGCCGGCCCGCCCGCGTCCGGCGGGAAAATGCCCGTGGCGATCAGGACCTTCATTTGCGGTCGATGAGCTGATGTCGGGATGTGATCTTGCCGCGCCACGCCCGGCGTCGCGCGTCGCCCTGCACCGGGCCTCCTTCGGTGAACGGCGTGCCGCGCTTGCTTGGCGCCAGAAGGCGGACGGGTTCAGGCATGGCTCCGCGCTGCTTCCTGGAGGATTGATTCTGTCTGACGGTACATCGTTGAGAAGGAAAAGCGCGCGGCGGCGTCTTTCAGGCCAGCGTCGGCGATCTCCAGCCTGTGAGCCGGATTGTCGATCAATCTGTTGATGACTTCGCCCAGGCGCCGGTTGTCCCGCGGCGGCGTCAAATAGCCGTCGACGCCGTCGTGGATAGTCTCCGGCGTTCCTCCCACTGCGGTCGCAACAACTGCGCGCCCGGCCAGCTTGGCCTCAAGGACGATATGCGGCAGGCCTTCATAGGTGGAGTTCAAGACGAAGACCCGTGCGCGGCGGATCGCGGCTGGGACCTCGCCCTTCGGCAAGTTGCCCGTAAACTCCACCTCGGCCCCGCTTGCCACCGCCCTGGCCTGCAGCATTTCGCGATCCGGGCCATCGCCGACGACGAGCAGCGACCAGTGCTTTTCTGCGCAGACGTCAATCAAGCGATCGATGCCCTTCCAAGGCACTAGTCTTGCGACAGTGACGACGTCGTGAGTCTCGCGACCTCCTTCTGCAGGCGAAGGAGGGATCACGGCGTTGAGCACCACCCCGATGCGACTGGGCGGCACACCCCATCCCGCGACGACGCCGGCCAGATAGCGACTAGGCGTGACCACGAAGTCCGCAGCCTTGGTGTAGGTTGACTGCAACCACCGCGCCAAAGCCCACACAAACGGCTTGCCGCCGGGTCGTTGGAAGGCGTCGATGTCGGACCTGGTGGCGCCCTGATTTCGCGCCTGCTCCCAGACAAGGTCGCCAACAACCTTGATCACAATCGGTCGTCGCCGGATCAGGCGCGCAGCAATCACCCCTTCGAGCACCAGCCCGTTGAGATACACCACGTCCGCCGCCTTCAGCAGTTTCGCGACCCTGCTGATGGTGCGGATCCGCCGCACGACACGAATGGTATTGCGCGCCAGTCTGATGACCGGAAAAGGGAAATGGCTGTCATCATGATCGAGCCTGTCGCTCAAGGTCACGACGCCGATAACCTCGTGCTCTTCGGCGAGGGCGGCGGCGAAGGCAGGCACGTAGTTGGCGGGTCCGCCCGCATCCGGCGGGAAGATGCCTGTGACGATCAGGACCTTCATTTGCAGCCGAAGAGCAGGCCGAGCGCGGAAGCGAGCGCATCAGCCTCAGTTTTGACGACGCGCTCTTGAGACCGCCCCACCCTACACTGTCTCCGCGCTACCGTTAGCCGCCTGCCCAGAAGATTTATTGAGAGTTGAGTAGACGTCGAGTGTGCGCCGAATCATGGCGCTGGGAGGGAAGGAGTCTCGAACTCGCTGGGCGCCCGCGCTCCCAAATTTCTGGCGCATCTTGGGGTCACAGAAGCGCAGCAGCGCATCGGCGAACGCCTGATGATCCTGTCTTGGGACCAGGACGCCGGTCACGCCATCACTCACCACTTCAGGTATCGCGCTGACCGCAGTGGCGAGAACGGGTCGTTCCGCCGCCTGGGCCTCCAGAAGCACCAGGCCGAACCCCTCAAAATCCGACGTCAGGGCAAAGAGATCAAACGATCGCATTACGGCGGGTATGTCTGTCCGAAAACCCGCGAACAACACGCGGTCCGATAGTCCGAGCTCGGAACACAGAGTCTTCAGCTTTCGCTCCAGCTCGCCTCTCCCGACGATGACGAGTTTGGCAAAACTGGCGGGCTCTCTCGCGACAGCCCCGGCGAACCCCCTGAGCATGACGTCCAGGGCCTTCTGAGCCGTCAGGCGGGCAACCGTGCCGACAAGGAAGTCATCGGGGGCGACGCCCCACTCCTCGCGCAGCCGTCCTGCCGCCTCCTCCGATTGCGGGCCGTACGGCGCGGGATCAAGGCCGTAGTGGATCGTTACCAACCGATCGGAGAGCGGCTTGGACCATCGTTCAGCAAAGTAACGGGAGACTGCTCCGGAGATTGCGATTACGCGGCTCGCCCGGGACGCGCACCACCGTTCGACGACGGTCGCAAAGGGGAGGCTCATGAACGCTTTGTCGTTGTGCTTGCTTATCACGAGCGGCACGTCCGGCCGTCCCATCAAGGCGACCCGGGTGTAGAGCTCCGCCGGCGGCAGGTGCGCGTGAACCAGCGAAGGCGATTCATGATCGATAAATCGCCGCAACCGGAACATCGGGGACACCTGTCCGTATCGGCTCAGGCAAAGATCCTTGGTCTTCACCCCGAGTTTCTCAAACGGCTGTTGCCAGTAGCGATCGCCGTCCGACTTCAGAAAAGCGACCGCAACGTTCCATCCCGCGTCGACCTGTCCCTGGACCAAATCGAAAAGGTGATTTTCCGCGCCCCCTCGCGCTACGGCGGTAATCACATGCAGTACTGAGGGCTTTGTCTTACTTCCAGGCATTGGGGGACTCTGAGGACTGCTCCGGTGAACGACAGCGCGCATGGAACGGCGGCCGGCGCGCGATCGTGACGTTGTTCAATTCCCGGAGCCGCCGCCGAGCCATTCGACACGGCGTATGGCTGCTCCGAACGAACGCATAGTCGCACCTTTGCATGTTGGATAGGTGTCGCGGCCTCCCGGAAGGCCTCTGGCGAATTCCCCGCCGTCGCCATCGATATTTCGGCAATCAATTAGCGGATATCGATCTCATCAACTATTGAAAGGCGCCGTCTTCAATAGTTGAGCTTCGGGCGGGGCGCATTTCCGACGGGCAATTGGGGCGTAGCATGTGTGGGATCGCAGGCATCCTGAATGGCCGCGTTCGCTCCGAAGCGGCGCTCGTTCAGGCGGCTGTTTCAATGGCGGACGCGATCGCCCATCGAGGGCCCGACGGCTCCGGAACCTGGGCCGATCCCGAGTCAGGCATCGCGCTTAGTCACAGGCGACTGGCTGTCATTGATCTGACGGCGGCAGGCGCACAGCCGATGCATTCGAGATCGGGGCGGTACGTCGTCAGTTACAACGGCGAGATCTACAATTTCAATGAACTGAGACGCCTGGTCGAAGATGCACGGCCGAACTCCACGTGGCGGGGTCACTCGGACACAGAGGTCCTGATTGAGGCGATTGACCTCTGGGGGTTTGAGGCAACCCTTCCCAAGCTGGACGGCATGTTTGCGCTCGCCGTGTGGGACAGGCAGACGCGAGAGCTCTCCCTGGCCCGGGACCGCTTCGGTGAGAAACCCCTGTACTACGGGATTATCGACGGGGCCTTCCTGTTCGGCTCCGAGTTGCGCGCCCTTCGCACCCAGGCTCGCCTGGGAGAATCCGACATCGACCTGGAAAGCCTGGAGTGGCTTTTCCAGACGTCGTACGTCCCGGCCCCTCGAAGCATTTTCCGGCAAGTCAGCAAATTGCCGCCGGCGTCCTGGCTCACCGTAAAGCCTGAGGACTTGACGTCCGGCCGGCAGCTGCAGGTGCATACATACTGGGACGCGATGCGTGCGGCGGGTTCGGCGGCGGAGAGCCCTTACGACGGGACCCCCGAGGAAATCGCTGATCGGCTTAGCACGCTCCTGGAAGACTCGATCCGCCTTCGCCTGGTCGCCGACGTGCCGGTCGGCGCAATGTTGTCAGGCGGTATCGACAGCACCTGCATTGCCGCAATCGGCCAGTCACTTTCGACGAAACCCCTCAGGACTTTCACCGTCGGCTTCTCTGACGCCGACTACGATGAATCCCAGTCAGCGGCGGTCGTCGCCAAGGTGCTCGGCACAGACCACACCATGGTCAGGGTCGGAGCGGAGGAGATCCTCGCGGCGGTGCCGCTGATGGCTCAGACGTACGACGAGCCGTTCGCAGACAGCTCCCAGGTCCCAACCTACCTCCTTAGCGGCGCGCTGAGGCAAGAGGTCACGGTCGCCCTGTCAGGCGACGGGGGCGATGAGCTCTTCGGAGGCTATCACCGCTATTCTGCGGGCCCAGGGCTCTGGAAACGACTGGCGATGGCGCCCTACCCCATCAGGAAGCTCGGGGCTCAATGCCTCTCGCTCCTGGGGCCGTCGTTTCCCGGGATCGTCGCGGGCGCGATAGGGGCGAGGGGTGAGGCCGCCGGGCGCATTCAGAAAGCGCTGGGTTTGATCGACGCCCGTTCGACCGATGACCTCTATGCGAGGCTGACGTCACACTGGCCGGGGGACGCTGCCGTATCAACGTTTGGCGCATCCGTGAAGCCGACCCTGCTAAGGCCCGACCGCCCATCAGCGGCGTCCGACTTTGCCCGCGACATGATGTTGAGCGACACGGCTGGCTACCTGCCGAATGACATACTTACCAAGGTGGATCGCGCCTCGATGAAGGTTGCACTCGAGGTTCGGCCTCCCTTCTTGAGCGCAGCCCTGTTTGATTTCGCCTGGTCCTTGCCAACGAACAGTCTGTTTCGTGACGGCGTGGGAAAACAGCCGCTCCGGCGCCTTGCGGAACGCCACGTTCCCCAATCGATCGTGACCAGGCGAAAGCAGGGGTTTGTCGTGCCGTTCGGAAATTGGCTCCGCGGCCCTCTGAAGGCCTGGGCGAGCGACGTTCTTTCGCCAAGCCGCCTAGCGCGAACCAATTTCTACAATACAGCCAGAATTGAGAAGGCCTGGGAGCAACACAAGTCCGGTGCAATCGACAACAGCATGCAGCTTTGGCCGATCCTGATGTTTGAGGAGTGGCGCAACACACTCCACTGACGTCAGTCGATGATCAGCGCGAGTGTTGCCTTGGTGACGGCCTCTAGTTCGTACTTCTGCCGGCAGATTTTCAGGCCCGCCTTGCCCATGGCCCGCGCTCGGTCGAGGTCCAACGCCAAGGCTTGCATGGCCGTCGCCAGGCTCCGAGGATCTCGGACGGTCACGAGCAGCCCATTGACGCCGTCCACCACGGTCTCACGACAGCCCGGGACGTCCGTAGTGACGATTGCGCGCGCCATCGCCATGGCCTCAAGGTTAGAACGCGGCGTTCCTTCACGATAGGACGGAAGCACATGGACATGGCAGGCCGCGTATTCCGCCCGGGGGTCGGCGAGATGTCCGCGAGCTTCGATCAGGCCCTCAGCCAGCCAACCGTCAATTTCATCCTGACGGATCGCCGCCGGATTCGGATCGGTGCCTCCCACCAAGACGAATTGGGCATCGGGAACTGCGACGCGAACGATTCGTGCTGCGTCGACAAACTCCCGAACGCCTTTGTCCCTTAGCAGTCGAGCCACCATCAGAAACCTTGGCGGGCCCGGCGGCCAGGGAGCTGGCGCGTAATGGGTCATGTTTACACCAGAGCCATTGACGAGACCCACCGGAACCGTTGCAGGGAGCACGCCGCCGAGCCGTAAGGCGGCCAGGTCGTCAGGATTCTGGAAGATGACCATATGCGCTTGCGCCAGCGCGACCCGGTACCCGAAACGAGCGACGAGGCCGACCAACAATCGCTTCAGGCCGCCGCCCTCCGTAAAGGCGTAGCCGAGACCCGGGATCATGGCGGTGCGGCGCCGGACTCCGAGCATCCTTGCCAGAATGAGGCCATAGATAACCGGCTTGATGGCGTGGGCGAACATGGTGTCTGGATTCGTCCGCTTTATGATTTGCCAAAGCAGATAGATCGATTTCAGCTCAGCGAACGGATTGAGCGCCGCGCGACCCATGGGCCAGGGGACAAAGTCGATTCCCAACTCGGCATACCGCGCCGTATCGAAGGCCGCCGGGACTGGCGCGACGGCGACAATACGATAGCCCTTGGCCTGAAAGGCCTTCATCAGGGGGCCTCGGAAGGCGAGCAGGTAGGCCGCCTCGGCGCCCAGGAACAGCATCGTCTTCACCGTCCCAATCTCCTGCGAAAACGGTCAAACACCATAGTGTTCGCGATACCATGCGACGAAGGCTGGAACGCCGACGGAGATGGGGGTGGAAGGTTTGTAGGCCGTCAGGGCTTCAAGCAAGTTAGCCGATGCGTAGGTCGCCGCTACATCACCATCCTGCATCGGCAGAAAGGTCTTTTCCGCCTGCCTCCCCAACGCCCGTTCCAGTTCACCGATGTAATCCATCAAGCTGCTTGGCGCTCCGCCACCGATATTGACCAGGCGGTAGGCAGCAACCGGCGAGAGCGTGTCACCAGCCACCGGCGCGCCTCCGGGAATGGCGCGCGCCAATCGAACGATGCTTTCCACCAGATCATCCACAAAGGTGAAGTCTCGCGACATATTGCCGTGACCGAAAACCTCGATCGGTTGGTTTGCCAGGATGGCCTTGGTGAATTTGAAGAGAGCCATGTCCGGCCGGCCCCATGGGCCGTAGACCGTGAAAAAGCGAAAGAACGTGGTCGGGATGCCGAACAGGTGGCTATAGCTGTGGCCCATTAGTTCGGTCGCACTCTTGGTCGCCGCATAGAGCGTCAACGGATGCACCGCCTGATCCGTCTCCCGGAACGGCATCTTGGTATTGGCTCCGTAGGCGGAACTGGTCGATGCGGCCAGGAGATGGCTGGGTTTGAATCGCCGGGCCGCCTCGAGCACGTTAAACGTGCCCACCAGGTTGGATGAAACGTATGCTTCCGGGTGATCAATGCTGTAGCGGACACCCGCCTGGGCGGCGAGGTGCACCACAACGTCAGGCTCCGCGTCTTGCCATGCGCTGTTCACGGCATCACCGTCCTCAAGTGAGATGCGCACTACCTTGAAACCATTGCCGTGTTTCTCAAGGACCGCGTTGCGCGCCTCTTTCAGAGTCACATCATAGTAGTTGGAGAAATTGTCGATCCCGACGACCTGATGGCCGTCTGCAAGCAACCTTCTCGACAGATGGAAGCCGATGAAACCGGCGGTTCCGGTGATTAAGAATTTCATGGCTGCTCATGGCTTTGAGGCGGATGTTCACTGAATTGCCGGACCCCCCCGAGGGGCTGCCCGGTTAGATGGCATGGTCGGAAACTCAACAGTGTACTCAGGCCTCCGGAAGCGGGCGCCATGCCCGTGGGGCGCAACCTTCCGCTAGGCAATCCGGTCACCTTGTCCGCGGCCGACCAGCGTCAACACCAACAAGGCCAGATAGCGCCCGACACCTCCGTCGCTGAAGAGGGCGCAATCATGTTCGGCGAGTTTCAGTGGCGTCGACATGTCCACACCCGCGATCTGCGCCGGTCCGGTGATTCCCGGGCGCAAGCGATATACCCCCAAGGCTCTCCTGGCCTCGATCACATCGATCTGTTCAGGAAGGCACGGCCGAGGGCCTACGAGGCTCATCTCACCGCGCAACACGTTCCATAGCTGCGGCAACTCGTCGATCTTGCTTGATCGCAAGAACGCTCCAAGGCCGGTCACCGACTCTCGCGTGATTTCATGGGTGCCCGCGCTTCGGGTGCCAGATCTCATTGTCCGAAGTTTGTAGCAGGTAAATCGCCGCTCCCCCTGACCGACACGAATTTGCGAGAAAATCGCCGGGCCTGGTGACGAGAGAGGAATCAGAACGACAAGGACCAAGAGAACCGGCGCCGTCACCACAAGGCCGATTGAGGCCGCGGCGACGTCCAGGACCCGGAGGACGAAGGGTTCAGCCTTTTCCATTGACACTTTCCCAGAGATTCCAGGCGGCCATTCGGAAGTCTGCTGATCGCATCCCATTCGGACTCACGCGTTGTGCTTCCAATCAGCCCGCTCTCGAGCGGCGAGGCATCAAATCGTCACGCGCTATCACGCACAGATTCCGGTCGAGACGTTAACGATTGCGCGGTGGGCGCCTTCTCCGTCGGCCATCAGGCTGATCTGCTCTGCCAGGCGATGGATTGCCGCCAAGTCCTTGTGACCGAAACGGCGGCCGCCGATGATCTCAAGAATTCCCTCGCCACATGGGGCCGTCCGTTCCGACGGCGCAGTGAGGCCCTCTCGCATCTTCTCGCCGCGCTGAAGTCCGGTGAACACGATCTTGATGTCGACATCGGGCGTGAGTCCGGAGGCCTCGATCAATTGGCGTGCCAGATCGACGATTTTCACCGGCTTGCCCATTTCTAGTACAAATAGTCGCGCAGGCCCCGTGGGTCCCTTCGCGCTCAGGGCGGTGGCGTGAAGCACGAGTTGAACTGCTTCCGGGATCGTCATGAAATAGCGCTCGACGTCTGCGTGCGTGATCGTCACTGGACCGCCCCGCTCAATTTGTTCGCGAAACAGCGGGATAACGGATCCCGTGGAGCCCAGAACGTTCCCAAATCGAACCGCGCAGCACCGGAGCGTGTCGCTTTCCTGGCTGGCTATCAAGCCTTCGGCGATTCCTTTGGTGGCGCCCATGATGCTGGTAGGTTGAACTGCCTTGTCAGTTGAAATGAAGGTCAGCTGGCGCGCGCCACACGCCTGCGCGGCCTCAATCACATTCTTGGTTCCGACGACATTGGTCAGAAAGCCCTCGACTGGGTTCTGCTCCACGAGAGTTACATGTTTGAGCGCGGCAGCGTGGAACACAATCTCCGGCTTTTCTTCGAGGAATGTCTGCCGCAACCGGCTCAGATCTCGGACGTTGCCCAATACTGTGCTCACCTTACAGCGACTTCCGGAGCCGCGAAGCTCTCGATCAATCTCGAAAAGGTGGAACTCCGAGTGGTCGAGCAGCGTCAGACGGGCGCATCCGGCCAGCACCAATTGCCGCGAAATTTCGGAACCGATGCTACCGCCGGCGCCGGTCACTAGCACTCGGCGGCCCTTGACCAACTCGACGATCGGGGCGGGATCTAGGGACACCGGAGCGCGCGAGAGAAACTCGTCCGGTGCGATTTCCCGCAGCGCGTCGCCGGCGCCCTTATTCAGCTCAGTCAGGTTGGGCCGGCGCAGGAGCCTGAAACCGGCCTGTTTGAGCCGGCGGATATCTTCGGTGACGAGCCCGAAGTCGATGACCGAGTCACTCAGGAAGATGATCGACAGCTGACCCGGGCGCCATCGGGCCTGGGCATCCGCGACGTCATGCAACTGGTCCAGCGTTCCGAGTACCGGCGCGCCGTTAATGTGAAGCCCTACAGCCGCACGGTCGGTCGAAACAATGCCCGTGACATTGAAGCGGTCCGGGTTGTCCTCACGCAGCCGCCGGACCATTGCGTCCGCGTCGTGCAGGTTCCCGACGACCAGGACGGGCGCGCCACCGCCCAGCATTACATCGGAAAACCTGAATGACGTGAGCAGCGCGGGGTTCTTGAAGACGCGCCACGCCAGTCGAATTCCGACTAATGCGAGGAAGCTGAGCATCCACGACAGCAGCAAGCTAGATCTTGGCAGGTCGATCGCGCGCTGGGTCACGAAGATCAAAGCCAGGAACAAACCTGCGGTGATGGCTGTGCTTCGCAGAATCGCCAGCGCTTCGCGCGCCGACGAGAAACGCCAGGCCGCCCGCTCGGTTCGAAATACAAGCTCGACGAGCCCGCCGATGGCTCCATAGGCCGCAGCCCACACGTAGACCCGTGACGCGCCGGTGTCGTTGACCCACCAGTCAAACGGCAGGCCTCGCCTGAGCTCATAGGCAAGCAGGAACGCGACGACGATCAGCGCAACGTGGGCGAAAAATTTCGCCACGCGCCCAAGGCTCATCTCCACTTCACTCTCCAGCCCCTCTGGATAATGCGCGACACGTAGGACCTTTTCCCCGGTTAGCCCAGTCAAATAAAGGTTGTGACCGATTTGGCATCAAGGACACATCTCTTCACGTCGTTCGGGGTCACGAAGACGTGGGTGGTTGCCTCGTGCAACATCGCCAATTCGGCCATTTCGTGATGAGGGCTCTATAGAGGCGCTTCCGTCATCGCCAATCCCTACGCTGACGGAAGACCAGGGTGTCGCTCCGCACCACCCCCACGGCAATTTCACCAAAAACCAAACCGTTCGGAACACACGCGCTCAAGGCTCCAATGCCACGATCACGCACCGATATGGCGATGTCTGAGAAATCTCTACCTTCCGGCCGGAGAGTCGTTCTTCAAACCACTCCATCTTCTCATTCATGAGATCGAAATGCAGTTCCCCGATGAACTGCCCCACTCGTTCTATATCGAGCCCGCGCAGCAATTCTGCTTCGTGCCCCTCAATGTCAAACTTCAACAGGCCGATCCGCTCAAGCCCTATCTGGTCGAGAAAGGAGTTCATTGTCAGCGTCTGCACCCGAATTTCTCGTTCACCTGGAGCACCTCGAGCTCGCAGCGAAGAACCAAAATGAGCCGCGCTTACAAAGAAAGCGGCTTCTCCGTTCTTCGAACTGATTGCGATATTGTAAGTATTTATGCTCGGATTAGAGGCCGTGTTGCGCACCAAGCGTTCGTACGTCTGTGGGCACGGTTCGATGGCGTAGATGATGGCGTCCGGAAACCTGGCGGCCATATAAAGGCTGGCCATCCCAACATTAGCGCCAACATCGACGATGAATCGCGGTGTAGGCTGCACCGCGCGACTGTACTCGCCGTCAACGAACACCTCGCGAATGACCGTGCGATCGGCGGGGCCATCAATAATGATCGGGAAGCGCTTGCCAGCTACGGAAACCGTGGTGAAGACCGGCCCCGCACTCAAGCGATTAGCCGCGAATGACCATGCGATTGCGATCCGATCCCCGAGCGTAGCGCCCAGGTTAACGAGCCGAAAAAACGTTAACAGTCGCTTGAATAAGGGGGCTCTAGGGGGCGTTGTCATACCAAGTTCATGACGCGCTAAGGCGAAGTGCAGCGATGGTGGATTCAAGTCGGTGCATTCTCATGGTTCAGGCTCTCCCTGCCGATCCAGCAAGGCTCACTTGGTCTGCCTGCATTGCAAGCTCGTTCGCAATCTGCATCGCCAGGCCGAGCGGAAAGCAGAAGCTGTGCAACTCGCCTCGTGCGTCGATGAGTTCAATGCCGACGATGCCTTGGTCTAGCTGGGACCCGACCCGCCATTTCTTGACCACCGTGAAGGCGTGAAACTCGGAACCCGCGTGGGTCATGTTTTCAGCTCCGGCGGGGCGAGTTCGACAACAATGCTAGCTGGCGGGCTGCCCGTCAGGAGCGGCGCTGCATCGGCTTTCCAGTCCAACCAAGTCGCCCAATTCTCCCGGTCCAGAATGACGGGCTGGCGGTCGTGGTAGTTGGCTTGAACCGGCTCCGACGCGGACGCGGGCATTGTGAATCTCTCCAGCCGTTCCCCTTCGATAGTGGCACTTTCCCAAAGGCCGGGGAACATCATCGGGCGGTCGTCGGCCCTTGAGCTTGGCACCCCGCTCGGGCATCTCTGAGCCTTGTCCGGGGATGGACCACTCAAAGGACCATATGAACAACCTAGACGCTGAGGTGGTCGACGACTTCGGGGCCGAATGGAGCCGCTTCGACCAGTCGGCCCTGTCCGACGCGGAAAAGGCGGCAATCTTCGAGCGCTATTTCGCGGTCTTTCCCTGGAACGATCTGCCGGCGAACGCCGAGGGTTTCGATTTGGGCTGCGGCAGCGGTCGCTGGGCCAGCCTCGCCGCCCGCCGGGTGGGAATCCTGCACTGCATCGACCCGGCCGCCTCGGCCCTGGCAGTGGCGCGCCGCAACCTGGCGGGCCAGGCCAACACCAGGTTTCACGACGCGGGGGTGGGCGCCATTCCCCTGGCCGACCGCTCAATGGACTTCGGCTACAGTCTGGGGGTTCTGCACCATGTGCCGGACACCGCCGCCGGCCTCGCCAGCTGCGTGGCCAAGCTGAAGCCCGGCGCGCCCTTCCTACTCTATCTCTACTACGCGCTGGACAACAAACCAGGCTGGTACAGGCTGATCTGGCGGATGTCGGACGGCGTGCGGCGGGCCATCGCCGTCCTGCCCCGGCCCTTGAAGTTCTTCACCTGCCAAATCATTGCCGCGGCCGTCTACTGGCCGCTGGCACGCTCAGCGTGGGTGCTGGAGAAGCTGGGCGCCGACATCAGCAATCTGCCGCTGGCCGCCTATCGCCACAACAGCTTCTACAGCATGCGCACCGACGCGCTTGACCGCTTCGGCACCCGGCTCGAACAGCGGTTCACGCGCAGCCAGATCGCCGCGATGATGACCGCCGCCGGCCTCAAGGACGTGGTGTTTTCCGAGGGCCCGCCGTTCTGGTGCGCGGTCGGCCGCAGGGCATGATGGTCCGCGTCCTGCACGCCGGCGGTCTCCTCGGCGCCAGGAGGAGACGGCAGTTCATTGCCCAGACGCGGACCTCAGGACTTGGCTGTAGTCGAAATCAGCCCACAAGATCGCGCGGAAGCACGCCCAGCACCTGCCCAATCTCGAACACGGTAACGACGGTCGGGTTGCGAGATCCCCGCTCGAGGCCGCTGATATATTGCTGAGAGAAGCCCGCCTGTTCGGCGAGTTCCTCCTGGGTCAGCCCTTTTTCCAGTCTGAACCGGCGGACGTTTTCGCCGACCAGCTTGCGCATATCCATGCGCTGGAGAGTCGGATGAGCCGCGAGGAAGGTTTATCGCACATAGTATGTAAATGACTTGGCCTGACCTTGGAGCGATCAGCACCCGAGGTGGCCCATGGCAGACCTGCCGCCCGAACTTCCGCCGGGCACCCCGGACGGGACCCTGCCTGAATTGGCGGACCTGTCGCCACTGGCGGAATCCAACACAACGACCGGGCGCGGGACTGCACGCCGAGCAGTCTCGATCCTGTTGGCGAAGAAACAGGGCTTTCACGAGCCCAGCGCCCAGGAGCGCCGCAACCTTTGCGTCGGGTTCGCCAAGGTCGGCAAGGTGCTCTACGGGGCCGCTTTTGACGCGGTCAGGCTGGCAGGCGCGGTCGATCTCAGCAGCCATGAGTCCATCGAGCGCGATATCGATCTGATCACCGTCTACGAGGTCAAATCGACCAACCGGCCCAAGCTGGACGCCGCCTTCTCCGGCTATTTCTTCGACCTCACCACCGCTGAACTGCTCGTCGCCCAGAGCCTCGGCGACAGCTACCGGTTCGCCTTTGTGAACACGATCAGCGGCGAGCACATAGAGCTCGGATTGAGCGAAGTGTTCGGCAAGGCCCGGCGCATCTATCCCAAGTGGGCGGTATTGTTCTGAATTTTGCCGGAACGTGCAGCTGGTCTCTCGACTTCCCTCCGTAACAGAGCGTGTGTCGGTCTCCACAGGGAGACGACAAAGCCATGCTGGACAAGGAGACCGCGGACCTGGGGCTCAGTGCCCTGGGCACAGCGATCGCCGAGATCATTGAGGATACCCACCAGGCCGCACTGACGCGGTTCAGGGGGGACGAAGACCCCTTCCGGCGCATCGTCCAGCTACAGGCGGCGGGCCAGGACGTGGCCGCCCTGGCCTCGGCCATGGGTGTGTTGGCTCGGCGCTCTGAGAGGTCGGCGTGAGCGTGGAGGACAAGATCGCCGAGCTGGAGGCGATGGACCTGATCCAGCTGCGGTCGGAGTGGAAACGAAAGGTCTGCGCACCTACCAGGATGCGTTCGCCCGATCTGATGCGCCGGTTGCTTGCCTGGTCACTGCAGGCCGAGGCTGAGCCTTGGGCCATCGCGGACCTTGAGCAGGCGCTCAAGCGCGCCCGGCCTGCCCGCACCCAGCCCTTACAGCCGGGGCTGCGGCTAGTGAGGGAGTGGAAGGGCCAGCGACACGAGGCCGAGGTGCTGGAGAGCGGCATCGCCTACCGCGGCCAGATCTTCGACAACTTGAGCCAGGTCGCCAGGCACATCACCCAGGTGAGATGGAACGGTCCCCGGTTCTTCGGCCTTCGAGGGCAAGCCTGATGGCTGGCGAAGGGCCCAAGGTGCTCCGAGCGGCCGTCTACACTCGCAAGTCCCACGAAGACGGCCTGGAGCAGGCCTACAACAGCCTGCACGCTCAGAGAGATGCCTGTGAAGCCTATATCCGCTCCCAAGCTGGCATGGGCTGGACCCTCGTGGAGACCGCCTACGACGACGGCGGCTGCTCGGGCGGCAATATCGAGCGGGAGGGCCTCCAGCGGCTGCTCGCCGATGTCGAGGCCGGGCGGATCGACATCATCGCTATTTACAAGCTCGACCGTTTGACCCGGTCGCTGACGGACTTCGCCAAGATCGTGGAGGTGCTGGACAAGGCTGGCGCCTCGTTCGTCTCCGTGACCCAGCCGATCAACACAACCACCTCGATGGGGCGGTTGATGCTGAACGTCCTGCTCTCCTTCGCCCAGTTCGAACGCGAGCAAACCGGCGAGAGGATCCGGGACAAGATCGCTCAATCCAAGGCCAAGGGCCTCTGGATGGGTGGGCCCCTGGCGCTCGGCTACGACCCTGGCGGCGACAACACCCTGGTCGTCAATGAAGCCGAGGCTGCCACGGTCCGGCACATCTTCGAACGGTATCTGAAGCTGAAGTCGGTCCATCGCCTGGCCGAGGAACTGGGTCGCCAAGGCATCAGATCCAAGGCCTGGGTTTCCACCCGCGGCCGGTCGATGGGCGGGGCTAAGATCGGGCGAGGCGCCCTCTTCCACCTCCTGCGCAACCCGCTCTACCGCGGACTGATCCGGCACAAGGAGAAGACCTTCCCGGGCAACCACGCGGCAATCATCGACGCCGGCCTCTTCGACGCCGTTCAAGCCGGTCTGGACAGAAACCAGGTGCGCAAGCGGCGCTCCGCCAGCAAGCCCGCAAGAGCGATGCTGACCGGCAGAATCATCGGCGCGGATGGTGAGCCGATGACACCCACGTTCGCGACGGGCCGGCGTGGGACGATCTACAGGTACTACGTCTCGGGGAAGCTTCAGCGTGGGGAGCGTCCGGGACAAGTCCCGCAAGGTCCCCGTAGAATCCCGGCCGACGCCCTGGAGGCCGCGGTGTTGGGGTGGCTGCGCCGGCTAACCGGTCGACTGGAGGGGACGTGGGAGGCCCTCTGCCCGATTTTACACCGGGTCGAGGTAAAATCAGAGCAGACCTACCTCCTGCTCGATGCCGCAGTCCTGTTCGGGTGCGATCATCCCGATCTGGCGTTCGAAGACCTTCAAGGGCGGCTGGGAGATGGCGAGCGGGCAGTTCGGGACGGCGGGGAGGTTCGGGTCGCGCTGCCGATTTGCCTGCGCCTCCGCGGAGGACGGACATGGATATCTGGCGGTGACAGCGCCGACTGCGGAAGGCAGCCAAATCCGGGGCCGCTTAAGGCGATCCTATCAGCCCACAACTGTCTCTACGAACTCGGCGCGCCAGCGTGGGCCACTGCACCATCCTGGGCGAACGCCGCACCACACCCCAGTCCCTACGTTATGAAGCTATTCCGCCTGGCGCTCCTCGCCCCCGATATTCAGAAGGCCATGATCGCGGGTAAAGCGCCTCCTTGGCTGTCAACACGAGCGCTGATGGACTGCGAAATACCCCTCGGCTGGGAGGCGCAACGAGCCTGGTGGGCCAACCTATGCCTCATCCACGATCAGCCATCGTAATCCATCGGAGGTGCAGATGGGTCCCTCCAGCGGATCGACTGAACTCCGGCGGCGACGGTTTTCACTCGCTTCGATCGGACTCCGGCTAGCGCGTGCTCCCAAGTCGACTTGAATATTCTAGCCCGGCCAGGCTTGGCGGCATGAACTGGCCGCCTGCGTAGTAGAAGCAGTCTCGCCGTTCGCCGGTGTTAGGGCAGACCATGTACCAACGCTGCCCGCCCCGACGTCCGATGTGGCAGTCGAGGCCGATGATCTGCAGGTCCGTCTTTTCTCCGTACCAGAAGAGAAACCCGATGAAGGCCCTGTCGGGGTCCTCGCTGTCGATCAGCACGCCGATCCGCCGCTCGCCCTCCGTCGCCCAGCTGGGGAACGCATCGACGAGGAAGCCGATGACGCCAGGTTTACCCAGAAGGCCCCGATCCGACAGAGCGCGTAGGTCAAAGGGCCTGGCCGCTTCCATGGGCCGCGGCCGCAGCGGAGCGGGCATCGGCCGAATCGGCGTTGGGCCCTCGGCCGCGCAGATCTGGCGAAACCGTTCCTGGTGCGAGCCCATCCACGGAGACACCTTGTAGGTCTCCAGCCAGTAGGGGCACCGCTTCAATCCCTCGGTGGTCACGAGCTTGGTGAGGTCTCGGTTCGATCGGGCGGGTATTGCCCTTCCCGTGCGTTGCTCCTGGAGCTCGAAGGGAGTCTTGGGCAATTGGAGTTTGCGCTCCACGGCCCAGAGCTGGTGGACCAACTCGGTTGACGGCGCACCAGCCGCCTTGGTCGTCAAATCCAGAAGCCGCGAGCGCTCGTCGAGGAGGATGCGCTGCTTGCGCGTTTGGTTGGTCGACCGAAACCCCATCGAGGCGGCCGAGCCGATCTCGTCGCCGATGACAATCAGCGTGGTCACGGGTTCGCCTGACCGGGGGCATCGAAAGAAATAGCGGGTCCCGTATCCGACCTTGCGGGCAACCAGCCCGACCTGGGCCGCCAGGCGGCCCTCCCGGATATCGACGACCCCATCGTCGTCGTCCCCGTCGCCCAGTACCTCAGGCCCAAGGATGGTGCATTCGAGGCTACGCGCCTTGCCCAACTCGGTGTATGCAAACACTTGGAGCGGCGCGTTGCGTCGCACCGTGGGGTGAAGCAGCGGACGAAGGTCGGCTGACCGCAGCTGGTAGACTTCCCGCGGCACCTGACACCCCCTAGCGAAGCCATTTCAATCGAGTTTTCAGCGATTCCATTGACGGCGAAAGCCGGAAGGCGACTGCGCGCGCAAAACCTGCGCGTTTTGGGCCCTTCTGACGAGTTTGCAGTCGAGTTTTCAGGTTCCCGAAGCCGCTGAAAGGCAGGGCGGATACACGAAATGGAGTATTTCGGCGCCGGGCCAGAGACAGTTCCCCCGCAAACCGTTGTGGGACCCGTATTTGCGGAAGGGGGTGATCTCGAAAATGGCGCCGAATAACCCCCGGCGGCACGGGAGCTTGCAGGCTCAACCGGGCGTCAGAGACCAGCTGGCCCAAGGGTAGTGGCGGTGAGAGTGGGATTCGAACCCACGATAGAGTTTCCCCTATACACGCTTTCCAAGCGTGCGCCATCGACCACTCGGCCACCTCACCCCACGATCGGCGGAACCGAGGTTCCGACCGGGAAGGGGGCCGCAATATACGACCGCGAGAGGGGGAGCAAGACGGCTCAGGGCGTTGCCGCCATTCGCGTCGCCGCACCCGTCACCCGCCACACCGCGTTGCCCACGTCATCGGCCACCAAGAGCGCCCCGGAACGGTCGACGGCGACGCCGACCGGACGACCCCTCGCCTTGCCGTCCGCGGACAGGAATCCGGTCAGCACATCGACCGGCGCACCGTTCGGCTTGCCGCCCGCGAAGGGCACGAAGATCACCTTGTAGCCGGAGGGCGGATCACGGTTCCACGAGCCGTGCTGGCCCACGAAGGCGCCGTTGGCGTAGGCCGCCGGCAGGAGCGAAGCGCCGGTGGAGAAGGTCAGGCCCAGCGAGGCGGTGTGGGGCCCAAGCGCATAGTCGGGCACGGTCGCCGAGGCGACGAGGTCCGGCCGCTGCGGCTTGACCCGCACGTCGACGTGGCGGCCGTACCAGCTGTAGGGCCAGCCGTAGAAGCCGCCATCGCGCACGCTGGTCATGTAGTCGGGCACGAGGTCCGAGCCGATTTCGTCGCGCTCGTTGACCGTCACCCACAAGGCGCCGGTCTGGGGTTCCCAGAACATGCCGTTCGGATTGCGCAGGCCGGTGGCGAAGATCCGCTTGGCGCCGGTGGCCCGGTCGATTTCCCAGATGGCGGCGCGACCTTCCTCCGCCGCCATCCCGTTCTCGGCCACGTTCGAGTTGGAGCCGACCGTGGCGTAGAGCTTCGAGCCGTCGGGCGAGGCGATCAGGCTCTTGGTCCAGTGGTGGTTGATCGGTCCCGCCGGCAGGTCGGTCACCTTCACCGGCGCGCCGTCCACGGCGGTGGAACCGGGAATATAGTGAAAGCGCAGCACCGCATCGGAATCGGCGACATAGAAGTCCTCGCCCACCAGGGCCATGCCGAAGGGCGAGTTGAGCCCCTGGGCGAAGACGAAGCGCTGGTCGGCGCGGCCGTCGCCATCGCTGTCGCGCAGCAGCAGGATCTTGTTGGGGCTGGGCACGGTGGCCCCGGCCTTCTTCATGAACAGGCCCATGAACCAGCCCTTGACGCCCTTGCCGTCCTCGGGCTTGGGCGGAGCGTTGGTCTCGGCCACCAGCACGTCGCCATTGGGCATGACCTGCAGCCAGCGCGGATGGTCGAGCCCGCTGGCGAAGGGTTCCACAGCCAGGCCCTCGCCCGGCGTGGGCATGACGCCGGCGGGCCAGCCGACCGCGTCGGCGACCTTGACCGTGGGGATCGGGGTCGGGTTGGGCTGCGGCAAGGTCGGGTTCGGACCGATGCCGTCGGCCACGGATAGCCGGGCGTGTTCCCCGCAGGCGGCCAGGCAGGCGGCGGCCAGAACGGTGGTGAGCAGGTGACCGGGGCGCATCAGCGGCCCTCCAAATGTAACGCTTCCCCAACCGGCTGCGTAATGCGTGAGGACGCGACGGGATGCACCTGGCCGCAGAATTCCCATATCCTTGCCTCAGCCCCCGGAGGTTCTTCCATGTTCGGCAAGCCCAAAGACATGCCTACCCGCGACACCGCCCTGCCCGGCCGTGACGCCGCCCTGCCCACCGACGAGCTCCACTACGTCAGCGGAAAGCCGCTCAAGGGCCCCTACCCCGAAGGCTTCCAGACCGCCTATTTCGGCATGGGCTGCTTCTGGGGCGTGGAGCGCATCTTCTGGCAACTGCCCGGCGTGTGGGTCACCGCCGTCGGCTACCAGGGCGGCCTGACGCCCAACGCCACCTATGAAGAGGTGTGTTCGGGCCGCACCGGCCACACCGAGGCGGTCAAGGTGGTGTTCGATCCCAAGGTCATCACCTACCCGCAATTGCTGAAGGCGTTCTGGGAAAATCACGACCCGACCCAGGGCATGCGCCAGGGCGGCGACATCGGCACCCAGTACCGCTCGACCATCTACTGGACGAACGAAGCCCAGCACCGTGAGGCCGAGGCGTCGCGCGAGGCCTACCAGAAGGCGCTGACGGCCAAGGGCCTGGGGACGATCACCACGGAGATCGCGCCGGCGCCGGAGTTTTTCTACGCCGAGGACTATCACCAGGGCTACCTGGCCAAGAATCCGGGCGGCTACTGCGGCATCGGCGGCACCGGCGTGACCTGCCCCGTCGGGGTCGGCGCCGTGGCGGAAGCGTAATGAAGGCCGCGGCCTTCCACGCCATGGCCATGGCGTTGCCGGGCGTGACCCTCGACATCAAGTGGGGTCAGGACCGCTGCTATTGCGTCGGCGGCAAGATGTTCGCCGTCGCCGGCCACGGTCAGGAAGACCCGCGCTACTGCTTCAAGGCCTCCGACGCCTCGTTCGAGCAGCTGTGTGAGGAGGGCGTGGCCGAACCCGCGCCCTACCTCGCGCGGGCCCGCTGGGTGCTGCTCAGGGACGCCCACGTCCTGCCCGACGACCAGCTGGCCAAATACATCGCCATGTCCCACGCCCTGATCGCCGCCAAGCTGACGAAGAAGGCGCGGGCGGCCTTGGGGATCCCCTGACAACCTTCGCTTGCTTGCCCGCTCCGCCAACCTCCGCCATACCCTGATCCCAGGCGGTTCCCCCTCCAAAGGGGGGCCAAGAGGGAATGCGGTGCGGGGGTTGGCCCCAAATCCGCGGCTGTGCCCGCAACTGTAAGCGGCGAGGCCCTCGTCCGTCCGCTCCCCGAATGGGGCGGCGCCACTGGAGCGATCCGGGAAGGCGAGGACGAACGGCCCGTGACCCGCGAAGCCAGGAGACCTGCCGCCGCCGTCGCTCGACCCGTGGTCCGGGACCAGACCTTGGGCGCGTGAGGACCCCTGCGTGTCGCGGGGCCATCCTCCGTCGAGGCGACCACCGGCCGGCGCGCCCGTGTTCGCCTCCCTGTCCCAACCGCCACGCGGCGCCGCGCGGGTATCCCACAAGGAACCTGCGCCATGCGCTTGCAACTCTCAGCTTGTCTATGTCTGGCCGCCCTCGGCGCGGCCTCCCCGACCTTGGCCGACGATGGCGTCACCGACGTCGACGAGGCAGTGATCACCGTCGCGCGCCTGCCCACCACCCCGGCGGACGCGCCGGGCCTGCGGGTCGTCACCGCCGAGGACATCGAGGCCCTGCAGGCGACCTTCGCCGCCGACGTGCTGACCACCGTTCCCGGCGTCAGCCTCTATTCCGAAGGCGCCTTCGGCGGCCTCACCTCGGTGCGCATCCGCGGCGCCTCGACCGACAAGACACTGGTGCTGGTCGATGGCGTGCCGATGAACGATCCGGCCACGCCGTCCGGCGCCTATGACTTCGGCAGCCTCGACCTGGCCCAGATCGAGCGCATCGAGATCCTGTCCGGCCCGCAGGGGTCGTTGTGGGGCTCGGCGGCCATCGGCGGGGTGATCAGCTTCACCACCCGCGAGGCCGAGGGCCTTTCCGGCGGCGCCGAGGCCGGGTCGTTCTCGACCCTGCGCGCCTACGCCTCCCTGGGCGCGCGCGAGGTCGACCGCGCGATTTCCGCCTATGTCTCGGGCTTCCGCACCAACGGCGTCTCCCAGGCCGACGGCGGCCGCGAGGCCGATGGCCAGGCGACCTGGACGGCCGGGGTCGCGGGGCGGGTGCGCGTGACGCCCGCCGTCGAGCTGGACGGGCGCGCGCGCTATACCGACAGCGACGTGGAGACCGACGGCTCCCCGCCCCCCCTTTTCCTGCTGGCGGACACCAACGACAGGGCGGCCAGCCGGACCTGGTCGGGCTACGGCCGCGCCCGCATCGAGGGGCCATGGGGCGTGACCCACACTCTCAGTGTCAGCCTCTATGACACCGCGCGGGAGAGTTTCGGCAGCTTCCCGGGCGTCTTCACCGGCGACCGCCAGGTCTATCGCTGGACGACCGAGCACGACCGGCCGGGCGAACGCTTCGGCCTCGTCGGCGGTGTCGAACATGAGCGAATCCGGGGCGACGCTTCCTTTACCGACGCCAGCCTGGCCACGACATCGGTCTTCGCCGTCGGCCGGTTCAGTCCCACGCAGCGCGTGACCGCCACCCTTGGCTTGCGCCACGACGCGCCGAACGGATTCGATTCCAAGACCACGGTGCGCGCCTCGCTCGCGGCCGACCTGGGCGGCGGGTTCCGGGCCACGGCCTCGTACGGCCAAGGCTTCAAGACCCCGACGATCAGCCAGTTCCTGTGCGACTTCTGCCTGACGCCCCCCGCGCCCCTGTCGCCCGAGACCGCGCAGGGGTGGGACGTGACCCTGGGCTGGCGCTCCTCCGATCGGCGCTTCGAGGCCTCGGTGACCGGCTACCGCCTCTGCGTCGAGGACCAGATCACCTACGTCGGCGGCCACTATGAGAACGTCAGTTCCACCTCCGCCGACGGGATCGAGGCCGACCTGCAGGCCAAGCTGGCGGACGGCTTCAGCCTGAAGGCCGGCTACGCCTTCACCGATGCGGTCGACAATTCCACCGGCCTGCCGCTGTTGCGGGCGCCGCGTCATACCGGTTCGCTCAGCCTGCTGTGGGACGCGGGGCGGTTCGACGCGGCCCTGACGGTGCGGGCCGAGAGCGATCAGCGCGACATGGTCGGGTTTGGGACCGGCACGCGGCCCGGCTTCGCCACGGCGGACCTGGCGGCCGGCTATGCCGTGAACGACAGGGTGAAGCTGACCGCGCGGATCGAGAATCTGACCGACGCCCACTATCAGGAAGCAGCCGGATACGGGCAGCCGGGCCTGTCGGGCTACGTGGGGCTCAGGCTGCGCTACTGACCAGGCGCGGCGGCTCGCGGCGCGGGGGATCGTTCCAGCGCCGCGGGTCCAGCGCCAGCGGATGGTCAAGCGCCAGGGACGCCCAGTCCAGATCCGGCACGGGCGCGGCGGCGGCGGCCAGGATGGCGCGCAGCTCCGCCGCCGAGGTGACGCCGACGATCACGGCCGAGGCTTCGGCGCGGGTCTGGGCGTAGGCCAGGGCGGCCTGCAACGGATCGGTCCCGGCCTCGGCCAGGGTGCGGCGGATGCGCGACAGCTTGGGGCCGGCGTCGGCCAGCGCCGGCGGCAGCTGGTCGCGGTCGAGGAACAGCAGGCCTTGCAGGAAGATCGAGCGCAGGTGGATCTCGACCCCCAGGTCGGCCAGGGCGCGCATGGTGCCGTCCCGCGACGGCCGCTGGTCGAGCAGCGAGCAGGGCAGCTGGATCAGGTCGGGCCGGAAGCGCCGCGCCAGATGCACCGGCTCATCGGAGCCGTAGCAGGAGACGCCGATCTTCTGGAACAGGCCCTCGTCCTTGAGCGCTTGCAGCCGGTTCCACAGCTCCGGTCCGTCGGGACCCAGCAGGTCCTCGGCCGAATGCACCAGGATGGCGTGGGCGCGCGAAAGGCCCATCTTTTCAAGCGACCGGCGCGCGCGGGTGGTCACGCGGTCCAGCCCTTCGCCGATGGGAAGCGTCTTGGTGACCACGCGGAACGGGCTTGGGAACGGCCAGCTCTGCCCCAACACGCGCTCGGAATCTCCGTAAGAGGGCGCGGTGTCGACCACGCCCACCTGGTTGACCGCGGCCGTATCCAGGATCAGCCGCACCTCGTCTTCGGGCACGCGCCCGCGGGGGTTCGACACGCCGTAGTCGAGGCCGAACTGGACGGCCCCCAAGCCGAGCTCTGCTCTGCGGATCATCGCGCCAATGCGCTCCTGCGCAGGGTGCGGTCGAATTCTCCGTTGCGGGCCCGGTCCGCCAGCCGCGGCAGCACCGCGTCATAGGCATTCAGCAGCCGGCTGACGGCGGCCTCGTTCATGGCCATGGACGGCACATGCGCGCCGAAGCAGAGCACGCCCCTGTCATAGAGCGCCTGCGCCAGGGCGGCCTCCATTGCCTCGCCGTCGAAGCCGAGGCGCGGCTGGGCCGCCACCAGACCCCAGGTTGGATCGCCGAAGACGCCGAGATACTGGCCGGCGCCGGTCTCGTGGAAACGCGCCTCCACCTCGGCCTCGATCTCGGCCCCGCGCAGGGTGAGGGATTCGGGCACGTCGGCGCGCACCACCTGGTCGAGGGTGGCGCAGGCCGCGGCCAGCGCCGCGCCGGGGACCCGGTCACCGGTCGCGGCCAACAAGCGCATCGGCTCGACATGTCCGGCGATGGCGGCGATGGGGCGGCCGTTGGCCAGCGAGGGGCCGAGCAGGGTCATGTCGGGGGTGACGCCGTGCATCGCCTGCACGCCCCCCTTGTCGACGCGGAAGGCGGTGCGGCTTTCGTCGAAGATCAGCAGCACGCCGTCGCGGCTGACCAGCCGGCGCGCCCCGATGAGGAATTCGCGGCTGGCTTCCATGGGACGGATGACCAGGGCGGCGACCTGGCCGGCGTGGCGTTCCAGCGCGCCGGTGACCGCTTCGATGTCGCCGCGGGCGGTGGTTTCGTCGTCGCAGAAGAACGCGCCGTCGCGGCCGGTCAGGGTCTTGGCCGCCGACAGGGCGTCGGCCAGGGCGTAATTGAGATGGGAGCGGAAGGCCACCGCCTCGGCGCAGGGCAGAAGCATGCCGATCCGCTCGGCCGCCTCCGCCTGGCAGTGATTATCCGGACGGGTCGCGGCGACGGCGTTCTCGACGCGGGCGTTGGCCCAGCCCAGGAGCACCGCGCCCTCGGCATTGCAGAGGTCGAGGCGCTCGACGCCGGACCGGTCGGTGACCATCGCGCCGACCGCCATGCGGGCGGCCTTCAGGGTCGAGGCATAGGTGGGGGCGGCCGGGCGCGACCGGCTGTGGCCGGTGGCGGACTTGGCGGCGACTTGGGCTGAAGCCCGCGCCATGGGGCGCCCTCCCGAGTTATCGGACGCTCCAACCCTCGCGCGTAAACCTTAAGGAAGCGCTGAGCCGTCCGATTTTGGGACGGCGCCGCTTGAAAATCCCTGTGGAGAAAGGCGGCTCAGTCGTTATCGAACTGGCGCGCGAAGTCTTCCGGGCCGCCGACGGTGACATCGAGATCGTGGACCATGCCGTTGGCGAGCGAATAGACCCAGCCGTGGACGCAGAGCTTGCGCCCCGTCTTCCACGCCTTGGTCACGAAGGGGTTGGACGCCACATTGCGGACCTGGCGGATGACGTTCAGCTCGCACAGCCGGTCGAGCTTGGCCTCGCCCTCGATGGCCGCCAGCTCCTCGCGGTGGTCGTGGGCGGTCTCGCGCACCGGGGACAGCCAGTGGTCGATCAGGCCGTGGTCGGTCGACTCCACCGCCGCGCGCACGCCGCCGCAGCCATGATGGCCGACGACCAGGATGTGCTCGATGCCCAGCACCTCGAGCGCGTACTGCAGCACCGACAGGTAATTGGCGTCCTGGGGCGGGGCCAGGTTGGCGACATTGCGGTGGACGAACATCTCGCCGGGGTCGAGGCCGACGATCTCATTGGCCGGCACGCGGCTGTCGGAGCAGCCGATCCAGAGGAAGTCCGGCGCCTGCTGATTGACCAGGCGGGTGAAGAACTGGGGGTCGGCGGCGATCTTGTCCGCCGCCCATTGGCGGTTCCTGCGTTTCAGGTCATCCAGCATCAGTCGGCGTCCGGCTGCCGGTCGGGGTGGGCCGCCAGGAAGGCGGGGTGCTCGGCGGCTCGCGCCTCTATGGCGCCGATCTGCGGCCAGGGCGACAGATCAACGGCGAAGCGGCGCGCCGAATAGACCTGCGGAATGAGATAGCAATCGACCAGGCCCGGCGCGTCGCCATAGGACCAGCCGCCGCCGTGGCGCCCGATCAGGGTCTCCAGCGCCTCGAACCCGGCCCCGATCCAGCGCCCGGCCCAGGCGTTGGTCCCGGCCTCGTCGGCGCCGAGATCCCGGACCGCCTTCAGCACGCGCAGATTGTTCAGCGGGTGGATGTCGCAGCCGATCACCGCGGCCATGGCGCGCACCACGGCCCGCTCGCCGATGTCGCGCGGCAGCAGCGGCGGCTCCGGCCAGCGTTCGTCCAGCCACTCGAGGATGGCCGGGCTCTGGGTGAGGACCTGGCCGTCGAATTCGATGGCCGGGACCAGGCCCTGGGGGTTGAGCGCACGGAAGGCGTCGGAGCGTTGCTCGCCGGCGCGCAGGTCCACGCCGGCCTGTTCATAGGTCAGGCCCTTCAGGTTCAGCGCGATGCGGGTGCGGTAGGACGTGCCCGAGCGCCAATAGCCGTGCAGCAGCATGCTCATCTTCGCCTCCATAGGCCGGAGCCTTGTATTTGGCCAGTCCGCGGATATCCGTAAGTGCTTACATAAATAGTCAGAGACTTGAAAGGAGAGCGGGCGTATGCAGGGCGGAACGACGGCGGAGCCGGCGCGTTCACGCGTCGGGGCTGCTCTCGCACCAAAACTCAGGAGACCACAATGGCCGCCAATTCCAAAGCCGCCGCCGACGCCAATGGCATGAGCGACGAAGAGCGCCGCATCCGTGATTTCGCCCTGCGCGCCGAGGCCGCCGTTCGTGAACGCGCCGGCGAGTTCCGCGAACGCGCCCGCGAATATTACGACGACGCCACCGACCAGATCGAGACCGCCCAGCGCTACGTCACCGAGCGCGTGCAGGAGAAGCCGCTGGTTTCGACCCTGACCGCCGTCGGCATCGGCGTCGTCATCGGCATGCTGCTGGCCGGCGGCCGCCGTTGATCGGCGGACTGACCCGAAAGGCGACGGCCATCGCGGTGATCGTGACGGCCGTCGTCCTTGCCGTCATCGCGCTGGGCACGGCCATCTGGTACGGCCTGCTGCTGTTCCTGCAGCCCTGGGGCGCGGCCCTGGTGCTGGCGGCGGTCATGGCGCTGGTCGCCGGCATCGTGGCCTTCTTCACCTTCGGCCCGCCGCTGTTCCGCAAGCCGGAGCCTGAGCCCGAAAGCCTGACGCACCGGATCATCGCCCTGGCCAAGGAGCGGCCCATCGTGGCGACCGTGGCGGGCCTGGCGGCCAGTTTCATCTTCTTCAAGAACCCGGCCCTGGCGACCATCGTCGCGGCGGCGATGAGCACGCCTGAAGACTCCTCCAAGCGCCGCCGCTGACCGGCGCCGGAACGGCCCCGCCGCAGAGTCGTTGTTATCTCCGAACGGCCCCACGCACGGCCGTACCAGTCAGGAGATACGTCATGCTTCGTTGGGCTTTGGGCTTTCTTGTCGTGGCGCTGATCGCGGCCTTCCTCGGTTTCGGCGGCGTCGCCGGCGTGTCCATGGACATCGCCAAGATTCTGTTCTTCGTCTTCCTCGTGCTGTTCGTGGTCTCGTTGATCGCGGGCGCGTTCCGGGGTCGCGGGACAAACGTCTAGCCGGGCCGCTGTTGCGGGGCGAAAGCCCTCAGGCCTGAATGGAAGCCGCGGCCCGCAAGGCCGCGGCTTTCGTCGTTGAGCGGCGCTCGAGATTCCACGTCCGGTATGTCTCGAAGTGCGATCCCGCCCAGGCCAGGGCCGTGACGGTGACGAAGTTATCGTCCCATTCCACCACGTTGAAACCCGGCGGCGTGCCCCGCTCGCGCAGCGACAGCGTCCCCGCCCCGACGCCGTAGGAGCACTTGTCGCCCATGGTGATGGGCAGGGCGAAGGGCACGTGCACGTGGCCGGTCATGATCAGGTCGACGCCGCAGTCGGTGAAGATTTTCGCCGCCGCCTCGCCGCGGATCACCTCCCCGCTCATCGGCGCCCCGATCATCTCCACCAGCGGATGGTGGCAGGCGATGATCTTGAGCGCGCCTTGGGGCGCATTGGCCAGCGCATAGGCGGCGCGGCGCGTCTGGTCGAGGTCGATGACGCCCTTGGACCAGTTGGTCCGCATCTGCCAGCCGCGCGCGGTGCACACTCCGCGCACCGACAGGCCCGGCGCATCGAACTGGTGGTCGAAGGCGGGGTGGCCCGTATAGGCCTCGAAGCGCTTCCAGGGATGGAAGATGCGCGCGATCGGATCCCAATAGGGCACGTCGTGGTTGCCGGTGGTGACGAACACCGGCTTGGGCATGGCCTTGATCCAGTCCGCCGCGGCCGCGAACTCGCGGCCGTAGCCCATGGAGGTGATGTCGCCGGTGATCAGCACCAGGTCGCGCTCATGGGCGTGGGCGTGCTCCAGGGCCGCGGCCACGGCGGCCTTGTTCTCGCCGCCGAAGTGGATGTCGGAGAAGTGGAACAGCCGCCCCATCAGGCCGGTCCCGTCATGACTGGGCCTCGGGAGCCAGGGAGATGGCCGGGTTGGCTACCCTGGGCGCCAGGGTGCGGAAGGCGCAGGGCAGGAACTTCACGGTCGCGCGGCGGCCCAGGTGGACGCTTTCGCCGTCGAGGATGGCCGGCATCTCGTGGGCGGCCCAGACCTCGGCGCGCTTGACCACCTCGGTGAGCACCGAGGGGTCGGTTCGCCAGTCGGAAAACAGCGCCGTGGCGGCCAGGCGGAAGACCTCGTTGGCGCTGTGGAAGTTCATGACGGCCGACTCCAGGCCGACCGGGGTCTCCAGAGCGCGGGAAATCAGAGGAGTGATCAGGGCTAGCGCTTCGCCCTTGCAGGTGTCCCCGCCGTCGAGCCGGAAGTGGATGCGGCCAGCGAAGGCTCGCTTCATGGCGCGCTTGGCGTACATCCAGGCCAGCCGCGGCGCGCCGGAGCGGACCGCCTCGCGCGCCGGCGCCCACAGGGCCGGCGCGCCCACGATGGCGGCGCAGAAGAAGGTCATGTCGTCGAGCTGACCGCCCGCCACAGGGCGCTCGACACCTTCGGTCAGCAGCAGGGTCAGCGCCGCCTTCCAGTCAGCCGTGCCGTACAGCGCCTTGGGCAGCATGTTCATGGTGCCGCCCGGCAGCGGCGCGACCAGCGGACCCTTGGGCCCGGCCAGGGTCGCCGCGCCGCGCGCCGTGCCGTCGCCGGCCAGGACGACGACCAGATCGGGTTTCGCGGCCACCGCCTCCTCGAGCGCCTGATCGATGCGGCTTGGATCGGCCTCGACGATGTTCCAGCGCACGCCCTTGAAAGCTTCGCACAGCGCGCGGCATTCGTCCGCCGCGCCCGGCGCCACGCCGCCGGAAGCGGGGTTGATCACCACCTCGATATGCTTGAGCGCCACGTGCGGCGTCAGCGTCCGCGCGGGCGCGCGGGCGGGTTTGGCCCTGGGCTTGCGCCGGGAGGATGATTTCTTGGGGGATGTGGGCGCCCCGCCGCCGGCGTTGGTCATCACCACCGAACGTGCGCCGTATCGGGCGGTTCCTGTCAAGCTTGCGGCCGGCCCCTTGAGGAGCCGGCCGTCCAAACTTGCAGAGGCCAAAAGGCCTCGGGCCGCGTCTTACTTCTTGGCCGGGGCGGCGGCGGGAGCCGCGGCAGCCGGAGCCGGAGCGGCGGCGTCGGCGGCGGCGTTTCCGGCGGCCTGGGCGGCGTCGCCGGCGGATGCGGCGGCGTCACCGGCAGCGGCGGCGGCGTCGCCCGCCGCGTCCTCGGCCTTGGCGCCGGCCTTGCCGGTCATCTTGGCGATCTGGTCGGTCGCCGGCTTGATCCAGCCGTCGATGCGCGCGCCGCCGGCGGCGAAGGACTTGTCATAGATGGCCAGACCGATGTTCAGCGCGCCAACCAGGGCCAGCAGCACGAAAAGGAGCGTGAAGATTCCGCCGCCCCCGCCGCTGCGGCCGGACCGGCGCGCCCAGACGGGCGTCTCCGTCGAGGTAGAGCCGCTGTAGCTCGGCGCAGGCGCAGGCGCCGGCGCGGCATGGCCATGATCGCCGTGGCCGTGATCGCCGTGGCCGTGGCCGTCATCCGGCATGTGCGCCGCTTGTGGAAAACGCATGGTCACCCTCTCCTTGAACCCCCGTACCCCGCTCCGTTTCCGGAGGCCGGGGATCGGTCCCGTACTTACCCTGAAGATTAACGCACGGTTAAGGCTTGGCATAGGTCCCGAAAGCCACAGGGCTTTCCAGTACTCTCGCGTATCGCGCGAAACCCCGCTCAACCCGAATTGAACAAATTCGTTCCCCGCGCGCTTATGCTTCGACAAGCTTTGCAATGGAGGGCGGCATGCACAAGACGACGATGGCGTTGGTCGCGGTGGCGGCGGTGGGTTTCGGACTGAGCGCGGCGGGGTGCGAGCACTTCACCCGCACACGGGCGGATCTGGTCCGCAGCTCTTCGCCCTGCGTGGACACCCAGTTCACGGTCTATTTCGACGAAGGGTCCAGCCGCATGACCCGCCAGGCGGCGCAGGTGATCCAGGAAACCGGCCGGGCCATGAAGGAATGCAACATCACCCGCGCCCAGGTGGTGGGCCTGTCGGACGCCGTCGGGGGATCGGCGACCAATCTGACCCTCTCCCAGCGCCGCGCCGTCACCGTCGCCGGCGCCCTGCGCCAGCAAGGCCTGCCCGCGCCGTCGTTCGAGATCGCCGCCGCCGGCGAGGAGGGCGCGACGACGGCTGACGGCCGCGAGGACCCCGTGCGCCGCCAGGCCGTGGTGATGCTTACGGTGCAGCCGAAATAGCGGCGCGCCGCACACTCTAGATCAGCGACAAACGAAAAGGCGGGCCCCAAGGGGCCCGCCGAAGTCGCATCATCGAGAATAAGGTGCGGAGACGGTAGACCGGCTAGGCCGGTCTCAAGTCGGGGGGGGCGTCACCGCCTCCGCAGCAGATAAACGAACCTTGGTCGCCGACGGTTCCGG
>Ga0209023_10000468_pt1 | contig 61393 bp, 59 predicted proteins | sample LakOneMetagenome_FD_187468 | JGI IMG/M metagenome (GOLD analysis project Ga0209023, IMG submission 187468) | Freshwater and sediment microbial communities from Lake Erie, Canada (SPAdes) (version 2) | ecosystem: Environmental > Aquatic > Freshwater > Lentic | place: Lake Erie, Canada...
CATGTCGCGGGCGCAAGCGCGCCCGCGCGCTTGCATCGCCCGGAATTTGGATTAGCCTTGAGATATGCCGTCTGAAGCGGCATAAATGATGGCTCAGACATGAATTTCGGCAGATCATGATCACAGCCGCCCAGCTCCGTGCAGCCCGCGCCCTGGCGGGTCTGGACCAGCGCGCGCTGGCCGAATTGTGCGGCCTGTCCCTGCCGACCATTCAGCGCATGGAGGCCAGCGACGGCGTCATCCGAGGCAATGTCGATTCGCTGACCAAGCTCGTGCGCGCGCTGGACGAAGCCGGTATCGAACTGATCGCCGAAAGTGCGCCGAGCCAGGGTTCGGGCCGCGGCGTGCGTCTCAAGGAACGCATCGCGCCGCCGGGAGCAGGCTGAGCCATGCCGGTCGCGCTCGCCCTCTGGTGTCTCGCAGCGCTGCTCGGCGTGAGTGTTGCCGCCGTCGCGCTTCAGCGCTCGGCGCAGGCGACACGCATCGTCTACGGCGCGACATGCGCTATCGCCGCGACGCTCGCAGCAGGCGCCCTCATCCGCCTCGTCGCGTTGCCGCTCGATGTCGCGCGCGAAACCCTGCCGCTGGGCCTGCCGTGGATCGGCGCCCGCTTCCGGCTAGATTCGCTATCGGCGTTCTTTCTGCTCATCGTCGATCTCGGCGCGGCGCTCGCCTCCATCTACGCCATCGGCTACGGCGCGCACGAGAAGGGGCCCGGCCGTGTCCTGCCCTTCTTCCCGGCATTTGTCGCGGGTATGAATGGCGTCCTGCTGGCCGATGATTCCTTCACCTTTCTGGTCGCGTGGGAATTCATGTCGCTCGCGTCATGGGCGCTCGTGCTGTCGGACCACGAGAATGCCGACAATCGCCGCGCAGCTTACGTCTACATTCTCATGGCGAGCTTCGGCGCGGGCCTCCTGCTCATGGCCTTCGCCCTGCTTGGCGGCGCATCTGGCGCCTTTGATTTCGCGAGCATGGCCAAGGCGCAGCCCACGGCAGCGACGGCGACGGTCGTCCTCCTGCTGACGCTCGCAGGCGCCGGATCAAAGGCCGGCCTTGCGCCGCTGCACGTCTGGCTGCCGCTTGCCCATCCGGCGGCGCCAAGCCACGTCTCAGCGCTGATGAGCGGCGCGATGACCAAGGTCGCAGTCTACGCCTTCATCCGTATCGTGTTCGACATGCTTGGCGCGCCCGCGATCTGGTGGGGCGTTGCGGTCATGGTCCTCGGCGCCGCGACTGCGACGCTCGGCGTTCTCTTCGCCACGATCGAGCGGGACCTCAAGCGGCTGCTGGCCTGGTCAACCATCGAGAACATCGGCATCGTCTTCGCGGGCCTCGGTCTCGCGCTCGCCTTCAAGGCCAACGGCTTCAACGCGGCTGCAGCCGTGGCTTTTGTCGCCGCGCTGCTGCATGCGTTCAATCATTCGCTGTTCAAGAGCCTGCTTTTCCTGGGCGCCGGCGCGATCGTCGGCGCAACCGGCCAGCGCGATATCGAGCAATTGGGTGGCCTCATCCACCGCATGCCGAAATCATCCTTCGCCATGCTGGGCGCCTGCATGGCGATTTCCGCCCTGCCGCCCCTGAACGGCTTCGTTTCGGAATGGCTCCTGTTCCAGGCCGTGCTCGTCAGTCCGATGCTGCCGCAATGGGGCCTGAAGGTCGCGACGCCCGCCGTCGGCGCCGTGCTCGCGCTCTCGGCGGCGCTCTGCGCGGCGGCCTTCGTGCGCATGTACGGGATCGTCTACCTCGGTCGCCCGCGCTCGGACGCGGCCCGCGATGCGCGGGAGACGGACGGCTGGTCGCTGGCCGCCATGTTCGCCCTCCTCGCGCTCTGCCTCTTCATGGGCGTTGCGCCGGGATATCTCATCGACGCCATCGCCCCCATCTCGCAGGCGATGGTGGGCGGGCGCATGCCGTCGCAGGCCCATTTGGCGTGGATGACGATCTCGCCAATCGCCGAAAGCCGCAGCTCCTACAACGGGCTGCTCGTCTTCGTGTTCATCACGATCTCGACGCTCGCCGCCATCCAGATCATCCATCGCTTCGGTTCGCGCATTGTCCGGCGCGGACCGGCGTGGGACTGCGGTTTCCCGGAACCGAACCCTGCAACGCAATACACGGCGTCGAGTTTTGCGCAGCCGATCCGGCGCGTCTTTGCCAATGTCGTGTTCAGCGTACGAGAGACGGTCGACATGCCTGCCCCCGGCGACTCGCGCCCCGCGAGATTGACGGTCGAGATCGAGGATCGCGTCTGGACGCGGCTCTATGCGCCGCTCGCAGCAGCCATCAACTGGCTCGCGACGTCCATCAACCGGGTGCAGCAACTCACCATCCGCGGCTATCTCAGCCTCGTCTTCGCCGCGCTTGTCGTTCTCCTTCTGTGGGTGGCGACATGGCGGTGAATGCGGCAATCCTTGTCGACCTCGCCACGCAAGGCGCGCAGATGCTGCTCGTGCTGGCGCTCGCGCCGCTGCTCGTCGGCTTCACACGCAAGGTGAAGGCGCGCCTCTTGCGGCGCATCGGCCCGCCGCTGCTGCAGCCTTACCGCGATCTGGCGAAGCTGATGCGCAAGGAAGCCATCGTCGCCGACAGCGCCTCGTGGCTCTTCCGTGCGGCTCCCTACATGATCTTCGTTGCCACCTGGGTCGCCGCCGCGCTGGTGCCGACATTCGCGACCGGCCTCATCTTTTCCTGGACCGCGGATCTCATCGCCATTACGGCGCTGCTCGGCAGCGCGCGATTCTTTCTGGCGCTGGTCGGCATGGACGTCGGCACGAGTTTCGGCGGCATCGGCTCGAGCCGCGAGGCCATGTTCGCCACGCTCGCCGAACCCGCGATGATCATGATCGTCTTCACCGTGGCGCTGGTGGCGGGCTCCACGCAATTGTCGTCGGTCGTCGGCTACATGCTGTCCAACGCCTCGCTGCGCGTTTCGCTCGGGCTTGCCTTGTTCGGACTGATGATCGTCGCGATCGCGGAGAACGGGCGGATACCGGTCGACAATCCTGCGACCCATCTCGAACTCACCATGGTCCACGAGGCCATGATCCTCGAATATTCCGGACGCCATCTTGCCGTCATCGAACTGGCGGCGGCGTTGAAGCTACTGCTCTATGTTTCGATGATCGCTTGCATCTTCGCGCCCTGGGGCCTCGCGCCTGCTGGCGCGGGCCCCGCGGCCTTCGCCATCGGCGCCGCCGCCTATCTCGTCAAGCTCGCCATCGGCGCGACCCTGCTTGCACTGTTCGAAACGGCCATCGCCAAGATGCGTGTCTTCCGCGTTCCGGAATTCCTGGGCGCCGCGCTCATGCTAGGCTTCCTCGGCGTGCTCCTGCTCTTCGTGTCGAGGGGGCTCTGATGGGTCATCTCGCCTTCGACATCGCGCATCTTCTGGCAGGCGGCCTCGTTCTTCTCAGCCTGCTGATGCTCTATCAGGACAGGATGCCGGCGCTGATCCGCGTCTTCGCCATGCATGCGACAGTGCTCGCCCTCTCCGTCGGCTGGCAGGCCTATACGCAGGACGCGCCGCATCTCTACGTCACCGCAGCCATCGCGCTCGTCTTCAAGGCCATCGTCATTCCCGTCGCTCTGCAGCGGATCGTCGTCAAGCTCGGCGTTCACCGCGAGATCGAAGTCGTCGGCGGCATCGGCGTCACCATGCTGCTTGGCATGGCGCTCGTCGCGCTCTCACTGGCTGTCATGCTGCCGGCTGCGGCAACTGTCACCAGCGACCCGCTCGCGCGCGAAGATCTCGCCTTCGCGCTGGCGGTTGTCCTGCTCGGCCTTCTGATGATGGTCACGCGCTCCAACGCCGTCACACAGGTCGTCGGCTTCATGTCGCTCGAAAACGGCCTGATCCTGGCGGCCGCCGGCGCACGGGGCATGCCACTGGTCGTCGAGATCAGCGTCGCCTTCTCCGTGCTCGTGGCCTTCATCGTCATCGGCGTCTTTCTCTTTCGCATCCGCGAGCGCTTCGATTCCGTCGATGTGCAGGCGTTGGAGCATGGTCGCGGAGATCGCCCATGATCTTCGGCGCCGCGCAGTCCATCGCTCTCGTTCTTGCGATCCCAGCCGTCGCTTCGGCAATCCTGCTGGCGCTGCCCGGCCACGTCTGGCCCTCGCGCTTCAACGCTCTCGCTTGCCTTGGGACCCTGATCTCGTCGCTCGGCCTTCTCTCGGGCCATGCCCATGTCGGGCGCGAATTGTTCGTCGATGATCTCAATGCGATCTTTGTCGTTCTCACTGCCTTCGTCGGCATGACGACGGCGATCTATAGCGCGAGCTACATCAAATACGAGTTCGAGTCGGGGCGGCTGAATCCGCGTTCTGCGCGCTTCTATCACGCCATGTATCAGGCGATGATATTCGCCATGAATCTCGCACTGCTGGCCGACAATATCGGCTTGATGTGGGTGGCGGTGGAACTGGCGACGCTGACGACCGTGCTCATGGTCGGCATCTATCGCACCAGCGCAGCGCTGGAAGCGGCGTGGAAATATTTCATTCTTGGCAGCGTGGGAATCGCGCTCGCCCTGTTCGGCACGATCCTCGTCTATCTCGCGGCGCAGCCGGTTGTCGGCGAGGGCGCCGACAGCATGTTGTGGACGCTGCTGGTCACGCGCGCATCCGAATTCAGCCCCGGCCTGCTCAACATCGCCTTCGTTTTTCTCATCCTGGGTTACGGCACCAAGATGGGCCTCGTGCCGATGCATGCATGGCTGCCGGATGCGCATGCCGAGGGGCCGACGCCGATCGCCGCAGTTCTTTCGGGCCTTCTGCTGAACGTCGCGCTCTATGCGGTGCTGCGTTTCAAGATGCTGCTCGCTGTCAATGCGCAAGCGCTCGATCCAGGTCCGCTGCTGATCGGTCTCGGGCTGCTGTCGCTGATCTTCGCGGCCTTCATGCTGTACCGCCGCAACGACATCAAACGTCTGTTCGCCTATTCGTCGATCGAGCATATGGGCATCATCGCCTTCGCCTTCGGCATGGGCGGCCCGCTCGCGAATTTCGCCGGTCTGCTGCACATGACGATGCATAGCCTCACCAAGTCCGCGATCTTCTTTGCCGTCGGCCACGTCGTGCAGGCGCGCGGCACGCAGGACATCGGCAAGATCCGCGGGCTGACCGCCTCCCATCCCGCGCTCGGCTGGGGGCTTGTCGTCGGCGTCGCGGCCATCGTGGGCCTGCCGCCGCTCGGCGTTTTCATGAGCGAATTTCTCATCGTCAACGCGACATTCGCGCGCGAGCCGCTCCTCGCCATTCCATTGGTCTTCGGAATTCTCGTCGCCTTCGGCGCGCTGGTGTTGCGTGTCACCGGGCTCGCCTTCGGCAAGCCGGACGACGAGTCGCATCCCGTCGACGCCTCGATCGCACCGCTCTATGCGCATCTCGCACTGGTGCTCGCGGCCGGCGTCTGGCTCCCGCAACCGCTCGTCGCCTGGTTTCAGACGGTCGCGCGCATGCTCGGTTAGGGAGCGCGGCGCATGACCAACCTGAGCGACTCGATCGGCAAAGGCGAACGGCTCGATTGTCAGCAGCCATGGCCGCGCATCGTGGTCGATTCGGCGGTGTGGCTGCGCGCGGCGCGCGAGATCAGCAAAAGCGAGGGCGATCTCGTCGCACTGTGGAGCGACGGCGTCGACGTGCACATGGCGCTACGCACAGCGGCGCTGCCGACGCCCGTTGTGCTCACCCTGCATGCAGCGAATGGACGCTTTCACGCGATCAGCAGCCTGCATCCGCCCGCGCAGCGTCTCGAGCGCGCGATCCGCGATCTGACAGGCCTCGTCCCGGAAGCTGCGCCGGACGAACGGCCATGGCTCGACCATGGCGTTTGGGGCGTGGCGCATCCCGCGGGCGCGGCCCAGCCCGTGCAGCCGCAGCCAGCGCGCTACGCCTTCCTGCCGGCGGAGGGCGCGCCCATTCATCAAATCCCTGTCGGGCCCGTGCACGCCGGCATCATCGAGCCGGGCCATTTCCGCTTCTCCGCCAATGGTGAAACCGTCGTGCGACTGGAAGAGCGACTGGGCTATGTGCACAAGGGAACGGAAACGCTGATGCGCGGCGCGGATGTCACGCATGCCGCGCGGCTGGCCGGACGCGTCTCGGGCGACAGCACCGTCGCATATGCCTGGGCGTTCGCGAATGCAGTCGAAGCCGCGCTTGGCGTAACGCCGCCACGCCGCGCGACGGGCTTACGTGCAATCATGGCCGAGCTTGAACGCATCGCCAATCATCTCGGCGACATCGGCGCGATATGCAACGATGCCGCATTCGCGATCATGCAGGCCCATTGCGCGGTATTGCGCGAACAGGTCTTGCGGGCATCGAAGATGGCGTTCGGCCATCGGCTGATGATGGATCGCATCACGCCGGGCGGCGTCGCCTGCGACCTGCCGGCGGCGGGCGCGGCGGAAATTTCGGCCTGTCTCGATGAGATCGCGCGTGTCCTGCCGGGCCTCATGAATGTCTATGACACGACCGCATCGCTGCAGGATCGTACCGTCTCGACCGGAAAGGTCTCGCTCGCCCTCGTCGCGCAATTTGCGGCAGGCGGCTTTGTCGGCCGCGCGTCCGGCCGCAGCTTCGATGCGCGGCGCGCGACGCCCTATGCGCCTTACGATGCTCTGGCCTTCGATATTCCCGCGCTCGAAGAGGGCGACGTCGATGCGCGCCTACGCATCCGCGCCAGCGAGATCGAACAATCCACGCGCATCCTTCGCCAGTTGCTGAAGGACCTGCCGCCGGGCGAACTGACGATCGACCTGCCGAAAGCCGCGCGCGACTGCGAAGGCGTCGGCTTTGTCGAAGGATTTCGCGGCGACATATTCGTTTGGGTCCGGCTCGACGCCAATGGCATGATCGCGCGCGCCCATCTGCGCGATCCCTCGTGGTTCCAGTGGCCGCTGCTCGAAGCGGCGATCGAGGGGAATATCGTCGCGGACTTTCCGCTCTGCAACAAGTCGTTCAACTGTTCCTATTCAGGCCACGATCTCTAAGGCGTAACGATGCGCAACCTGATCCTGCAGGGCCTCCTGCGCAAACCTCTGACCGAACCCGCGCCGCGCGTCGACGATGCGCAGCTGAAGGCGCTCGCCGAGCGTCTCTCGAATCGCGCGCGCGAAAAACTCGGGCGCTCGCTGTCGATCCGCGCTGTCGATGCGGGTTCGTGCAACGGCTGCGAACTGGAGATGCACGCGCTCGGCAACGCTTACTATGATCTCGAACGCCTCGGCCTGCGCTTCGTCGCCTCGCCGCGTCATGCCGATGTCTTGATGGTGACAGGACCTGTCGCCAAGAACATGCGCGAAGCGTTGGAGCGCACTTATGCCGCGACGCCAGCGCCGCGCTGGGTCGTCGCTGTCGGCGATTGCGCCTGCGACGGCGGCTTGTTCGGCGCCAGCTACGCCTGCGTCGGCGCGGTTTCGAAGGTGCTGCCGGTCGATCTCAGGATCCCCGGCTGCCCACCCGAGCCCGCCGCGCTGCTCGAAGGCCTAGCCGCTTTGCTCGAGGCATAGGGCGCGGGCAAAAAAAAGCGGGCGTCGCCGCCCGCTTTCCTCTGTTTCGGTAGTCAGCCGCGATCGTCGCCGCGACCCCAGCGCATGCCATGCTCGTGCATCCAGCGGCCAACATGTCCACGCATGCCCGGACGCATCAGCGCGGGCAGCCGCGCCTTCTGTTCCGCCGTGAGCGTGGCATAGAGCGGGCTGGCGGCGTCTGCGACCTTCTTCATCGCCTCGCCGCGCGCGATCTGCATTTCAGCGCGCCGCTTCATGCCTTCGATCGGATCCTTCGGCTTCTCGTCGCGCACCTTGTCCATGGTCTCGCCCATGTTTTTTGCGACGTCGCGCACGGCGGTTTCGACCGGCCCCCAAAGCTTCTCCTGATCGGCGTTAAGCGCCAGACCGGCATGGACGGCGGCGATGCGCGCATTCAGGAAGGCGGCGCGATCTTCCTTGGACACGGCGCGGTGGCGCCACCCCGGCGCCATGTCGCCGCGCTGGCCCATCTCGCCGGGGCCCATGCCGCCAGGACCCATGCCACCGGGTCCCATGCCACCGGGTCCCATACCGCGTGGTCCGGGACCTGCGGCGCCGGGGGGCGATGGCGGATTGGCGCCGGGCGTCTGGGCGATGGCGACGGCGCCGGCAAGGCCGAGCGTGGCGACGAGTGCGATTGCGGTGGGCTTGATCAATTTCATGTGGCGTCTCCTGTCCGCGGGGGACCAGACGCGCACTAAGGCGCGTATCGAAGACGCGTTTCAAATTAAGTTTTTGAAATGTGTCCGACGGCAGCAGGCCCGGTGCGGCTAGACGGCGCCTTATGCGCCGTCGTCTTCGCCTGAGAGCGCGGCCTTCATGTCCTCGGGGCGCGGCATCGAAATGATGTTGTAGCCCGCGTCGATGTGATGAACTTCGCCCGTCACGCCGCCCGAGAGATCCGACAGGAAATACAGGGCCGAGCCGCCGATATCCTCGATCGAAACCGACTTGCGCAGCGGAGAATGCGCGCGCTGGAAAGAATACATCGCGCGCGCATCCGAAATGCCGGCGCCGGCCAGCGTGCGCACAGGTCCGGGCGACAGCGCGTTGACGCGAATGCCCTGCGGACCGAAGTCTGCGGCGAGATACCGCACCGAAGCCTCAAGCGCAGCCTTCGCCACCCCCATCACATTGTAGTTCGGCATGACACGCGTCGAGCCGCCGTAGGTCAGCGTGATCATCGAACCGCCGTTCGGCATCAGCTCGGCGGCGCGCTTCGCGATCTCGGTGAACGAGAAGCAGGAGATCACCATAGTCCGCGAAAAATTCTCTCGCGACGTATCGGCGTAGCGGCCCTTGAGTTCGCGCTTGTCGGAAAAGCCGATGGCGTGAACGATGAAGTCGATGGAGCCCCACTTGTCTTTGATCGCGGAGAAAACGGCGTCGACCGACGCAGTGTCTTCGACATCGCAGGGCAGGATGAAGTCGGACCCCGTCTGCTTCGCGAGAGGCGCGACGCGCTTGCCGAGCGCATCGCCCTGATAGGTGAAGCACAGTTCTGCGCCATGCGCGGACAAAGCCTGCGCGATGCCCCAGGCGATCGAGTGCGAATTCGCGACGCCCATGATCAGGCCGCGGCGACCGTGCATCAGGCCCTTCGTTGCTTGCGCGTTCATGTCCGGGCTCCGCTCAAGCATCGATACGACCGAAGACGAGGGAAGCATTCGTTCCGCCGAAGCCGAACGAATTGGACAGCACCGTCGACAGCTTCGCATTGTCGCGACGCTTGCGCAGGATCGGCATGTCGGCGAAGGCGGGATCGAGTTCCTCGATATTCGCACTCTCGGCAATGAAGTCATTGTTCAGCATGAGCAGCGAATAGATCGCCTCGTGCACACCGGTCGCGCCCTGCGAATGGCCTGTCAGCGATTTTGTCGCGGAGATCGGCGGGCATTTATCGCCGACGCCGAACACTTCGCGGATCGCCTCGATTTCCTTGACGTCGCCGACCGGCGTCGAGGTCGCGTGCGGGTTGATGTAGTCGATCGGCGCCTTCACCGTCGCCAGCGCCTTGCGCATGCAGCGGATCGCGCCTTCGCCAGACGGCGCGACCATGTCGACGCCATCCGAGGATGCGCCGTAGCCGATGAGTTCGGCGTAGATTTTCGCGCCGCGCGCCTTGGCGCGCTCGTATTCCTCGAGCACGACAATGCCCGCGCCGCCGGCGATCACGAAGCCGTCGCGATTGACGTCATAGGCCCGCGAGGCGACGGCCGGACGATCGTTATAGGACGACGACATCGCGCCCATGGCGTCGAACAGGACAGACAGCGTCCAGTCGAGTTCCTCGCAGCCGCCGGCGAACACGACGTCCTGCTTGCCCCACTGGATGAGTTCGGCGGCATTGCCGATGCAATGGCTCGACGTCGAGCAGGCGGACGAGATCGAATAGCTCGTGCCGCGAATCTTGAACCAGGTGGAGAGCGTCGCCGACGCCGTCGAGCACATGGCCTTCGGCACGACAAAGGGGCCCACCTTCTTCGGTCCCTTGGAACGTGTGACGTCGGCGGCCTCGACCTGCGAGCGCGTGGAGGGACCGCCGGATCCAACGATCAGGCCGGTGCGCTCGTTGGAAATGTCGGACGCCTCGAGACCGGAATCGGCGATCGCCTGTTCCATCGCCACATGCGCCCAGGCGGTGCCGCCGCCGTGGAAGCGCATGGCCCGGCGATCGACGAAATCCTCGGCCTTGAGCGTCGGCGCTCCGTGGACCTGCGAGCGGAAGCCGAGTTTTGCATATTCCTCGGCGAAGACGACGCCCGAACGCGCCTCGCGCAGCGAGGTGAGCACTTCCTGGGCGCTGTTCCCGATCGAGGACACGATGCCCATACCGGTCACGACGACGCGTCTCATGCAGTTCTCCCCTGAACCCCGAGGCCGCGCGGGCCGAGGTTTATTGTCGCCGCCAGATCAGGCGGCCGGCGCTTCCGCCTTGGCGAGGCCGACCTTCAGGTCCTTGGCCTCGTAGATGCGCTCGCCGTCGGCGTCCACCCACCCGTCGGCAATGCCGAGGACGAGCTTGCCCTTGAAGATGCGCTTGAAATCGATTCCGTAAGTGACCGTCTTCACGGTGGGACGGACCTGGCCCGAAAACTTCACTTCGCCGACGCCGAGCGCCATGCCGCGACCGGGATTGCCTAGCCAGCCGAGGTAAAATCCGGTCAGCTGCCAGAGGGCGTCGACGCCGAGGCAGCCGGGCATGACCGGGTTGCCCTTGAAGTGGCAGTCGAAGAACCAGAGGCTCGGGTTGATGTCGAATTCCGCGCGCGCATAGCCCTTGCCATGCTCGCCGCCCGCCTCGAAAATCTCGGTGACACGATCGAACATCAGCATCGGCGGCAGCGGAAGCTGGGCGTTGCCCGGCCCGAATAATTCCTCGCGGCCGCAGGCGAGCAGGTCCTCATATCCAAAACTGGAGCGCCGTTCGCCCATATCTGTCCGTCGTCCTCTTGGCAGTCCGGGCCCGCCCGGTCGTCCGATCCGACCGGGCTTCTAACACACGAGTTCGGGCGTCGAAAGCCGCTGCGGTCACAGTTCAGATGTGACCTTTTTTGAACGCGCGGGGCGCGTCACGCGCCATCAATGCCGCCTCTGCTACGGGATCGACTCGCCGGGATAGGCGCCCCAGAGGTTTTCCTGCTCGATCCAGCCGTCGAACCCTTCGCCGATCAGACGGCACCATTTGCCGTTGCAGGCCTTCAGCGAGCCGATCACGCCGGCCTGCAGGCGGGCCGACACATCGGCATTGGCGTCGCCGGTGCGGCGCAGGGCGAATTCTCCGCCCTTCTTCCAGGGCGCGACGATTCCCGTGCGTCGACCGGACAGGAGCGAATGCAGCACCCAGCCTTCGGAGCCGTCGGAGTCGCGGATACGCCGCCAAATGTCGAATTCGGCGGTGATCTCGACCGGCAGTCCGGCCCGCTGGAAGATCCAGACAGTGCGGTGGTCCTTGGAGGGGCCTTCGCGCAGGTTCACCCGGTCGGACTTCAGGCTGACGAAGCGCGGCACCGGCAGGCCCGTGACGGCGCCCGTCTGCTGCGTGGCGGCTTGCGCGAAGGGGGCCCAGAGCAGCGTGAGCAGGGCCAGAACGGCGCCCACGCGCCCGCTGAAGCGGGCTGCGCCCGAAGTCCGTTCCGCGTGGCAAGCCATGTTCCAACTCCGGTCCGTGCGCGGCGATCGGCGTTCTTGTCTTTGTCCAGCCATCTGCTAGGAAGCGTCGAACCGCCGTTGCGCGCTCTTGAAACGTTGTCGTCCAAACGTCGTTAAGGAGCGGTGAATTATGGCGGCCTCATGCCGCCGGCCGATCTCTTCGGCCAGCCGCGGGGCAGGGACGCACAGGTATGCCGCAGAAGAAGCCGTTGGTCGTCGTGACGCGCAAGCTGCCCGAAGTCGTCGAGGCGCGGATGCGCGAATTGTTCGACGTCCGCCTGAACGAAACCGATGCGCCGATGACGCATGCCCAACTCGCCGAAGCCATGCGTACGGCGGATGTGCTCGTGCCTACCGTGACCGACCGGATCGACGCCGGGCTCGTGGCTCAGGCTGGCGAACAGATGAAACTCATCGCCAATTTTGGCAATGGCGTCGACAATATCGACGTGACCTCCGCCCTGCGGCGCGGGATCACCGTCACCAACACGCCGGGCGTCCTGACCGACGACACAGCCGACATGACCATGGCGCTGATCATGGCGGTCGCCCGCCGCATCGTCGAAGGCGCCCAGAGCATCCCCTCGGGCGAATGGGCCGGCTGGTCGCCGACCTGGATGCTCGGCCATCGCATCACCGGCAAGAAGCTCGGCATCGTCGGCATGGGCCGTATCGGCCAGGCCGTCGCGGTCCGTGCGGCTGCCTTCGGCCTCGAGGTCCACTATCACAACCGCCGTCGCGTCGCGCTCGCGACCGAAGCCAAGCTTGGCGCGACCTATTGGGAATCGCTCGATCAGATGCTGGCGCGCATGGACATCGTCTCCGTGCATTGCCCGCATACGCCCGCGACCTACCACCTCCTGTCGGCGCGCCGCCTCAAGTACCTCAAGCCGCATGCGCTGGTGGTGAACACGGCGCGCGGCGAGATCATCGACGAGAACGCCTTGATCCGCATGCTGGAAGCCGGTGAAATCGGCGGCGCGGGTCTTGACGTGTTCGAACACGAGCCGGCCGTCTCCCCGAAGCTCGTGAAGCTCGCCAAGTCCGGCAAGGTGACGCTGCTGCCGCACATGGGTTCGGCCACGATTGAAGGCCGCATCGACATGGGCGAGAAGGTCATCGTCAACGTCAAGACCTTCATGGACGGCCACCGTCCGCCGGACCGCGTGCTGCCGAGCATGCTGTAGCTCCGGGTCTTAATTTCAGACCTCAAAAGAAAAAACCCGCCGGGTCGCCCCGGCGGGTTTTCTTTATCTTGCGCTGGAGGAGCTTACTCGCCCGCTTCAGCCGGCTTCTGCGCGTCGCGCTCGGCCTTCTGCTTGGCCTCGAGGTCTTCGCCCGTCTCCTGGTCGACGACGCGCATCGACAGGCGCACCTTGCCGCGATCGTCGAAGCCGAGCAGCTTCACCTTGACCTTGTCGCCTTCCTTGACGACGTCGGTCGTCTTGGCGACGCGGCCCTGCGCGAGCTGCGAGATGTGGACGAGACCGTCCTTGGAGCCGAAGAAGTTCACGAAGGCGCCGAAGTCGACGGTCTTCACGACCGTGCCTTCGTATATCAGGCCGATTTCCGGATCGGACGCGATCGACTTGATCCAGTTGATCGCCGCCTTGATCGAATTGCCGTCCGAAGACGCGATCTTCACGGTGCCGTCGTCGTCGATGTTGATCTTGGCGCCGGTCTTCTCGACGATCTCGCGGATCACCTTGCCGCCCGTGCCGATCACTTCGCGGATCTTGTCGGTCGGGATCTTCATCGTCTCGATGCGCGGGGCGAACTCGCCGAGCTCGCTGCGGGCGCCGGTCAGCGCCTTGTTCATCTCATCGAGAATGTGCAGGCGGCCATCGCGGGCCTGGCCGAGAGCGACCTTCATGATCTCCTCGGTAATGCCGGCGATCTTGATGTCCATCTGCAGTGAGGTCACGCCTTCCTGCGTGCCGGCCACCTTGAAGTCCATGTCGCCGAGGTGATCCTCGTCGCCGAGAATGTCGGACAGAACCGCAAAGCGCTCGCCTTCCAGGATGAGGCCCATGGCGATGCCCGCCGTCGGACGCTTCAGCGGAACGCCGGCGTCCATCAGTGCGAGCGAGGAGCCGCAGACGGTGGCCATCGACGAGGAGCCGTTCGACTCGGTGATCTCCGACACGAGACGGATCGTGTAGGGGAACTCGGCCGCCGTCGGCAGCATCGGACGGATCGCGCGCCAGGCAAGCTTGCCATGGCCGATTTCGCGGCGCTTCGGCGAACCGACGCGGCCCGTCTCACCGACGGAGTAGGGAGGGAAGTTGTAGTGCAGCAGGAAGCGCTCCTTGTAGGTGCCTTCCAGGCTGTCGACATACTGTTCGTCCTCGCCCGTGCCGAGCGTGGCGACGACCAGCGCCTGCGTTTCGCCGCGGGTGAACAGCGCCGAGCCGTGGGTGCGCGGCAGGACGCCGGCTTCCGCGACGATCTTGCGCACGGTCTTCACGTCACGGCCGTCGATGCGGATGCCCGTGTCGAGAATGTTCCAGCGCACGACCTGCGCCTGCAGATGCTTGAAGGCTTCGCCGACATGTTCCTTCGAGAACTTCGGGTCCTGGCCTTCCGGGAACAGCGCAGCGGTCACCTTCGCCTTCACGGCGTCCACGGCCTTGTAACGGTCCTGCTTGGCGGTGATCTTGTAGGCGCTACGAAGCTCCGCTTCCGCGATATCCGATACGGCCTTCTCGACTTCCGAGCGATCGCTCTGGGCGAAATCGCGCGGGTCCTTGGCGGCGCGCTCGGCGAGGCGGATGATCGCCTCGATCACGGGCTGGAAACCGCGATGGCCGGTCATGACGGCGGCCAGCATGGTCTCTTCCGAAAGCTCCTTGGCTTCCGATTCCACCATCAGCACGGCGTCCTGCGTGCCGGCGACGACGAGGTCGAGCTCGGACGACTTCATCTCTTCGATGGTGGGGTTCAGCTTCAGCTGGCCGTTGATGTGGCCGACGCGGGCGCCGCCGACCGGGCCCATGAAGGGCACGCCGGACAGTGTGAGGGCGGCCGAGACGGCGACGATCGACAGTACGTCCGGATCGTTCTCGAGATCATGGCTGAGAACCGTGACGATGACCTGCGTCTCGTTGCGGTAGCCTTCCGGGAACAGCGGGCGGATCGGACGGTCGATCAGGCGCGAGATCAGCGTCTCGCGCTCGGACGGACGGCCCTCGCGCTTGAAATAGCCGCCGGGAATACGGCCGGCCGCGAAGGCCTTTTCCTGATAGTCGACGGTGAGGGGGAAGAAGTCCTGGCCGGGCTTGGCGAATTTCGCGCCCACGACGGTGGCGAGCACGGTCGTGTCACCCCAGGTGGCCATGACGGCGCCGTCGGCCTGACGGGCGACCTTGCCGGTTTCGAGCACGAGCTTGCGGCCGGCCCAGTCGAGTTCTTCGCGATGGATTTCGAACATGTCTGTCTTTCGGTTTGGCGCAAAGACAAAGCGCCACGGACAGGACGGCTGGAAGCTGCGTTCAGACGCGTTCAGCTTCCGGCGATCCTGTCATGGCGCTTCATCTTCTGCGGTCGGATGCGGCGGGGCGGCCCCATGCCGCCTCGCCCCTTGTGCGCTTGTCGCGCGTAACGCTTAGCGGCGGATGCCGAGGCGTTCGATCAGAGTCTTGTAGCGCGCGTCATCGTGCTTCTTGACGTAGTCGAGAAGCTGACGGCGCTGGGAGACCAGCTTCAGCAGGCCGCGACGCGAATGGTTGTCCTTGGCGTGGCTCTTGAAGTGGCCGGTAAGGTTGGTGATGCGTTCGGTAAGGATCGCCACCTGCACCTCGGGCGAACCCGTGTCGCCGGCCTTGGTCGCATATTCCTGAATGAGCGCCTGCTTGCGCTCGGCAGTGATCGACATCGGATGCTCCTTTGGATTGGGAGAAATGGCCCGGCCGGGATGTCGTCCAGCAGGGTCGGAAATTCGGCAGCCATGCAGCCGAAGCGCGCCTTATACACGAAAAGCGACCGATGGCCAGCCCGTCCCAGCCGGGAACCTTCACGCAAGGCAAGCGTTGTAGCAGCGGTCTTCCCGCCCCTACGGCCATGTCCGGCCGTCTTCCAAGGATTACAAAATGAAGCGCGCTCTCGCTCTCGCCACCATCATCACCGCCGCGTCGCTCGCGGGTTGTTCGTCCTATCGCGAGGAGCGAGTCGTGACCGGCGCCGCCGTCGGCGGCGCGACAGGCGCAATCATTGGTGGTGTCGCTTCGGGCTCGCCGGGCGGGGCGCTCGTGGGCGGCGCGGTCGGCGCGGTGGCTGGCGGCGTGGTCGCCGACGCGACCCGTCCGCGCTACCGCTCGGGCCGCCGCTGCTACTTGGATCGTGAGATCGGCGAGCGCGTCTGCCGCTGGTAAGCGTCAGGCGCCGAGGTTGAAGACGCGGCTCGGCACGAGTTCGCCGGATTCAACCAGACCAAAGGCGACGGGTTCGCCTTCGCAGGAGGCGTAGACGCGCAGGCCTTCGGCCGGCGCGTCGCGTCCGCGCAGCAGGATCGACTGGCCGCGCCGCAGACGCGCGGCATTATTACGGTCAACGACCACGCACGGCAGTTCGGAGAGGCCGGCTTCGACCGGGCGCATGTGCTGCGCAGCGAGTTCCGGCGCTTCTTCCAGGTCCGCGAATTCCGTGAGATCGGCTTCGGTGAACGGGCCGACGCGGGTGCGGCGCAGCGCGACGACATGGCCGTAGCATCCCAGCATCCGGCCGAGATCGCGCGCGATCGAGCGCACATAGGTGCCCTTGCCGCATTGCGCTTCGAGCGTCGCGGTATCTTCCGTGGAATCTACGAGCACGAGCGAATTGATCGTCACGGGCCGCGGCTCGATCTCGACGATCTCGCCGTCGCGCGCGAGATCGTAAGCGCGCTCGCCCGCGATCTTGATCGCAGAGAAGGCGGGTGGCCGTTGCAGGATCGTGCCGATGAAATTCGGCAATGCCTGCACGACTTGGTCGACGCCCGGCCGCAGATCGGAATGCTCAACCGGCTTGCCATCGGAATCGTCCGAGTCCGTTTCGATGCCCCAGCGCACGGTGAAGCGATAGGCCTTCTCGCCGTCCTGCACGAAAGGCACGGTCTTGGTCGCTTCGCCAAACGCGACCGGAAGGATGCCGGAAGCCAAGGGATCAAGCGTGCCGGCATGGCCGGCTTTTTTGGCGTTGAAGATGCGCTTCAGGCGGGAAACGGCATGGGTCGATGTCATGCCGACGGGCTTGTCGAGAATGACCCAGCCGTCGACCGCGACACGATTGGAGCGCGGCTTGCTCATGAGTTCTTTTTCGATGGGATGTGAACGAAGAGCGCTGCTGTACGAGCGATGCATCCGGCCGGCAGTTTCGCGCGCTTTCCACTTACGGCCCAAAAATTTTGCTTCATGAGATTTGCCACCAAGTAACCTGCTTGTGTGGTTCCCTCATCAGCAGCGGTATAAAGCGCTCCAAGCTTTGCCTGCAGGAGAGGATCAATCGCCTCCATAGGAGCTCTACCATCCACTGCCGCGGCAATCGCCGCAGCTTTGCCTTCGGACGAAAAAACTATGTCATGAATCTGTCGACCAACGACCGAATCTAGCCGTAGCGATGTGGGGCTAGCCGGCACCCCAATCGCTTCGATTCGACTGATTAGATCGTCCGCTTCAGGGCTTCCAGAACGCGCAAGCGCATTCTCATACGTCGAGCGCAGATCGCTGGGCGACAATGACCGAAGTTTTTCATCGCTCATTGCCATGTCTATGGCTCTCTGTCTTGGTTAGTCGCGTCCTCTTCAGGCGCATCGAGATCGCGGCGCACCTTGTCCGAGTTCAGGAGCGCGTCGATCTTGGCGGAATTATCGAAACTGTCGTCGATCTTGAAGCGCACATCGGGCGCGAACTTCAGGTTCACCTTGCGGGCGATCTCGCCGCGCAGGAAGGCGCGATGCTTGTCGAGCGCCTTGATGACGGCTTGGGAATCCTTGCCCCCGAGCGGCATGACGAAGAGCGTCGCCAGCTTCAGGTCGGGCGACATCGTCACGCGCGGGACAGTGACGACATTCGTCTCCAGCACGGGATCGTTGATCTCGCCGCGGGAAAGAACCTCGGCGCAGGCATGACGGATAAGTTCCGCCACACGCAGCATGCGTTGCGACGGCTCGGCGCCGTGTTGATGATGGGATCTGGACATTGATGGTTCCGCGCCTGTGCGCGTCTCTTGCTGTCGACGACCGATCGTACCGGTCGGTTCAAGAACGCCGGCGCATGCGTGTCCGCCGCGCCGGCGCAGATTGGGATCAGAGCGAGCGCTTCACCTCTTCGACGCGATAGCATTCGATCACGTCGCCTGCGCGCATGTCCTGGTAGGACTCGAAGGCCATGCCGCATTCCTGGCCGGCCACCACGTCCTTGACCTCGTCCTTGAAGCGCTTGAGCGTGGAGAGCTTGCCCTCGTGCACCACCACATTGTCGCGGATGAGGCGCACATGCGCGCCGCGCTCGACCGTGCCGTCGGTGACGCGGCAACCCGCGACCTTGCCGACCTTGGTGATGTTGAAGACCTCAAGGATCTGCGCGTTGCCGAGCATCGTCTCGCGGATTGCCGGCGCCAGCAGGCCGGACATCGCGCCCTTAACGTCATCCACGAGATTGTAGATGATGTTGTAGTAGCGGATCTCGATGCCCGTGCGTTCGGCCGCCTCGCGCGCTTCCTTGTGCGCGCGGACGTTGAAGCCGATGACGACGGCGCCGGAGGCTTCGGCCAGCGTGATGTCGGATTCGGTCACCCCGCCGACGCCCGCATGAACCACGCGCGCGGCGACTTCGTCCGTGTTGAGCTTCTCCAGCGTCGCGATGATCGCTTCCACAGACCCCTGCACGTCGCCCTTGATGACGAGCGGGAATTCCTTGCGGCCGGCGGTCTTCAGCTGGCTCATCATGTCGGCGAGCGAAGAACGCGCCGAACCGCCGCGCGCGGCAATTTTGTCGCGCTTCTGCCGTTCGCGATATTCGGAAATCTCGCGGGCGCGCGCTTCGTTCTCGACGACCGCCACGCGGTCGCCGGCCTCCGGCGCGCCGTTGAAGCCGAGAATCTCGACCGGGAAAGACGGGCCAGCCGACTGGATGTTCGCGCCCTTGTCGTCGATCAGCGCGCGCACGCGGCCCCACTGCGAGCCCGCGACCACGATGTCGCCCACCCGCAACGTGCCGCGCTGTACGAGCACGGAAGCGACCGGGCCGCGGCCCTTGTCGAGCCGGGCCTCGACCACCGAGCCTTCGGCAGAACGGTCGGGATTGGCCTTGAGGTCGAGCACTTCGGCCTGCAGCGCGATCGCCTCGAGCAGCTTGTCGAGGTTGGTGTGCTGCTTGGCGGAGACTTCCACCTCCAGCGTCTCGCCGCCCATGCTTTCCACCTGCACATTGTGCTGGAGCATCTCGGTGCGGACGCGTTCGGGCTTGGCGTCGGGCTTGTCGATCTTGTTGATCGCCACGATCATCGGCACGCCAGCGGCCCGCGAATGATTGATCGCTTCGATCGTCTGCGGCATGACGCCGTCGTCGGCGGCCACCACCAGAACGACGATGTCGGTCACCTTCGCGCCACGCGCGCGCATCGCGGTAAAGGCCGCGTGGCCGGGCGTGTCGATGAATGTCACCGGCAGACCGTTGGGCGCGGTCACCTGATAGGCGCCGATGTGCTGCGTGATGCCGCCGGCTTCGCCGGAGACGACATTCGCGTTGCGGATCGCGTCGAGCAGCGAGGTCTTGCCGTGGTCGACGTGGCCCATGATGGTCACGACCGGCGGGCGCGGCAGAAGCGTCTCGTCGGAATCGGGCGCGTCGAACAGGCCCTCTTCCACGTCGGACTCGGACACGCGCTTGACGGTGTGGCCAAATTCCTCGGCGATCAGTTGCGCGGTGTCTGCGTCGATCACGTCGGTGATCTTGTGCATGTCGCCCTGGCGCATCAGGAAGCGGATCACGTCCACGCCGCGTTCCGACATGCGGTTGGCGAGTTCCTGGATCGTGATCGTCTCGGGCAGCACGACTTCGCGCGCGATCTTTTCCTTCTGCTCCTGGACGACGCCTTTCATGCGCTGCACGCGGCGGCGGAAGGCGGCGACCGAACGTGTGCGCTCCTCTTCCTCGGAAGTCGCGCTGGAGACGGTCAGACGACCGCGGTCCTTCTGCGGGCCGCTGCGTGTCGGACGCGGCGTCGGCACGGACAGTTTGGGCGTCAGCAGCGGGCGGCGGAGCTGTAGCGCGCCGGGTCCGGGCTGCGCTGCGCGCGGCTGGGCGGGCGTCTGCGCGGCCGGGCTGGCTGCCGCCTGTTCGGGCTGGGCGGCGGCTTCGCCAGGCGTCAGGCGGCGGCGCGCCTCGGATTCGGACTTGCGCTTGGCCTCTGCTTCCTTGCTGAGGCGCTCTTCCTCGGCGCGCTTGCGCTCGGCGGCGGCGTTGCGCTCTTCGCTTTCGCGCGCATCGCGGTCGGCGCGGATCTTGGCGTCGGCCTCGGCGCGGCGGCGATCCTCTTCCTCGCGAACGCGGGAATCCGCGAGCGCGCGATCACGCGCCTGACGCTCTTCCTCGGTCAGCGTGCGCAGCACGACGCCGGATGATGGCTTGGGCGGAGCAGCAGGCGCCGCCGGCTTGGGCGCGGGCGCAGGGGCTGCCACGGGCGCAGGCGCGGGCGCGGCGGGCGCGGCCTTCGCCTCGCTCGGGCCAAGTGTACGGCGCTTGACCTTCTCGACCACCACCGCCTTCGTGCGGCCGTGCGAAAAGCTCTGGCGCACTGTGCCCTGTTCGACGGGGCGCTTCAGCGTCAGCGTCTTGCTCGGTCCGACCGAAAGGGTCTTGTCGCCGGGGGTTTTGGTTTCGCTCATTCGTCCTGCGTCTTCGTTTCTCTAAGCGGGCTCGTCGCCCGTTTCCGTGTGCGAATGAAGTTCGCGGACGGAAAACCAAAAAAGGTCACTCCGTCTCCGCCGCGCTCTCCGCCGGGGCGGATGGGGTCGCGGCAGACCGGAAGACCTGCAATCTCCTTAGCCTCTCGATCACGGCCCCGCTCGCGGGCCCGGTTCGGAGCGCTGCATGTATCACATTTGTCCGCCCCAATGCCAAATCCAATTGGACCGAGGCGAAGCATTCCATTTCAGGCGGGGTTTCGTCGCCGAAACGCCGCCGCAGCGCCTGTCCGATCTTGCGCTTTCCGTCCTGTCCGCCATCGGCAGCGTGCAGGATCGCAATCGTCTCGCCGGCGGCGATTGCCGCCTCCACCTTGGCGAAGCCGGTCGTGACCAGCCCCGCCTTGTTGGCCAGCGACAGGCTCTGGAGGCAATCGACCTCCATCAGCCTGTCGATCCGGGCGGGCAGATCGTTGGGGACGATCGCCTTGCCCCTGAACCCGCGGTCGAACGCCTTGCGCCTGGCCGCCTGCGCCACGACATCAGCCGTGGCCGTGGTCCAGACGCCACGTCCCGGGAGGCGGCGCCTCAGATCCGGCGTCACTGTCCCGTCAGGGGCCAGCACGAACCGGATCATCTCCTCCGGCGGCCGTTCGGCGCGCGTGACGATGCAGGTCCGAACCGGTCCGCGTTCCTCGTCCTCGCCCGCCGGCATGGCCCTTATTCGGCCTCGGGTTCTTCGGCCGGCTGCTCGGGAGCGGCCTCGATCCAGCCGGCGTGAACGCGCGCGGCCATGATCATGCCCTCGGCCTCTTCGCGCGACATTTCGAACCCGTCGAGGAAGCCCGCATATTTCACGGTCTCGCCGTCCTTCTTCTCGGTCCAGCCGACCAGATCGTCGGTGGCGCAGCCCGCAAGGTCCTCGACCGACTTCACGTCGTTCTCGCCGAGCTTCACCAGCATGGCGGTCGTCAGGCCTTCGATCTGCCTCAGGTCGTCGGACACGCCCAGCTCCTTGCGCCGGGCGTCGTGCTCGGCTTCGATCTGCTCCAGATATTCGCGCGCGCGGCTCTGGATTTCGCCGGCCGTCTCCTCGTCGAAACCTTCGATCGAGGCGAGTTCGGCGGTTTCGACGAAGGCGATTTCCTCGACCGAGCGGAAGCCTTCGGAAGCGAGCAGCTGACCGACGACCTCGTCGACGTTCAGCGCTTCCATGAAGGCGTTGGTGCGCTCGACGAATTCCTTCTGGCGGCGCTCGGATTCTTCCGCCTCGGTCAGGATGTCGATGTCCCAGCCGGTCAGTTGCGAGGCCAGTCGCACGTTCTGGCCACGGCGACCGATCGCCAGCGATAACTGGTCATCGGGAACGACAACTTCAATACGCGAGGAATCCTCGTCGAGCACGACCTTGACCACTTCGGCCGGCTGCAGCGCGTTGACGATGAAGGTCGCCGCATCCGCCGACCAGGGAATGATGTCGATCTTCTCGCCCTGCAGTTCGTTCACCACGGCCTGCACGCGAGAGCCGCGCATACCGACGCAGGCGCCGACGGGATCGATCGAGCTGTCGCGCGAAATGACGGCGATCTTGGCGCGGGAGCCGGGATCGCGGGCGACCGACTTCACCTCGATCACGCCGTCGTAGATCTCGGGCACTTCCTGACGGAAGAGCTTTGCCATCAATTGCGGATGGGTGCGCGATAGGAAGATCTGCGGGCCGCGCTGTTCGCGGCGCACGTCATAGACATAGGCGCGCACGCGATCGCCGGGGCGGAACATTTCGCGCGGGATCATTTCGTCGCGGCGGATGATGCCTTCGCCGCGGCCGAGATCGACGATCACATTGCCGTATTCGACGCGCTTCACGACGCCGTTGACGATGTCGCCGATGCGATCCTTGAATTCGTCGTACTGACGGTCGCGCTCGGCTTCGCGCACCTTCTGCACGATCACCTGCTTGGCCGATTGCGCGGCGATGCGGCCGAAGTCGAAGGGCGGCAGCGTCTCGGCGATCCAGTCGCCGACTTCAGCCGCCGGATTGCGCTTGCGCGCATCGACCAGCGAAATCTGCGTCGCGTCGTTGTCCACGAGTTCCACGACGTTGAGCAGGCGTGAGAAACGCACTTCGCCAGTCTTCTGGTTGATCTCGGCGCGGACTTCCGTCTCCTGGCCGTAGCGCATGCGCGCGGCCTTCTGAAGCGCGTCCTCCATCGAGGCGATGACAATGCTCTTGTCGATCGACTTCTCACGCGCGACGGCGTCGGCGATCTGCAAGAGTTCGAGCCTGTTGGCGCTCACGGCCATGGCAGTTTCTCCTATTTGGAATTCGGGCCGCGCAACGGCGCGCCAGAAGGTTTCTTCAACGTCGATTTCTTGAATTGCGACTGCACGCCCGCGGGCAGCAGCGGTTTCTGTTTCATCTGATTCTTGGCCGCGAACCGCCCGGGGCCGCGCCGTACCGGCGCTTCCGGCCCCGCTTCCTCGCCTTCCGGCGCAGGCTCGCCGGACAGCTTGCCCGCCTTCAGCGATTCGCGGATGAGTTCCTCGGTCAGCACGAGGCGCGCCTCGTCCAGCGCGCCGAGCGGCAGCCGCACAAGCTTCTCTTCATCGGCGCGCGCGTCGTTTCGCTCGAAAGCTAGAATGGCCTCGCGGCCATTGCCCTCGACGGCCAGCAGCAGGCCGCGAAACCGCTTGCGCCCGTCGGGCTGCGGCGTCGCCAATTCGATACGCGCCTCATGGCCGATCGCGCGCTTGAAATCGGAGACGCGCACCAGCGGCCGGTCGATGCCGGGCGACGACATTTCCAGCCGATAGGCCTGCGAGATGGCGTCCTCGACGTCGAGAACCGGCGACAGCGTTTCGCTCGCCAGTTCGCAATCGGCGATGTTCATCGTGCCGTCGGGCCGTTCGGCCATGATCTGCAGCGTCATGCCGTCCTGACCGGAAATCTTCACGCGCACGAGCCGGAAGCCAAGGCCCATCAGCGTCGGCGCGGCAATATTGGCGATACGCGCGGCCATGCCCGTCTCGGACACGAGACGCGGCTCGTCGAGCGGCGCATCGACGTCGGGCTGTTCTGGCTGGGGCAAGGGTCCGGTCAAGCGATCCTGCGGTCGATCAGGTAACAAAAAAGAGCGGGTCCCGGTCGGGGCCCACTCTCAAATGACCATCCAATGTGGTCGATGAGACTGTATGCTTGAGCGCCCATATACACCCGCAGCGCCGCGCATACAAGGTCCGCAAAATGATCGAAATCGACCGGCTCGACCATCTCGTCCTCACCGTGGCCGACATCGAGACGACCTGCGCTTTTTACCGCGACGTGCTCGGCATGGGCGTCGAAGCCTTCGGCGCCGGCCGCACAGCACTGAAATTCGGACGCCAGAAATTCAACCTGCATCAGGCCGGCCGCGAATTCCTGCCGAAAGCAGACCGGCCGACGCCGGGCTCCGCCGACCTGTGCCTGATCGCAAACACGCCGATGGAGCAGATCATCGCCCATCTGCAAGACACGGGCGTGACCATCGAGGAAGGACCGATCGCCCGTACCGGCGCCACGGGGCCGATCCTGTCGGTCTATTTCCGCGATCCCGACCAGAACCTGATCGAGGTCTCGAACTACATCGCCGCCTGAGCCTATTGGCTCGACCAGACGATCCTTGCGATCCAACTGAGGTCGCTGAGCGGTATCGTCCGGTCGGGATGGGCCGGGTTCAACGACTTGAGCTCGACGGTCTTGGCCGTCTGGCGCTTCAATTCCTTGGCCAGCACCTCGCCTGCCAGGGTCTTGGCCACCACACGGTCTCCGCGCCGCACCGGGGCGCCGGGCGAGACGATCACGATGTCGCCGTCGCGATAGGCCGGGATCATTGAATCCCCGGAAATCTCCAGCGCATAGGCATGCGGGTCGGACACGGCCGGAAATTCGATCTCGTCCCAGCCGGATCCCGCCGGAAAGCCGCCGTCGTCGAAAAAGCCGCCGTCGCCCGCCTGCGCGAGGCCGATCAGCGGAAGCGGCCGGCGATGCGCCGGCGCGCCAGGGCCCAGCAGCGACATGAACAGGTCGATGCTTGCGCCGGTGGCCTCCAGAATCTTCGCGATCGATTCCGTGGACGGCCAGCGCAGGCGCCCGTCGGCGGACTTGCGCTTGGACTTGTTGAACGTCGTGGGATCGAGGCCCGCCTTCTTGGCAAGGCCCGAAGCGGTCATGCCGTAGCGTTGCGCGAGTTGGTCGATCGCATGCCAGACTTGAGGATGGCTGAGCATCGGCGTCTCCGGCGAAGCCAAAATGGATAGGATAAGTATCCTTATATTCTGCCTGTTTCACGAAAACAAGAGGTGTTTCACACCAAGTGCGGAATTTACGCCCAATTTTATGTAAGTTCTCGACGTCGCCGTGCGGCTGGCGCATAGAGGCGGCCAATCGGGAGCAGCCATGACGCGCATCTACAAGATCGTTTCGCAATCGGCCTGGCGCGCAGCAGAGGCGGCAGGCGTTTTCGCCGGCGCGCCGGTCGATCTCGCCGACGGCTATTTCCACTTTTCGACCGCCGCCCAGGCTGCGGAGACCGTCGCCAAGCACTTCGCCGGGCAGACGGATCTGTTGCTGGTCGCCTTCGAGGCCGAAGCCTTCGGCGATGCGTTGAAATGGGAGCCCTCGCGTGGCGGGGCGCTGTTTCCGCATCTTTACGCGCCGCTCGATCCCAAGTCCGCCGTCTCCGTGCGGCCCCTGCCGCTCAAGGCGGACGGCTCGCATGATTTCTCGGGAGCGCTGTAATGCTCGGATTGTTCGATGCGCTCGCCCGCCCCGTCCTTCTCTCGCTCGATGCCGAAAAGGCCCATGCCGCAACCATCGCCGGCCTGAAGCTCGCCCCCATCCCGCGCGGCGCGGCGGACGACAAGCGTCTGGCCGTCGAGGCCTTCGGCCTGAACTTCCCCAATCCGATCGGTATGGCGGCGGGCTTCGACAAGAATGGCGAAGTGCCCGACGCCCTGCTGGCGCTCGGCTTCGGCTTCACAGAGGTCGGCACGATCACGCCGCTGCCGCAGCCCGGCAATCCAAAGCCGCGCCTGTTCCGGCTGCCGGCCGACCGTGGCGTCGTCAATCGCTTCGGCTTCAACAGCGAGGGCGCAGCCTCCGTCCTGCGCCGGCTGAATGCGCGCCGTCTGCGGCAGGGCATCGTCGGCGTGAACGTCGGCGCCAACAAGGAGGCCGCCGACCGCATCGCCGATTATGTCGCGGGCGTCGTATTCTTCGCCGAGGTGGCGTCCTATTTCACGATCAATATTTCCTCGCCCAACACGCCGGGTCTGCGCGATCTGCAACAGGCTTCGCAGCTCGACGAGCTTCTCGCCCGCGTGCAGGACGCCCGTGACAGCGCCGAGGTCCGCAAGCCGCTGCTTCTGAAGATCGCGCCTGATCTCGCACTCGAAAATCTCGACGACATCGTGCGCGTCGCGCGCGACCGGAAGGTCGACGGCATGATCGTCTCCAACACCACGATCTCGCGTCCCCCAACGCTTCAGGAAGCAAACGCGAAGGAAACCGGCGGCCTGTCGGGCCGTCCCCTGTTCGACCTCTCGACGCGGATGCTCGCGCAGACATTTGTGCGCGTCGAAAATCAATTCCCCATTGTTGGCGTCGGCGGCATCGATTCCGCGGAGACCGCCTTCGCCAAGATCGAAGCCGGCGCGACGCTGTTGCAGATCTATTCTGCACTTGTTTTCGAAGGCGTCGGGCTGGTGGGCCGCATCAAGCGCGGGCTGGTCGGGCGCATGGCGCAGGAAGGGCTCGATTCGCTCAAGCCCGTCGTCGGCCGCAAGGCCGGGGAATGGGCGGCCAAGGGCGCCTAGTCTATTTGCAGTTCCACCGCCGCCGGCACATGGCGCGGTAGGCGAAACGGCGCGATGAACAGCCCGTCCCCGCGCAAGGTGCGATTGGCCGCCCAGGGATTGCGCGCCAGCCAGTGACGCGCGGCGCGCGACATGCGCTCCTGCTTGGTCAGCGAAATCGCCACCGCCGCTTCATCCAGTGTCGGGCGCGCCTTCACCTCGACGAAGGCGATCGTGTCGCCGCGCGCGGCGATAATGTCGATCTCGCCCTCGCGGATGCGATAGCTGCGCGCCAGTATCTTGTAGAATTTGAGTTGCAGGAACGCAGCGCCGACCGTCTCGCCGCGCAGGCCGAAAATGCGCGCTGAGGTGCGGTCGCGCCGGCTCAACCCTCGCGCTCCCCCGCAAGCTGCAACGCGCGTGCATAGACCCGGCGGCGCGGCTGGCCCGTCTCGCCCGCGACGATGGCGGCGGCATCCTTCACGGAGTTTTTCGTCATTGCCGCGCGCAGCCGTTCGTCGAGCGAGGCGTCGCTGACTTCGGCGGCGTCATCTCCCGGCGGGCCGACCAGCACGACGATCTCGCCGCGCAAAGGTTCGCCCTCGCCGATTTCTCGCGCGAGGTCAGGCAGCGGCCCGCGTTTTACACTCTCGAAATGCTTGGTCAGTTCGCGCGCCACCGCCGCTTCGCGCGCGCCGAGCACGGCGGCGCAATCGGCCAGCGTCTCGGCGACGCGGCGCGCGGATTCGAAGAAGACCAGCGTGCCGGGAATGGCGGCAAGCTCAGCGAGCCGGGCGCGCCGCGCAGCGCTCTTGTTCGGCAAAAACCCTTCGAAGAAGAAGCGGTCGGTCGGCAGGCCCGCGACCACCAGCGCCGCCAGCACGGCGGATGCGCCGGGGACAGACGTCACCGCGATGCCTGCTCCGACAGCTTCGGCCACGAGCTTGAAGCCGGGGTCGGACACGAGCGGCGTGCCGGCGTCCGACACCAGCGCCAGCGCGGCGCCCTCGGAGAGCCGGGCCAGCAATTGGGGACGCACCTGATGGGCGTTGTGCTCGTGATAGGCGATCAGCGGCGTGGCGATGCCGTAATGGGCGAGCAGCGTCTTTGTGACGCGGGTGTCCTCGGCGATCACAGCCTCGGCGGCCGCCAGCGTCGACAGGGCGCGCAACGAAATGTCGCGCAGATTGCCGATCGGCGTCGCCACCACATGCAGGCCCGGCGCGATCGGCTCGGCCTCGGCGCGCAGGCCGAAGGCCGTGAAGCCTGAATCGCGCGGCCTGCCTGCCTTTTCGTTATCCCGGCTGAATGTCACGCCGCCTCGTTCGCTATTACGATCAATCGTTCTGTTTATAGAACGAAGTCAGGATTGCGGCAACCGTAGCGAATTCAGCCGCATTCGTCCCTTTATTAACCAAGGGTTGCAATCGGCGTTTCAATGTGGCTTTCGACCGTTAAGGATAAGGCTGCGTTAGGGCGCGCCCGGCGGGGCTCGGGCGTCTGGAGGGTGATGTGAGGCTGTTTTCGAACGAGCAGGCTGCTGCGCCGCTACGGCGCAAGCTGAATGTCGTCGCTGTGTGCAGCCTCGCGCTGGCCTTGGCCGGCTGCAGCCCCACCATGCAGCCGCGCGCCGAATTGCCGGTCCAGCCGACGCAGCCGACCACGCCTGGCGTTCCGACCGGCGACACGATCGGCGCTGGCCCGGTGCGTATCGCGCTGATCGCGCCGATCACGCAGGGCGCGGGCCAGAGCGTCGTCGGCGCCTCGCTGCGCAACGCCGTCGATCTCGCGGTGCAGGAGACCGGCGTCAACGACATCACCGTTCTGGTGAAGGACGACCGCGGCACGGCCGATGGCGCCAAGGCCGCAGCGCAGGCTGCAATCGGCGAGGGCGCGGAACTCATTCTCGGGCCTCTGTTCGCGTCGGGCGTGCGCGAGGCCGGACGTGTCGCCAAGGCCGCCAACCGGCCGCTCATCGCCTTCTCCACCGATGCGTCGGTGGCGGCGCATGGCGTCTACCTGCTCTCCTTCCTCGTGGAGAGCTACGTCGACCGCATCGTCGAATTCGCGCAACAGAAGGGCAAAAAGTCCATCGCCGTCCTCGCGCCGGAAACCGACTACGGCAATGTCGCGACCGGCGCCGTGCAGTCGGCCGCCGCCCGCGTCGGCATTCGTGTCATGGCTGTCGAGCGCTACCGCGCCGGCGGATCGCAGGAGGCGGTCAAGCGCGTGGCCGATGTCGCGGGCCAGATCGACGCATTGTTCATTCCCGATCAGGCGGAAGCCATGGGCGCGGTCGGCAAGCAGCTGACGGCGGCGGGTATCGACCCCAAGAAGATCCAGATTCTCGGCACCGGCCTGTGGAACGACGCGCGCGCGTTGAATGTTCCGTTCTTGCAGGGCGCCTGGTTTGCAGCGCCGGAGAACGCGGGCTTCAACGCCTTCGCGACCCGCTATCGCGCCAAGTACAATTCCGATCCGACGCGTATCGCAACGCTCGCCTATGACGCGACGACGCTAGCGATCGCGCTGGCCCGCACTGCCGGGCCGACGAAGTTTTCAGATAGCGTGCTGACAAACCCGTCGGGCTTCAACGGCGCCGACGGCGTATTCCGCTTCAAGCCGGACGGCCTGAACGAGCGCGGCCTGTCTGTGCTGCAGATTGGCGCGGGCTCGACGACAGTCATCAGCCCGGCGCCGCGCAGCTTCTCTGGCGCGCCGACCTGACGCGCGCCAGAGACTAGTTCTGCGATTGCATGAGAGCGGCCGCCTGCGCCTCGTAGGCGCTGGCCATGCCGCGCAATACGCGGCGGGACTGGCGGCGCTCGGTCGCAATGGCGCGAAGCACCGCGGCGAGTTCGGCGAGAACATGCGAGTCGGCTGAAGCGCGCTTCATGGGTCGGTTCCTGTTTGGTTGACACAGGATTTACGTTTCGAACTTGGCCGCAGTTCGGCGGCTCACGTTTTGTTGATCGCCAATCAGGCTGCCCGCGCTGCTCGCCGCGCCATTCGTCTGGACGTTGCGCGAAAAGCCCGCGGCTTAAGCCGCCAGATCCGCCACCACGGCGTCGAGCACCGGAAAGCCCTCCGCGCTCACGCGCAGGCGGCCTTCGCGGGTATATTCGACGAGCCCGTCCGCGATCAGTTCCGCAACGCGCGAAGACGCCAGCGGCTTGCCTGTCAAAAGGTGGAAGCGGCCTGGGTCGATGCCTTCAGTCAGGCGCAGCCCCATCAGCAAAAACTCGTCGCCCTGCTCCTCGATCGACAGCGCCTCGTCCTCGACCAGGCCGTGCCCCTCCGTCTCGACGCAGGTGAGCCACATCTCCGGATGCTTCTCGGTCGCCTGCGCGCGGCGCCCGTCGCGGTCCATGATGCGGCCATGCGCCCCCGGCCCGACGCCGACATATTCGCCATAGCGCCAGTAGATCAGATTGTGCCGGCTCTCCGCGCCTTCGCGCGCATGATTGGAGATTTCGTAGGCCGGCATGCCGGCCTTGGACATCGTGGACTGCGTGACGTCCCATAATTCACGCTGGATGTCGGTCGACGGCATCACAAGCTTGCCGGCGCGCTCCAGCCGCTCGAACATCGTGTCCGGCTCGATGGTCAGTTGGTAGAGCGACATGTGCTCCGGCGCGCGCGCCAGCGCCGCGGTCAGTTCCGCGCGCCAGCGCTCGATGCTCTGGGCAGGCCGGCCGTAGATCAGGTCGAAGGATACGCGGTCGAAGACGGATGTCGCGACATCGAGCGCGGCCATGGCCTCGGCGCCACTGTGCAGCCGCCCGAGCATCCGCAAATCAGCATCGTCCAGCGCCTGCACGCCGAGCGACACGCGATTGACGCCGACGGACTTGTAGCCCCGGAAGCGCTCGGCCTCGACGGAGGAGGGGTTGGCCTCCAGCGTGATCTCGGCGCCCTTTTCGATCGTCCAGTTGTCGCCGATCGCCTGCAGGATGGCTTCGACTGTCTGCGGCTTCATCAACGAGGGCGTGCCGCCGCCGATGAAGATGGAGCCGACCGTGCGAGCGCGCGTCAACTTGGCGCGGTGCGCCAGTTCGATCCGGAACGCCTCGACATAGCGCGCCTCGTCGACCGGATTGCGCCGGACGTGGCTGTTGAAATCGCAATAGGGGCACTTCGACAGGCAAAACGGCCAGTGGACGTAGACGCCGAAGCCCGGGTCGATTCGAAGCGGTGATCTGGAGGCCATGCGGCCTTATTGCATGAAGGGGGCCGCCGGGAAATGTGCCGGAATGGGACGGGGGATGCGAAGTTAAGCCTCAAGGTCTTCTTGATCCCCACCAGGGTCCTTCGGCGAGGGTAGTTGCTTCTTTTCCGGCGGAGATGGAAGAGAAGGCGGATCCTGATCTTTGTCCTTCGCAATGCCCAAAAGTCGGGAAATTGAATCGATCCACTTACGCCATGGCTCAAGACGCTCCCCAGCTTCTCCAGCAACGGTCGCGCTTTCCAATATCAGCGCGGCAAAAACCTCAAAGCGAGTACGACTCCTTTGTATCTCTTCTTCGAGAGCGAATATTTTCCTGATAATCGCGTCACGTTTTTGCTCAGAAATCTCTAATTTAGCCACAACTTCTTTTAGTTGATCAAGATGGTGCTTAATTTTTGCCTTGGTCCCATCATCCAAAGCCACCGAGTAAGATTTCGCTCGCCTAGAATGGACGATCCGAATTCTGAGAGTAAACTGCTGAAGCTTAAGGTCTAACTTTCTAAATTCTTGATCCGCATTGACATGAGGTTGAGGAACTACAAAGTTACATAAATCATCAATGCCTAAAGCGTCAGCTGCGGTAACTATATTGTTTATATAATCTATTTTAGCGTCATTTAATCTCTGAGGATTGCTCTCGAAATTCCGTATATCATCGAATATTTTACGCTGCATACGCGCGATTTGGAAGAACGCAAGCTCCCGATCCTCTGGCAAGTCCAGTAATTCGTCAAATTCCATTTGTTTGCCTGAAAAAATAGTGCAGCCAAGTGTAATAAATCATGGCAGATGAAGAAGTCTAGCGTCTTAGTGCAAGCACCCCCGCGCCAGCGTCTGAAACGCCCGCGCCCGATGGCTCAGCGCGCGGCTCCCATCCGCTGGAATCCCGTGCTTCTCGTCCGCCGTCATTTCCCCGAACGTCCGCTCGTGCCCGTCCGGCTTGAAACACGGGTCGTAGCCAAACCCGGCCGTGCCCTTGGGCGGAAAGACCAGATCGCCGTCGATCCGGCCTTCGAAGGCCTCGATGTGACCGTCGGGCCAGACCAGCGCCAGGGCCGAGATGAAATACGCCCGCCACGGTTCACGCGCGCCCGTCGCCAGAACCTCGCGGCGAATTCTGTCCATCGCCGCATAGAAATCTTTCGTGTCGCCCGCCCAGCGCGCCGAATAGATGCCCGGCGCGCCGCCAAGCGCTTCCACGCAGAGGCCGGAATCATCCGCAAAGGCGGGTAGGTTCGCGGCTTTGGCGGCGGCTTGCGCCTTGATCAGCGCATTGCCGGCGAAATCGGACGCGGTCTCGTCCGGCTCAGGCAGGCCGAGTTCGCCCGCCGACACCGCCTCGATCCCGTAGGGCGCCAGCAATTCGCGCATTTCGCGCAGCTTGCCGGCATTATGCGTGGCGATGACGATTTTGCCCGAGAGCCGCCGCCCCATCAGGCGACCGCCGCCGACTGCATTTCAGCCAGCCGGCCGATGCCCGCCTTGGCGAGGCCGAGCATGGCGGCGAGCTGCGCCTCGTCGAAGGTCGCGTTTTCGGCGGTCATCTGCACTTCCACGATGCCGCCCGAGCCGGTCATGACGAAATTGGCGTCGGTTTCGGCCGCCGAATCCTCATCATAATCGAGGTCGAGCACGGTCGCGCCCTTGTAGATGCCGCAGGAGACGGCCGCGACGCGGTCCTTCAGCGGCATGTCCTTGATGATCGAACGGCCGCGCATCCACTTCAGGCAATCATGCAGCGCCACCCATGCGCCGGTGATGGACGCCGTCCGCGTGCCGCCGTCGGCCTGCAGCACGTCGCAGTCTATGGAAATCTGGCGTTCGCCGAGGCCCTTCAGGTCTGTGACGGCCCGCAGCGATCGGCCGATCAGGCGCTGGATTTCCTGCGTGCGGCCGGACGGCTTGCCGGAGGTCGACTCGCGGCGCGTGCGGGTGTGCGTCGCGCGCGGCAGCATCGCGTATTCAGCCGTCACCCACCCGCGGCCCTGGCCGCGCAGCCACATCGGCGGCTTGTCCTCGAGCGAGGCGGTGCAAAGAACGTGTGTATTGCCGAACTTCACGAGGCACGAGCCTTCGGCGTAGCGCGCCACATTGCGTTCGAGCGAGACGGCGCGCATTTCGTCGGCGGCGCGTTTGGAAGGACGCATGTCGGGGGACCTCGGTTGCAAGCGGGCGCTTTGTCGCGTCGGCGCATAGCTGTGTCAACCGCGAGCGGGTTGATCGGGGCCGATGTTTGACGGAGTGTCGCGCGATCCGCAGCGGACCCGCCTTGCCAGACACTTCGCCAGACCGCGCGCAGGACGCGCCCTCGCCGACCGGCGCGGGCGTCTTCTTCCGCATGTTTCCCTCCATCGTCCTGCCGATGTTCATCGCGGTCATGGACCAGACGATCGTGGCCACCGCCCTGCCGGCGATCGCGGTGGCGCTGGACGATGTCGAGCGCATCGCCTGGGTGGTGGTCGCCTATCTCGTGGCCACCACCATCGCCGCGCCGGTCTACGGGCGGCTCGGCGACGTCTATGGCCGCCGCCGCATGATGTTCCTGGCGCTGGCTGTGATGATGCTCGGGTCTCTCGCCTGTGCGCTGGCGCCGACGCTGCCCTTCCTGATCTTCGCGCGCATTCTCCAGGGCCTCGGCGGCGGCGGGCTCATGACCCTGTCGCAGGCCCTGATCAGCGAGAGCGTGCCGCCGCGCGACCGCGCGCGCTACCAGGGCTATCTCGCCACCGTCGTCGTCTTCTCCAATGTCTTCGGCCCGGTCGCCGGCGGCTGGCTGACCAGCGGGCTCGGCTGGCGCTCCATCTTCTGGATCAACATGCCGCTCGGCCTGCTGGCGGCGGCGCTGGTGCTGCGCCTGCCCGCGCGTGCGCCTAAGCCCGACGCCGACTGGCGCTTCGACACGCCGGGCCTCGTCTGGTTCGTGCTATTCGTCGCCCCTGCGCTGGTCGCGATGGAGCAGATCCGCCGCCTGCGGCTCGCGGATGCGCCGCTGATCATGGCGCTGATCGGCGTCGCCGTCGTCGCGCTCGTCCTGCTCACGCGCCGCGAACTGAAAACGCCGCAGCCGCTCTTCCCCTTCTCGCTGTTGCGCGAAAAGACGATCTGGCGGTCCGACGCCATGGCCGCCTGCCACGGCGCCGCGCTCGTCTCGCTGATCGCCTACCTGCCGATCTATCTGCGCGTGGCGCGCGGCCTCTCGCCGGCCGAAACCGGCTATTTCCTGCTGCCCATCGCTTTCGGCATCGGCGTCGGCTCGATCGTCACCGGCAAGCTCGTGTCGCAGACCGGCCGCACCGCAATCTTTCCCTCGCTGGCGCTGATCCCGGTCGTGACGATCATGGTCTATGTCGCCTTCAATCATCAGACGCTGGATGTGCGCGCCTTCGGCGCCATCATCGGCGTGCTCACTTTCTTCATGGGCTCGGTCATGGGCGTGGTGCAGGTGATCGTGCAGAACGCGGCCGGCGCGGGCATGCTCGGCGCAGCCGCTGGCTCCGTGCAATTCTCGCGCGCCATCGGCGCTTCGTTCGGAACCGCGCTGGTTGGCGCCGTGCTGTTCGCTGTGTTCAAGGCGCATACGGGCAAGGCGGCGGGCGTCTTCGCCGATCTCGTGGAGCGGGGGCCGGACGCGCTCACCAGGCTCGCGCCCGCCGCCCGCGCGACGGCAGAACTGGCTCTGTCCGCAGGCTTCCGCGCGGTATTTCTCGTCGTAGCCGCCTTTGCGGCGCTGGCGCTCGTCTTCGCATGGGCGATCCCCAACCGGCGGCTTTGATCCCGCTTTCGCTTCATGTGTGAACCGCGCTAGCTTCTCCCGCAGGAGGCCCGGCCATGAAGAACATTCTCGTCCCCATCGAGGAACACGATTCGATCGCCGCCGTTCTGGAGACGGCATGGCGGTTCGGTCAGGGCTTCGACAGCCGGATCGAGGGCATCGCTCTGGGTCCCGACACCGGCGACCTGATCGCCGCCGATTTCGCCATTGCGGGCTCCATCTTCGATGAGAAGACCCGGCGCGAACTCGTCGAACATGCGCGCGGCGTCTTCGAGGACTTCATGAAGACCCACGGCGTCGCGGCCGCGAGCGGCGACGCCAGCGGCGTGAGTTTCGGCTGGGCGGGCGGCGACATGAGCACCGATTCCGGCATCGGCGCCTATGGCCGTGTCGCCGACGTCGTGGTCGTCGGCAGGCCGGGCTCAGGCCGGGGCGACCCGCGCCGCGCGACGCTGGAATCGGTCCTGTTCGAGGCCGGACGGCCGATCCTGATCGCGCCGCGCAAGGCGCCGGAAAAGATCGGCGAGACCGTCGTCATTTCCTGGAACCGCTCGACGGAAACCGCCCGCACCGTCGGCTTCGCCATGCCCGTCCTGAAGAAGGCGAAACGCATCATCGTGCTGACGGTGACGGGCGCGCTGTCGCCTGGCCCTTCCGGCGAGGCGCTCGCCAAGGCGTTGCAGCGCCACGGCATGACTGTTGATGTCGTGAATGTCGAAAGCGGCGCGCGGGCGCCGGGCCGGATGATTCTCGATCAATGCGCCATGCTCGGCGCCGACTTGCTGGTGAAGGGCGGCTATACGCAGAGCCGGTTGCGCCAGATGATCTTCGGCGGCGCCACCGCCGATATCCTGGCTTACGCGGAAATTCCGGTCTTCATGGCGCACTGAGGCGCCATGAGTCAGGCCTTCGGGCCGCCGCGGGAAACGCCGACCTTGGCGGGGCGCAGCACGCGTTCGCCGATCGTATAGCCGTCTTCCATCACCTGCTTCACCGTGCCCGAGGGCACGCTGTCGTCGGGGATCTCGAACAGGGCTTCATGCAGGTTCGGATCGAATTTTTGGCCCTGCGGCTCGATCTTCTTCACGCCGTGGCGGGCGAGCCGCGACTGGAAGTCGGCGGAGATCAAGGAAACGCCCTCGATCATGGTTTTCAGCGCGCCTTCGGCGTCCTTCGGCGCGCTCTCGATGGCGCGCGCCAGATTGTCGGCGAAGGTCAGCATGTCGCGCGCGAAATTCGACGCGCCATAAGTGCGGGCGTCGGCCACTTCCTTCTCGGCCCGGCGGCGTACGTTCTCGACCTCGGCCATGGCGCGCAGGACGCGGTCCTTCAGCGCGGCGTTTTCGGCGTAGAGGTTCTCTAGCTCGGTGAAGGGCTCGGGCTCTCCCGTCGTCGCCTGCGCGGCGGCGTCGGCCAGCGCGGAAACGTGTTCGGAGCCGGCCTGCGCCTCGGCGCTGGCGGCGTTTTCGGGCTTTTCGGTCGAATTCATTGCATTTCCATAGGTTCGGTCGCGCCCGATATCAGGTCGCCATCCATAAAAATCAAGTCAGGAGCCTTTCAGCCCGTCGCCTTGGCAGGCTTGCGCTCGCCGCCCAGCGTCTCCAGCAGCCGGCGCTTGATGGCGGCCTGCCGCGCGGGATTGGTAATCTTCGCGCCGGTCAGGTCGGTTACGTAGAACACGTCCACCGCCTTCTCGCCGAAGGTGACGATATGGGCGGAGCCGATGTTGAGGTTCAGCTTGGAAATGGCGTTGGTCAGTTCGTAGAGCAGGCCGGGGCGATCGAGGCCGGAGACTTCGATCACGGTCGCGCGATTCGACAGGTTGTTGTCCATCACGACGTCGGGCGCCACGCTGAACGCGTCAGAGCGCACATGGGCGGCGCCCTTGGCCTCGATCAGGTCGATCAGCTTGATCTCGCCGCGCAGCGACTTCTCGATCGATTCCGCGATCCTGTTGCCGCGCCGCAATTCGTCGGAATCCATATCGAACTGGCGCGAAATGGAGATCGTGTCGAGCGCCAGCCCGTCGGTTGTCGTGAAGACCTGCGCGTCGACGATATTGGCCCCGGCAGCCGCGCAGGCGCCGGCTATGGTCGACAGCAGGAACGGATGGTCCGGCGCGACAACGGTGAGTTCGGTCACGCCGCGGAAGGAATCTGTCGTCGCTTCGGTCGCCAGCGAGCGCATCTCGACTTCGGTCAGCCGCAGCAGATTGGCGTGCTGGATTTTCCGCGAAATGTCGGTCTTCAGCCAGTAGGCGGGATAGTGGCGCTCGGCATAGGCGTCGAATTCAGGGTCCGACCAGCCGGGCAGCTTGCCGCGCAATTCTTCCTGCATCTGCCGAACGCGGGAATTGCGGTCGATCGCCGAATGTCCGCCCGTGAGCACGACTTCGGTTTCCCAGTAGAGCGTGCGCAGCAGCTGGCCTTTCCAGCCGTTCCAGACGCCGGGCCCCACGGCCCGGATGTCGCAGACGGTGAGGATCAAGAGCAGCTTCAGCCGTTCCGGCGTCTGCACGAGGCTTGCGAAATTATCGATCGTCTTGCGGTCGGACAGGTCGCGGCTCTGGGCCGTGTTCGACATGTCCAGATGTTTTTCGATCAGCCAAGCGACCGTCTCTGTTTCCGCGTCGCTGAGGCCCAGACGCGGCCCGAGCTTGCGCGCGACTTCCGCGCCGGCGATCGAATGATCTTCGGGCCGCCCCTTGGCGACATCGTGCAAGAAGACCGCGATGTAGATGAGGCGGCGATTGGAGATATTGGGCAGGATTTCGCTGGCCAGCGGATGCTCTTCGACAAGCCGCCCGTTCTCGATCTGCGAGAGAATGCCGACGGCGCGCAACAGATGCTCGTCCACCGTGTAATGGTGGTACATGTTGAACTGCATCATCGCCACGATGCGTCCGAAATCCGGGATGAACCGGCCGAGCACGCCGGATTCGTTCATCTGCCGCAGCACCACCTCTGGCGAATTGCGCGATGTCAGGATTTCCAGAAACAGGCGGTTGGCTTCCGGGTCGTTGCGCAGTTTCGAATCGATCTTGCGCAGCGAGCGCGTGACCAGGCGCAGGGCGTCGGGATGCACGGCGAGACCATGCGTGTCCGAAAGCCAGAACAGACGAATGAGATTGACGGGATCGCGCTCGAATACATCCGGACGCGCGACCGTGACGCGGTCCACCTCGACAGCGAAATCGTCGGACTGGATGACCTTGCGGCGCCGGCGGAAACGGCCGACGAAACGGTCGAGCGCGGCGCGCGGCTTGGCCTCCTTTTCCTCGAGCGCCGCGCAGACGATGGCGGTCAGATCGCCCACGTCCTTGGCTACGAGAAAATAGTGCTTCATGAAGCGTTCGACGCCGGACAGGCCGGCATGCGAGACGTATCCCAGCCGCTCCGCGATCACGCGCTGCTTGTCGAAGCTGAGGCGTTCCTCGGCGCGGCCGGCGACGAAATGCAGATGGCAACGCACGCGCCACAGGAATTCGTCGCAGCGCTCGAACAGCTTCAATTCCCCAGGCGTGAACAGGCCGGCTCCGACGAGTTCCGCGACATCGCGCACACGATAGACGTACTTGGCGATCCAGAACAGTGTGTTGAGATCGCGCAGGCCGCCCTTGCCCTCTTTCACATTGGGCTCGACAAGATAGCGCGAGGCGCCGGCGCGCGCGACGCGCTGGTCGCGCTCGGCGAGCTTGGCGGCGACGAACTCGCGCGCCGTGCCGCGCACGATCTCCTTCTCGAAGCGGTTGCGCATCTGCTCGAACAGCGGCTGCTCGCCGAGGATGAAGCGCGCTTCCAGAAGCGCCGTGCGGATTGTCATGTCGCTCTGCGCCTGGCGCAGGCATTCGTCGATCGAGCGTGTGGAATGCCCGACCTTCTGCTTCAGATCCCAGAGGATGTAGAGCGTCGCCTCGACGACGCTTTCGCCCCATCCCGTCTGCTTGGTGGGGAAAAGGAAGAGCAGGTCGATGTCCGAGCCCGGCGCCAGCGTGCCGCGCCCGTAGCCGCCGACCGCACACACAGCCATGCGCTCGGCGGTCGAGGGGTTCTGCAGCGGATAGATGTGGCGCGTCACGCACTCGTGGATCGCGCGGATCAGTTCGTCTTCGAGGTCGCAGAGAAAGCCGGCGCAGGCGAGGCCCCGTCCGCCGGCTTCAAGCGTCGCGCGGGCGCGGGCATGGCCTTCGGTCAGCACTTCCAGGAACAGCGGCACGACGGCCTTGCGGAACTCGTCGCGCTGCGGAACGGCGACCGACAGGTCGCTGAGCGCCTTCGACAGCGCCGCCCGGTCGAAGGGCGCGCCTGAAACGCGCCGCGTGTCGCGGGCGATCCGGCTGGGGGGCTCAGTGGTCTGGTCCATCGGCTCGTTCTACCACAAATGCCGGGCCGCGCGCCCGCCTGCGCGCAGGCGTTCAGCCGCGCCGCTTGGCCTCGATTGCGTCCCAGATGGCGGCGGCGAGATTGGGTCCGCCGACCCGCTGGATGGCGCGCACGCCGGTCGGCGACGTCACGTTGATTTCGGTCAGATGGCCGTCGATCACGTCGATTCCAACGAAGATCAGGCCGCGTTTCTTCAGTTCCGGTCCCAGTTTCGCGCAGATTTCCTTTTCGCGCGGCGTCAGCTCGGTCTGTGCGGCCGCGCCGCCGCGCACCATGTTGGAGCGGATGTCGTTGGGAGCTGGCACGCGGTTGACCGCGCCGAGCGCCTCGCCATCGACCAGAATGATGCGCTTGTCGCCCTCGGACACACGCGGCAGGAACTTCTGGCAGACCCAGGGCTCGCGCGACGTGGTGGCGAACATGTCGTAGAGCGAGCCGAAATTCGGATCGACCGGCGCGACCTTGAACACGCCGCCGCCGCCGAAGCCGTAGAGCGGCTTCATGACAATGTCGCCATGTTCGGCCCGGAACGCCTCGATTGCCGCCTTGTCGCGCGTGATCAGGGTCGCCGGCATGAATTCCTGGAAATCCATCACGAACAGTTTTTCCGGCGCATTGCGGACCTGGGCCGGGTCGTTGACGACGAGGGTCTTGGGGTGGATTCGCTCGAGCAAATGGGTGGTCGCGATATAGGAGAGGTCGAACGGCGGGTCCTGCCGCAGCAGCACGACGTCGCACTCGCTGAGGTCGATCGTGCGCTGTTCGCCGAGCTTGAAATGCTCGCCCTGCACGTCTTTGACCGCGAGGTCCTGCACGTTGGCGAGCACGGACTGGCCGCGCAGCGACAGCTGATCGGGCGTGTAGAAAACGATGTCGTGGCCACGCGCCTGCGCTTCCAGCAGGAGCGCGAAGGTGGAATCGCCGGCGATCTTGATCCTCTCGATCGGATCCATCTGCACGGCCACGCTGAGCTTGCTCATCTGTTGTCCTCGTCCAGAGCGCGCGGCGAAAAAGTGGAAGCCGGTTTTTCGCGCCACGCGCGCTCTAAGTGTTCGCGGCGAAGGTTTAGCGCGATTGCCGCCCGCAAACAAAGCCGCCGGGAAGGCTGAGCGTTAACCATTCCTGAATGGAGGCGGCGCTATACCGGAGCCTATCTGTCTTGCGAGGGGATGATGCCCAGGATTTCGCTCGGCGGCGGACTTGTCTTCCGCCAATGCCTGTTCTTTCTGATCGTCGCCGCCTTCGGCTTCTACGCCTATCTGGGCGCTGGCGACGTCGTCGACATTTCCCGCCGGGCGGCGGCCGCGCCCGAGGCGCAGGCCCACGACATGTTTGCGCAGGCCGTTGCCACGGCGGAAAGCCTGCAGCACCTCCTACTCGGCAGCCTTGCGCTCGTCTGCGTTCTGGCTTTCGGGATTCTCATCCCGGCGCTCCACACGCTGGTCGCCCGGCCGATCTCACGGATCGCCGGCCAGATGCGCGAACTTGCCGCCGGCGACACCGAAATCGACATCGAATTCGAGAACCGCAAGGACGAGATCGGCGAGATTGCCCGCAGCCTCGTCGCGTTGCGCGACCACGTCCGCTCGAATCTCGCGCTGGTCGAGGAGATCAAGGCCCGCGACGACCGCGAGGCGAGGCTCATGCGCGACGCCGCGGTACGCGCCAGCGTCGAAATGTTCGTGGCGGACATGAGCAAGCTGATGGAAGGCCTCGGCGCGATGACGCGCCAGATGTCGGAAGACACCGAGACCATGACGGACGCCGTGCGTCACGCCAACGAGGGGTCAGCTTCCGCCACCCGTTCGGCGGGCGAAGCCGCCGGCAACGTGTCGGCAGTCGCCGGCGCCGCCGAACAATTGCTCGATGCGATCGAGGAGATCAGCCGCCAGGTGGTCGATTCCACCGGCGTCGTCCGGGAAGCCGTCGTGCAGACGGAAAAATCCAACACAGGCATTTCGCGCCTGTCGACGGCGGCCGCTCGCGTCGGCGACGTGGTCGAGCTCATTTCGCGCATTGCCGCGCAGACCAACCTGCTCGCGCTTAACGCCACGATCGAGGCTGCGCGCGCGGGCGAAGCCGGCCGCGGCTTCGCGGTCGTCGCGCAGGAAGTGAAGACGCTGGCGACCCGCACCGCCAAGGCGACGCAGGACATTGCCGCCCAGATTGCCGAAATGCAGGCGGCGACCGATCAGTCTGTCGACGCCATCGCCGCCATTCGCGACAAGATCAGCGCGGTCGAGCGCATCTCGGCCATCATCGCCTCCGCCGTGCACGAGCAGGGCGCGTCCACGCAGGAAATTGTGCGTTCGACGCGTTCGGCGGCGGAAGGCACGACGGGCATGTCGGACCATGTCGGCGCGGTGGCGAAGGCGGTGGGCGATGTCGGCGACAGCGTCGATTCGGTCGTGCGCCTCGCGCAGGACCTCGATTCCTTCGCAAATCGCATGCGCGCCAAGGCGACGGCATTTGGCGAGGAACTGGAGAAGGCGCACGGCTGAAAGCGGGCTATTCTTTCTCTTCCGGCTCGATTGCCGGGCCTTCGCTCAGCACGCTCTCCAGCTCGCGCAGCATGTTCTGCAGTTCTGAGAGCTTTTGCGCGCCAAAGCGCCGCGTGATCTCGGCGTAGATCGCTTCCGACTGCGGCGACACGCGCTCGATCAGGGCTTCGCCGTCCGCCGACAGCGCGATGATGCTGCGCCGCTGGTCGGCCTTGTCCAGCCGCCGCGTGATCAGGCCGAGAGCCTCGAGATCACGCAGGATGCGCGAGACGCTGGGCCCCAGCAAAAATGTCGCTTCGGCCAGTTCCGACACTTCCATGCCCGGCCGGGTCATCAGCGCGCGCAACACACGCCACTGCTGCTCGGTCATGCCATTGCGCCGCAAGGCCGGGCGAAAATGCCGCATGACGGCTTCGCGCGCGCGCAGCAGCGACATCGGCAGCGAGCGCGAGAAATGCCGGATGCGGACGGGCGCTTGACGAGTGTCTGGGTCGCTCATGGCTTCTCAGAAGATGACAGTATCTGCATTGCCCCCTCCCTAACCCTCCCCCGCTTCGCGGGAGAGGGGACAGACCGGCGTCTTTGCCAAAGGCTAGGCCAGCTACGTCTGCCGCCCCCCTCTCCCGCGGAGCGGGGGAGGGCCGGGGAGGGGGTTGGGCCGTTGCAGCAACTCATCCGAAATAACAGCTCACCGTGCCAAAGGCGCCGTAATCGGCGACGATCGTGTCGCCCTTCCCCGCCTCGATGGGGCGGATGAACGAGCCAGCGAGAATGACCTCTCCAGCCTTCAACGCGCCGCCATGCGCGGCAAGACGGTTGGCGAGCCAGGCCACGCCATTGGCGGGATGGTTGAGCACGCCCGCCGCCAGACCTGTCTCCTCGATCGCGCCGTTCTTCGAGACGATGGCGCCGATCCAGCGCAGGTCTGCGGCGTCGGGCCGAATGGGGCGCCCGCCCATCACGATCCCGCAATTGGCGGCATTGTCGGCGATCGTATCGACGATCGTGCGCGTCTTCTTCGTCTCGGGATCGACGCGCAGGATGCGCGTGTCGAGAATTTCGAGCGCGGGCGTCACATAGTCGGTCGCGTTCAGCACATCGAAGATCGTGCAATCGGGGCCCGACAGCGGGGCCTTCAGCACGAAGGCAAGTTCGGCTTCGATCCGCGTACCGATGAACTTGTCGGTCGGGATCGTGGCGCTGTCGGCGAAGAACATGTCGTCGAGCAGATAGCCGGAATCGGGAATGTCGATGGCGAGCGCAAGCTGCATCGCCTTCGACGTCAGGCCGATCTTGTGACCGCGGATGGTGCGGCCCGCCTTGAGCTTCAGGTCGATCCACGCCTTCTGCACGGCATAGGCGTCGGCCATGTCCATGCCGGGATAGTCGAGCGACAGCATGCGGATCTGTTTTCGCGTGCGCTCGGCCTCGTCGAGTTTCCGGGCGGCGGTTGCGATCTGGTCCGGTGTCAGCATGTCAGGCCTCGTCCACGACGCTGTTCGCCAGCGTGCCGATCCCCTCGGCCGTCACTTCGATCAGGTCGCCGGGCACAAGAAATTTTGGCGGATCGAACCGCGCGCCGGCGCCGGTCGGCGTGCCTGTCACGATCACATCGCCGGGAACCAGCGTCGTGAAGGTCGAGATGTAGGAGATGAGATAGCGGAAGCCGAAGATCATGCGGCTGGTGCGATCGTCCTGCCGCAATTCGCCGTTGACGCGCGTCGTCAGGCGGATGTCTGCGATCTGGCTTTCGTCTTCGTACGGAACGAGCCACGGCCCGAGCGCGCCGGTGGAGTCGAAATTCTTGCCCTGCGTCACGTTGAACTTCGCGTGGCGCACCCAGTCGCGGATCGTGCCTTCGTTGCACAGGCTCAGCGCCGCGATATGCGAGAGCGCGTCACTCTCGCTTATGTGCCGGCCGCTCTTGCCGATCACGATCACGATCTCGCCCTCGTAGTCGAGCTGCGGCGAGGCCTTGGGACGCACCAGCGCGGCGCCGTGGCCGACGAAGGAGCGCGGAAAACGGATGAACATGGACGGGTATTTCGGGGCGGCCTGCCCGTCCTTGTATTCCTCGTTGCGGTCCGGATAGTTGACGCCAATGCAGATGATTTTTTCCGGCGCCGGAATGGGCGGCAGCAATTCAATCGCCGACAGCGCGTGGTCGACGGGCGCAGTCGCGCCGGCTTCGCAGAGCTTGGAAAGGGCGCCAGGCTCGGCGATCGCTTCGCGCAGCGTCGGCCAGCGGTCGGAAAAATGGGCGGACAATTCCACAACGCCGTCCTCGCGGACGAGTCCGTAGGCAGAGTGGCGGCCCGGAATGCGGAAGGTCGCGAGCTTCGGACGAGATGACATGGGGCGCTCCGACGAATTATATAACATGTAAAATATCGACGCTGGCGGGTCAAACGCCTGCGGCTATCGGGAGAGAGTGATGAGCGGACGGCTGGCGAACAAGAAGGTCCTGCTGCTGGGCGCGGGCTCGGTTGGCGAGGGCATCGGCAATGGCCGCGCCATGGCGGTCCTGTTTGTGCGCGAAGGCGCCGAGATCGTCGGCGTCGACCTGCATCTGGCGGCGGCGCAGGAGACGGCCCGGCTGGTGCAGGCCGAGGGCCGCGCTATGGACGTGATGGCCGGCGACGTGACCGATGCCGCCGACCTTGTCCGCATCATCGACGCGGCGGAACAAAAACTCGGGCGCATCGACATTCTCGTGAACAATGTCGGCGGCTCCATTCCCGGCGGCCCGGAAGAGATCACGCCGGAGCAATGGGACGCGCAGTTCCGCTTCAACGTCGGTTATGTCCACCAGTCCACACGCATCGTGGCGCCGCGCATGGCGGCGCAGGGCGGCGGCGCGATCGTCAACCTCTCCTCGATCGCCGGTGTTCGCCACCTCGGGCATGATCTGGCCGCCTACGCCGCCTCCAAGGCCGCCCTGCAACAATATTCGAAGGTCGCCTCGGTGCGTTATGCGCCGCAGAATGTCCGCATCAACACGGTCATTCCCGGCCTGATGTTCACGCCGCTGGTGACGGAGCGCCTCGCCAAGCAGCAGGCCGGCGGCGATGCGGCAGCCCTGATCGCCAAGCGCCATTCAAAGCCGCCGATGGGCCGCATGGGCGACGCCTGGGACGTGGCCTACGCCGCGCTCTATCTCGCGTCCGACGAGGCCAAATATGTCACGGGCGCGGAAATCATGGTCGATGGCGGCCTGTCGAACACGGTGCGATGACCTGCGCGCGGAATCGTGATTGGCCGCGACGGGCTGGGTTCCCTAGATAGACGCCAGATTTGCAAACGGCCTCCCGCATGACCTCGCACGCGATCCTCACGCTTTTCCTCGCCATTTTCACAGGCATGGCGCTGTCACGCGCCAACGTCTGCTTCATGAAGACGTCCAAGGCGCTGGCGGACGGGCAATTCGAGCCGCTGGCCGGCCTGATGGTCGTCATGGCCAGCGCCACGCTCGCCTTCACGCTCTGCGGCTATTTCGGACTGCGCGATCCCGCGCCCTGGGCGCTCCCGACCGCCTGGAGCTTGCTGGGCGCAGTTCTGTTCGGCATTGGCGCGCGCATCAACGGCGCCTGCACCATCGGCACGATGGGCCGCATCGCGAGCGGCGACATGGGCGCGCTGGCGACGATCGCGGGCGGCGTGGCGGCGGTTCTGCTCATTCCGCATGCGGCGCAGCCTGCGGCGGATCGCCCGCGCCTCTCCCTGACCTACGAGGCAGGCTGGACCGCGATCGTCCTCGTCGCTGCAGCGATCGCAATTTTTGCCCTCATGCGCAGCCGGAAGCGGCTCGAACGCGCGCGCGACATTGTCGCGCTCGGCGCGGTCGCAGCCTCGCTCTACGGCTTGCGCGGCGAGACGAGCCTGATGGATGCCGCCAGCACCCTCTCGCCGAAGGGCGCGCAGGCCGTGTCGATCCTGCTGGTGCTGGCCGGCCTTCTGATCGGAGCCCTCGTCACCGCCGTGATCCGCGGCCATTTCCGCCCGCACCTACCGCACCGCGAGCGCGTTCCCTTCGAATTCGCCGGCGGCGCCCTGATGACCGCCGGCGCGCTCGCCATTCCCGGGGCCAGCGATGTCGTCGCCTTCTACGGCGTGCCGAGCGGCAGCCCGCACGCCGTCATCGCCTGGCTGGTGATGCTGGCCACCGTCGTCCTCTCCTTCCGCGTCACCCGGACGCAGGTCTGGCAGGGCGCCTTCGCGCGAAAGCCGGCCTGAGGCGCTGGCGACCAGACCCTTAACATGTTAATAGATATCCGGAGAGTCGCCCATCTTGCGTGGCGGCCCGCGGCGGCCTAGGCGTATTCATCGGATACGACGGCCAGAACCCGGCAAACGGGTCGCGCCAAATCCGGGATGGAATCTAGGGAGGGGTCGAATGCGGAAATTGGCGACGGTTGCGGGCGTTCTGGCGGCTCTGGGCTGCGGAACGGCTTTTGCGCAGGACAAGCAGGTCACGTTGAAAATCTCCCTGTGGGTGCCGGCCGCGCATCCGCTGGTGCCGGCCTCCAAGGTCTGGGGCGAGTCGATCGAGAAGGCGTCCGGCGGCACGATCAAGACAGTGGTCTTCCCGTCCGAGCAGCTCGGCAAGGCCTTCGACCATTACGACATGGCGCGCGACGGCATCGCCGACGTCACCTACGTCAACCCCGGCTATCAGCCCGGCCGATTCCCGATCGTCTCGCTCGGCCAGGTCCCCTTCATCTTCGCAGACGGCCACAAGGGCACGCAGGCCTTCGATGCCTGGTACCGCCAGTATGCCGCGACCGAGATGAAGGACACGAAATACTGCTTCGGCTTCATCCACGATCCCGGCGGCTTCCACTCGCGCACCAAGAAGGTCGTCGTTCCCGATGACATCAAGGGCATGAAGATCCGTCCGGCGCAGTCGACGATCGGCCAGATGGTGACCATGCTCGGCGGCACCAACGTGCAGGCCTCGGCGCCCGAATCGCGCGACGCCATCGAGCGCGGCGTCGCCGACGCCATCACCTTCCCCTGGGGTTCGGTGTTCCTGTTCGGCATCGACAAGGTGACGAAGTACCATGTCGACGCGCCGCTCTACACGACCGTGTTCGCCTACTCGATGAACAAGGCCGTCTACGATGGCATGTCGGCCGCGCAGAAGAAGGTCGTCGACGACCATTGCACCAGCGAATGGGCCGAGAAGGTCGCCGGTCCCTGGGCCGACTTCGAGGCCGCTGGCCGCGAGAAGATGAAGAAGACCGAGGGACACGAGGTCTACAAGCTGACCGACGACCAGCTCGGCCAGTGGAAAAAGGTCGTGGAGCCGCTCCGCGCGGCCTGGGCCGAGGGCGTGAAGAAGGCCGGCGGCGATGCTGCGGCGATCTCCAAGGCGCTCGACGAGCAGGTCAAGAAGTTCGGCGCGGGTCTCTGACGCCTCGTTACGCCCTCGTGCTTCGAGACGCCTGCTGCGCAGGCTCCTCAGCATGAGGGCTCCTTCATCCTGAGGAGCGGGCGCAAGCCCGCGTCTCGAAGGATGGCCGCACCACGCGTCTCCGGGCAGTCCCATGCAACGCAATTACATGGACCGGTTCATCGACACGATCGAATGGATCGCGGCGATATTCGTCGGCCTCGTCGCCGCCGATATCTTCGTCTCAGTCCTGCTGCGCTATTTTTTCTCGACATCGATCCCCGATAGCTACGACCTCGGCCGCATGCTGCTCGGCATCCTCATCTTCTGGGGCATTGCGGCAACGAGCTATCGCGGCTCGCACATCACCGTCGATCTCGTCTATTCCTCCGTCGGCCCTCGCGCGCAGCGATGGATGGACGTGTTCGCAACGCTGGTCCTGCTGTTTGTCGTCAGCGTCCAGACCTACACGCTCTACGACAAGGTCAAGCAGACGCGCATCGACAACGTGCTGACCTACGACCTCAACCTGCCGACATGGCCGGCCTTCGCGCTCGCCTGGATCGGCGATGTCTCGGCCGTTCTGCTCATCGCGATCCGCACCTACCGCCTCATCTTCCATCCGGAGGAGATGGAGCGCGGTCATCCTCACAATCCCGAAGCCGCGCCTCATGAATCCTGATCTCGTCGCCGCCGGCGGCTTCGTCCTTCTGTTCGTGCTGATGTTGCTGCGTGTGCCCGTCGGCATGGCGATGGCGCTGGTCGGCGTCGGCGGATATGCGATTCTGGTCAACAGCAACGCCGCGCTGAAACTCATCGGCCAGACGTCGATGCGCACGGTCACCGACTACACGTTCGGTGTCATTCCGATGTTCCTGCTGATGGGCGCCTTCGTCTCGACATCGGGCATCAGCAAGGAGCTGTTTCGCGCAGCCAATACGTTTCTCGGCCACAGGCGTGGCGGCCTCGGCATCGCCACCATCGCAGCCTGCGGCGGCTTTGCGGCCATCTCCGGTTCGTCGGTCGCGACAGCCGCGACATTCTCCACAGTCGCCTATCCGGAAATGCGTCGCTTCGGCTATCCGCAGAGTTTTGCCACCGGCGTGATCGCGGCGGGCGGCACGCTCGGCGCCATGCTGCCGCCTTCCACGGTGCTGGCGGTCTACGCCATCATCACGCAGCAGGACATCGGCAAGCTCTTCGTCGCGGGCATCCTGCCGGGCCTGCTGGCGATCTGCATGCACATGATCACCATCGGCATCATCGCTTATGTGAAGCCGGACTTCCTGCCCGCAGCGCCGCGTGCGAGCTGGGACGAGCGCGTCGAGGCGCTCAAGAACGTCTGGGCGCCGCTGCTTCTTTTCGTCTTCGTCATCGGCGGCCTCTACGGCGGCTTGTTTACACCGACGGAAGCTGGCGGCATGGGCGCAGGCGGCGCCTTCCTCATCGGCATCGCGCGCGGGCGGCTGTCGCGCGAAGGCATCCGCAATTCGCTGCTGCAGGCGACGCGCACGGCGGCGGCCGTCTTCACCGTGCTGATCGGCGCGCTTCTGTTCGGCTATTTCCTCACGATCACGCAGACCCCGCAGAAGGTGACGGAATTCCTCACCTCGCTCGGCCTCGGCCGCTACGGTGTGCTGATCCTCATCATGATCATGTACCTGATCCTTGGCTGTCTCATGGACGCCATGGCCATGATCATCCTGACCGTGCCGATCATCTTCCCCGTCATCACCCATCTGGGTTTCGACCCGATCTGGTTCGGCGTGATCATCGTCATGACGGTAGAACTCGGCCTGATTCACCCGCCTGTCGGCATGAACGTCTTCGTCATCAAATCGGTCATTCCCGAAGTCTCGTTCTCGACCATCTTCAAGGGCGTGATCCCGTTCATCTGCGCCGATCTCGTGCGGCTCGCCATTCTGATCGCCTTCCCGATCATCGCGCTCTACCTGCCCTCGCGCATGTGAACGCTCTGGACGCGGAACCAGAGCCGCGCCATATCGTTTGAGCCACAAGCGAGGGTTCGATGAGCGATGTGATCGACAACAAGGCGGAAGGCCGCTTCGAGATTTCGGTCGATGGCGCCATGGCGATCGCCGAATACCGCATCGACGGCGGCACAATCTATTTCACCCATACCGAGACGGCCGACGCCCTGCAGGGCAAGGGCGTCGCCAGCAAGCTGATCCGTGCGGCGCTGACCAGCGCAAAGGAGCGTGGTCTCAAGATCGTGCCGCGCTGCTCCTTCGTGGCGGACTATCTCGCCAAGCATCCCGAATTCCGGTCCTAACCGCCCATGACGCAAGGCGCGCTGGCGACGCTCGCCATCGTCGTCGCTACGATCGGCGGCGTGCTCGCACGCCCCTTCCGTTTGCCTGAATATGTCTTCGCCATCGCCGGCGCGGCCGCTCTTCTCGCGCTCGGCCTGCTGCCGCTGCCTGAGGCGTGGACAGCGGTTGCGAAAGGCTACGACGTCTATCTCTTCCTCATCGGCATGATGCTGCTCGCTGAAGTTGCGCGCCAGGAAGGCTTGTTTGACTGGATCGCCGGCCACGCCGCGCATGCTGCGAGGGGATCTGCGCGCCGGCTATTCGCGCTGGTCTATATCGTCGGCATTGTCGTCACGGCCTTCCTGTCAAACGACGCCACCGCCGTCGTTCTCACGCCCGCCGTCTACGCCGTCGCCCGCGCCGCGCGGGTCGAGCCACTGCCCTATCTCTACATCTGCGCCTTCATTGCCAATGCGGCGAGCTTCGTCCTGCCGATCTCCAATCCGGCCAATCTCGTGGTCTATGGCGAGCGCCTGCCCGCGCTTCTGCCGTGGATAAAGACTTTTGCGCTGCCATCGATCGCCGCCATCCTCGCCACCTATCTCGTGCTGCGCTGGACCCAGCGCCGCGCGCTCGAACAGCCGCTGGGACTGGCCCCCGATATCGCGCCCCTGTCGTCAGCGGGCCGCGCAGCCGGCGTCACGCTCATCCTTGCAGCAGTCGTCCTCGTCGGCGTTTCCGCGCTGGGTCGTGATCTCGGCTTGCCGACGCTTGGGTGCGGGTTTCTCTCTCTCGTCGCGGCCTGCGCCATCGCGATGCGTTCGCCCCTCCCGGTGCTGAGGCATGTCGCCTGGGGCGTGCTTCCGCTTGTCGCCGGCCTGTTCGTGCTCGTGGCGGGATTGGAGCACGTCGGCGCGATCCGCGTCTTCGCGGACCTGCTCACCGGCAGCGAAACGCGCGCGCCAAATCAGACCGCCTTTCTCGCCGGGCTCGCGGCGGGCGTCGGCGCGAATGTCGTCAACAACCTGCCGCTCGGCTTGCTCGCCGGCGCCGCCGGCCAGGCGGCGCAGGCGCCAGACAAGGTGATGGCGGGTCTGCTGATCGGCGTCGATCTCGGCCCCAACCTCTCGGTCACGGGCTCGCTGGCGACGCTACTTTGGCTCATCGCCATCCGCCGCGAGGGCGAGCACGTCGGGGCCCTGCGTTTTCTCGGGCTTGGCGCTCTTGTGATGCCGCCAGCGCTTCTGCTCGCTCTGGCGGCTCTGGTTCTCGTGTGATCGCTACATCATGCCGAGTGTGCGCGGCAGCCAGAGCGAGAGACCGGGCCAATAGGTCACGATCGCCAGGAAGCCGAGCATTGTCAGCAGCCACGGCCACACCGCGATGGTCAGTTCTGTGATGCCCATCTTGGTGATGCCCGAGGCGACATAGAGATTGAGGCCGACCGGCGGGTGGCACATGCCCACTTCCATGTTGACCACGATCAGAATGCCGAAATGTACGGGATCGATGCCGAGCTTGATGGCCATTGGAAACAGGATGGGCGCCATGATCAACACGATCGAGGACGGCTCCATCACGTTGCCGGCCAGCAGCAGCAGGATGTTCACCACCAGCAGGAAGGTAATCCAGCTGAAGCCGGAATCGCTGATCCACGCCGCCATCGCCTGCGGGATCTGCTCCGACGTCATCAGGAACGAGAACAGCACCGCGTTGGTGATGATGTAGAGCAGCATCGCGCTCATATTGGCCGAGGACAGGAGCGTCCGCGGCACGTCGGCGAGCTTCATGTCCTTGTAGACGAAGACCGCGATGATGAAGGAATAGACCGCGCTCATCGCGGCCGCCTCCGTCGGCGTGAACAGGCCGGTGTAAATGCCGCCGATGACGATGGCGATCAGAGCCAGCCCCCAGAAGCTGTCGCGGAACGTGCGCCAGCGTTCGCCGGCGCTGGCCTTGGGCTGACGCGGATAGCCGTTCTTCCAGGCGCGGTAGAACGTGGTTGCGCCGAGCAGCGTCGCCAGCATCAGGCCGGGGATCACGCCCGCGACGAACAATTGTCCGACCGAGGCAGACGTGACGGCCTGACCGCTGGGCCCCTGCACCGACATGCCGGATGTCGCGACGGCGTACATGACCATGACGATCGAGGGCGGGATCAGGATGCCGAGCGCGCCCGACGTCGTGATCACGCCCGCGCCGAAACGTTGCGGGAAGCCCTGCCGCACCATGGCCGGCAGCAGGATCGAACCGATCGCGACGACGGTCGCCGGGCTGGAGCCCGACACCGCGGCAAACAGTGCGCAGGCCATCACGCCCGCAAGGCCGAGGCCGCCGTGCCAGTGCCCGACCATGGCGGTTGCAAAATTTATCATGCGCCGCGCGACGCCGCCATGCGTCAGGAAATTGCCTGCGAGAATGAAGAACGGGATCGCCATGATCTCGAACTTCTCGATGCCGGTGAACAGTTTCAGCGCGACCGAATCCATCGGCACCGTGGTCAGCGTGAACAGGAAAGTCATGACCGTCAGGCCGAGCGCGATCGAGATCGGCATGCCCGTCAGCATCAGCGCGACGAGAAGCGCGAAGATCATGCCGATGCGAAACTCGTTGCCGACAGGCAGGATTCCGGCTTTGGCCGCGAAGCACGCGAGCGCGAGAACCAGCGGCGCCGCGATGATCAGCAGGCCGCCGCGCGGCGAGCCCCAGGCTTCCTTCGGCGCGCCGGGCGCGACTTGAGCGGGCGCGTTCATCGGGCGCCTCCCTGCTCGAGAACGCCGGGCAGTGTCGGCATATCGTCCTCGATACCCTCGACATGGCCGTGATCATGATGCGGAAGTTCGCCCGTGCGCATGAAGGTGTATGCGACCTGCAGGAACCGGAAGCACATGAGATAGGAGCCGAGCGGCACAGCGAGATAGACGAGCCACATCGGCATTTCGAGATCGGCCGACACCTGGTCCGTATGCGCAATATGCCAGACGAAGCGCGCGCCGAGCGAGCCGACGATAAAGGTGAAGAGCGCGCCGGCCATCAGTGCGAACAGCACGACCAGATGGCGCGAGGCCGGGCTCGTGCTCTTGACCGCGACATCCACGCCCACATGGATGCCGGTGCGCACGCCATAGGCCGCGCCGAACTTCGCCATCCACACGAACATGTAGATGCACAATTCCTGAGCCCAGGTAAGATTGAACCCGCGCAGGAAGTTGAAGACCGCGCGCCCGCCGGTGAACAGCCAGTCCATGTTGTGTTCCTTGCCCCAGCGGGCAAGATCGATCGCGGTCGTCAGCGAATAGCGGTGCACCACGGCGACGAAGATCACCACGGTCGCGGCGCCCATGAGGCTCGCGATGATGGTCTCTTCGAGCCGGTTGAGAATGCGCGAGAACAAAGGCCCCTCCCCGGGTGTCATCACGACGCGCGCGGGTTGGCCCGCTTTCTGCCGTCGCGAAAAACGGCGGGAGAAATCCCGCCGCTTCTGATTTCGGGCGCGGCGCCTAGGGCCGCGCGCCGGTTACATCACGCCGGCTTCGGCGGCGACCTTCTTGAGCAGGTCCTTGCCGATGCGTCCGGACATCTCGTCCCAAACAGGCTTGGAGGCGTCGCGCCACTTCTTGATGTCGGCGTCCGTGGGCTTGTAGAACTCGATCTTGCCGCTCTTCTTCATAGCGTCGAGCGCCTCGTCGTTTTCCTGCTGCGAAATGCCGTTGGAATAGGTCGTGGCTTCCGCCATGGCCTTATCAAGCTGGCCGCGCATGTCGGCCGGCAGTCCGTCCCAGAACTTCTTGTTCACGATCACCGCATAGCCGATGTAGCCGTGGTTTGTGAGCGCGCCGTACTTCTGCACTTCGTGCATTTTCTGGGTGTACATGTTCGAGGGCGTATTCTCCTGGCCGTCGATCACGCCCGTCTGCAGACCCTGGTAGACTTCGGAAAAGGCCATCACCTGCGGCACCGCGCCATAGGCCTTCATCTGTGCTTCAAGCACCTTGGACGACTGGATGCGGATTTTCATGCCCAGCAGGTCGTCCGGCGTCTTCACCGGCTTGTTGGCCGAAAAGACCTTGAAGCCATTGTCCCAGTAAGCGAGGCCGACGATGCCCTTGGATTCAAGGCTCGCAAACAGGCCCTTGCCGATGGGCCCGTTCTGAACCTTCTGGAGCGCGGCCGTGCTGGGGAAGAGGAAGGGAAGGTCGAAAACCTCGAACTCCTTGGCGCCAAGCGGACCAAACTTGGCGAGCGAGGGCGCCAGCATCTGGACCGAGCCCAGCTGCAGCGCCTCCATCTCTTCCTTGTCCTTGTAGAGCTGCGAGTTCGGATAGAGCTCGATCTTGACCTTGCCGGCGGTGTATTTCTCGCCGAGTTCCTTGAACTTCTCGGCGCCCTTGCCCTTGGGCGTATTGGGTGCAACCACATGGCTGAATTTCAGGATGATCTGTTCCTGAGCGAGCGCTGGCGAAACCCCGCCGAGAACGCCGAGTGCGAAACCTGCGGCGCAGGCCATTGATATGAAGTGACGCATCCTTCCCTCCTGGATTGTCATTTTTGACGAGTCTTACAGACATTTTCACGGGCCGAGAAATCGCAATATAGGACGCCTGCCCGCATCGGCCACGAGGGCAGGCTTGCTTCAGACCCTCACGCCCGCCGAGACGTTCTGGTCCTTCATCGCCTTTTCCTGCACGGCGAGCGCGCGGGCATAGGATGGCAGCTCCTTCAGCCGGGCCCAATAGGCTGCGACATTTGGGCCGAAATCCTTTCCGAGGCCAAGGATTTCGGCCAGCATCAGCGCATAGCCGACGGCTATGTCGGCGGCCGTGAAGCGGCCAGCGACCAGATACTCGCTCTTGCCGGTCGCCTCCTCGACGATGCGCAGCCGGCCGAAGAACCATTTCCTATAGTCTTCCGCGGCCTGCGGCAGCCGGCGTTCGGGCGGTTCGAGCTGGGAGTAGCGCAGCACCAGCGTCTGCGGAAACGTCAGCGTGGCGTCCGACATGTAGAGCCAGTTGAGCCAGCGGCCGTAGTCGGGATCGGCCATGTCGACGGCCAGCGGCGAAGGGCCGTGCTTCGTCGACAGATAGTGGCAGATGCCTGCCGATTCCGTCATCCGCATGTCGCCGTCGAACAGCGTCGGGATCGTGCCGAGCGGATTGATCGCCAGATAATCCTTGGCAAAGACGCGCGGCGGGAAAGGCAGCATCACGAGTTCGTAGGGCAGGCCCATTTCCTCGAGCGTCCAGAGCGGACGGAACGAACGCGCGCTGATGCAATGATAGAGCTTGAGCATGAGTTCCTGCCGTGGACCGCGAGCCTTCAGGCTCACTTGTTGTGGCGGCAAGATAGCGAGCCTGAAGGCTCGCGGTCCAGTGCCTATAGCCCCAATTGGCTCCGCACGAAATCGTCGCGCGCCGCCAGTTCCTCGGTCGAGCCGTCGAACACCACCTCGCCCTTCACGAGAATGACATGGCGGCGGCAGAGCTTCTTCAGATCGTCGAGGTTCTTGTCGACCACTACAATGGAGACGCCGCGCTCCGCGATCAGCCGCAGCGTGCGCCAGATGTCCTCGCGCACCATGGGCGCCAAACCCTCGGTGGCTTCGTCCACCATGACCAGCGTCGGGTTGCTCATCAGCGCGCGGCCGATCGTCAGCATCTGCTGCTCGCCGCCGGATAGTTGATTGCCCCAGTTCGCGCGGCGTTCGTGCAGGCGCGGAAAGAGCCCGTAGATCGCGTCGCGCGTCCAGTCGCGCCGCCCGTCCGGCCCGGCGCGTTCGGCAAAGACGAGATTCTCTTCAACCGACAGGTTCGGAAAAATGCCGCGCCCTTCCGGCACGAAGCCGACGCCCGCGCGTGCAACCGCGCTCGGCCGTGCGCCCTTGATGCTGGCGCCCGCGAAATGGATGTCGCCGTTGCGTGCGGGCACGATGCCCATCAGCGTGCGGAGCAGCGTCGTCTTGCCCATGCCATTGCGGCCGAGCAGGCTGACCGTCTCGCCGCGTCCGACATGAAAATCGACGCCGCGCAGCACATGGCTCGCGCCATAGAAGGCGTCGATCTTTTTCGCCTCGAGCAGCGGCGCCTCGCTCATGCCGAGGCTCCCTGGCTCTTGGGCTCGTGCGCGGGCGCATGGCCTCCGAGATAGGCGGTGATGACGTCCTCGTTGCGCCGAACCTCGTCGGGCGTGCCATGCGCGATCAAACGTCCGAGCGCCAGCACCGTCAGCGTATCGGCGACGGCGAAGACCGCGTCCATGTCGTGTTCGATCAGAATGATCGTATGATTGGCCTTGAGCTGGCGCAGCAGTTCGACCACGCGCCGCGTCTCTTCGGGCCCCATGCCGGCGAGCGGTTCGTCGAGAATGAGAATGCTGCCGCCGCCAGCAATCAGCATCGCGATTTCGAGCTGACGCTGCTCGCCGTTCGACATCGCGCCCGCGATCGTGCCCGCGCGCTCGGCAAGGCCGACAATCGACAGGGCATGCGCCACTTTTGCGCGCTCGACCTCGCGCAGTGCGCCGTCGCGCAGGCGGAAGACCGAAGGATGCTCGGCCTGCGCCGCGATGCGCGTATTCTCCTCGACGGTGAAGGTCGCAAAAATGTTGGTGCGCTGGAACGAACGCCCGACGCCGCGTCGCGCGATTTTGTGCGCCGGCCAGCCCGCGATGTTTTCCCCGTCGACCAGGATTTCTCCTGCCGACGGCCTGAAGGCCCCCGACAGCAGATTGGTGAACGTCGTCTTGCCTGCGCCGTTCGGCCCGATAATTCCGTGCACGAGATCGGGCGTGAATTCAGCCGTCACGCCGTCCACGGCGCGCAGGCCGCCGAAACTTTTCGAGAGATTGCGCGTGGCGAGCGTACGCGCCTTGCGCGCTTCCTTCGGCGGCTCGATGTCTTTCAAGGGTTCGGCAGGCGCTGCGCTGGGCTTGCCACGCAAATAGCCGGCAAGGCCGTCCGGCGAGAGCAGCACCGCCAGCACAAGCGTCGCGCCGGTGCCGAGGCGCCAATGTTCCGCGACGAAGGAACCGACGAGGCTTGCCGTCTTCAGCGTCTCTTCGAGCGAAACATAGGCGAGCACGCCGAGTATCGGCCCGAACAAGGTGCCGGCGCCGCCGAGCACCGCCATCATGATGGCAAGGCCCGACTGATGCCAGGAGAAGAGGTCCGGCGTCACGAAACCGTCGATGCAGGCAAACAGCGCGCCTGCGAGGCCCGCGAAAGCGCCAGCGACCACGAAGGCGGCGAGCTTGAACTGATAGGCATTGTAGCCGAGCGCCGAGAGCCGGGTTTCATTGGCCTTCAACCCCTGCACGATCCGGCCGAACGGCGTGCGCGCGAGCCAGAACAGCGCAAGCACGGTGACGAGCAGCAGGACGAGGCAGACGTAGTAGAACGTCTTGCGATCGTCGAAATCGAGCAGCGTCGTCGCGCCGATCATCAGGTCCGGCTTGACGTTGATGTAGGCGCCGTCCGAGCCCTTGGCGATGTCGGTGTCGTGGAACAGCGAATACATCATCTGCGCTGCGGCGAGCGTCACCATGATGAAATAGAAGCCGCGCGTGAGGCAGACAAACGCGCCGATCACCAGCGCGCAGAGCGCTGCGGCGAACATACCCGCGCCGAGCGCGACGAAAGCGTTGGCCGCAGCCGATTCCGGCGAGACGAAAAACACCGCATAGGCGCCGACGCCGAAAAACGCCGCATGGCCGAAGCTGACGAGGCCCGCAAGGCCGAGCAGAAAATCGAGACTGACGACGAAGATCGAGAGGATGATCAGGCGCGTCGCGAATTTCAGTCCATAGGCGCCGACGAAACCGGGCAGCACGAGAAACAGCGCGCCCAAAAAGGCGAGCACGATCAGCGCGCGGGCGGACGGCGATTTCAGCATGTCAGGACCGCCCGAAGAGGCCGTTCGGCCTCAGCACCAGCACCAGCGCCATCAGCGCATAGATCAGAACGCTGGAGAATTTCGGCACGAACACCTTGCCGAAGGCGTCCGCAAGACCGATCAGCAGTGAACCCAGAAACGCCCCGCGGATGGAGCCAATGCCGCCGATCACGACGACGACGAAGGAGATGATCAGCACGCGATCGCCGATGCCGGGATAGGCGCTCTCGACCGGCGCGGCGAGAATGCCGGCAGCCGCCGCCAGAGCCGCGCCCGCCGCGAAGACCATGCGGAACAGGATGCGCGAATCGAAGCCGAGCGCCTCGACCATTTCCGGATTGGATTCGGCGGCGCGGATCAGCCGGCCGACGCGCGTATTCTGGATGACGAACATCATGGCGAGCGCCAGCGCGACGCAGATCGCCATCAGCGCAATGCGATAGACGGGATAGCCGAGATCCGATGTCAGCGAGATCGACGACGACAGATAGGAGGGCATCGGAATCGATTTCGGGTAATTGCCCCAGATCGACTGCTGCGCCTCGTTGAACACGAGAATGAGCGCGAAGGTCAGCAGCACCTGCTGCAGATGATCGCGCTTGTAGAGATGGCGCACGAACAGCCATTCGATCGCCATGCCCAGCGCGAAGGCCAGCGGAATGCCTGCTGCAAGAGCGATGAATATGTCGCCAAAATGCAGGGTCAGCGTCAGCGCGAGATAGGCGCCGATCATGTAGAACGAGCCGTGCGCGAGATTGATGACGCCGAGAATGCCGAACACGAGCGTCAGCCCGCTCGCCGCCAGAAACAGCAGGAGCCCGTACTGCAGGCCGTTCAGGATTTGGACGAGGATGAGGCTCATGTGTGCTCGGCAGAATGCCAGCCGTCATCGAGAGGAGCGAAGCGACGCGGCGATCCATCCCCGCATCCTGACAAAGTTGCGGGGATGGATTGCTTCGCTTCGCTCGCAATGACGCGTCAAGGCTGACGTAACGCGCCACACATAGTCGAACGGCGCAACTACGCCATCTTGCAGCCGGTGGTCTCGTCGGCCAGCATCTCTGCCGCCACGCCCAGATACTTGTTCGTCCCCCCGCGCAATTCGCGCAGGTAGAAGTTCTGGATCGGATTGTGCGACGCGCCGAGCTTGAAGGGCCCGCGCGGGCTCTTGAACTCGGCCTTCTTCATCGCGCCGAACATTTCGTTGCGCTTCTTCATGTCGCCGCCAGCGGCCTCGAGGCCGATGCGCAGAAGCTGCATCGAATCCCAACCCTGCACGGCATAGACGTCGGGCGCCTTCTTGAACTCCGCCGTGTAGTCGGCGATGAACTTCTTGTTCTCGGGATTGTCGAGCGACTCGACGTAGTGCAGCGCCGTCTTCACGCCGTCGCCGGCGGCGCCCGCCGCCTGCTCCACGCCGTCGGTCAGGAAGCCCGGACCCCACAGCGAAATCTTCTCGTTGAGCTTGGCTCCGGCGAAATCCTTCATGAATTTCAGCGCGCCGCCGCCGGCGAAGAAGGAATAGACCGCGTCGGGCTTGAGCGAGGCGACTTCCGCCAGGATCGACTGGAACTCGACATCCGGGAAGGGCAGCGTGATGTCCTTGATCACTTCGCCGCCGCCGGCCACGAACGATTTCTTGAAGCCCGCGACCGATTCCTCGCCCGCCGCATATTTCCAGGTGACGGTCACGGCCTTCTTCACGCCGGCCTTCAGCATCGCCGAGCCCGTGGCGTCGCCCACCTGGCTGTTGCCGAACGAGGTGCGGAAAATGTTGGGCGCGCACATGGTGCGTGTGATCGCTTCCGCGCCCGCGTTCGGGATCAGCGTCGGCAGGCCTTCTTCCTTGGCGATTTTCGCCATGGCCATCGCGACGCCGGAATGCACGGTGCCGCAGAGCACGTCGACCTTCTCGCCTGAGACGAGCTTGGTCGTGTTCTCGGTCGCCTTCGGCGGCGCGGATTCGTCATCCACCTTCACAAAGACGATCTCACGACCGGCGATCTTGCCGCCCTGCTGCTTCACGTAGAGCTGCATGGCGTTGGTGATGGCCTCGCCAAGCGCGGCGAAAGTCCCGGAATAGGGTAGCAGCAGGCCGACCCGCACGGCGCCGGTCTGCGCCCACGAGGGCCGTACGAACGGCATGGCGAGCGTCGAAGCGCCGGTGGCGCCTGCGAGCGTGAGTATGCGGCGTCTGTCCATCATGTTTACACCCTCCCGTGTCCCGGCTTCGCCGGATTGTTTTAAGCCTAAAGTATCTTGCCTGCGAAAACGCTTCTTGTGAAGAGCGCACGTCGCCAGCGTCTAGCTCCTGTTGCGCGACTGCCAGGGACAGCCGGACGTGCAATAGGATTGTATGGTCCGCAGCAAAGCCGCAAGACTTTGTTCCAGCGTCGCGTTGGTCGTGTCGAGGCTCATGCGGGCCCGGGCGTAGAAAGGCTCGCGGCTCTGCAGGATTGTGATGAGTTCCGCCATCGCGGCCTTGTCGGCGCCCATGGGCCTGAGGTCGCCCTGCTTGCGCACGCGGCTCATGTGCTCGGCGGGACTCGTCTTCACCCAGATCGTGAAGAAGCTCGACAGCAGACGCTCGAACGTCACGGCGTCCGAGACGATGCCGCCGCCAGTCGCCAGCACCATCGGACCGGGATCGGCGATGATGCGCTCCAGCGCGGCCGCCTCGTAGCGGCGGTAGGCGTCCTGACCGTAAAGCGAGAAGACTTCGGCGATCGAGAAGCCGGCCTCGGTCTCGATTTCCTTGTTGAGTTCGACGAAGCGCCAGCCGAGCTTTTCAGCGGCCATGCGGCCGAGCGTCGATTTGCCCGCGCCGCGCAGGCCGATCAGCGCCACGCGGTCCACCGCAATCTGATGTTGCTGCGGCCGGTCGAGCGCCTGGCCGCCGAGCACGGCCTTGACATCTGCAATCATCGCCGGCGTCGCCTTGCGCAGCAGTTCGCGGATCAGCGTCCAGTCCTGGGGCTGGCGGGCGGGTTCGGCCACAAGGTCTTCGAGCGGCGCGCCTGTCGCTTCCGCCACACGGCGCAACAGCATGATCGAGACATTGCCCTGCCCGCTTTCGAGTTGTGCGATGTAACGTTCCGACACGCCGGACGCATGCGCCAGCACTTTGCGCGACATGCCGCGCACTGCGCGCATCGAGCGTACGCGCTGACCGAGTTCGATCAGATAGGCCTCGACATCGTCGTCGCGATTGCGCGGTCCCCGGACGCGCGACGCCGCGGCATCGGCCTGTCTGCCGCCGCCTTCGCCCATGATCGGGGCGTGGGTTTTCTCGTCGAGTCGGGTGGTCATGGCGCTCCGTAGATGAAAAATATTACAAACGACCTTGACAGGGCGCAAGCCAAAAGCGAGAAAACCGGAAATATATTTCCACTGCCTGGGGAGGCAATGCCATGACGCGCTACAATGCGTGCGAGGATCTGCTCGATCGAAATCTGGCCGAGGGCAGGGGCGACAAACTCGCTTTCGTGGACCCTTCGCGCAGCATCACCTATGCCGAGCTGGCGCGCGACAGCCGCAAGTTCGCCAATGTCCTGAAGGGTTTGGGCGTTCGCCGGGAGCAGCGGGTCGCGATCGCCATGCTCGATACCGTGGACTGGCCGGTCGCCTTCCTCGGCGCCATCCGGGGCGGCGTCATTCCGGTCTGCCTGAACACGCTGCTCAGTTCGGAACAATATGCCTACATGCTCTCGGATTCGCGGGCGGCCGTCCTCCTGGTCTCGCCGGCGCTTCTGCCGGCGCTGCGTCCCGCACTCGCTCAGGCGCCCGGCCTCGCGCATGTGATCGTCGTGGGACCGGGGGCTGAGGGCGGTGAACTCGATTTCGCTTCGCTCATGGCTGACGCCTCCGACGATTTCGCGACTGTCGACACCCATCCCGACGAGACGGCCTTCTGGCTCTATTCGTCGGGCTCCACAGGCGCCCCCAAGGGCACGAAACACGTCCACTCCAGTTTGATGCATACGGCGAAATTGTTCGGCCATGCCGTCCTTGGCCTGCGGTCGGAAGATGTCGTCCATTCCGCGGCCAAGCTTTTTTTCGCCTATGGCCTCGGCAATTCGCTGACATTCCCGATGGCGGCCGGCGCGACCACCATTCTCAACCCGGACCGGCCGACGCCTGCGGCGGTCTTCGACATTCTCGAGAAGCGCCAGCCGACGATTTTCTGCGGCGTGCCGACGCTGTTCGCGGCCATGCTGCACGATCCCGCGCATGAGGCGCATAGAGGCTCGCCGCGCCTGCGGCTGTCGACCTCAGCCGGCGAAGCCCTGCCCGAACACATTGGTTCGTCCTGGAAAAAGCGCTTCGGCTCCGACATCGTCGATGGCGTCGGCTCGACGGAAATGCTGCACATTTTCCTGTCGAACACGCCTGATGACATCGTCTACGGCACGTCGGGCAAGCCGGTTCCCGGCTATGACGCCCGGCTGGCCGACGAAAACGGCGTCGAAGTCGCGGACGGCGATGTCGGCGAACTCTACGTTCGCGGCCCGACCTCGGCCGAAGGATATTGGAACCAGCGCGAAAAAAGCCGCGCC
>Ga0209023_10000469_pt1 | contig 60936 bp, 58 predicted proteins | sample LakOneMetagenome_FD_187468 | JGI IMG/M metagenome (GOLD analysis project Ga0209023, IMG submission 187468) | Freshwater and sediment microbial communities from Lake Erie, Canada (SPAdes) (version 2) | ecosystem: Environmental > Aquatic > Freshwater > Lentic | place: Lake Erie, Canada...
GAGAATAAGTAGAAAATTACTGAAACTTAATTGTTTACCGAAATTCAATCCTTCACATGAAAAAATGCTTTTTAATTCTTATTTCCTACAGGCTACCGAGGCTGTTATTACAGCAAATCCTTAAGGAAAAGCCTTCTTAAACTACGTTAGTTCGAAATAGATACCTGTTGGCTATAAAAAATCATGAGGTGTAAAAATGGCCCAGTATATTTTGATCATCCCTTTAAAAACATCAAATTGAACATCAGTAACCAAGAAAAATTATTATTCACTCACACACATCACCTGAAAAATGAAAAAGCTCTTTTTGCTCGCCATCGTCTTATTATGCAACTTATATGGTGTTGCGCAAGTAACTTTAATCCCACATGGTACTACCGCACCGGGCGCACCAGGAATAGGCCCGTACGATTTGACACCAACAATTGGAACTGCTTGTCACAGCCAGGTAGGAGTTTTATGGGCTAATCCAACAGTAGATTTTACACGATCATTTATAATAGATTTTGAAGCATCTTACAATGTAGTATTTGGACAGGGAGGCGATGGAATATGTGTCGTTTTCGGAGAATTTTCAAATGCAACCACACCCGGTGGTGGTGGAGCTGGTGGTGGCACAGGTGGAAATCTAGGATATTACGCCGCAGATACCGCTTTTAACCATAATACTTTCGCCGTGGAGTTTGATACATGGAACAATGGTGGCCCCGGTGAGCGGGCGGAAGACCATACGAATACAGCATTTGATGGAATTGATTCTCCATCGCCTCTTCCATCAGTTCCAATAGACATATCTGCAACTATACCCCTGTATATCAAGGATAGTGTATACCGTAGTTATAAGATTGTTTGGGATTTTGAAACTAAAACACTTTTTGTATATTGTAATTGCAATTTATGTTTTGCGAGTCATTTCGACTATGCTTCACGATTTCATAGTTATAAGCGGTCGGCAATTACATGGGGATTTACAGCCTCAACAGGAGGATATTGTAGCAATCAAATTGTTCGCAATGTATTTCTAACATATCCGTCACCCCCCGCAACAACTTATATAACGCATTGCGGTGGTGGTGGGGAAGTTTTAGGAGGGCCTGTCGGTACATCAACCATATGGCATCCTAGTGGGCACACAACGTCCAGCGAAACGGTGTATGCAAGTGGTATATATTCCGCAACTTCGTACTATACCACTGCATCGTGTAACATTAATAAGAAAATCTACGACGTAACTTTTATTGATACACCAACGGTCAGTGTTACCATGGCCCCTGTAGCCTGTATTGGTACAGCATTTACATTTTCAGTAACTGGAACCCCCGCACTGTCTGATGTGGAATATGATCTAGTCGGGACAAGCGGAACGATAACCAGCTTGCATGGGACACTACCTTATTTTCTTGCAACGGTGCCATCAACGTTAACCGGAAGCCCAGGTACTATTTGTTTCAGAGGCAAGAACCTAAAAGATCCAACCGGTACTTGTACATTTCCCTGGCATCCCTTTATATGTGTAAATATAGCACCGGCAGATCCTGGAATTATCACGGGTCCATCATTGGCATGCGTAGGTGTGCCGTTTACGCTTACAGACGCCAATTATGTATCTCCCGATTACACATGGCACATCAGAGGGCCAGGGACTTTTACTCCGAGTTCGGGCTCAAGTACGATAACTGTAACCCCAACGGGAACCGGGGTGATCACGGTAACCTGTATCGTATCTAATACCTGCGTCACCGATTCTGTAGTAAAAACAATAACGGTGGACCCCCAGCCAGCGGCCATTACAGGCCCAAGCGCTGTGTGTATGGGCAGCACTATTACGCTGGCCGATGCAACGCCGGGCGGGACCTGGAGCAGCAGTGATGGTTTGAAAGCGACCGTAAGCGCGACAGGGGTAGTAACGCCGGGATCTGCAGGAGTTGTTACGATCTCCTACACAACTTCCGGGCATTGCACGGAAGTTTATCTTGTAACTATAAATCCGTTGCCGCAACCAATTGTGGGTGCACCTACTGTATGCAGTGGTAAAACTACACCTTATACGGATGTAACGCCGGGAGGAACATGGACGAGCAGCGCTCCACTTATTGCGCTGATTGATGCAACGGGATTGATCACCGGAGGTACTCCAGGCACTGCCACAATCACATACACCATAACAAGTACGGGGTGTTATGTAACCAAAACAATAACAACATTACCATCTCCTGCGGCAATTTCAGGAGCATCGAGAGTGTGCGAAACGTACACCACACTTCTTACTGATGCACCTTCGGGTGGTACCTGGAGCAGCAGTGATCCGGGTATAGGCTCGATTGACATTACCACAGGTGTGGTAACTGGAGTGCATGAAGGGGTGTGTACCATTTCGTACACTTTGCCAAATGGCTGTTATGAAGTCCTATCATTTACCGTTGACCCACTTCCTTCATTTGACGGAGGGCCGATGCAGCTTTGCGTAGGTGATTCACAATACATAGCGGGCTATTTGCCCGGTGGCACTTACAGCAGCAGTAATACACTTGTTGCAACAGTGACCGATGGCGGACCTACATCGGGGTATGTGACCGGTGTATCTGCGGGTACAGCGACCATCTCTTATACTTCGACTTTCGGCTGCCTGGCTGTAAAAGTAGTCACTGTTAATCCGCTGCCAGGGCCGATATTAGGCAAAAAGGATGTGTGCGTGGGCCTGACCAACGGACTGAGCGATGCAGATGCCGGGGGCAGCTGGGGTACGAGCGATGCTCTTATCGCATCGATAGACGCATCGACAGGGATATATACGGGTGTGAATGAAGGTACCTGCACAGTGACCTATTGGCTGCCTACAGGATGCAAGACCATAGCGACATTGACGGTAAATCCGAATCCAGTGCTAACAGGTACGGCAAGGGTGTGCGAAACGATGATGACTACGCTAACCGCCGATATACTAGGTGGGACATGGACGAGTGGCAGTATACCGACAGCAACGGTAGACCCTGTCACTGGTGATGTGACGGGTATAGCAGGAGGTACGGCTACGATCACTTATGTGGCAGCTTCTGGTTGTGCTTCGACAGTTGTTGTAACGGTGATACCGATACCGGCACCTATCATAGGGCCTGACTCTGCATGCCGGAGTGGTACATTTACTTTTTCAATGGCCGATGCGACAGCGGGTGGCAAATGGAGCAGCAGTAATACGCTAATCGCTTCAATAGGATCTGTTTCCGGATTTGTGACGATGCATGCAGCAGGCTCGGTAATATTCACCTACACGGTGCCATCTGGCTGCTATGTAACGAAATCATTTATGGTGCAGGATGTGCCGCTGATACCGCCTGTAACGGGTATCCCAATAGTATGCCCCGGAACAACAACCACATTAATGGATATATATGCCGGAGGAGGGACGTGGAGTACATCTGCAACTACTCTTACAGTAAACGTAACAACTGGTGTAGTGACGGGTGTGAGCGTTGGTACGGGTATCATTACCTTTACCGCAACAAATAACTGTGGGGACAACTGGGCGTATAAAACAGTGACAGTAGTGCCTGTAAGTAAACCGATAACGGGTATACGCGGCATATGCTCTGGCAATACGACCACATTATCCAACGAATATGGCGGCGGTACATGGACCAGCCTGAATACGGGCGTGGCAACAGTGGACCCTGTGACGGGGATAGTAACGGGCATAATACCCGGAACGGCAACGATACAGTATGATGGCGTAAGCCCGTGCGGACTACCATTCACAGTGACCATGATAGTAGCCGTAGATATGGACCCATTCATCACGACAAACTTCCTGGTAGCGTGCCAGAACCTTATTGATCTTCCGTTTGGATCCGGGTTTACCATGCCGAGCAAGGGCTGTGCACTTGTGTGCGAAGGATCAACCGTTCGTTATTATGGCAATGGCGTATCAGGCAGCGTGTTCACGTGGTCTGTATCGGGAGGAACTGTTGTTGCTAACTACGGTGACAGTATAGATGTACTGTGGCCAACAGTCGGCATAACCGGCAGCGTGAACCTGGCCGATACCTTCAGCCATTGCATAGGGGAGGCGCACAACTGCATACAAGTGATATCAAAGCCTAAGGCTGGTTTCAGTGCAAGCGGAACAAGAGTATGCCTGGGCGGCAGTATTTCTTTTACTGACCTTTCTACCTGCGACCCGTACTCCCCGATAAAGGACTGGCGCTGGGACTTTGGCGACGGCACTTATTCTTCATTGCCCTGCCCTGACCATAAATTCACGATTAATAATACTGTAGACACGGTGACCCTTGTGGTGACCAATGCGTGCGGGTGTGCTGATACCATGCGCATGATGGTATCAGTATCTGACAAAACATCCCCTGATATATTGTGTACCTCTGTCGCATGCGACAGCGAGCTGGCCAACTACAGCACCCCACCAACCTGCGGTACTTATAACTGGTCAGTAATAGGTGGTACTATAGTAGGCGGATGGGGCACTACTTCCATACGTGTGCGTTGGGATAATGTGGATACGCTGGGCTTTGGATATGTGATGCTTGCAGAACCCTGCAGCCCATGCCCGGAGACCACCACAGTTAAGATACCAGTGATACTGAAGGATGCGCCCATACAGGGCCCTTCCGTAGCGTGTACCGACCATATATATTATTATTCATTGCCACTATGGCCCGCCACTGAGTATACCTGGGGCGCAATGGGCGGACCAACAATCAAGCTAGGGCATTGGGTAGATTACAGGCCGGATATCGAATTTGTTACTCCCGGAACCTATGACCTGCATGCGAGGTACCAGAACGAGCTAACGCTGTGTGGCGGCAATGTGTTCAGAACAATAACGGTATGGAAGAGCACATTTATAGATGGCCCGAAAACTATTTGCGAGGGTCAACCAATGACCTATTCACTGGCGGATCCTACGCTGACGGGATCGTGGACGATAACAGATGATACAGGCGCCGTGGTTGTAACGGGCAGCGGGGTGTCTATTGTCAACACCTTCACTCCCGGCAGGTACATGATCTATGTGACGGGCACATTATGTGCTGACCCGATACAAATAATAGTGAAACCATTGCCACCGATCGTAACTACCATAACAGGATCGAACATACCGATATGTATAGGCCATACCAATTCTTATGTAGCAGGGCCGGATGTGCCGGGATCTACTTATGAATGGAAGGCGATAGGCGGCAGGGTGTCGCCAGCTACGGGCAATAATACGGTGAATGTGAAGTGGGACAGTGTGAGCTACAAGGATATATCCGTGCGCCGGTTCAACAAGGAATCACCCTTCTGCGAGAGCCCGTGGCTGACCATACAGATATATGAAGATACGGTGAAGCCAAAAATATCAGGAGATACCGCAGTATGCGCCAATGGCTACTTTGACTATGACAGCCACTATACCACGGGCGACACCTATGACTGGACGGTGTACCCGAGCGCGGCAGGCAGCATAACAGCAGGTGCACACAGCCCCGTAGTAACCGTGCTGTGGAGCGATGTGACGGCGATAACCACTGCTACATTGGTGTTGGTGGCACATAAGTGCGACAGTGTGGGCTCTGATACGGTTGTTGTGAACATACACCCTGGCAGGCATGTGGCCATAACACCACTCATTACTGCCTTCTGCCCTGGCGATCCTGTAGCTATAACGGCAACTGCAGGCGACTCCCTGTATTTATGGTCATTTGGCGATGGGTCAACGGCTACCACAACGCTGAATGTTGTTACAAATTCTTTCGGGTACGCTCCGGGTGCCGATTACGTTACCAAGGTGACAGTAATACCGCATAAGAAAGGCGGCTGTGAAGCTTTTGGCTCTGATGCGGTTACCATTCCGATCCTTCCCGGTTTCAAGATCTATGCAAACCAGAGCGATGCATTCTGTGATGGGATAGGCAGTATGCTTGTTGCCACGCTTACGTACAATGTAGGCATTACTGTAGGATGGTACACGACTGGTGGCTACCCTGTAGCAAGCGGTGATACGCTGCTGCCGGGGGCGGGAGGAACCTATTACTGTATAGGCGTTGATTCCAATGGATGTACGGCAGTATCAGACAGTGTCGTCGTGGAAACACACACATGCCCGCCTACCCACAGAGAAGACCATTTAGTCCGGTGTCCTATTCCGGCAGATATCAAGTCTACAGCTACTTGCAACAGAATTGATTTAATAGGCGATCCGTTCTCAACTGTGTTCGATATCTGGAAACCCTATATTACTCCGGCGACTATATCTCCATCAGGACTAAATTCCAGAATTACCTGGGTTACATACGATCTGCCGGGTATTTATGAATTTGAATACTATTCGAAACCTGACTGTGATACTGGCTTGGTAAAAGATACAATTCATGTCATACCCAAATATCACTACACCATTAAGTGCGGCACTGGTGGCTATGATACTATTTTTCTTTCAGACCGTACACTGTATCTGCCGTTTGACACGATCGTTACCATTACCTGGGAGGATATGAGTGGGCCTACCACAATAGGTACAGGTGCTAACGTATGGTATAGGGTGCCATCCTCAGGTGGCCCTTACACGATACGCGAAACAGTGGACGGGTTAAGGCCTCCGGATGAAGTGGGCAATACATTCAGTTGTGATGTGACCAATACGATAGCTGTACCTAACTATGCAGTTACACCTACGTTTACTGCATCGGTGCCATCAATATGCACCGGCTTGCCAGTGCACTTTACGCCGACATTTACAGAGACGGTAACGGACTATAGCTGGGATATGGGTGACGGTACTACCAGCCTGCTGCATGAGCCGGAACGATCGTATGACTATACAGGGTTGGGGTATACGACCTATACTGTGACGCTAACGGTAAAGGACAGTATTGGCTGCCCGGGCAGCTATTCGCAGACGGTAGAAATTCATCCGAACCTGCTGGCAGGCATGATGGACCCGGGCGGTACGATGTGCCCGCAATCTGTTCCTTTTGCGTTGGGGTATACTGCTACCGGAGCATCGATACCGGTATCGTATACATGGTCCACCGGTGCGACAACTACGCTGCCTACGCTGAATACATCAGTATCGGGTGACTATTTCCTGTATGCTACAGATGTGTATGGCTGCAGTATGAATGCAGCTAACTACGAAAGCGTAATCGTGATAGCAACACCAAAGGCAGAGATAAAGGGCGATATGGAATACTGCGCGGGCGAACTGGTGCGGCTGAACGGCAATGTGGGCGATGATGTGCTGTACCGCTGGTTCCGCAATGATACTCTTGTGGACAGCGCCAAGATACTTGTGGACGGCATACTGCCCGCGGGCAACTATGGCTACAAGCTGGCGATAGGACTGTTTGACAGTGTATCGAGCATCTTCTGCTGGGATACATCCGCAGTAGATACGGTGCGTATACATCCGCTGCCACCAAAGCCAGTGATCCTGCCGCCAGCATTGCTGGACACACCATCGTACCATATACAACTGACGGCAACAGAGCCAAACCCGGGTCTATTCAACTGGAGCAATGGCACGATAGGCGCAGTTCAGGATATTTATACAGGCGGGCAGTATAAGGTATGGTTCACGGACATCTATGGCTGTATCAACTTTGATACGGTGAAGGTGCCTATGGCGCCGGAGACGTACTTCCCTTACTTCCCCGTGGGTTGCTACAATATCTGCAGCCAGCAATTACCGATAACACTGCGTGCGCGGCCTGACGAGAACTTTGCTTATCACGCATGGTTAATGAACGGAGGTATAGCGCAATGGGGTACGAACATGCATATACAGCCATATAATGTAGCAGTAGCTGGCGACTATCAATGGGTGATAGGCAACGGGCTGTGTACGCAGACATCGGGCACGATGAGCTTATCGCTGACCAACTGCAACTGTTCTACCGCTGCATTCCCTGCTGGTGTTACTGCAACTGTGACCTGCAATCCAGCCACCCCGATCAGCTATGACATTACGATAGTGCTAACCAGCCCAATGGGCGGCAGCACTTATAAGCTGGGTACTGACAGGGGGCCCGTAGCGCCATTCTCTGGCGTGCTGCCTACAACGGGGATACAGCCGCCAATGACACTTACGTATACCTATGTGGGAGCCACAGGATCGATAATAGTAGGAGACTCCGTAACCGTAGAAGTGGAGTTCACACAGCCGGGCGGATCGAAGTGCTTTGTGAAGCAGAAGGTGCCACTGCCTCGATGTACGTGGGTGCCATTTTACAAACCCGGTCGCGAAGATACGGCCACGAAGGTGAACATACATGACAGTAAGCCAGTGATAGGAAGCGCACTGCTGGTATTCCCTAACCCATCATCGGGCCAGGTAACGGTATCGTATGACTACGGCACGGATCGCTACAACACCCGCACCCTAGTGATTTATGATGAACTGGGTAGGGAGCTGAAACGCACGGCTGCACCGGACATACATGGTAGTTGGAGCTTGGATGCCGCAGGCTGGGCACCGGGCATGTACCTAATACGCATGGAAGCAGATGGCAAGGCACTGCAGATAGGAAAAATAATGATCACACATTAAAACTAGGTAGCCCCGTTCCTTACAGAACGGGGCTATTTTAATAGGTAAGAACTAAAAATATCAGTAAATTTACAATCAAGAAACTCTCTATGAAACGATTATCATTTGTACTGTTACTTTTTACTTATATGTGCTCTTATGCACAGACATGGAAATCTGTTGGCTCATCTCCCCTTTCAAGTGGAAAAACTAATTATCCATCAATTGTTATTGACAGCAATAATCTGCCGTACGTTGCATTTTTAGATGAAGCTGCGGGTACTAATGCCACTGTATTGCACTATAGCGGAAGTTCCTGGCTACCAGTTGGTATTCCAGGGTTTTCTGGAGGAATCGCCTTATATACTTCATTAGCATTAGATCCCTATGGAGTACCATATATTGTTTTTTCCGATGGAGTTAATGGTTACAAAGCAACTGTAATGAAGTTTGATGGCAGCAGTTGGGTAGTGGTTGGTAGTGTTGGTTTTTCAGCTGATGTTGTAAACAGAACTACTATTGCAATAGATAAAAATGGCATGCCGTATGTTGCTTACATAGATGGAGCAACAGGAACTTATGGTACCGTGATGAAATATAATGGTAGTGCATGGATATCTGTTGGTGGTGCGGGATTCTCTGTTGGTCAGGTAGACTATCCGCAAATTGTACTTGGTAAAAATGATACTCCGTTTGTTGTCTTTTCAGACTATAACAATAGTAAGAAAGCTACTGTAAAGAAATATGACGGCAGCAGCTGGGTATTTGTCGGCAGCCCAGGCTTTTCTGCTGGGCAGGCAGACTGGACAACTATAGCAAAAGATACAAGTGGCATACCCTATGTAGCATTTGAAGACTATGGCAATGGTCAACAAGCTACAGTCATGAAGTATTCCGGGGGGAGCTGGATCAATGTAGGAAGCCCAGGGTTTTCTGGAGGTCAGGCATTATGCACTAAAATAGCAATCAATAAAAGTAGTATTCCTTATGTTTCGTTTGAAGATTTTAGTAACAGTAAGAAGATTACCGTCAAGACTTTCGCCGGAGGCAGTTGGGTAACGATAGGTAATGCTGGATTTTCAGGAGGAGAGTCTGACGCACCGGATATTTCAATAGATACAAATGGCTTGCCATATGTGGCTTATAGGGATATAAGCGATGGCCGTAAAGCATATATAATGTCTCCAGAGTTGTTACCAATAGCCGGCCCTGATACAGTAGTTGCGTGTGCGGGTACTACAATTAGACTCACCGATGGCATGAGTGGTGGAACGTGGAGCAGTAGCAATACCGCCAAGGCAACGATAAGCGGAGGCGCTGTAGCCGGAGTGGATACGGGAACAGTAACGATCACTTATTCGGTAACAGGCCTGCCTGTTGTAACTCATAAAGTAAAGGTGATGCGCTGCACTGTAGGTTTAGAGCACATAGATAACTCGCCAACGCTTTCTGTGTTTCCTAATCCTGCCAATGACGGACTTAACATAAGCGGAGTGGCAAACAATACTGACTACCGTTTAATGAGTGTAACAGGCGTAGCCGTAGGACAGGGTGTGTTCCGGCAAGGGAGCAACAATATATCCATGGGCAGCCTTGTACCGGGGATATATATGCTAGAGCTGACAACAGCTCGTGGGGAAAGGAAAGTGGTAAGGGTGGTAAAAGAATAATATACTCTTCTAAATCAAAAAAAATAAAAGCTATACTAAATGAGCGCTCCACCCATGTCCGGGTGGAGCGCTTTTTGCCTTTATATTTAATTCAGAACAATGTTCCCGTTCTTTGAATAAGCCATACACAGATCAAATGCAGTCTGTGTCCGCAACTTGCCTGTACCGTCCATAATGGATTTGAACTTGGCTTCCTCGCTCTTGTAGCTCCGCACGTTCTGAAAGTACCCTGTTATGGCATTGTATGCCCCGAATAAAGTACCCTTGGTCGTTTCCGTCTGCTGCGTAGGGCTTGCCATTGCATACTCATATGCATTGTCGCAGATGTTCAGGAAGCAACTGGATAGCTCGTCCACATTCCCTGTCTGCAGGTTGCGCAACACCTCCTTGTTCGGAACCATTGCAAGCTGTATCAGTTCATTCACCTTGGCATCGGTTATCCTGACTTTCGCCCATTGGTTGAATATGCCGTCTAGCTCTGCTGATAACCTGTTGGATATGCCCATGGCTTTGTGCGCCTCCTTAAGCCTGTCCTGTGCGCTCTGTGTATGCCTAATCCGAACAGTATTGGTGCAATTCCGCAGGGCTGCGCTGAGTGTGTTGTTGCATACGATGCGGATGGGCGTAAAGGCTGCTGTTATGCTGCCGTAGCCATCATGCGAGGTGGTCAGGAACAGGTACTTCTCTATGAGGTCGTCCTTGCCGACCTTGATGTAATCAGGCAGCTTGGCGGTTATGAATATCCGCTCTCCGTTCCCGAGTGCGCCTGCGGTCTCGTACAGGATGCCGTCTCCGCCTACGATGGCATCGAAGAAGCTGAATGCGTCCACATTCTGCACGACCTGGTAGTCTATGCCGAGCCTGTCGCCAAGCACCGCTCCCGTGTCAGGGCGGTAGGAGTAAAAGGATGTTTTGGAGGTGATGATTTTGCCATCGTCCAAAAGATGGAGGTTTGGGCGTTTGACCACCTCGTAGTCTAACCCTGCAAATTGCAGAGCCTCCTTACTTGTTGGGTACTCTTTCACGATCGTGCCTAATCCGTGCCATGCCTTCTCATTGACTGAAAAGAAGCTGTGCTTTCCTGTCTGTTCGTTGTAATTGATCCTGTGTGCCATATACTGTTCTGTTTTTGGTTACGAAACTGATTGTGGTTAGAATGGGAGGTCGTCTTTGCTTGTTCCTCCTGCGGGTACTGGCTCTGCTGCCGTTTCTTTTTTTGCCGATGCGACTATCTTCAGATAGTTAACATGAAAGACGAGGTTGGCGTGGAACTCCCCATCATTGGTCTTGTACGAGTTGATGCCTATGCGCCCTGCTACGGTTACGACGCTTCCCTTCCTGAGGGCTTCCGCTACCTTGGTGCTTATCCAGTAGCTGCATTTAATGAACGTCGCCACGTCCTGCGCTTCCCCGTTCTTGGGCTTGTACCTGTCGTTGATGACAATCGTGAATGACACCACTTCTCTGTCGCCTGTTACTTTTCTGACCTCGGCGTTGCCGGCCAGCCTTCCTGTGACTTCCATATGTTTTGATTTTTTGGTTACGTGTTTAGTTTGAGAATAATGCGAACTGCTCCGCTACTCGCTGCGGGACTGGCTTGTTTCTGTTTAGCTTTTGCGTCAGGTATTCCACTGCGATTTGTTCATTTAGAAATATCGCCCATGCAGCCCTGAGTGCCTGGGAACGTGTCTTGTGCTTCCTTCTTTGTATCTGCCACGAGATACCCATGAGCTTTGAGAGGTTGTTTTGTGTTGCCATATAGTCCTTGCTTTAAAAGGTTAAGCTTTTTCGGCTTCGCCTCAATGCCTGCTACCGATAGCGACAAGCAATTAGGCCTGCGGAGGAAAGGAGCACAGGTTGTGCAGCAAGAAAATACTACATCGATAGATGCGGTTCAAAAGCGTTAGAGTGTGGAGATTTTGTTGCGCACATTCACAAACGAAAGCGCATGCGAAGTGCCGACCTTGTCCTTTCACGGAGCAGGCCGATACCTTTGCTGTCGGGGAGCAGGAATATGAAATGAAAAATTGAGATCCTTTGGGATTATCGATACTTGGGATCTTCCTAATAGTTCTAGCGAACAGAAAAGCTAAGAACGGACACTATGGTGCTTTTTACAAAAGAATTATAGAACTTGAAATGTTTTTGAGTATGTTTAAGAAAATTATTAAATTTATTTTTAAAATAAATTCACCATGAAAGAATTTGGATTAGACAAACACCACCGAGGTAATAATTCAAGCAAGTTTGCAGAAATTCAAATAGATACTCCAGGGTCTTTTTTAGTTAGACTAATCCTATCGACACCATGAGTACAGAAGAATTATTATCCCAAATCTATCCACCCAAAGATTGCATACCTACAAAACACCTTTTAGAGAAGTACAACCTATCTAAAGTCATATTAATTGCTGTAAATAAAGTTTATGAAGCGTGTAATCAGCCTAGCTCGGCTGCAACTAACAACAACTTAATTTTTCAATTTTCAAGTATTTCCTCTTCATTTCTTACTAGCATTAATTCCAAAATATCGCTCATAACCAATCTGGAAGAGAAGAGGCAAGTGGAATTAATCGTGTCCGATATTGCGTTCGAACTATTAAAAGGTATTCTCGATAAATTTTCTGGTGATAATATCCTGTTGTTAAAAGCCATATCTGATGCACTGCAAACAGCTTGTGAATTTAACGGTTACAATTTCAGCGGAATGCTCGAGCGATTTCCGTTGCAGAAATATATTGATGTACAGCCTAAAAACAAGGTAGCTATCGTTTATCCAGTCAAGCCTGTTTACTATAAATGGCATAGTCTTCCGGTCAATCTGGACGAACTTGCCGTCATATTGAAATCTAAAAACGCCATAAGAAGCGTCAAAGAGTTTTATAAGCTCTTTGAATATCCAAAAGAGAAGGTACTTGTCTCTTTTAACAGAGAGTTTCACGACGAAATATTTGTTTTGTTCGACGTTCTTTTTGCAAAGGGATTTGTTTCGACAGTCGGTGGTAAAGGGCATTTTCTGCCTATTAAGTTATATGGAGTTGACTTTGAAAATAATCCTTTAATTAATTCAGAACCAAAGACAATCAAATATACGTTGAAGAAAAACGCCAAAAAATGGCTTGAACTGAACACTCAGATCGATAAATGGCTATTGAATTTCAAATCGCAAAAGTTGTCCCAGAGTTTACCTTGACAAAGTAAACCTGTTTTTGGCCTGTTTGGCATCGTATGTTTGACAAAAAATAATTAGTATGGAACTAACAATTGACCAGTTTATTCGCTCATTCAACATCAAGCCTGCAGATGCTATCAGAATGAAAAAGAAGTCGTTTGGCATGCTCGATCATTATGTACTTTACATAGGGATTTATAATAACTGCCACAAATTCATTGCAAACTATACAAAAGGTGTAGAAGTCATTCCTGACCAAGAAATTACAGACTTGGTTCAAGTACTTCAACCTTCTGCCGTTGAGGCATTCCCGGGTACTGACTATCAAAGACAATTTGCATTACAAAGAGCGTATTCAAGGGTTGGCGAAAAGTCTTACGGACTTATCACCAATAACTGCGAGCATTTTAAAAACTTTGTCCATTATGGAGAAGATACCAGCAGACAGGTGGAAGCGTTAGGGGGAGGTATGATATTTGCCGGAATCACAACGGCCCTAATTGGAACAAATAGAAAGGATCCTGTACTGGCTTGTGCAGGAATACTGGCAGCATTGTTAGGCGCTTTCATCTATCAAAACGAAAAGAAGACAATTGCAAATACACCACTTCATACCCATACGTTACAATAGATATCATGCGCTTTTTCAAAGAAGAAAATATAAAAATAGATGTTCAAGGTAAAGAATATCAAATGGATGTAATGGAAATCCCATTTACCGATCATATCAGCGTCGATGTTAAAGGAGTGGATAAATTTATCCTGCTTAACCATGGCGGACAGTTGCTGACTATGAATGGAGAGAAAATGACGGAAGAACTATTTACAGGGATACAAAAGTTTATCACACAACACATCAAATAGTTGTAGTTACCCACATGGCTCGTTATATTTAGGAAAAGTATTCATGAATAAGCCAACAAAAATATCTATCGTCATTGGGGCATTATTACTTATTGCCAACTCACTTTATCAAACAGTAGAAATTCTCTCTCTTAAACGAGAAAATTTATTGATACGCTTAACTATCGCAAGCGTCGATGTGTCCGACGACGTATCGGAAATTAAGGATGATGTATCAGATGTTAAAGAAATAACTTCTGATATTGAGGATGACGTGAAACGAATACAAGAGAAGTTAGACGCTTATTAGAATTGTGAAGTATGCAATCACTCGCTATTCAGCATCGGTGCTACGCGTTGTCCATCTTTATTGCACCCAGTGACCAGATAAATAGCGCACCAGTCGCCGTTTACACCTCTTTAGTTTTTTTACTACAGACATTCCAGCAGCGTATGCAGAAAACGACTTGACAGCATCAAGGTAAAGGAGCCTTCAGCTGTGCAGAGCCCATGATGAATGCAATATTTCATTGCGTTCATGATGAAGCCGCTCGCCAATAAACGAAATGAACGACGTGAATGAAGTGCGCGAGTGCTGCCTGCTGGCGTGACCTATATGGGATATATATCCCAGGTCACACAGTGTAGATTTTTGAGCGAGCATGAAAATAGGCGTGGGCATTGCGAAGCAAAAATCGTAACGCAGCCAGGCAGCGCGCAGGCGAGCATATACGAAGACAGCGTGTGAATTTTTATTTGCAAATTGAATGAAGAAGTTAGCGCAGTGAAGCGATTCGTGAAGCGTGGTATTTTTTTGCTCTGCAAGTAGTAAAAAATACCCGGCTGACGCAAGCCTTGTGCATTGGCAATGAGCGAAACAAGCGGTTTCGGAATTGAAGCTGCTAATAAAAAGGCACAGGAGCTGTCCGAACGGAAATAGGCGGCGAGGCAAATACCATGACAGACTGCGATAGCACCTGACCGGAGGGAAAGGCACTGCATCTCCTTTTCATCCTTTTAAAGACATCGGATCAGAAAAGGTGTTGCTGTGGTCTGGCGTGTGATTTGCGACGCCTATTGGAGAGAGACCGATTTACCTGCGGTGTGGGCTATGTGTGTTGGGGAGATCGTTTACAGTGAGGCGTAGAAGTTTTATAAGAGCTTACGCATCCATAAGGATATAGGTTCGAGATAAGGAAGAGTTAGTATGCATATCTTGATTTAATACTGTTGTATATTTGTATTGCGTTCATTTTTTTCAAACCACTATCATATTCTACAATCTATGGCAGCCTACGTTTTTAGAAATGATTTGATCCGAATTTTTAAGCAAGCATTAGACTTGTTTGAAAAGGAATCTGGATTATCAAGAGATAAGAATAAGACTGAGTTTTATCAAAAGATGACGAGTGCTATTAACAAGCGCACTCAAGGAAATAAAATCAGCGATCGGTTTCTTCAAAAAAAAATGGCTAGCGAGGTGACTAAGAATTTTAATGCCATCGAAATTTCAGTTGATCTTCAGCATTTGAATGCTCTTTATGCATATTCTCAAAATAAAATTACCGGGAAATATGAAGACGAGTATTTAGTTGGTAAGAGCAAAAATGATCTTGCCAATGCGGGTGTAAAGAAAATCGCAAAAATTGAATATCAGGAAAAAAGAAAGAACCATTTGATAGCAGATTTTCCAATAGAGAATTCTAACTACCCGTCGTCACCACTTATTCCATTTTCTTATAAGGAATTTAAAAGAATTTGGATTAAAGATGAAAGTTACAACAGCACTGGAACTTTCAAAGACAGGTGGAGTTGGGTGATAGTAAAATATTACAGAAAGAGAATTGAAGAATTTGGTAAATCGCATCCAGAGGAACCTTTGCCAAGGCTGTGTATGATATCTACTGGTGCGGCAGCCATTGCGCTTCAGTATTTATTGGCTAAATTCAAACTTCCAGCACTTAAGGTAATAATACACAATAAAGGAAAGACATTGAGTTCTCAAATCCATTCAGTGTTAGTTAAATTAGGCTGCGAACCAATTACTTATCCTTTTGACGAAAAGGATTTCTCAAAGGAGAAAATCCGAGAAAAACTTGGAATGTCGAAGCATGACATTGATGTTACTTTTACTGCTGATGATAGAGCTTTATCAAGCTTACAATTTGAATATTATAAATGGCTTGCGATCGAGATACTAGACCAAAATCCAGACTATTGTTTCGTACCGATGGGATCTGGTATGCTGTTTCAGAATATTTTGGAAACGGCAAAACTAGAAGTGTTATCAAAAGGGAATGGTAATTGTTTCTTTGCTGAAACAGACAAAATTAAGAATTGTATTTTTTTAGGTGCTACTGCAGATCATAAGAACAGTCTTACTATCCTAGATAAACTATATGCAAAGTATTTTCCGATTATAGATTTGAATTTGAGTGATTACCGGGATTCATTCTGCAACACAAAAAGCGAGATTCTAATTTTAGAAGAGAGTTATGTACGTGATGCAATGAATTTAATTGGTATTGGAAAATATACGAGGAAATTCACAAATGTAGTAGAGATAACTAACCATATGATTTTAGCGGAAGCATCAGGATTGGCAGGCCTTGCGTTGTTTTTGCAAATGGAAAATACGATTCCCAAAGACGCAAAAATTATTATTATCAATACCGGCCGATTAAGTATCGAGAAACTACTTCATGCGGAAATCGACCAAAAAACGTCTAATGAGAATAGTGATTTTCCGGATAACACAAATCGTGCCAAAATTAGAAATTATTCAAGATAAATATCAAATCGCGGAAATGGCGGAAAACTAATTCGATATTTCTATATTTTTATAATATTATACAATTAAATATTTAATTTCTTTTTTGAAAGTTGTTATTTATTAGATATTTTTGAGAAACAAAAAAATAATAAAGGAGTATGAATACGAACCAAAGTGCTTGTAAATGCTGTATAGTAAGCCCTTTTAATGAAACAGAGGGAACTAAGTTACACGATCAAGTACTTTTTGTTTGTAGCCATCCCGCCGGACCTCAGAATCTTGTGAATGAATACCGAAATAATTAATATAAAGACAGGAAAAAGAATCAAGACGGTATAGCTTCTGTGAGCATTTTGTATTCGCCCCGGCACCTAGTTTCTAGGTTGTCGGGGTGTTTTTGTTTGGGAATTCTCTGAGATGGTGGTCGGTGATGGCGACTTAAAAAACGATTGGCAGAAAGGAATACAAAAAACCTAATAAGTTGCACGAAATATTGCTTTTGGTTAAAAAAATACTTAATACATATTTATATTTATTTTGTAATACTTAATAAACTTAATTTTTTATCAAAATCTATTGATTTTTCAATAAAAAATGTATATATTGCTTATACTTTATTAGTTATTGACTTTTTTGAAACGTTCTTTGAAATAGTTTATTTTTTCACCATGCAAGGCTAATCGCACCGGTGCTGGTTCATTAGATACCAGTAATATAAAAAAACCACCCGTTGCAGGGTGGCTTTGCAGTCTTAAATCCCATAAATTGTATGTGCAATATACAATCAAGGTGGAGGAGAGTACGCCAGTATGTGCGGGAAAACTTACGGTTGATAATTGACGTGACGGTCATTATCGTAGGTTTAACGCATATTGTGCTCTTCCTCATTTTCTAGGTCTACTCGACCCAGCTTAACAGGTCGACTGGTATCCTGTTATTGTTCTACTCTCCTGGATAGGAGAGGAATGTTGGAAATGGCGGGGAGAAATCTTCTCGCCATTTTATTTTTTTAAAGATCTATAATCGTACGAACTTCGCTTAGTATAAGGCTTTTTGCTCTTACAAAGATACAAAAAAATCTCCTCATATATCGTTAATAAACACCTAAAGGTCATAGGTAAGAACCCATAACCCCCCTTTTTATACTACTTTACTAGAGAAATACGATAAAAGCAATATGTTCGTAATTTAACATACCTGTCATGGCCAAAGTCTATCAATATACTTGTAATAAACCACAGTCTTGCTTATCCTATTGGAAGTCGCGTCAACCGTACCGGACAGTTTACCGAATGGGTGTTTTGTCTTTGCTTTTCTTAGAAGATAATCACTATAGGATCTTTCTAAGGTTAGCGAAGATAAAACAAAATATTTCTGAAAACAAATTTTTTCAACTAACAATTTGTGGATAAACTGATTCAATTATTAAATATGTGATTATTTTATGTGATAATTGTATATTTTTTACTTGTATGGACTCGCGAAGGCGTATTACCAATCGTGTTTTCCCATTGGGAAAAAGGCAATAGACGATATATCGTTGTTTTGTGACACAAAGGTGAAACGGATTTTGAACTCTGGCAAAAAAACGATTTATGACACTACCGAAAACGTATTATCATACTACAGTTAACGGTATATCATAGATTTTTCTTTGAGGTTAATTCATTGATATTGCAGCCATTATATGTTATCGGTCAGGTTACTTTTTCTCAAGCTCATTTTTGCGGACAAAGGCTCCTGTCTTGAAGACATATTACTCCGAATCGCCTTGCATTTTGCCCATTTTTCGCCTGTCAGCATCACTTATAACGTCTACCTTTCAACTTATCCCCGTACCTTTGCGCTTCAATTAAATTAGTGTAATTAGTAATGGCAAAGCAAACCGAAAAAAAGTGTTCTTTTTGTGATCGTGCGGAAAGTGATGTGAATATCCTTTTTACCGGCATAAAGGGCAATATTTGCGACCAGTGTATAGAAAACGCACATTCTCTTCTGGCAGAAGCTACAGGCGCTGAAAAGGGCAAAAAAGAAGAAGCCCGTCCGGCAGCGCTGCAGCAAAACAAAAATTACAAACCCCGTGAAATAATGGCATTCCTCGACCAATATGTAATTGGCCAGAACGATGCTAAAAAAGTATTGTCAGTAGCTATATATAATCACTACAAGCGCCTCACAATGCCTTACCAGGATGATGTGGAAATTGAAAAATCAAACATCATGATGGTTGGCGAGACCGGCACAGGCAAAACGCTTCTCGCAAAAACCATTGCTCGTTTACTACAGGTACCATTTGCTATCGTAGATGCTACTGTATTTACTGAAGCAGGCTATGTTGGCGAAGACGTAGAAAGTATCTTATCTCGTCTCCTGCAGGCCAGCAATTTCGATGTGCCATCTGCGGAGCGTGGAATAATATTTATAGATGAGATTGACAAGATTGGCCGTAAAAGCGACAACCCATCTATTACTCGTGATGTGAGCGGTGAGGGTGTGCAGCAGGCCATGCTAAAACTGTTGGAAGGCTCTGAAGTGCTGGTACCACCTCAAGGTGGCAGAAAGCATCCGGAGCAAAAGATGATTAAAGTAAATACGCAGAATATCTTATTCATTTGCGGTGGCGCGTTTGAGGGCATCGATAAAATGATCGCACGCCGCGTACAGACTGCTGCTATAGGCTACAACGCGATCAAGGCATCTAAAGACCTCGATCGTGCAAATCTGTTACAATATGTGAATGCACAAGATTTGCGCACATTTGGCCTTATACCAGAGTTACTGGGTAGGATCCCTATTGTTACCTATTTGAATCCGCTTGATGAAGCATCTCTTAAACGTATCCTTACCGAACCAAAGAATGCACTGATCAAGCAATACACCCGTTTATTTGAGTTTGAAGATATCGCACTTACCGTTGAAGATGAAGCCCTCGACTATATGGTGCAAAAAGCTATTCAGTACAAGCTTGGTGGCCGCGGACTCAGGGCTATATGCGAAATGATCCTTACAGACGCCATGTTCGACCTGCCTTCCGAAAAACACGACGGCACATTCCATCTCACTTTGGAATACGCACAGCAGATGGTAGAACACGCCAAACTGGAACATTTAAAAGCAGCATAAATAATATTGATTTTTTGAAATAATAAACTTTATAGAATGCAGGAACTCATACAACTCATGAAAGATAAAGCAGGCCTTAATGATGAGCAGGCTTTAAAGGCAGTAGAAGCAATGAAGGAATTTTTACAAGGCAAAGTACCGCCTATGTTCAGCGGCTTTGTAGATCAGTTCTTTGCTGATAAATCAAACAACAATAACTCAATTTTTTAGTAGTACCATACATACCGCATAGGGAAGGGTCTCCCTCCCTATGCGGTATCCTTTAGTATAAAGTGCTGCTGCTCTTTGAACTCTTCTTTAAAAAGCAGCAATCCCGCTCCATAAAGGTCAATACTCATTTTTACTTCCCGCATCATCCTCATACTGTTCCACTCATGTGTATGTACCGCCGTGTCATGAATATTAGCCACAAACACCATGCTATCATTTTTCAGCAATGGGAAATTTTGCTTTGCTAAAGAAGCCCACAATAGCGGCTCTTGCGCCGGCAATATGACTATATCCGCATCCACTACATGATCGTCTGGTAATCTTCTTACGCTTCTGTAATTATAACGTTGACGTATCCTGTTCAATAAGATATTGTGCTCTTCAGATAATCCGGAATATACCACCGGATCTGCAATGACCAGATTTGCCCGGTCCTGCAGTATTATTTCTACAAAATCATATACAAACGGAGAGTGTGTACCATGACGCCCTTTAGCCTTCCAGCTATACTTTATATATTCTATAATAGCGTGTAGTGCCAATATGGTTGGAAATTTATCGACCCTTCTAAAGCTCTATTCGTTCAAATTGCTGAAACGTATACGCATATTTATGCTTTTCATCAGCATCATGTTTTTCCTCCCATACCATTTTCCAGTGCGTATGGTCTATATCCGGGAAGAATGCATCTGCATCAGCTATTTCAGTATGCACTCTTGTTATGTACATTCGGTCTGCTGTGGCCATTGTTTCGGCAAATATTTGCCCGCCGCCTATTATAAAGCCTTCTTCCGTTGGTTCCTGCTGTAACCGTGCAATTGCAGCATCCAGGTCACTATACAACAACACTCCTTCCGGCAACACAAGGTCTTTATTACCCGACACCACAATATTCAGTCTGCCCGGCAGTGGCTTACCAAGTGATTCATAGGTCTTACGCCCCATTACCACCGGCTTCCCCATTGTAGTACGCTTGAAGAATTTCAGGTCCTCAGGCAAATGCCATGGCAGTTGGTTGTCCTTACCAATTGCATTGTTCTCAGAGATCGCAACGATAAAAGATAATATCATGGCTATTGGAAATAAAGATGAATATTTAAGACACAAAGGTAACACATCCCAAGCCTTCCTTTTGGGATTGAGAAACTTTTCACTTTTAAATTTTGCCTTTTCACTTAAACCGCTACCGGCGCTTTTATTGCTGGGTGGAATTGATAATTTTCAAGTGTAAAATCTTCGTACTTGAAGTCAAAAAGGTCTTTTACATCCTTATTTATCTTCAGTGTCGGCAGCGGGTATGGCTGTCTTGTTAGCTGTAGCTTAGCCTGTTCAATGTGGTTATTATATAAGTGTACATCGCCAAACGTATGCACAAATTCGCCCGCTTCCAGCCCGCACACCTGTGCCATCATCATGGTCAGCAGTGCGTAAGATGCTATATTGAATGGCACGCCAAGGAATACATCAGCGCTCCTCTGGTACAGCTGGCAGGATAGTTTGCCATCAGCCACATAGAATTGGAACAGAGCATGGCAGGGGCTCAACCTCATTTTCGGCAGGTCTGCCACATTCCACGCATTTACTATCATACGGCGGCTGTCAGGGTTAGTTTTTATCTGGTGCAGCACGTCCTTTATCTGGTCATATATCTGCCCGTCTGCCCCGGTCCAGCTGCGCCATTGGTGCCCATATATAGGGCCCAGGCTACCGTTTTCATCTGCCCATTCATCCCATATGCTCACACCATTTTCTTTCAGGTAAGCTATATTGGTATCTCCCTTCAAGAACCACAACAATTCATAAATGATAGACTTAACATGCAGCTTCTTCGTAGTCACCAACGGGAAGCCCTTTTGCAGGTCAAAACGCATCTGGTAACCAAAGCAGCTTATCGTGCCTGTCCCCGTTCTGTCCGTCTTTTTTGCGCCGGTATCTATTATATGTTGCAGTAAGTCTAAATAAGCTTGCATATTCCTGATTATAGTGTCAAAATTAAATATTAAAAGCCAAAAAGGTCATTTACAATATTTATAGGGGTAACACCGCTCTATCTCTGCCAAAAAAATTTATCTTTGACCAGCCCGGCTCAGGCCGGACATTTATTTAATACACACATGAGTACACTGTCAATTGTCATTCCTGCATACAACGAGGGTAACACTATTCATCGTATTTTGAATAAGGTGAAGGCCGTGGTTTTGGATGGCAACATCCAAAAAGAAGTGATCATTGTTAATGATTGCTCTAAGGATAATACCGAGGAGGCGATACTTTCATATCAGGCCGCAAATCCTGAATTGCCCATCACTTATTACAAGCACGATGTGAATCAGGGCAAAGGCGCTGCGCTGCATACAGGTATCAAAAAAGCCACCGGCGACTATGTTATCATTCAGGATGCCGACCTCGAATATGATCCCGAGGAATACAATATTGTATTGAAACCCTTGCTGAACGGTTTTGCAGACGTTGTTTACGGGTCCCGCTTCATTGGCGGCAATCCGCATCGCATCCTGTTCTTCTGGCATTCCATCGGCAACAAATGGCTTACCGTATTGTCAAACATGTTCACCAATCTCAACCTCACGGATATGGAGACATGCTACAAAATATTTCGCCGCGAGATAATACAGGGAATAGACCTTGAGGAAAAGCGCTTCGGCTTCGAGCCCGAGGTTACCGCCAAGATATCCCGGATACCCAAGATAAGGGTATATGAAGTTGGTATATCTTACTACGGCCGCACTTACGAAGAAGGAAAGAAAATTGGATGGAAAGATGGCTTCCGCGCTATCTATTGCATCATCAAGTACAATGTCTTCAAGAAGTAGTTCACCTGCGTTTTTTTATTCTTCAGTTTCGAATTTTAAATTGCAATTATGCCAGTCATTCTACCGGTAAAAGGCGTTTCGCCGCAAATACCCGAAAATTGTTTTATAGCTCCCAACGCAACAATTGTAGGCGATGTCATAATGGGCGATGAGTGCAGCATCTGGTTCAATGCCGTTGTGCGTGGTGATGTGAACAGTATCCGCATTGGCAATAAAGTGAACATACAGGATGGGGCCTGCCTCCATTGCACCTACGAAAAAACAAAGCTCAACATCGGCAATAACGTATCCATAGGCCACAACGCACTCGTACACGGTTGCACCGTCGGCGACAATGTCTTGATAGGTATGGGTTCAATAGTAATGGATAACGCGGTTATCGGTGAGAATAGCATCATTGCTGCAGGTGCTGTAGTATTAGAAGGCACTCAGGTTCCCGCTGGTAGCATTTTTGCTGGTGTTCCTGCAAAAAAGGTAAAAGATATCAGTCCGGAACTGCTTAAAGGAGAGGTAGAACGTATCGCCAATAACTATCTTATGTACAGTTCCTGGTTCAAAACTCAATAAAATCAATACTTTTCAGTTAAACAAAGCAAAAAAAAATATCTGTTAAAGTTATGGTTTTCTCGAAAAGGCTATTATATTTGTTGTCTAAATAACAAAAACACATTCTAATATGAAAAAACTGATCCTCGCTTTATTAGCTATGGGTACTTTGGCTACAGCCAATGCGCAAGAGCCACATAGCATCTTGTTGTATGGTGACGCTACTCTTGCTACCAATAGAGATGCTACTTTAAATAAACACACTGACTGGGATGCGCATATCGGCATGGGCTACCAATTCAACCATAACTGGACTTTAGGCTTAAGCGTAATGTGGGGCCAAAATGCAATTAAGGATCCTACCGGAAGCAGCAATACTGACAACCTTTATATGGTTGGTCCTTTTGCCCGTTATTCTCATTACATCCGCAAAAGCGAAACTTTCTTCTGGTACTCACAGCTTGATTTCGATTATGCTGGTGGTTATCACACAAACGATGGCAATCCGGCTACTGCTAAGCACACTGGTGTTTATGTAGGTTTGTTCCCGGCGTTGGGCATCAATGTTGGTCGTGGCTTATGCCTTAACTTCAACATCGGTGGTATCAACTACGCTACTGATAAGCTGACTACAGCTACTAACAGCGATAACACGTTCAATTTCAACTTCGGTCGTCAGGCTAACATTGGTATCAGCAAAAACTTCAACTGCGGTCACAAAATGCACAGCCACCACGAACCAGGTGATGAAGTTCACCGTCGTAAAGCTGACAAAATGGAAGACGAAGATGATGCAGCTCCAAAACCAAAAAGAAAAGAAAGGAACAGAGATGATGACGAGTGATAATCACTTTTCATAAACATATAAAACGTCCCGCTCAACAGCGGGACGTTTCTTTTTTATATCTATACCTGCATCCCTCAAAACATTTTTTACTTTTTGACTGGTTATAAGTAATATTATACGAAATTTACCGTTAGGAACTTTGCCTGTATAAGCCAGGCAACACCGTAAAGCCTCTTAGCCTACATAGTATGAAGATACATTGCCTCGTCTTACTGTCATTGCTCTCCTTCACTGCCCGTGCCCAGGATACTGCGGCTCATATACCCGCCGAAAAAGTTGTCCCGTTCCAGCGTCATTCTGTTATGGCTACAGTATCTGCTGGGTTTATTGATTTCCACAAGCAGGATTTTGCGTTACCGGTTGGCTTCGAAAAGAACAACACATCCGGCTATTGTCTCTTCTATGGCAAGCTGGAGTATGCCGTAAGCGACAAAATCAGTATCGCAGCTGCATTTGGCTACGATGCGTTCATTTACAATTATAGTCAGCTATATACCGGCTACACAGGCCCTGTTAAAAGGTATAAGGCAGACAACTACCGCATATTCAATGCAGGTGCCATTGCATTTTACCATTTAGGAAAGAAAATACACGTAAAAAATCTTGATCCTTTCGTCGGAGTGGGCTTCTATCTGAACAACATTCGCCATAGCGCACTGGCTGAAGGAGATAGCACGGTAGTGTCTGTAAGGCACAATGGCACGCCATACGTTAAGGTTGGTGCCCGTTACTATATCACTAATAGATTCAGCTTGTTTGCTGATGCCGGCTACGACCAGCAAAGCATCTTCAGCATCGGTGCTTCTGGCAGGTTTCTTTCAAAGAAAGAAAAGAAATGATTGAAATAAACTACCGATCAACTTTTTAACCAATTACCTTTTTAACTGCTAAGCCTCTTCTTTCTTAGGTACAGTTCCAAATACTATGTCCCACAACACAGAGCTTACGCCAAATCCTTTTTCGGGAGCCTTATAATGATGCAGGTGATGGTTGCGCCACAGCGCCTTCATAAACTTTGGTGGCGAAAAAGAATGGATCGCATAGTGCATCGATCCGTACAATATATACCCAAACACAAATCCCGGGAAGAACGACAATGCATACCAGCCCATCATCAGGTACATGATGCCAAAAATGATACTGGAAACGATCAGGCTGGGTACTGGCGGCATGAACAGCCGCTCTTTATCTCTGGGATATTCGTGGTGCACCCCATGCATGGTGTACACAAACCTTTTAGCCTTCGGGCTTTCCACTATCATGTGAAAAAGATACCGGTGCATCAGGTACTCGAAAAAACTCCAGAATAATGTACCGGAAATAAATAATAGTGCTTCAGTTCCTGCAGGTATACCTCTTTGTGTTACACCTCTGTAAAGCATGAAGGCAATTATCGGGAAGTATATGCTGTAAATAACAAAGGGATGCGTCTTGGTCATCATCTCCATGTAGTCATTCTTGAATAACCTGGCTTGGCCTTTGTTTTTAATTTTATCAAACTCCATAACTAAAGCGCAATAAAAATCAATCATTCAACTTGATCACATCATCCTCATCTTCACCCATGAGGAAGGTTGCTGCATTATTCTTCTTCTCTATCACTTTATCCATCCACAGCAGCAGTGCAGGCAGTAACGTCAGGTTGGTTACCATTGCCAGCAGAAGGGTTATTGAGGTTAAATAGCCTAATGCCTTAGTCCCGTCAAACTGTGATAATACGAATACACCAAACCCGGCTATCAGGATAAGGGAAGTGTAAATGATACTCAGTCCCGTATCATGAATTGTACGATGCACTGTATCAGCTATACTATCATCGTGCCGCGAAAGTTCCTGTTTGAAATTTACCAGGAACCTTATGGTCACATCTATGGTAATACCAAGGGCCACACTGAATACTAACACCGTTGAAGGCTTTATCCTGATACCCATCCAGCCCATCAGTCCTGCTGTAATAAGTAGCGGAACAATATTCACCACTATAGACATCAACAATATTCTCCAAGACCGGAACAATAAGATCATACAGCCGAAAATGATCAGGAAGGCAAAGATCAAACTGTCCCTGAGGCTGTTTACAATAAACTTACTGCCCTCAAGGAATGTGATGCTTGTTCCCGTAAAGGTTACCGTGTATTTAGAGCTGTCAAATATCCTGTTTACCTCTGGGCGTATCTTCTTAAGCAATATAGGCAGCTTATAAGATCCTATATCCGCCATGCTCACACTTATCCTTGCCTTCTGCTTAGTGCTGTCTATGAATGAATGAAGTAGCTTATTGAACATACTGTTCCCGTTATCGCCCTTGCTCGTACGAAGGTAGGGCAGCACAAAAGCAGCCTGTAGCATATCGCCCGGCACTTCATAGCTGCTGCTGTCACCTCCAAAGTATGCCTGGTTAGCAAATTTTATCCCTTCTGTAATAGCCAGCGGCCGGCCTATCTCGGGGTACTGCTGCAGGTAGCGCACCAGTTCGTCCATTTTTGTCAGCACATCCAGGGATATTACACCATTTTTCCTTTTCGTGTCTACCACTATTTCCAGCGGCATTACGCCTTTAAAATTTCCTTCAAAAAATTTCAGATCCACATATATCTTGTCCGATTTCGGAAGGTCATCTACTATATGAGCTTCATTATGTAGCTTCGTAAGGCCTATTACAGATAGCACACATACCACTGCGGTAAAGCTATAGATCCATACCCTGTGGCTGAATACCCAGTTAGTGATGCGGGTAAGCAATTTGTTGATCCATCCACTTTCCAGGTAGCTGGTATGCTTCACATTTGGTGGCGGCAGGAAGCTGAAAAACGCGGGTATGAAAACCAGTGATATCACAAACAGTGCGATGATATTGATACCCGCTACTAACCCGAATTCCTTCAGTAATACACTCTTGGTCAGGAAGAACACACCAAATCCTATTGCTGCCGTCAGGTTTGTGAAGAATGTAACAATACCCATCCTGTCCACCATACGCAGCAGTGAGCGCATCTTGTTCGGGTTCTTATAGTATTCGTAGTGATACCGATTCAGCAGGTACACGCAGTTAGGTATACCTATCACCACTACCAGCGGCGGAATGAGTGCTGTAAGCAACGTGATCTTATAGCCCAGCAACACGATGGTTCCCATAGACCAGATCACGCCAATAGCTACAACCAGCATAGACGCCAGCACCGCCATAAATGATCGGAAGAAAAGGGCAAGGATTACAGCAGTCAGCAGGAAGGACAAAATAAGGAACAGCCTCATTTCAGATTGCACCTTCAGGGCCATTTCTGTCCTGATCAATGGCAAGCCTGAATAGTGCATTGTGGTATTGTGCTTTTGCCCGAATGCATCACCCAGTTCCAGTATCCGGTTGATGATATCCGCTCTTACCTTAGAGTTAAGTGCATTTTTACTGATGCGCACCGCCATCATATATGCCGGGGTGTCCCGGTTGTTGTATAGAAATCCTTTATAGAAGGGAAGATTGATAAATGTCTGTCTGATGCTGTCTACATTTGCAAAAGGAGGTTCGCCGGCTATCTGGGCTACTTTGAGTTTTTCCGTTACCGTATCCTTCACCAATGTTATGGCACCGGGTATGCTCAGTACATTCTCTACAGAATCTACTTTCGCCACTTGCTTTACCAGCACAGCATAATCATTAAAAAAGGCAGGGGTAAAGAAATCCTTGGTCTGTACACCTATCACCATCAGGTTACCATCTTCTCCAAACTGTTTTCTGAAATTCTGATATTCAATATATTTCTGATTATCGGTCGGGACAGCGCTGGTAAATTCGTAACTAAGCTTTATTTGGGATGCGTAATAACCCATTATACCGGTAGCCGCCAACAACGAGATCAGCAGTGCTATTCGGAACTTTATAATAAACGCGGCTATGTTATGCCACATGAGGAGACATTGCTTGTTTAGAAAACGTAAAAATACAAAAAGAGGGGGGGATTAACCACTTTTTGACAATAACAATCTGCTGCGATTGTATTTAAAACGCACTTATTTCTATTCATTTGGTTACCTGTCAGATTTTAGCTGAATTGGCACACTTTATTGCTTCGGTTGTGATGAACGCAGAGATTCTTTATGCTGAAAATCTTTATAATTGCTGCGTATCCACATTTTTAACTCCAGGTCCGTAGCTGTTCGTGCAAAACCATAATCCATTGGGTAGAGATTCATGAATGTGGCAAGCGTATCACCGGTAAAACTCGTAAGTGCATTAACCAATACAGTAGTATACTTCGTATCTATATACCGCTGTTCCATGTCACTTTTAAAATGCTCCTTGAATCGCTTATTCTGTTTATAGCTTTTCGACATTTTCTTTATCGGCGTGCCTATCAGCCCCGTTATCCCTCCTCCGTTTGCCGAACTGAAGCCTATTTTAGGTGCTTGGGTATTAAGTTCACTACTATATAGTGTGCTCAATGCTATGGAGTCCTTCTGGAATGGTGTATATTCTTTAAAAATGAACTCCTTTAACTTCACGCTAAGTGGCTGCATCGCAATGTTCAGGTCTGTTCCCGGAGTTGCATGTACTTCCATAGTGCGGTATCCCAGGAAGGTCAGGTAGATCAGGTCTCCCCTGCTCGCGCCCATCGTATAAAATCCTTGTTCGTCTGTTGATACTGTCTGCTGCGTCACATTATTTGTAATGATGACAGGGAACAGGGCTTTCCCGGTTTCTGCATCCGTAATTATCCCCTTCAGTGTTTGTCCGCGCACACCTATAGAAATAAAAAACAATAACAGTATATATAGCCCTGACCTCAAATTGACATTGTATGTTATGTAAATCTAAAAAACATATGCCAGTTAATATTTTGCATAGGTCGGTTTTGGCAATACTTTATGATTACATCATTGCACCGTAAAAGCCCCGTCATTAGCTATCGTGTGTACTTTAAGTCCATTAGCTGCAAATTCCTTGTTGAGCTCAGATTGTTGCTTCCTGGAATAATTATTGCCGATAACCGTAACCGCAGGCGAGAATACTCGCTTCAATTCCCGCACATTCAGCTGACCAGTGAAATTTACAATAAGATAATCTACCGGGAAACTATCCTTAAACTGCACATCGCTGTTCAGTACCAAAACGGTCTTTCCTTTTATTGAAAAAACTTCATGCTCCGTCGCACTGTCCTGTCGCCACGCATGTAGGTTTATATGGGCCGGCGCAGTTGCATATGCTGTCTTCCTGGTCAAAGTATCATTAACGATCGCGGCATATCGCTTTCCATTGATTAGCTCTGCATAGTTTGCCTTCCCGGTATTATAAACAATTATGGATCGTTGTTGCAGGCTAGTCCATTCATCCTTGCACAGGCATACCAGCAACATACAGCAACTGGCCAAAGCAATAAACAAACCGGCCTTATGCTTCTTTATCAAAAAGACCGCAAGTGCTGTTACCGCAACATACAGCATCAATAATTCCAGGCTGTTGATCATCAGGAAACGAAACGACTCAGGATTAAACCCTTGCAGCCAATTTACTATATGGTCGAATATTGTCACCAGCCAAACCACAACAATACCCGTCAGCATTGCCACCACCGGCACAAAACTCGCGGCAATGATGAGCATACCCATTACTAACACAATACCCATAAAAACATATGCTGCCACATTAGCTACCAGGAACAGAAGCGGAAACGTGTGAAAATAATAGATCGCCAGTGGAGCAGTTAGTATTTCGGCTGCTATACTTGCTGTGACAGCACCCCATAGCCCTCTTGATACTTTGCTAATGGGTGATGCAAGACTATACACTGGTTTATAAAATAGGATAAGGGAAAGAACAGCTATAAAAGACAACTGAAAACCAACAGAAAACAGCCACATTGGATCCCCGCATAGTAGCACAAATGCTGCAGCAAACAGCGTATTAAGATTGCTGTTATTTTGCTGTAGCATCACCGAAAATGCAAGCAAAGAGAACATGATCGCCGCCCGCACAGCAGAAGGTGGCGCTCCTGCCATTATCACATAGAACCATACTAGCGGCAGCGCAAGCGCATACTTCACCCACAGATGTCGCCTGTCCTTGAGCCACAATAGTAATATGGAAATAACACTGAAAAAGATGAGCACATTTCCACCGGATATAGCTATGATGTGAATAATACCGGTTGCCGCATAAGATTGTTTCAGCTCTTCATCAAGGTTTACCTCATCTCCCAGCAGCATAGCCTGTATCAGTCCTTTTGCGGTACTGTCTTTCAGATAAGTATCCAGTTGCACCATACACCAATCATGCACTCTTTCTGTCACAGGCGCCCTGTCAACGTCATTAGTTGCGTACAATCGTATGTCTTTTACTGAACAGTTCTGCTGGTACCAGACATTGTTTCGCCTGCAGTATGTCGCATAGTCAAATTCGAAAGGATTACCCGCATTGTGTATAAGTTGCCACTTATCCGGCACTAATATAGTATCTCCTTTATGCAGCAGCATGGGCTGCATATCCTTATACAGATACAGGAATGCCCTCCCGGTTTCACGCACCACTCGCCCATCCTTTATTGATTGCAACACAGATACAGGTACTTTCCACGAATGTTCTTTTTCCGCAGGTGCGTCAGTTATTCGCACTACGTAAGACTTGTCACTTCCTTTCTTATTCCCAAACCATCCCTTATCATTCCTCACATCATTAAAACAGGCAATAGAAATACCGCAAAAAAATATAAGCGCCTGTAATACCGCAAACAATATACCGGCATAAACACCTCGTCTCCTCTTTACAATAAGCAGGGTGCCATACAATATAAATAAAGCAACTGCTATGGGAACTATATACGTTTGGACACTGCTTGCTGCAAAAAAACGGTCATAACATAGTATTCCTGCTGCAAATGGCAGCAGAATACGAAAGAAGGGAGCCGTTTCCCAGAAATATGCTTTATGTAGCGGCCAGCGTTTCATTTAGGCAGGTATGATATAAAAATAAAAAAACACAGCTAACTTTAAGTAATAAACCTGATTAACAATGAAAAAGCGCCTTGCACTGTTATTACTCCCGGTCATCATTTGCCTATGCAGCTTTTCCGCCCCTGATTGGACACTGATCCAAAGCAACGAAGGTGGCTTCAAAATGTTGTTCCCGGTCAAACCCGAAGGAAGTTCAGATACTGCCAGGCCAGACTCCGGCCCTGTGCCATGGAAGATCGCCATCTATAATGCAAACCCCACTACTGATGATAATTATCTCTACGGACTTTCATTTTCAGACTTTTCTCCTAAAGAGATCAGTTCCGACTTCAAAGACAAACGCGTAGATGACTTTCTCGACCATGTGCTCACCAGGTCAGTTACCGGTGCCAATGGAGAAGTAGTATTGAACGATAAGATAACATTTAAGGATTTCCCCGGTCGCCATATGAAAATAAGCTTTGCACACGGCAAAGCAATTATGGACCTGAAAATCTACCTTGTACACAGCCGGTGCTATATTCTGCAATTGGATTATCTGCAGAAAAAGGAAAACAATCCATCCATCGACAAATTTTTTAATTCCTTCGAATTGATATAATAGCGGAAGGCATATATCAAACATTCAAAAACTCGCACTTCATTCAAACCCTAAATAACCATAAATTTGCCGCATGCAGAATTATTTAGAAGGGTTGAATGAACCACAGCGCATTGCTGTGGAACACGTGGATGGGCCTATCATGATCATCGCCGGTGCGGGCAGTGGTAAAACTAAAGTATTGACTACACGCATAGCACACCTGATGAAAAATGGGGTGGATGCATTTAATATACTCGCACTAACCTTTACTAATAAGGCTGCTGCCGAAATGAAGGAAAGAGTCGAAAAGGCACTCGGCAACACCGAAGCCCGTAATTTATACATTGGCACCTTTCACTCCGTCTTCGCACGCATTTTACGCGGAGAGGCCACTAAACTGGGCTACCCGCATAACTTCACCATCTACGATACTGATGATGCCAAGAGCGTAATAAAAGGCATTGTAAGCGAGAAAAATCTGGACGACAAGCACTACAAGCCATCATATATATACAACCGTATCAGCGCTGCTAAGAATAGCCTTATCGAGCCTGCTATGTACAAAACGGACAGCATCATTCAGCAGGAAGATGCGCGTAGCAATCGCCCGTTGATGGGTGAGATCTATGATGCCTATGCAAAACGCTGCTTTAAAAATGGAGCCATGGACTTTGATGATCTGCTCCTTAAGATGTATTCGCTGCTCACCCATTTCCCTGAGTCGCTTGCCAAGTTCCAGAACCGTTTTCAATACATATTGATCGATGAGTATCAGGATACCAACCTGGCACAGTATGCTATTATTAAAATGCTCGGAGCACGCCATGAAAACATCTGTGTGGTAGGTGATGATGCGCAAAGCATCTACTCATTCCGCGGCGCTACTGTACAAAACATCCTCCAGTTCCAGGATGATTACGAGGACGTGAAAGTGGTGAAGCTGGAACAGAACTACCGCAGCACACAAACCATTTTGAACATTGCCAACAATGTGATCGGCAATAACAAGAACCAGATACCCAAAGAGCTGTGGACCAGTAACCCGGAAGGTGACAAAATAGTATTGGCGCGCACCATGACAGATAATGATGAAGGTCGCTTTGTAGCCGACGCCATCAAAGAGCAGCAGATGCGCAATCATTATTCCAATAAAGACTTCGCGTTATTATACAGGACCAACGCACAGAGCCGCTCTTTTGAAGAAAGCCTGCGGCGTATGAACATTCCTTATAAGTTGGTAGGTGGCACCTCATTCTACCAGCGCAAGGAAATAAAGGATTACCTCGCATACCTGCGTGTCATTGTTAACTCACAGGATGAAGAGAATGTAAAGCGCATTATCAACTACCCTGCTCGTGGTATCGGTAAGACCAGCCAGGAAAAGATACTGATACGCGCTAATGAACTGAATAAGACATATTGGGAAGTGATCGAAGATAGTGAGTTAAGCGGCCTGCGCTCTGCACAGATCGATGGCTTCGTCACAATGATCAAATCATTCCGCACCATGCTCGAAAAGCAGAATGCATATGATGTGGCTTTCGCGGTTGGCAAGCATACCGGCCTTGTCCAGGAGCTCTATAATGACAAAAGCGTTGAGGGCCTGGCTCGTTACGAGAACGTTCAGGAACTGCTTAACTCTATAAAAGAATTTACAGAAACACCGGATGAAGAAGGCGAGTTACTCGACAAAAGCCTCGGTAGTTATCTGCAGCAGATTACCCTGCTCACCGACGCTGACCAAAATACCGACATGGATGCCGATGTGGTAAAGCTCATGACCATCCACTCGGCTAAGGGACTTGAATATCCTTGTGTGTTCGTAGTCGGACTTGAGGAAAACCTCTTCCCCAGCTCCATGAGTATGTACGACCGTGCCGACCTGGAAGAAGAGCGTCGTCTGTTCTATGTAGCAATTACCCGTGCCAAAGAACGTCTCTGGATCACATACGCAAATAGCCGCTACCGCTTCGGTAGCCTGGTACAGAACGACCCAAGCAGATTTATAGAAGAGATCCCTGCCAACTATGTCGATAAAACATTTACAGGCGCCAGTAACCGTCCCGCAGCGGGTGGCTTCCAGGGCATGATGAACCAGCAGTTCGACAAAATGCCTTCTCTGAAAAAATTGGCTGATAAATTAGCTGCAGGTACGCCACCGGCTCATACCCCATCCCCCGATTTTGTTGCCAGCGACATGGCAGACATGGCAGTAGGGATGAAAGTAGAACACCAGAAGTTCGGCTTCGGTACTATTCTTACTTTAGAAGGAGGTATCAACAACAAAATAGCCGGTATTGATTTCGGCGCAGGCCATGGCGTTAAAAAGATCATGCTCAATTTCGCAAAACTTAAAATAGTTGTGTAAAGCTTTTAGCTTATTGGGAGGCATACTATAGATGGACCTATTGTATGCTTGTGCGCTTGGCTACACGCCACGCTATCAGGCAAAACAACCCAATACCGAGCGCTCCGCCCAGGGCATCAGCTACCGCGTCCATCAGCTCCATGCTTCGCCCCAGGAAACTGAGCGCGCCCTGCATTACCTCTATAAAAGAGCCAAGAAGCGCAGCAATAATAAATAGTATAACTAGCCATCGTGCTTTTCGCACAGGCCGTGCACAAAGCCACAAAAAAGTAAATCCGCCGAAAAGCACAAAGTGGGTCCACTTGTCTATCAGTGGCATATCCACTTTAGGTATATCCTGGCCGGGTGTAAAGCAGCCAATAAAAATAAGCAAGGTCCATAGCATTGCTAAGAACCTTGCTTGTTTCGTATAAGGAGAGTCCGGAGTAAATATCCGTTTCATTAATTTTATTAACCTACCAGGTCCTTGTAAGCAGCAGCGCTCAGCAGGCCTTCTACTTCAGCAGGATCAGCTATTTCCATCTTTATCATCCAGCCACTGCCGTATGGGTCTTTGTTTACGTTTTCCGGAGTGCCTTCCAGGTCACCATTCACTTCTTTAATAGTGCCGCTTACCGGTAAGTAAAGGTCAGATACAGTTTTCACTGCTTCCACGCTGCCAAATATTTCGTTAGCCGCAAGTTTCTTGCCTACGCTTGGTATATCTACATAAACGATATCGCCCAGCTCATGCTGCGCAAATTCTGTGATACCTACGGTTGCAATGTTGCCTTCTACTTTGATCCATTCGTGATCCTTAGTGTAATGTAATGTGCCTGGGAATTCCATTGTTTAAAAAAGTTTGAGGTAAAAATAATCTAAAATTTTAAAAGGCTAAGCGCAATTATTGGTTATCAATTACTGCTTGTTAAAGTCATTGATCATCACAAGCGTTTTCACACCATTCGGGCGCACTTTCGTGATGGTGGCTGAAAGGGTCGTGCCATTAATGCTACCGGTACCGCTGTAAGTAAATGTATCGATCGGCGCTTCTAATATAGTAAAGTTCGATCCGTTGGCAGAGCTGTTATTAATGATGACAGGTAGCGAGATCTGGCGAGTCACAGAGTTGTTCCATACTAATCTGGCTTTTGTATAGAATGTATCATCTTCGGTTTTGAAAGTTATTGAATTATTGCTGTCCGCACCGTTGATGTTGTAAGTAGGTGTACTGTAAGTGGACGTGCCTCTGTATTCAAAATCCTTATACAGCCGCCTGTATTCTGTTTCGCAATTCACTCCGCCCGTACCTTTCCGGCAATCACAAATGCTACCCTGACGCGCTGCATTATGCAGGCAGGTGACTCCTTTGGACGCATCCTTCTTGCACGAGCTATATAACACCGCACAGAAAACACTGAACGTAACAAAAATGCCAAATGCTATGGGTTTTATCGATCTCATACGAAACTTTTTTCCTTTATAATAATTACCAAAGATAAAAGTTTTGGGAACGATGAAGAAATAAAAACAACTAAACTGGATAGTTATTTTTCTATTATGCAAGGCGCAAAATCTGCGAATAGGTTGGCTATTTAAAGACTTTTGCAACGAAGCAGAAATGAAAAGAGCATTCAGATTGGTTTTTTTATCGTTCCTTAGCCGCAATTACAGCAAATAATAACAATTATCATACTTATTCCGAAGATTTTGCAATATTCTTTGTTAGTTCTAAAATAATAGCAATATTTTTGCACCAAACTAAAATTACTCGTAATGAAAAAACAATTCCTTTTATTGGCTGGCAGTGCGCTGATACTCGCATCTTGCGGCAGCAACAACGAAAACAAGGGTCAGACTCAGGCACAGGTAGATTCAGCTGTAAATGCAAAATTAGCTGAGCACGACGCAGCTAATGCAGCTAAGAACGACTCTACGCTTAAAGCAATAGAAGCAGAAAAAGCAGCAGCAGCAGCAGCAGCAACTAAAGAAACGGAAACTAAGACTACGTCTACTACTAAGCACTCTGCAGGAAAGACTAAGACTAAAACTAAGACAGAAACTAAAACTGTTGAACCGACACCTCCTCCGGCAGGCGGCATGAGAGGCCACGCAGATAATGCTACCCCTCCTACAAATTCAGGCGCTAAGACAGGCGGCGGAATGAGAGGCCATGCTGATCAGAAGTAATTGTAAAAGGATAAAATAAAAAAGCAACCATTAATGGTTGCTTTTTTATTTTATCCTGAACATAGCTTGATGGGAAGTCAGTAGCATCTTGTTAAATAAAAAGAGCGGATTCAAATGAATCCGCTCTTTTTATGAATATTAAATACCAACTATTGCTTTGTGAAATTAGCAAAAGTGTATGTTGTTGTTGGAGATCCTGATTCTGTAAGCGTCAGCGTAGCAGTTGTTCCGCTGATTGTGCCACTTCCTGTATAAGTGTAACCGCCGCTTGTCAATGATGTAACAGTAAAAGTTGCACCAGTAGCAGTGAAATTAGCCAATGAGACTGTTAAAACAGGAACGCCTGCGCTACCGCCTGTTGCATCCTGGATAGTTAACTGCATTGATGTTACATCAGTACCTGTAGCTGCAAATACCATTCTGAAGTTGGTATAGTTGTTACCTGCATTATCTGTTGCATTACCCTTGTACGTATTTACATATGAAGTTCTATAAACTGTTTCACAGTTAGTACCTGAATACCCTGTTACACAAGTACAAGTGCCTTCGCTACATGTACCGCCATTCTGGCATACTACATCTTTACATTTGTCTTTGTTGCATGATGTGTACAACGTTGCGCCGAATGCGCTTACTGTCAGGATTAATCCGAACGCGATTTGTTTAAGTGATTTCATAGACTCTTTTTTTGTTTAATGTGAATAAATTTTTGCCAAAGATACGTTTTAAAGGCAATTCAGCAAACTATAAGCAATAACCATGCCTGTTTTTTATTTTCACCTGCATTTTTTGTAAGTCTCCGTTGTATCATAGCTTTACATAATGGTCAGGCGTCTGTTCACGGTTGCTTTTTTATTGTTTGCTCATCAGTTATTTGCCTCCTCAGGCACATATACGTACGATTACAGCAGTAATTGCAGTAAAGCATATCAGTACTATTTGGCGCTCCATGCAGCAGAAGGTCGCTCTTATATCATAGCGGAAATAAAGACCAACCCCTATAATCTAATGGCTACATATGTATCAGACTATGAGGACTGCCTCCTGCTTCTGCTCACCTGCGATCCCGCCGAATACGAACAACGAAAAAATCATTTCGACGCCCGTCTCGAATTACTCGAAAAAGGGAGTGAAACCTCACCTTGGTATCGCTTTTGCAAGGCTGGCCTGTATATGCACTGGGCCATTGTGCATACTCGTTTCGGAGAGAATTACAAAGCCGCCCTGAAATTCCGAAAAGCGCTCTCCCTCATCAAAGAGAACGAGCGGCTATTCCCGGCTTTTGAATACAATAATGTTTACACAGGACTTAAGGAAGCCATCGTAGGCTCTTTACCGGGCAACTATAAATGGCTGGCTGCTATCTTCGGGTTAAAAGGGAATACCAAACAAGGCGTTAGCAAGTTAGCTTCGTTTGTCAACACACATACCGCAGCTCAGGCAATGCAGGCTGAAGCAGTACTATATTATTCTTATACAAGGTTTTATTTATTAGCAGAACACAAAGAAGTGTGGAATTTTTTCAACAGTCCCGCCTTCGTTACACATAATAACCTGATGAATACTTTTGCAAAAGCTAATATTGGTCTCGATCATCATAAGACCGACGATTTCATAAATGCTTTGCAGGATGCCGCTGCCGACCCAAATTACTCACGTTACCCAATACTCGATTTCCAGATGGGGCTCGCCCTCCTTACAAAAGCCGATTTGAGTTGCATCGGCTACTTTCAAAAGTTCCTCGAAAAAAATAAAGGCGACGTATTCTTAAAAGAAGCATGGGAAAAACAAGCCCTTGCATGGTACATCAAAGGTGACATGAAAAAGGCAGAGCATTGCCGCAACCAGATAGACCTCACAGGCGCCGAACGTCTGGATGCCGATAAACAAGCTCAGAAATTCTACGAAAAAAAGACCTGGCCGATCAAAAAATTACTGCAGGCACGGCTCCTCCTCGATGGTGGCTATGCCGGTCAGGCACTTACAGTCCTTTCGGGTATCAGCGTAAATACACTTCCAAATGCAGCTGACAAGAGTGAATACTACTTCCGTGTAGGAAAGGCTTATGAAGAATTAAGCGACAACAAAAAAGCAATTGCCAACTATTCTTCAGCTATTAATATTGGTAAAAACCGTCACGAGCAGTTTGCTGCAAGAGCGGCCTTGCAAACAGGTGTTATCTACGAACATACCGGGATGAAAAGCAATGCACTAAAAAGCTATCGTCAATGCCTCGACATGCCTTCGCACGATTTCCAGAACTCAATAGACCAGTTAGCGAAAGCTGGCCTCAATAGGCTGGATTAATTTAGTTACTCATATCTATCCTGTCTATGGCAGACACCCATGCCTGGAATAGCCTGTTTTCTATTATGCACATATCGGCCGCCAGTTCTTCCCATTTCGGGTCAAACACTTCCAGCATACGTTGCATTTCTTCAAGGTGTCCTTCTTCCTCAAGTATAATCGACTTTACATTTACTTTAGATGAATGCTTGGTCAGCGCTTCCTGGTATACACCATACAGCATGTCCGCACGCACTTCTATAGAATAGGTTACCAGCAGGTAAGCGCCATGTTTCAGCGCGCGTCCTTCCAGACCCATTTTGTTTTTCAGGTATCTGCATGCCTCCACATCCAGCATTTGCAGGTAGTGGTAGCTTTCTATCGGGGCCAGCAAGTATGGATAAGAATAGTCAGGGCATTCTTCCGCGCCCAGCTTACTTATTTGCTTTTTCAGATAGTACGCATGGCGCGCTTCTTCTGCGGCATGTTTCAGCACTATTATATTAGTATGTACCGGGTGCTCGTACTTCGATATCTTCCTCGCTCCTGTATTCTCCATCATCGATAGGCTGTTCAGCCATTTCGCATGCATGCTGTCCGATACGATTATTTTATTAACTATTTTGCTCAGTTGTTCTTCCTGTGTCATCACGGCAAATTTAAAGGTTTTTATTCCTGTCAGGCAAATACAACCCCGTCATAAAAACTATATTGATGCAATATATTCCCTGATCTCCCCAATTAGTCTATTTTTGCTCATAGCGTAAAAAGCACCCAATGAGCGAAGAAAAGTCACTTAATTTTTTAGAGGAAATAATAGAAAATGATATTGCAGCCGGGGCAAATAATGGCCGGGTACATACTCGTTTCCCGCCTGAGCCGAACGGATATCTCCATATAGGCCATGCTACATCCATTTGTCTCAATTTCGGCCTTGCAAAAAAATACAATGGAAAATGCAACCTCCGCTTCGATGATACCAACCCGGTGACGGAGGAAACAGAATACGTAGAAAGTATCAAGCAAGATATTGCATGGCTCGGCTTCAAATGGGATAATGAACTATATGCTTCTGACTATTTTGACCAGTTATATGACTTTGCTGTCGCCCTGATTAAAAAAGGTCTTGCATACGTCGACGATAGTACTGCGGAAGAAATAGCAGCCACTAAAGGCAACTTTGAAAAACCTGGAATAGAAAGCCCGTATCGTAACCGCAGCATTGAAGAGAACTTGCTGCTTTTCCGGGAAATGAAGGAGGGCAAGTATAAGGACGGAGAAAAAACGCTCCGTGCCAAAATAGATATGGCGCATCCTAATCTGCTCCTCCGCGACCCGCTCATGTATCGTATAAAACACGAGCATCACCATCGCACTGGCAACAAGTGGTGCATCTATCCTATGTACGACTACGCACATGGCCAGAGCGATAGCATAGAAGAAATAACACACTCCATCTGTACCCTGGAGTTTATACATCACCGTCCCTTATACAATTGGTTCATTGAGCAGTTGGGCATTTTCCCTTCTCATCAGTATGAGTTCGCTCGTCGCAATCTCACCTATACCGTAATGAGCAAGCGTAAGCTGTTGCAACTCGTAAATGAGAATCATGTTTCCGGTTGGAATGATCCCCGTATGCCTACCATCAGCGGCATGCGTCGTCGTGGTTATACGCCGGAAGCGCTTCGCCAGTTTTGCGATACTATTGGCATTGCAAAGCGGGAGAACATCGTAGATATTGGTATGCTGGAGTTTTGCGTGCGTGAGCACCTCAACAAAACTGCCAATCGTGTAATGGCTGTGCTTGATCCGCTGAAGTTGGTGATTACTAACTACCCCGAAGGGCAGGAAGATATATTCGATGCAGAAAACAATCCGGAAGACCCGAATGGTGGCAGTCGCAAAGTTCCATTCAGTCGGGAGCTGTGGATAGAGCGCGAAGACTTTATGGAAGAGGCCCCTAAAAAATTCTTCCGCTTAGCTCCTGGCAATATGGTACGCCTCAAGAGCGCATACATTGTTAAGTGTGAAGGATGCAAAAAGGATGAGAATGGTAATGTTATAGAAGTACATTGCTCTTACTTGCCTGAAAGCAAAAGCGGCAATGACACAAGTGGCCTTACCGTTAAGGGCACCATACACTGGGTGAGCATACCGCATGCGAAGACCGCTGAGGTACGCATGTATGATCGCTTGTTCAGGGTAGAAGACCCATCTAATGAAGATGGTGATTTCAAAGAATATATCAACCCCGATTCAATGCACATACTTTCTACCGTGTACATAGAGCCGGAACTGGCTAAAGCAAAACCCGGCGATCGTGTTCAGTTCATGCGCAAAGGCTACTTCTGCGTAGACACTGATAGCACCCCCGATAAACTAATATTCAACCGAACCGTTACGCTCAAAGATGCCTGGGCTAAAGAGCAGAAGAAAGGATAGTTAGTGTGATAATTTAAGGAATGTGATAAATGTGTTTCAGTAATAGAATACACATTTATCACATTTTCACTTTATACCGAATTGTCAAATTACCTTCCCGCAATCATACTTATCTCCACATTCACACCTTTGGGCAGGCCCGATACCTGCACAGTTTCTCTTGCCGGTGCACCTTCGCCAAAGTAGCTGCCATACACTTCGTTCACCTGCGCAAACTGCCCCATATCCATTAGGAATATGGTTGTCTTTATAATATTGCTGAAGCTCATGCCCGCTTCATCAAGTATAGCCTTCAGGTTCTCCATTACTTGCTTGGTCTCTGCTTTTATGTCGCTTTGTACCAGGTCCCCTGTTTTAGGGTCCATTGGTATCTGTCCTGATATGAAGAGCATATCCCCATACTGTACCGCCTGGTTGTATGGCCCTATGGGCGCAGGGGCATTATCTGTGCGAATGATTTTCTTTTCCATACTTACAAAAGTAATAGGATTTAATGTGCATTTGAATAGTCTCAACCTCTTATCGGCCACATTTTCACATTAATCACATTACTCACATTCCCGATTAGCCACTACCTTTACAACCTGTTTATGAAATATTTATTACACATAGATACAGCTACTGATTCCGGTACGGTCGCGCTCGCAGGCGATGGTAATATATTATCACTACGCACAAACACCGAATCACGAAATCATGCAGCTACTATAAATACAATGATCGAAGCGGTATTGGCAGAGGCAAATTGTTCTTTAAAGGATATAGACGCCATCGCTGTCTGCGGCGGACCCGGCTCTTATACAGGTCTGCGAATCGGCATGGCTACGGCCAAAGGATTATGCTATGCGCTCGACAAACCATTGATAATGGCAGATAGGTTATCCCTGTTAGCTTATAATGCATGGAAGAAAGACGGTAAGCAGCACACCCGCTATATCACATTGATCAGGGCTCGTGAAAAAGAATACTTTGTTGCTGTTTACGATGTTGATTTTAATAATATCGTAGCGCCTCATCACATTGTCGAAGATCAATTACCCGCGCTTATAGAAAAAACAGAAAGCACGTACATAATTACTGACGAACAGGAGACTATGACTAACTCGCTGGAAATCAGCAAATTGAAAATAGACAATAATACATTGGTTGACTACAGTTCATGGGCTTTATATGCCTTCGATCAGTTTATATCTAATAAGAGTAGCAATTTGGCCAGCGCTGAGCCTTTTTATCTGAAACAAGTTTACACCCATAAATAATTGAATTTCAATTATTTATAACTACATTAGCATTTATTTTTTTATACTTTAACGCTCCGTTAACTTTTTTATTGAATATTATGCATTTCATATCGCTTTAATTGAGTATGTTTGCACTCCCATTCAAAATGGCTCTTTACAAGTAACAAATAATTAATCTTTTTTTAATCAATTAACATCGTAAAATTTAAAGTAATGGAAACGACTGTATCAGCAAACACTCTGGTAATTCGGAAAAGCGAAGGTTCTAGCGAACAAATCAAATTGGACTACGTGGCTGTAAAGAACGCAGCTATGACCCTTAGGGCTATTAATCACAAACTGCGTCAGCAGATTGTTAAGTTGCTTGAAGAAAACAAACGCATGAATGTTACTGACATCTATGTGAAATTACGTTTGGAGCAGTCAGTTGCATCTCAGCATCTTGCTATCCTCCGTCGTGCTAACATCGTGATCACTGAGCGTGATGGTAAATTCATCCACTATGCACTTAACCATGCGCGTATCGCAGCAGTTGCTAAGTTCGTAAATGAGCTGGTACACTCTGAAGAAGCTAATGCTTAATCAATAGAAACCTCAATAAAAAAGAGCCCCGGATTGCGGGGCTCTTTTTTATTTAAACCATTTTTATTAACCAAAAGTTACTAAGTCGGTGTCCTCAACCCAATAACATATCAACCTTTCAACCTGTCTCCCTTTATCTCTTCCCATGTATTATACAATGATTCCTGTGTAGGCCTGTTCGCAGGAAGCTCGCTTAAAGGCTGACAGCTCATCAGCGTATCGTGGCACTCCTTCGGCAACAGTTGATATAGTCGGGTCCCTTTTGTTTTCCAGGCTAGCATTTCATCACTTACTTCTTTTATTATCTTCCCCGGGTTGCCTACCACCAGTGACCGGGCAGGTATTACTGTTTTTGCATTAATAAACGTCATGGCACCTATTATGCATTCATCGCCTATCTCCACTTCATCCATCAGCACAGCGTTCATCCCCACCAGCACATTGCGCCCTATATTAGCGCCATGCACTATGGCGCCATGTCCTATGTGCGCTCCTTCTTTTAATGTCAGTGTTGCACCCGGAAACATATGTATCGTGCAGTTCTCCTGCACATTGCAACCGTCCTCTATTACTATCCCTCCCCAGTCGCCACGTATAGCCGCGCCAGGTCCTATATATACATCCTTGCCTATGATTACATTTCCGGTCACCGCTGCTTGTGGATGCACAAAAGACGATGGATGAACAACAGGAATGAACCCTTTGAATGAGTAGAACATAATGATCCAAAAGTAAATAAAATCTTTACGGAAACACTATGGGCTAAAGGACGGCACATGCCCTCTTTTAGCTTTTGGCTGTTAACTTTTGACTTTTTACTTACTTTTATACCCTAATACAAAACAATGAGCAATGATTTAAAACGTCCCGTGCGTGTGCTGGTGGCAAAAGTAGGGCTTGACGGGCACGACAGGGGTGCAAAAGTGGTGGCAACTGCCCTGCGTGATGCAGGTATGGAGGTCATCTATACAGGCCTGCGCCAGACACCCGAAATGGTCGTAAATACTGCATTACAGGAAGATGTGGATGCAATAGGCATCAGCATACTCAGCGGCGCTCACATGACCGTATTTCCAAAAGTAATGCAGCTCATGAAAGAGAAGGGGCTGGACAATGTATTGCTCACAGGCGGCGGTATCATCCCTGATGAGGACATGAAGGCATTAAATGACACGGGTGTTTGCAAGCTATTTGCTCCCGGCGCACTAACCTCAGATATTGCAGATTATATAAATGGCTGGGTTTACGAACATAGAAAAGATCTTCTTTAACCCCAAATTCCCAATTACAAATTCCAAATTCCATTTTAAAAATGTACCAGACAATACTCACCGAATTAGATAAAGGCACATTGGTCATCACGGTAAACCGCCCTGACAAAATGAATGCGCTGAATAAAGATGTAATAGAAGAGATAGGGAAAGCCCTCGATGACGTCTATCGCAAAGACGAAATAAAGTCCGCCATTATCACAGGTGCAGGAGATAAAGCTTTCGTTGCCGGTGCTGACATAAGCGAGTTCCTTTCATTAGGTAAGGAGGGCGGTGCCGCATTAGCGCAGAAAGGCCGCGAAAATGTATTCGATAAAATTGAAAATTGCACGAAACCTGTGGTAGCTGCCGTAAACGGCTTTTCATTGGGCGGTGGCTGCGAGCTGGCTATGGCTTGTCACTTCCGTGTTGCAAGTACCAATGCAAAGTTCGGACAACCCGAAGTGAACCTTGGTCTTATTCCTGGTTATGGGGGCACACAAAGGCTCACACAGCTTGTTGGCAAAGGCAAGGCAATGGAGCTGATGATGACTGCAGAGATGGTAGGCGCAGAAGACGCAAAAGCGCTGGGACTGGTAAATCATGTAGTAGCTCCTGAGGAACTGCTCCAGAAAACCAAAGACATATTGCAAAAAATACATACAAAGGCACCATTTGCCATAGAAAGTATTATTGCCTCTGTAAATGATGCCGCAAGGTGCAACCCGCATGGTTTCGACAATGAAATAGACCGTTTCGGCTCATGTTTTGCTACTGAAGATATGAAAGAAGGCACCTCGGCATTTTTAGAAAAAAGAAAACCTGTGTTTAAAGGAAAATAATTTATATCTTCAACCTCAAATTTTCAGTACATGCAGGCTAGGTTTATCCGTAATTTATTGCTAATGTGTATTTGTCTGGCTGTAGGTGTTACAGCTAACGCACAAAACGCTGCAAGAATATATATTGAGCCAAACGGTTGGTCGTTGGGCATGAATGTAGGTACCAGTGATATGTTCGGAGATGTTGGTACGCAATCCGCAATAACGCACTATACAAACAGCAATTATACAAAAGATCTCGCGTATATGGGTGGCATATTCGGCCGCTATACCATACACCCGGCGTTGGCTGTCAAAATAGGGCTTAATTACGGTACGCTTTACGCTACTGACAATTGGAATAAGGACCTTGGAATAGCAGGTGCACTTCAGGGAAGTGATGGATTTCAGCGTTACGCACGTGGCCAAAACGCAAAAGACTTCATTTTCGAAGGTTCTGTTATGCTCGAAATAACGCCTTTGAGATCTAACCCTGAAGGTAGGCTGGCGCATAGAAGAGGACAACCGTTTATTGGGCTTGGTATCGGGTACTTCCACTATACTCCTTACAGCACTTCAGGCAAGGCTAACCAGTGGGTGAAAAGCTACGACCTGTCTCTTGAGGGCCAGGGTTGGGGCGGCACATATCCTGAGAAGGAATCGCTTTGGCAACCTGCCGTACCACTATCTATCGGTTATCGTTGGGACATCGGTCAACACCTTAACTTCGGCATACAATATACTTACCGCATGACATTTACAGACTATCTTGATGGAGTTAGTGGTAAGTATGTGGACCCTGCAGAATACAAAAAACACTTGAGTCCGAAAGACGCGGTGATCGCATACCAGATGGCAGACAAATCTTATTTCTATGGCTTGTCATTACCGCAGCAGGCAGGCAACCTGAGAGGAAATCCAAGTAATAATGATTCATATTCTTCATTCTGCCTTACATTGTACTACAAAATACGCACCAAAACAGGTGAATGGTGGCATTGATAAAAAGCCTTTAAATAAAAAGCCCCTTACTGCGCTGCAATAAGGGGCTTTTTATTTCCGATAGTTATCGTGAACGGTTATTAATACTGACAAGCCCAATAGAAATCCTGTCATGGTAGCCTGTCCCGATGAATATCGGGAAGCCACGTCGAATCCATGACTTGCTGACGTTCGCTCTTTGCTGAATAGCACTTCGCGATCCCGCTTTACACTCGCGCCCTCCAAGGCACTTCAGGAGCATTATTGATATGGCCTATATATCTCGCCAATACAAAAAGAAAATCAGAAAGGCGGTTCAGATACTGAATGATCAGTGGCGGTATGAATTCATTATGCTCCTGCATACCCACACATATACGCTCAGCCCTGCGGCACACACATCTTGCCACATGGCACGTAGACGCTGCAAGGTTGCCTCCCGGCAAAATAAATGACCGCATCTCCGGCAACACTTCGTTCATCTTGTCTATACGCTCTTCCAGCCATACCACATCTGCATCATGCAAGTCAGGCAGCTTCATCTTTACTTCCTTATCCGGGTTTGTTGCTAGCACAGCCCCAACTGTAAACAAGCGGTCTTGTATTTCGCGCAGCCATTCATTTATTTGCTCGTTCTGCGCCATATCGTTCACCATGCCTATGTATGAGTTCAGCTCATCCACAGTGCCGTAGCTTTCTATACGTATATGGTTCTTAGGCACACGCACACCACCTATCAGGCTTGTGCCACCCTTATCCCCTGTCTTTGTATATATCTTGAACATAAAAATTGCGGTTTCTGATATACTATCTTAAATTAATTAGCTGATTACTTCCTTTACGCTGAGAAATAATTATGCTGCTAAATAGCTGGTCCCTCCTTAACAAGGTCCCTCTATTTAGTGGAAGTGGTCATGGGCTTATCGGTCATAGCTTGATCCGTCTCCACATTTCCATCTCTTATCCTTATCACCCGCTGTGTGTACTTCGCTATATCCTCTTCATGCGTTACCAGCACCACCGTATTACCCTGCTCATGTATCTTACCAAACAGTTCCATTATTTCAACAGATGTCTTCGTATCCAGGTTACCCGTAGGTTCATCTGCCAGCAACAGCGATGGATTATTAATGAGCGCCCTTGCTATCGCCACACGCTGGCTTTGCCCGCCGGAAAGCTCATTGGGCTTATGGTGTGCCCTGTCGCTGAGGCCTACCTTTTGCAGCATTGCTCTTGCCCTTTCTTCCCGGTCTTTTTTATTTACGCCAGCATAGATCAGCGGCAGCGCCACGTTCTCCCATGCCGTAAGCCTCGGCAGCAGGTTGAACTGCTGGAACACAAATCCTATCTCCACATTGCGCACATCTGCAAGCTGGTCGTCCACCATATTACTTACATTCTTGCCATTCAAGATGTACTGCCCGCCCGTAGGTGAGTCCAGGCATCCCAGTATATTCATCAGGGTAGACTTGCCGGAGCCCGACGGTCCCATCAGCGCGACGTATTCATTCTCACTGATGAGCAGGTTGATGCCCTTGAGCACAGGTAGTTCCTGCCTGCCTAAGTAATAACTTTTCCTTATATCGTTGAGCCTTATTACCTCTTTCATTCAATTGCTGCTATACGTTTTCAAAAATACACATAATTTCACCCTTTGTATGATATGCTTTCCAAATTGTAAGATCAACCTTGGCTTATACGTCACCCGCAAGCGCGATGACGGATACCATGATATAGAAACTGTCTTTTATCCCATCACCAGCCGTGGCTTCAGCAATGGCGGAGCAGCCCGATCTATAGGCAGCCTCCTTGACGTTCTCGAAGTGGTTCAGGCAACCGAAACAAACATCCACCTGAGCGGACTTGCCGTATCGGGCAACAATCAAGATAACCTCGTCTGGAAGGCATATCAACTATTAAAAGCAAAATTCCCCGACAAAGTAATACCCATTGACATTTACCTGCACAAAGTAATACCCATGGGTGCAGGCCTCGGCGGTGGTTCGGCCGATGGCTCCTTCATGCTGCGGCTATTGAACGACTACTTCGATCTTGGGCTAACCAAAGACGAGTTGCTGCCGCTTGCCCTCCAGCTCGGTTCCGACTGCCCCTTCTTCATACATAACACACCCCAATTTGCATCCGGCAGGGGAGAACGGATGAGCGACATAGCCATTGACCTTTCCCCATACAGCATACAGATCATTTGCCCGCAGGTACATGTATCTACCGGCGCAGCATTCGCCATGATGCAACCAAAAGCCGCCCCTTTCAACCTCCGGACATTAGGCAACTTACCGGTAGAACAATGGAAGGACAACATCAGCAATGACTTTGAAAAACCTGTTTTCCAGCAACACCCGGTGCTGGCTGGCATCAAGGAACAACTATACAAGCAAGGGGCTCTCTATGCCGCTATGAGTGGCAGCGGTTCTGCTATTTTTGGTATCTTTCCGAAGTCGATGGATGCCCAAGTAACGGCCAATGTACCATTCAGCACCTTCTATCTGCCCTAGCGTTAAACGAAAATATGACGACCGACATATTTTTTTGAATTTTTACTTTTTACTTTTGAACGATCATGATAGATACGCCACGATATAAAGAACTGCAAGAGCAGCTGGCCGCACAGACTGATGAAAAAAGCAGGATAGACATCCAGTTAACTATAGCGGAAGAAGTAAAGAACTTTGACGTAGATGAAGCCGCAGAACTCGCCAATAAGATCATAGCGCAAAGCAAGGAACTTACCTACCGCAATGGCTACGGCCGCGGGCTGTGCCTGAAAGGTTTTTGTTACAGGCTTAAGGGCGAGTATGATGCAGGCATTGAAGTCCTGAAAGAAGCAGTACGGGTAGCGAAGAAAATGCCCGATAAAAATATCGAAGCTACCGCATACTACTACCTCGGCAATATATACCGCGACCTTGGCGACCTGGCTAATGTATTGACCAACTACGAAAAAGCCCTCGCTATCAACGAAGAACTGGGCGACGAATACTACCAGTCTGTTATCCTGTCCAGTATCTCCAACCTGTTGTATGACCTCAACGACTACGACAGCGCTCTGGAATACGCATTGAAGTGCCTCCCTATCTTCGAGCGTGTAGACAATGTGAACAGCCTGCTTAATATCTACAATACGCTCGGCAATATCTACTTCAAAAAGGAACAGTATGCTGAGGCGCTGCACTATTTTGAAGAGAACCATAAAAACTCGGAGCCGGAAACCGCTGCCTATGTAATGGCGGAAAGTGGTGTGGGCAAGGTCTACTACAAAATGGGTGACTTTGGCAACGCCAGCAAGTACCTCACTAACTCTCTCCGGGAATCACAACTGCTGGGCAATGTGGAAGTACAGATCATCTGCCACTTCTATCTGGGCCGCCTGTACATGGACGATCGCAACTACCGCCAGGCGCTGGACTCGCTGAATGCGGCTTATACTATAGCACACGAATACCTGCGCAAGCATGATATGATGAGCATACACGAATTCCTGTATGCGCTTTATGATAAGATGGGCGATATACCCCAGGCATTCTTTCATCTGAAAACATTCGAACAGTTAAAGGAAGAGATATTCAAGCAGAAGGTCATCTTCGAAATGAAGAACCTGCAGGTGCGCCAGCAGGTGGAACTGGCTCAGAAAGAAAAAGAAGTCGCAGAACGCACTGCCTTGCTCAAGCACCAGTTCATGGCCAACATGAGTCATGAGATACGCACACCAATGAATGCAATAGTGGGCATGACCCGCCTTTTGTTGGCAAAGGACCCCAAGCCGGACCAGATGCGCTACCTCAATGCCATTCAGCTCTCGGCCGATAACCTGCTTGTAATAGTAAACGACATCCTCGATCTATCCAAGATCGAAGCGGGCAAGATCGTAATAGAACATATCGACTTCTCTATCCGCGAGATCGTGCAAAGCGTACGTGATATGCTGATGCTGAAGGTGGAAGAAAAGCACATAGAGCTGCGCATCAATGTAGCTAACGATATCCCCAAACGCCTCGTGGGAGATCCTACCCGCCTCAACCAGATACTGATCAATCTCGCAGGCAATGCGGTGAAGTTCACAGACCATGGCTATGTGGAAGTGAAGGTGACCCTGAAGAACAGGAAGGACGGCAAGCTATGGCTGCAGTTCGATGTCATAGACACCGGCATAGGCATTGCCGCAGAGTACGTCAATACTATCTTCGACAGCTTCACTCAGGCAGGTGCCGACACCACCCGTAAGTTCGGCGGCACAGGCCTCGGCCTTACTATCTCTCGCCAGCTATCTACCCTCATGGGCGGCGATATATCGGTACAAAGCGAACTGGGCAAAGGAACTGTATTCACAACCATCATACCATTTGAAGAAGCATCTGTGCAGGAAGATGTGAAGAAAACAAGTGTGCTCGACAATACATCTATGCTGCGACTGAACAAGCTGAAAGTACTGCTGGTAGAAGACAACGAGTTCAACCGCATGGTGGCAGAAGATACGCTGAAAGAAACCATCCCCGGGATACGATTGCAGATGGCTGTCAATGGGCTGGAGGCTGTCGATCGCTTACGCGATGAGATGTTTGACGTAGTGCTGATGGACATTCAAATGCCGGTGATGGATGGCGTCACCGCAACCAGGATGATCCGCACCACGCTGTCCGCTCCCGCCAAGAATGTTAAGATCATAGCCATGACAGCCAATGTCTTGCAGGAAGATGTGCAGGCCTATTTTGATGCCGGCATGAATGCCTATGTTTCCAAACCATTCAATACCGACGAATTGCTGCTGAAAATGGATACCGTAATGGGCAACATAGCACCAGTGAGCAGCAATGCTCCGCAGGAAAAAAAGAAAGAAGAACGTACGTTCGCAGCCTTGCCTGAACATGTAACGGATATGAACTTCCTGAAACAGTTTACCGGCGGCAACCCCGAAAAAGTGCAGAAATACGTAGGCATGTTCCTCGACAATGCACCCAAGCTGCTGGACAGCATAGATAAAGCCATGGAGGCAAAGGACTACAAGGCTATAAAAATAGCCGCGCACTCGCTGAAACCGCAATTATCATACATGGGTGTGAAAGAAGATGTAAGCAATATCTTCCTCATCGAGCAATCATCCGGCGAATCAGCCCATTATGAGTCTTTACCGGAGCTCATCGGCAACCTGAAGCGCCTGTGCACCAAGGCTTTTGAGGAGCTGAGAAACAATAAGTAGATTAATTTATCATTTGATGATTATATTTTTAAAATAATTTTTATTACTTTTCTGAATTGAAATAACTTTTATGGCAATAGAACAAAGCTCACAGTATATTTTCCTGGTCGACGATGAGCCGATACAGAATGAAATGTTGAAGGATTATCTCTCCGAACGTTTCAAGTATAAGTTCAAAACTTATGAAAGCGGCGAAGCGGCTATTAAGGATCTGCACCTCGATCCGGCTATGATCGTCCTCGACTTTCACCTGAATGCGCACCTGCCCGATGCAAAGAACGGCGTGGACGTATTGAAAGAGATCAAGGAGCTGAAACCGCACAGCCAGGTCATCATGCTTTCCGGCCAGGACAAGCTGGATGTAGCTGTAGACAGTATGAAGTACGGTGCCTACGACTATGTGATAAAAGGCGAGACTGCCTTTTCCCGCATGGAGAACATCATCAACAACATCAATATACTTGGCAATGTAAAAGAAGCCAACAATACTTACAAGAAGATCATCACAGGCTTATGTGTTGCACTTGGTGTTATTGTGCTGCTCTCATTGTTCCTGGTTTCCAGGCTGAAATAATAGTTACATCCTCATTGTTATACCTGCAACTTCCACACGGAGCTTGCAGGTATTTTCTTTTAAAAAGAGCACAACAGCCTTAGCCGCTTGTCATACCCAAAAGAATCCTGACACTGGCGCGGGTCTGTAGCAAAGCGATGTGGGTAGATGACCCGTGCCTGAGCAAGTAAACCGGTTTATAACCGGACTAAAATCTAACTCTATAGTTATTGCTTATTCCACACCTTTACCCGAAATATACTTCCACGTCGGAATAGCCAGTACAGCCCCCGCTACCGGCGCCAGCAGGTACACCCATAGATGCTCCACATGCCCCGACACTATTGCAGGCGCAATAGACCGCGCAGGGTTCATAGACGCCCCGCAGATGGGTCCGGCAAACATAGCCTCCAGCGTCACAACAGAGCCTATAGCAAGCCCGGCAAACATACCTTGCTCCTTACTGCCATGCGCCACATTCATGATCACCAGCATCAGGAAGAACGTAAGTATCAGCTCCAGTATGAATGACTGCATTTCAGTCCCTGAGGGCATTGTTGCACCCAGAAATTCGTTGGCAGGAAACAACACCTTCAGTACCATACTCGCCAGCAAAGCGCCCGCCAGCTGACTGACTACATAGCCCGGCAATCGCGTGACTGGGAACCGCCCTGCTGCAGTAAAGGCAATACTCACCGCAGGGTTAAAATGTGCGCCCGATATATTGCCCATACTATAGATCATGCTCATCACTATCAGCCCGAAGGTGATGGCTATGCCCACATGCGTCACGCTTCCCCCGGTTTGCTGATCAATGACAACCGCACCTGTTCCGCAAAAAACAATGGCAAATGTGCCTATCAGTTCTGCTAAATAATTTCTCATAGCTATTGATTAGCAGCAGCCTCCACCCGGCGTGCAGCAAGCTTTGTCAGATGAGCCTAACTCCACCATTGCTACCTTCTTTTTCTCCTGCGGCACACCACATTTATCCATTGCCAGGCACGCTGTCTGCTTGGCTAAAAGTAGGAAGTTATTCCCGTCAAACCCTAAGTCATACTTGCCTATTGTTCCTGCCTGGTACTCTACTTCTATCTCCAGGTCTTCTATACCCAATACCTGTTCCGATAGCGCAATGATCTTCAGCAGCTTACCCGCCTTCAGCCTGTGGTCATAGTCGTTCGCATCCCATAGCTGGAAGTTGGCCACTTGTTCATGGCGCACCGTACCACCGCAGTCTATAAAGTCCTTGGTGATGATACCCACTTCTGTTACATGAAAATGCTCCGGTACGGACTTGCCGTCAGGCAGCACAAAGTTCACACTGTCCTTATTTTGCAGGTACGTTTTGATCTCTGATAGTTTCATTTTGTGTCTGTTTAGTTGTTAATAATTATTGCCAGTAATCGCTTGTACCGGCTTCTTTTATAAATGCCATCACTTTATCTTTTATCTCTTCCCTTACCACGCTTATTTGCTGCAGCTTCTCGGCTTCAGTTCCTTCAAACCGCGACGGGTCAGTAAACGACCATGCGATCCTTTTCACCTTGCCGGGAAATACCGGGCATCTTTCTGCGTTAGCAGCATCGCATACCGTTATTACTGCATCATACTTCCTCCCTTCTTTCAGAAATTCAAATGCCTCATTGGTTTGGTTGTCGCTTATGTCTATGCCCGCTTCCAGCATCGATGCCACTACCAGCGGATTCAGCTTTCCCTTTTCTATACCGGCGCTCTCCGCTTTGAACTGTTCGCCACCATATGCATTCAGAAATGCTTCTGCCATTTGGCTCCTTGCCGAATTGTGTATGCAGACAAATAATACCTTTTTCATTTTCTTTTATTTTACCATCGCAATATTGCGATCAATTTGAGCAAAAAATTTTAGCAGCAACTGCTGCTTACTTCCATTTCTTTAAAGAGTGCAGAAAGCACCTGTTTATACTCATTCCATACTTTGGGGTTAATGCAATAGCACACACTTGTACCCTCTACTGTGCCCTGTATGAGCCCCGCATTTTTCAGCTCTTTCAGGTGCTGCGATATAGTAGGTTGTGCCAGGCCCAGTTCTTCTACCAGGCTGCCGCATACACAGGCATTGCTCTTCAGCAGATACTGCAATATAGCTATCCTTGCAGGGTGAGCTATGGCCTTGGCCATATTGGCCAAGTCATTTTGCTGTTTGGTAAATAAGTCGGTCTTAGTAGCGCCCATCTTTTTCTTTCTATCGCAATATTACGATTGATATTTTAATTGTCCAAAAATTTGGTTCAATTTTGAAAACTGCGGAATTGCGGGAAATCTTTCGTTCCAGTAATTACAATTGATAATCAACACTTTATGTTTACAGAATTGCGGAATTGCTGCGGGAAACTGCGGGATTACTTCCGCTTTCTTCCGGTAATTCCAACGATCCGACAATAAACTGATCGGACTTTGCCGACAACAACAACTTCCGCTCCTCCTTCTGCTTTCTTCCGGAAATTGCGAGATCCACTTCCGATCATTTCCCGTTATTGCGGGATTGCGGGAAATTTCTGCCTTTCAAATAACCCGCCTGATAATCACCGTTTTATATCTTCAGAATTGCGGGATTGCTGCGGGAAATTGCGGGATCACTTCTGCTTACTTCCGGTTCGTTTCTGCCTCCACAGAGTCATCCCTTCGACATTCCATATTTAGTTTTTCGCTTTGCATTGCGCGAAGTTGTTGGTGGGGACACGCAACAACGGCAAAACCCCTCAGCCCCTCCCGCTGAAAAGTGGGACCTTGTTCCGGGGAACTTGCAGTACCTCCAATATTCTGCGGTACAAATTTCTTAAAGGTGCTGCGAAAAAACAAGAACAAAAATCTATGATAGAGCGTTTTCGGTAGTATCATAAAAAATAGTTTACGCTACCAGTAAGGGTTATAGCTGATTATTGGTGTCCTATTGGGAGTGAAAATCAGGGCATAGGAACGGAAATATTGCAATCCATTAAGAATTCATTATTTTAACTATTTTAACGCTCGTAAACATTCGTTATCTGCAAGCAAACAGTAATGATGAAAACAAAAAAAGCCCCGTCTGTAAATAATGAGGTAGTACCCCAGGCTCCGCCTGATAATTCAGCTAATACTAAAAAGAGCGGCATCAGCCCTTTGCTGTTTGCACTTTTGGTTACCGGCACATTTGCCATCGTCCTCTTGTTTGGCATGGCGCATCACGAGATGTGGCGCGATGAACTGCAGGCATGGATGGTAGCCCGTGAGGCACACTCCCTTGGCGGCCTGCTGGACAATATGAAGTACGAGGGCAATCCCGTGCTCTGGCACTTTTTCCTCTACATCCTCACCCGTTTCACCCACGATCCTGTTTACATGCAGGGCATCCACTTCATCTTTGCCTGCTCCTTTGTTTATATGTTCAACCGTTATGCAACAATAGACCGGGTGTACAAGATCTTGTTCTCCTTCGGCTACTTCACGCTGTATGAGTACAGTGTTATCAGCCGTTGCTATGCGCTTGCATTGTTGCTCATATTTATTGTGTGCGCGCTGTATCAAAACAGGCGCTCCCATTATCTCTTACTTGGTATTGTGCTGGCCATGCTGGCCAATGTTACCACCTACGGTATCATCATTTCTACTTGCTTTGCCGGTATCCTTGCTGTCGACTATCGCTACTTTCCTGCCGGTGATAAAAAGGATGGGAAAGGGTTCATTGCAGGCATGGCCATTGCCGCCATTGGTATTTTACTTTCCGTTTACCAGGTACTGCCGCAGCAGGATAATACATTTCCTATGCTGTATCCCGATAGCATAGCCGATGGCTATCGCTGGGGAACTGTGTTGTCAAAAATATTTTCTACCTGGTTCTATGTCCCCAGGCTTGAAGGCATTAATTTCTGGAATACTAATCTATACACGCAGAATATTCCCGGCGTAGAATACCCGTTATTGCCCTGGCTTTTTGCACATCCCCAGTACCTAATGTTCTGGTATGTTTTACCGGCGGCTGCCTTTGTACTATCGCTCTTCATTTTTATGCGCAAGCCGGTCGTGCTGCTATTGTATGCTGCACTGGCAGTGGGTCTTTTGTGCTTCTTCTACTACACCACGCTGCTGTTCTCCCGTTACTGCGGCTTCCTGTTAGTGACACTTGTTGTGTGCTACTGGCTGGAGTTGTACTATCCTGAAAAAAAGTTCAGCAGCCCGCTGCGCGAAAAACTATCGGCATTAGGCAAAAGGATACAAATGCCATTCCTGGTTATGGTACTGGCGGTCAATATCATTGGCGCGGCCGTAGCTTATAGCAAAGACTATGCTTATGAGTTCTCTGCAAGCAAGGCAACTGCAACATACATACACGAGCAAAAGCTGGATAAACTGACCATTGCCGGCGTTCCTTTTTATGTGGCCTCTCCTCTTGCCGGCTGGCTGGACACTCGTTTGTTCTATTTCCAGACCAACTCCTTTGGCACTTATTGCCTGTATAAAGGAGCGATCAACTGGTATATGACAGTGCCTGATATTCTCAATAGCGTTGTGGCCATTATGCGCGATGGCAGGAAGGAGTTACTGGTCGTATCGGGTACTCCGTGGACAATGACGCGCGACGGCGGCGCTCATTACGAGCCGGTGGAAAGCGGCGCGCTGCCAGAGGGGCTTAAATTCAACCAGATCAGGTTCTTTGAGGCAGGGATCGTACCTGACGAGCAGTACTATCTATATCTTATTCATAGATAGGAACATGTATGTCCGGTTGTATTCCCATTGTTTATTACGACCTTTGCCAAAAAAACAGGAATACATGCCCGCAAGGTTTTATGAACAGGAGGTAACATCAGGATTGAAGAATAAGCGCAAGCTGTCCGCCTTCCTGGATAAGCTGGTAAGCAAACACCTGAAAAAGGTAAAAAGCACCTCGCTCACCTACATCTTCTGTACCGACGACCACCTGCACGGCATGAACCAGCAGTTCCTGAACCACAACACCCTTACCGACATCATTACCTTTGATCTCAGCGAGGGCGCAGATACACTGAATGGCGAGATATACATAAGTGTAGACAGGGTAAAGGAGAATGCGGTAAAATTCGGCGTTACTTATACTGATGAGCTGCACCGGGTCATATTTCACGGAGCGCTGCACCTGTGCGGGTTCAAGGATAAAAAAGCAGAAGACCAGGCACTGATGCGGAAAAACGAGGATAGCTGCCTTAAAAATTATAAAAAGGAATTAGCAGGATGAATATAGAAACACTGTACGAAGACGATGACCTCATTATAGTCAACAAACCGGCGGGCCTGCTGGTAATACCAGACAGGTTCAACGCGGAGATACCTAGCCTAGTAAGGCTGCTGGAAGCAAAGGCCCGTGGCGAAAAACGCTGGGTGGTGCACCGCCTGGACAGGGAAACGAGCGGTGTCATCTGCTTTGCCAAGAACGAAGAAACACATCGCTACCTCTCCATCCTGTTCCAGGAGCGGGAAGTGACCAAGCTGTATGCAGGCCTGGTAACAGGTATAGTGGTACCGGAAGAAGGAACAATAGAAGGCGCCATAATTGAGCATCCCGCCTTTCCCGGCAAAATGCTGGTGGCCAAGAAAGGCAAACATGCCATCACTGATTACAAGGTGGTAGAGCAATGGCCACTATACGCCTTGCTGCAGTTCCGGATACATACCGGCCGCACACACCAGATACGCGTGCATATGCAATACATAGGCCACCCGCTGGTATGCGATGATCTGTATGGTGATGGTGAACCGTTCTTCCTTTCATCTATAAAACGCAAGTATAATATGAGCGGCAAGGACGAACAGGAAAAGCCATTGCTGAGCAGGACAGCCCTGCACGCCTACCGCATTTCCTTCCACAAACAGGATGGCACACTGGTTACGGCCGATGCAGAGCTGCCAAAAGACATGAGCGCGGTAGTAAAACAGCTGAACAAGTGGACCCCGCCTAAGCCGCCTGTTGAGGGTGATTAGTTAAAAAGTAAAATGGCCCTTTGTTCTATAAACAAATTGAAGTTTTGACCTTTTAGCAAGTTAACTAAACGACAACCAATTAACTACCTCTTAACCCTTTAACCTGTTAACCGTTTAACCAATTAACTATTTAAACGTACTTTTGATACTCAAATTTCGCACAAATGAAATCAAATATTAATATCCAGATCGAGCTTGCAGAAGATAAAATGCCGGAAGCTATAGAATGGACAGCGCCTGATGGTGGCGTAAAAGAATGGCAGAAAGCAAAAGCTATATTACTGGGCCTTTGGGATGGCGAAGAGAAATCAGCGCTGCGCATAGACCTTTGGACGAGCAAAATGACCGTAGATGAAATGAACGACTTCTTCTACCAGACATTCTACGGTATGGCCGATACTTATACCCGCGCTACCAAGAATACGGAACTGGCTCAGGAACTGAAGGAGTTTGCAAAAAGCTTCCTGAAGAAAGCTACTGCGGCTATTGAAGAGCCGGCTAAATAATTAAGACCGTACAATAATAATATCCTAAACACCAAACATATGGCACTGGAAGAAAAAGTAATGGAAGAACTGAAGAATGCAATGCGTGCTAAAGATGAGGCTGCATTGCGTACACTTCGCGCTATAAAGGCGGCTATCATTATAGAGAAGACGGCAGAAGGTGCAACCGGCACCATAGACGAAGCTACCGAACTGAAAATGCTGCAAAAGCTGGCCAAGCAGCGCCGCGACTCGCTGGATATCTTCATCAAGCAGAACCGCGAAGACCTGGCAGCAAAAGAAAGGGAAGAACTATCCATCATAGAAAAATTCCTGCCACAGCAAATGACGCAGGATGAGCTGCACGCAGCACTGAAAGCCATTATAGAGCAGGTAGGCGCAAAATCGCCGGCCGATATGGGCAAGGTGATGGGCGTAGCCAGCAAGCAGCTTGCCGGCAAAACGGATGGCAAAGCAATATCAGAAGCAGTGAAGCAATTGCTCGCATAGATATATTGGCTGCGGTTGTTTACTTTTGTCCTTTGATGCAGCATTATGATAATTGACGCAGTCGGCATAATCATTCTTATTTTATTTTTTATACGCGGCTATATGAGAGGTATCATACTAGCCGCGTTTTCTGTTATAGCTATTTTGCTGGGCGCGCTCTGCGCACTCAAGCTATCACAGACCTTTGCCGCTTACCTGCTGGCCAGGGGTTACATCACATCAGGCTGGGCGCAGGTGGTCAGCTATGCGCTGCTGTTCATAGCCGTAGTGCTGGTGGTAAAGCTGGTAGCCAACCTGCTGCAAAAAGCCATAGAAGGGCTGATGCTGGGCGTAGTGAACAGGTTAATAGGCGGATTATTTTATGCCTTCCTGGGACTGATACTGTGGAGCTCCGCGCTGTGGATAGCCCATAAGATGAACATGATAGCTCCGGAAACAATTGCTGCATCCAAAACATACGCTACAGTATCAGGCATAGCGCCATGGTTCTGTGAGCAGGCGGGCAAGCTGATACCATTTGTAAAGAATATATTCGGCGACCTTACTCATTTCTTTGACACTGTAAACCAGAATGCACAGGACCATGTGGGTGCTCATTGACAACTACGATTCATTCACCTGGATACTGCACGACTACCTGCTGCAAACGGGCCATGAGTGCGCAGTGTACCGTAATGATGAAATAAGCCTGGCACAACTGGATGCACTGAACCCGGAGCGGATCATTATAAGCCCCGGCCCGGAGACACCTGTGCAGGCAGGTATTACCATGGGGGCCATACATCATTTTCACCAGCGCATACCCATATTGGGCGTATGCCTGGGCCACCAGGCACTGGGTATGTACTTTGGCGCAAAGCTGGTGCATGCATCTTACCCTATGCATGGCAAGGTGAGCGCTGTGGGGCATAACGGGCATCCGCTGTTCGCTAATATACCATCGCCATTCAATGCTATGCGCTATCACTCCCTTGCTGTGGAAGGGTTTGAAGGGCTGCCTATACAACCTATAGCGGGCACTGCAGACGGCACCATTATGGCCATAGCGCATCAGCAATATCCATGCATAGGCGTGCAGTTTCACCCGGAGTCTGTAGGTACAGGATTTGGTTTGCAGCTGCTACATAACTGGGCGCAGCTTGCATTGTAGCCGATCTTAAAACTCCGGCTGGTCTTTCATCAGGATCAGGTAGTCAGAAAAATCCGTTACTTTTTTATTGGCCGTTGTTGCCGCAGGCAGTAAGGTATAGGGACAAGCGGCACTATAGTAGCGCTGATAAATACTGTTCAGCAGTACTGTATCAGCAACATAAGTAAGCGGCCCGCGAAATGGCTCATAGCGATGTTCGGGCTTTTGCTGCCAGTCATAACAGTCCTTGCATGCCATGGCTATAGTTGCAAGACGCCCCTTTAATCCGGCATCGTTCATCAAGTGTGAACAGAGGGTATAACCACCTTCTTTGTTCGCATGATTGAGCCCGGCAAACACGATGAACTTCTTTATCTTTTCATTCTTTAACTCCTTCACCACATTATGATACATAGCCTTATTCCTGTCGGCATACTTACTGAATGTATTCTCGTTGAGCAGTATCCGTTCAACGTCTTTAAAATAGGGTCCGTAATATTTTCTGTAAGCACTGCTGTTATTTACGAAATGCTGCTGCACACTGTCATACAGGCTAGTCAACGCTTGCCCTGCTCGGTCCTTATTGCGTATGTCTGCGTTAGTGCTCCTTATGGTCAGGGTATCTAAGTAACTGAGCATACCCCTTATCTGCACAGGTCCTTCTTTATCCTTCGGCATCATCATCTTCAACGCCTTTACAAAGTCCATGCGCTCGAAATCCATGCCATGTATGATGAGCTTGTGCTTAAGGCCCTTGTTGTATACATATAGCTTTTGCCAGAAATCACGGTTCGGCTTCTTTTGGGCATAGGTGAGTACAGGCGAAGTGAACAATGAGGTATCACCTGTTTGCAGGTA
>Ga0209023_10000470_pt1 | contig 60857 bp, 59 predicted proteins | sample LakOneMetagenome_FD_187468 | JGI IMG/M metagenome (GOLD analysis project Ga0209023, IMG submission 187468) | Freshwater and sediment microbial communities from Lake Erie, Canada (SPAdes) (version 2) | ecosystem: Environmental > Aquatic > Freshwater > Lentic | place: Lake Erie, Canada...
TCCGATCTTGCCCGAGCTACGAGCGGACGGCGGAAGGCGGCGTCGGTCAGAAGGAGTGGCAGCTCCGGCAGGCTGTGCCCACCACCGACAGACAGTGTCAGAAGCCCGGCGTGGAGAACGTCGCCCATCCGTGGACCCCAGGACGTGGCCCAGATGGAGCGCAGCACATGGAGCAGTCCGTCGATACCCAGCGCTGAGGTATCCAGAGGGTTGAACCCGACCGGTGAGGGATCGCTGGGATCCAGGACGACCACCGACTCACGTCGGTTCTCCGGGACGCGTTCCAGCACCTCGGTGACGAGATCGCCTTTCGGATCGATCGCAACCACCCCTCGTCCAGCAGCGATGTCGCTGAGGATGAGGTGGGCCAGCAGCGTGCTCTTACCAACCCCGCTGGGACCAACCACGTGCAGATGACGCAGCCCCTCCTTGGCACCGAGCCGCACGGCCAGCTCGCTCTGGGACGGATACCCACCGACCCCCAAGATCCGGTCCGGTTTCGCCGGGCGATTTGTAAGGCAGCGCTCATCCAGCGCCAGCCGTCGTGAGACCGAGTAGCGCACTCCAGGCAGTGCCGGGTTGCCGACCGGCCAGCCGATGACGCCGGTTAGTTCCGAGGCGGTCAAGCGGATGGCGGGTCCGATCTGGCTCACCCGCCAGACTTCCAAACGCCGGCGTACCCACCATGACGGCAGGCGCCGACGACTCACCCCAACACCCGGTGCGCGGAGCAACTGGTAAGCGTTGATGGTCGAAGCCAGCAGCCCATCTGCTCGCTTGTCGGTGGCGCCGCCGACTGCGACACGACCGACGGCAGCGAAGGTGTGCTCGGCCTGCTTCTTGCGCAGGGCCGTCACCTGTTCGGAGTCTCGGACCGGGTTACCCCACTCGGGCATGTTCCAGATGGTCCGAGGCTCTGCTGCCGCGGCCGGAGGGATGGGGGAGCGGGGAAGCCAAGAGCCGATCTGCCACTGAAGGAGGATGGCCTCCTTCTTGCGGAGGCTGGTGGCCATGCCCAGCAGTCGCTGCACCGTGGTCTCAGCGAGCTCGGCATCGAGCAGGCGGTCCTGGCTGTTGACCCGCAGCTCGACGGCGCGTGACCACTCCAGGTTGGGCCGGTCGGATTCCTCCCACTTCAGGCCGGGGAGCTCGCGCTCCGCGGCAGCCTGAAGATGCCTGGCTCGTTGTTCGTCGACGCTGATCCACCACGACACCTCGCCGTGGCGAACCACGGTCTCGGCCACGATCGGGGGCCTCGGCGACAGGAACCGACCACGAGACTCGGCAGCAGCCACCCGCAGCACGCCAGCCACCGCCTCAGCGGTGACCTCAGCTGGAAAGTGCAGCCGGTAGGTGGTCAAGCGGACTCTTCCCGATGAGCCTCGGACCGGGCCCGGGTCAAGGTCTTGCGGCGCAGCGCATCTTCCTGTTCGAGCGTGTCGGCCAGGGTCTGAGCCTGTTCGGCATCCATCTCAACGGCCAGGCGCACGATGGCTCTCGCCATCCGACGGGCATCCGGCGTCTTGCGGCGCTCCCCGTGAACCTTCAAACGGATTTCCTTCTTCTTTGCCATGGCGTCCCTCCTTTCAGTTTTCTCCATTTGTTGATGTGTTTTGGGGCGCGCTGAACCAGCCTTCATGATGAAGAACTCGTTCGACGTCCCGCCGCACTGCATTCTCGCAGTACTTGTATATGTATTGTCTTACTGCGCGAAACCAGCGTCAATACATCGTGGCAATAACTACAGCATTTATTAGATTAGAAATTGTTGTTAAAGACGCCTGCCTCGAATCGCGAGGCTGAGCACCAGAATTAGCAGCGACACCACCAGCAGCCCTGGCACTAACGGGCCCAGCAACTCCGCGGCCGCCCGCACCGCCACGGCGGTGAGGAGAACGACCAGAGCCGCCTGCCAGATTGTGCTCAGCAGAGATGAACTCGGGCCCGAGCCGGTCACGACGAACTGTCGAGGAGCGAGCACGGCGTCACCCGCACCAGGTCCTCGTCGACGGGCACTGAGGTCAGCAGCTTCAGCAGGTGGTTCCACAGCCGTACCTGATCGTGCAGCCCCTCCCTCTCTGCCCTCGTCGCCTCGAGGTCGACAGACGACACGGCCGACCCGTCGTTGGCGAGGGCCAGGAAGCCGCCTCTCATGACGACCCATCTCGACGTTCGGCCTCCCGGCCAGCTTCGAGCATCTGCCCGAAGGCCCGGGTGGCCTGCTGGTGGATACGGAAGGAGGCCTCCTGGGCCTCCCGCTCCACCCGTTGGCGCTCCATCTCCCGAGACACCGACGGCACGAACGCCACGGCGAACCCGATGATGACCACACCCAGGAACACCACGAGGCCAAGCGCACAGAAGATCGCCTCCAGCCAGTTCACCGGCCGATGGTCCGAACCGAGTCCGCCACCACCTGGGCGATGGACAACGCCGTCATGTCCGCGATGCCCTGCAAGCGGCTCACCGCCAAGGGGCACGCCTGACCCAACTGACCCTCCATCTGGGAGACCATGGTCACCGCCTGCATCGCCTGCTGACCGACGTACCCGATGGCGTGCGCCCGCGCTGCCTCCATCTGGGCCTGCCGTTCGATCCGGGCCAGGCCGAGTTCGGCAGACAGTTCCAGCCGGGCGAGTTCCCGGCCGGCGAAACGCTCCTCGCGCTTCGTGAGCATGCTGGTCGGGCCTGAGCCAAACGACGGCACGAGATTGGACATGGGCTTCCTCCTTCGCTCACGCCCACCCCAGCGGTGGACGACGAAGGCAGCGTGCGGGATGCGTCAGGTGCTGAGATAGGCGATCCGCACCCCAACATCTGGACATACCAGTGGACACAACGAAGCAACCGGATCAGGTCCTGATCGAGCTCAAGAAGCTGCGAGAAGGCCGCGGGCTTTCGGCCGACCGTCTCGCCACATGTCCGGCCGTCCTGTCATCGCTGGCCACCAGCGACCCCGGCGAGGCCTACCAGGCGCTCCAGCGTCTGCTGTGGGACCTGCCCGACAGTGACCAGATGCGCGCCCTCATCGTCGACTACGGGTTCAACCTCGAGGAACTACTCGGCCGTCCACCCACCGGCCGAGAAGTGGACCTTCTCGGCGAACGCCGCGCCACCTACGCGGAACTCGTGCATCGAGACGTCAAGACCGTCACCCGCTGGTCGGACAAGACCTTGGCTGAACTCAGGGGCCAGCTCTTGAACGACTTCTTCGACGGACACGTGATCGTGGCCGCGGGAGTCAAAGCGGGACGATTCACGGGCATCGAAGTGATGCAGTACGACAAGACCGACGAGCACCTCAGCCACGGCACCACGATTGGGTACCAGAACCCTGAGCCCGGACCATCGCTTCCTCTGGTGCTCTACGGCTTTCCTAGAGACTGGCGACCGGCCAGCATCCGAATTGTCGTGTCGTTCCTGGACGACTGGCGGCCAGCTGCCGCTTGGGCTTTTGTGGCAAATACTGTGATGGACGTGTCATTTGGGCACGAACGCACCGCCCTCCAAGTCACCGATGGCCTGGCACGGTGCAGGATCGAGAACCCGAGACGAGATCAGCTCTACGGAGTGGGGTGGTTGCTGCGATGAGGCCCATCGGAGATGTCGCCCTGGAGGTGATGCATGAATGCGCTGATCTGGGCGCTGCCGGAAGCGATAGCGTATCGACGTGGCCGGCCACGCGGGTGCCGAAGGTAAAAGGAGCTTGGTGATGCCAAATCTGCAGGGGAAGTCAGTGCTGCGCATATTCGCTGGCACGGTGCTATTGGCCCTTAGTTGTGCCTCGATGACTTTGCTCGCTCCCGCACAAGCGAGCGCTGCTTCCTGCTTCGGCAACTACTGTTCTGGCAAAGACCCGAAACAGACTCGATGCGGCGAAGACGGTATTACCGTCGCTTCCGCCCAAATACCCGGCACGGAAGGGCCGATAGGGATACTTGAACTACGTTGGTCCAGGAAATGCCAAGCGAACTGGGCGCGGGTGACTGCCTACCCAACGGGTGCAAGGTGCTTCCCACCAGGGTCAATCAGTGCGATCCAGGATACGGGGTACAAGGTCCGGGGTTTCGTACCTATTCGGTGCGCTATTAGTCAACCCGTCACCTATTGGTCGCCAATGATCTACTCACCGAAGCATAAGGTCCGCGCTCAATATTGCAAGATAGATCGATGTGGTGGCTGGGGCGAATACTACAGCACGGGCTGGAGGTAAAAGACAAGCTATGGTAGAATTTGTACATCTGTGAAAATATTTGATCGTCAAAAGATTATCGCACGTTGGGTACTGCATCTCTTCATCGCCTCAGTGTTTGCCATTGTGTGTGTTATGACCGCCATACTCTTGACGAGGATGCATTCGGTTTCAACAAACTATTGGCCAATCTACGGCACAGTAGCCACCGTTAGCTCAGTCCTTGCTGGGGCGGGGGCAGCAAGTGCTCTGCTCTTTCTTCTCTGGCTTATCCACCACGATAACAGACGCCTTTCGCAGATCAGAAGCGTTGCGGCTGGGTCTCTGGCCGCAGGGCTTATTGTCGCAGCAATTCTATCAATCGGGGAGACCACGATCTTTGTTTCGGCCTTTGAACTACTTCTGGCCGCGATGATACTTATCAGCTATTCTGATTCAAGACGGACCATGCCGTGATGATCAGTGACCCACGGAGAACTCCGGTCGACGCTCAGCATCCGCATTTGAGTCGAGCCTGATACCAACTCCCGGAACGACCTAGCGTGTGGTCTACAGCCGCAACGGAGCTTTGGGGTGTAGGCCTCTCCCTGCCGGGCAGCCTCTGGTCAGCCGCAGCCCTCTACTTAGCTTTGGCCTCAGGCGCGCTACCCTGCTTGTCAGCTGATGCCGTCATGCTGGTCCCCCAGTTCCCGCCTCTCGGCTTGGACACCCAATCCTTGGCCGAGTGTTTAGCTAGGGGCCCGCGATCTGGCCCGCGCGATCGCGATCGCGTGTCCCTCGGCGGCGAGCGTTACCATCTGGCGATGGCCACCAAGAAGACCGAAGACGGCATCCGCGCATATCTCGAGACCGTCGGGACAGTGCACAAGCCAGTCGTCGACCGGGAGGCGGTGAAGGCGCTCAAGGCGCAGATCAAGACTGAGGCCGACCCAATCGCCAAGCTTCGGCTGCTTACCGCGCTTGAGGATGAGGAGGCAGGCAAGCTGCCCGACACCGAAGGCGACAAAGCGGTCTTCGTGGCGCAGGCCAAGGAATGGGCCGACGCCGAAGGGATTACCGTTTCCGCCTTCCAAGCCCTGAGGGTCCCCGATGACGTGCTCCGAGAGGCAGGGTTCGATGTCAGTCAGCCGGCCCGCCCCGGCGGGTCCACTGGTGCCTCAGGCGGGGGCAGCCGAGCTCCTCGGATCCCGTTCGACCAAGTGGCGGCCGCAGCCAAGAAGCTCGGCAGTGGCTGGAAACTGACCGACCTCGCCGAGGCACTCGGCAGGGACACCACGACGGTGCGCAATTACGCCAACAAGCTTGTGAGCGAAGGCATCATCACCGTGGTCGGCGACGACCCCAAGCACGACGGGCGTGGGCGAGCGCCGAAGATCTACGCGATCAAGTAACGCGCCTCCACCGGGCCGTCGTATTGGTGTTAGCCGCCATGAGCGGGGCTGATGCGGCGAGGGCGACGACGACGGTCATCATCGTCCAGCTTGGCGGACGATGGTGCGGTAGCTGTACGCGACGTTCATCTCGAACGTGGAGCGCGGGTACCGAGTGCCGTCCCTGCCCACGGTTCTTCGCATCGCCTAGGGTCTGAGGATCTCGGCTTGCCGGCTGGTGGATGATCTCTGACCTGAGATGGACCCACCGCCCCGACCGCCTGTCGGGGGCGAACCGAAGGCGATCGGTGGCGCTCAAGGCGGCAGCGCTGCGCCCCAGTCGAGCGTGCTTGAGCCCAGGGTGCCGGCGCGACTCGTAGCGTCGGGCTCGGTTTGGCGCTGGCAGCCCCTTACCGACCAGCTTTCTAACCCGGACATCCAGATGAGGATGGATGAGCTCGCGGATGTGTGACGAGGCGACGGCTTAGGTCGAGGGTCAATCCTCCTCATCCGACAGTGTCCGCAGATCAGAGCCAGGAGACCTCCTGAATGCCGTGGAGCGCATGCTGGAACGGGGCGGCGCTGCGCCCTGCGCGCAGTCCATCGAGAATTAGCAGGCATCCTGCGCCTCCGATCGACCGGCCGGCGGTTCTAGGGATGTCTCCCAGCGGCGAATTCAGGTCCGCACCGTAGCCCGGGTGTGAGATGGTTGGGACACCATGGCCGAAGCAGCGCATTCCCCTCCGGAGCAGGCTGATACGCAGTCCAGCGACTACGCGATCACCATCACGGATTGCAACAGCATCTCCGAAGCACAGATCAATCTCCGACGCGGGTCACTCAATATCAAGTACGGACCTAACGGCATCGGCAAGAGCACCATCGCCCGTGCGCTCGTTCTCAACGCCCACGATCCCGATGCCCTTCAAGACCTGCTGCCCTTCAAGTACCGTCCGGGCACAGGTGGAAGAATGCCAGCAGTGGTCGGCGCCGACGAGATCAGGAACGTCCTTGTCTTCGATGAGCACTATGTTTCCCAGTTCGTCTTCCAACCCGACGAGGTGGTCAAGAACAGCTTTGAGATCTTTGTGAACACACCGGAGTACGAAAGCGGCATCACGGAGCTGGAGGAGATCTTCGAAGATCTCAAGCGGCTTTTCGTTGACAACGATGCGCTCGACGCCGTGATTGCTAGTTTCACGGAGCTACGCAATGCCTTCACGATCACCAAATCTGGCGGGATTGCGAAGACCAGCAAGGGCTTCAAGGCCCTCAGCGTTGGGGGCAAGCTCGCGGTGATCCCGAAGTCCCTCTCGGGCTTCGAGAGGTTCCTCCATAGCGATGACCCGGCGGGATGGCTGTCGTGGCAGGCAAAGGGCAAGAATTACCTTGAGCTATCCGAGAACTGTCCGTTCTGCTCGATCGCGAACGTCGACAAGACTACTGCCGCCCAGGTGTCGGAGGAGTACGAATCTGCTGCGGTCAAGAATATGGCGGCGCTACGGCTCGCGATCGATAAGCTGGCAGGATTCTTCGTACCTGAACGCCTCGAACAACTTCGGAAGATTACGACGAGTCTAGAGGACCTATCGCCCGAGCAAGACCAATTCCTAGCGACCTTGCGAGGCCAGGTCGAGACACTTCTCGACAAGTTCACGGCATTCAAGGCGCTCTCGTTCGTGTCTCTCCGCGAGGTACCCGACGTGGACAAGGCCTTGCGGAGCCTGAAGATCGATCTGGATCTGCTTGATGCACTGAATTCCGAGGACACTCAGCATGTTGTGGCAGGCATGAACGAAGAGCTTGATCGTGTCGCAGAGCAAATGAATGAGATAAAGCGGCGCGTGGGCATCCAGAAGGCGCAGGTAGCGAAGTCGATTGGGCAAAACCAGGACGAGATCAACGAATATCTTCGATCAGCTGGCTACAAGTACGCGGTGCGCATTGAATCCAGCGGCGAATCGTACCGGATGATCGTCGAACATCAGGATGCGCCGGGCCACCTGGAGGACGCCGGGAGCCACTTGAGCTTTGGCGAGCGCAACGCCTTCGCTCTCGTCTTGTTCATGCATCAGGTCCGCAGCGATGCCCCCGACCTCGTCGTCCTCGACGATCCTGTATCGAGCTTTGACAAGACGAAGAAATTCGCCATCCTCCACAAGCTTTTCCACGGCAAGCAAAGTCTCCGAGGATTTACCACGCTGCTCCTTACCCATGACATCGAGCCTGCAATTGATATCGTTCGAACGACGACATCGGGACAATTCGTAGCGGCAGATCCAGCTGTTCACTTTCTCCAGAGCCGTGGCGGCGTGATCGAGGAGAAGCCCATCCTGCCTGGAGACATCTTGACCTTTTCGCAGGTATGCGACGAGAACATCAGTTCATCAACAGACGCGATAGTGAAGTGCATCTACCTCCGCCGCCGTTATGAGGTACACGGCGAGCGCGGTGGGGAGTACGACGTTCTGTCGAGCCTTCTTCATGTTCGGGATGAGCCCAGCTCGAAGGGTGCCAAGGGCGAGCTGACGCCTATCGGCAAGATGGAGCGCGATCGATCGATCGTCGAAATTCAGAAGGTGATCCCCGGTTTCGACTACGAAAGCCTTCTCGCTCAGCTCAAGGACCTGAAGGCCCTCACGGCGAAGTTCGAGGCCACGGATGTTGGCTACGAGAAGGTACAACTCTTTCGTATAGCGTCGGCGCTTGCTCCACATGCTACCGGGGGTGATGCCGCCTTTAAGAAGTTCGTCAACGAGTCGTACCACATCGAAAACGAGTACGTGATGCAGCTGAACCCGCGATACTTCGACGCCGTCCCTGAGCATGTTGTGGAGGCATGCGCCGAGCTTCTTGCGTAGAAGGCCCTGGTCTAGTGCGTGGACTTCTGGGACCGACTAGCGCGAATGACTGAACTCGTGATTGCGCTGGGAGCGGCACAAATCTGGGCGTCGGCCTGCTGAGGGGAGCAGCCCACTCTCAGGTATGCCGAACCAACAACCGCGTTTGAGAGCGGCGCCCACCAGTGGCAGCCCACAACAGAAGAGAATGCTGAACAGGGGAGAACGTCACCGAGGCCTGACAAAACCGAGGGCCTATTTCTTCGGAGGGGGATCCCACCAGATGCGGATCGGTTCCAGGTCGATGCCAAGACCGTCCGGAAGTGGCGTGACCGGTTCCTCGATGAGGGCGAGGCCGGCCTGCAGGACCGATCCAGTCGACCTCACAAGTCACCGAACCGAACCCCGACAACGCAACGAGCTGAGGTCGTTCGGCTACGCCAGCAACATCGCTGGGTCGCGCACCACATCGGCCACGAAATGTCGATGGCCGCATCGACCGTGCAGGCCATCTTGCCCTCCGAAGGCCTCGGACGCCTCGACACCGGCGACCGGGCCAGTGCCCCCGAGCCCATCAAGCGCTACCAGCGCGACAAGCCCGGCGAGCTGGTCCACGTCGACGTGAAGAAGCTCGCCGGCATCCCACCAGGCGGCGGTTGGAAGACCCACGGTCGAGGCAACACCCCCGACCACCGCCGCACCAAGGCCGGCTACCGCTACATCCACACTGCCATCGACGACCGCACCCGCCTCGCCTACAGCGAGATCCTCAACGACGAACAAGGCGCCACCGCAGCGGCGTTCTGGCGTCGCGCTCACCAATGGTTCACCGACCACGCCATCACCGTCGAACGATGCCTCACCGACAACGGAGCCTGCTACCTCGTCCGGCCCTTGCCCTTCTGGGTGAGGGCGCTGCCCGCTGCGGACTTGGCCGCCTTGCTCGCCGACTTCGATGCGAGCGTCTTGGCAGCCTTTGTGGCCGCAGCAGACCTCGTCGTCTTCGAGTTGCCCTTCTGACTGAGGGCACTCGCTGCCGCTGACTTCGCCGCCTTAGAAGAGCTCTTCGCCCGGAGCGTCTTGCCTGCGGCCGAGGCAGCTGCCTTGCTGGTTTGCTCCGACTTTGTCATTGCCCTGCTCCTTCGAGCGGATTGGCCCCTGGGAGGTTAGTGCGTCGGTTCACTCTGGGTCTCAGTATTCCAAACGCTGCTCAGTGCACGATGGCGACCAGCACCGAGATCGCTGCGACGAGCACGCCGATTGCAGCCAGTGGGGGCTGATACTGGCTAGATACCTGATTGGCCCGACTGATCAATGGATCCATCGGGGAGCGCTCGATCGCTCGAGCGTGCCCGGCAGCGTGGTTGATGACCACTCTGTGACGCTTGCCGTGAACGGCGACGTCCCGTGACGGTGTCAGCTGGTCGGGTAGCGCCATGGCGGCGGCAGAGTCGGCGCGGATGGCGTGCATCAGGATCTGGCTGTTACGGCCGATGGCCGATGCTGGTGGCGGATCGCACATGCAGCACCGGCCCTCGACATCGCAAACGTAGCTATTGTCACAGGTGTGACCGTCGCAGGGATGTGTCACGCCACGGAGCGAGAATCGCTCAGCTGCGAATCGGCCGTCAGGCCACCCGCGTCTGCACTGATGAAGTGGCGGAACTCGGCGTCCTCCATCCAGTGGAGGCAGTCGATTTCCGTCGAACCGACCCCGTTCCAGTGCTTGCAGTCGTGATCCGGGTTGGTGGGCTGCACCTTGCTCCGGTCCTTGCTCATCGCATCTCCTAGTATTTGGGCTTCCAGCGGCGACAGACCTGTGTCGCACTGCCCACTACAGGCACATGGCTGCTTAGATAGCGACGTTTGGGGGAGAACATCGTGCACGTTTATGCAGGGTCTAAACACGCCCACTCGTTTGCGAACATTTCAAACACTTGGAAACGTTGCGAAACATCAGCGGGAATGCGACCATGACCTCGCGAGGGTCAGATCGGCCGCTCTACTCGGCACTACTTCGGGAGTACATGGCAGATAACGCGATAGGCGAGCAAGCCCTCGCTGACCAGCTTGGGGTAAGCCGTTCGGCGATAAGCAATACTCGCAACGGCCGGGGCTATCCAAAGGTGATTGAGAACCTCCATCTAGCCCTGCCGGCCGAAACGGCACAGAAGATCGCCCAGGCGTGGGATCTGCATCGAACGCCCAATGCAAATTCGATTGTTGAGGAGTCCGAGTCCGACGAGATGCTGTGGAAGAAGGCGAAGAGGCGAGACCTCGAAGGCACCTGGCACGCGCTCTGGCAGACAGTTGTTGATGGCCAAGTGAACTTCAATCACGAAACCATCGAGTCGTCTTGGGTGCGCCCGCTGGTGTTGCGTGTCGGAAACACGGAGGTGTCTGGCGATAATCCGAAGGGTGGGTATCTCTGGTCTGCGGATCTCAGGTTTGCGGACAACGAATTTCTACTTGGAAACTACTTTCCGCAGACGGTGGCTGTTCAATCAAAGGGCACGATGTTCGCCGTTCTGCATCGCCATGGCCGTCATCTAAACGGTCTATGGACGGGATGCAACTACGATCTGGACCTTGCGTGCGGGCATTTCGTATTTGCTCGCAACTATGACGAATTGAATGACCTTATGTCTAAGCAGATTGCTTCGGGTCCAATGACAGCAGTCGAGAATTTCGGTAAAATGGATCTCAACAACAACTAGGAGGAATACAACATGAGTGAATACACGGTTCTCATCAGCACGGCAGCAAACAAAAATGATGCAAAAGAGATTGCGAAGGAGTTGCTCGGCCAGGAGCTGATCGCCTGTGCGCAGGTGTTCAAGATCGACAGCCTCTACACCTGGAAGGGCGAGATGGCCGAGGAGGAGGAGTTCCTCATTCTCCTCAAGACGAAGAAGTCTCACTACGAGGCGATCGAGGAGACGATCAAGAAGGTGCACAAGTACGAGACGCCCGAGCTCATCGAGCTCGACATTACCAGTGGCCTTCCCGCCTACCTGGCGTGGATGGATGAGGTCACTCGCTAGTAGAACCGTGGGGGCAAGTTGTGTTGATAGACGGATCGCAGGGCCAAATTTGGGGCGTGTGCGAGGTGTGCGGTGGCCACGTGCCGGCATTCCTTGAGCTATCGGCGGACGGCGCGCGCCTTGCTACCGAGTGCAGTGACCATGGCAGCAGTCGGCGTGTCGTCGAGCGTGACCCGTCGTATGCGGCAAGCGCGCAGAAGGTGCGCGCTCAGGATGGTGCTCCTACTCGGCGTGTTCAGGTTGGGACTTTGGACTTCGAGGTCCGAGAACGCCCATCGGTCGTGGTGGTGGAACTCAACGATGACTGCGACGTGACATGTAAGACCTGCATCGCTGGTTCATTCGAGGGAGCAGGCAATTACAAGACTCTGGAATCTATCCACGGCCTGATCCTGGCTGCGAAGAACAGCGGCGCTTCGACCTTGATGGTGAGCGGAGGCGAGCCGACCAAGCACCCGGAAGTCTTCAGAGCCATTCAACTTGCATATGCGGAGGGGTTCAACCATGTCGTACTCATTTCGAATGGCAAGCGTCTAGCGGAGGAGCCCGCGTTCGCAGCTGAGCTCGCCGCCAAGTTCCCGACCATTGAGGTCTACCTTCAGTTTGACGCGATCGATCCTGGGATTCTCATGGACATTCGCGGTCACGACTTCAGCGTTACCAGAGTGGCGGCGCTGATCGCACTCGCGATAAACGAGATCAGCACCACGCTTGTCTGTGTCGTGAAGGTGGGACAGAGCATGGCGTCGCTGGGCGGGACCGTAGATCTGGCACGTCGGCTACCGAACGTGCGCGGTATCACCCTGCAACCGATCCGGTCGAGCGGTAGGCACGAAGATGAGGTCACGAGCGACGATTCGCCCACTGTTGGCGAGCTCGTTGTAGACCTTCATCGCCAGGTATCAGACCTGGCGCCGGGAGCCTTCGTACCTCACAGCCTGGCTCCGGAGAACATTGCAGTTGCGTTCTTCGACAAGCTCACCGGTCAGAGTCGTACTGAAGCACGACTGCGCGAGATTGGGAGCGACGTCCTGCTTGCAGCGGACGCGCCCGCGAACGAACTCCGCCTGCTCATCGTGTGCTACCTCGACCAGGGCAACTTCCGATCTGATCTGCTGGCGGAGGCGCCGATCCACGTGGCACTCGCTCCCGACCTGGTGTTTCCACTCGACGGCAGCTACCTACTAGAGCGTCCCACCGAGACTCCGGTGGTACTGCGTGCGGGCTAGAGGCTGGCTGGCACTGCAGGCCTGACAGCCTGAGCAGGTGGCCGGCTTGATCCTGCGTGTGACGCCTCGAGGCCGCTGGCCCAGTAGCCGTCGTCGCCTGGCGTCCATCGTTCTGCGCTCACCTCCCCGCTGTCGATGAGCGGTCGGATGGCTCGCCCCACCTCGTCCTGTGGAAGCGACAGCGCAGCGGCGAGGTCTCCCGTGTGCGGCTTCGCCCCCTCGGCGTTCTTCTGAGCGATGAAGGCGATGATGCGCGACTGCAGGTCAGTTGTGTCCATATGTGAAGGCTAGGAGCGCGTTGGTCCGACGGCTGAGAATCGAGTCGTAGCATGCAGCGGCCCGAACGCGTCGCGCGTCTAGTCCGGTGGCGCCTCGTGTCCCGCTGATTGGAGACGCCAGCGAGCGGCCTCTCGCACCGCCCGATTCCGAAACAGAGGCCGCCACGCAGGATCGAGAACCGCAGCCTCGATCGTGAGGTCTGGCCTGCCGAGAGCCACGAGGCGGCTAAATCCGCTCAGTACGTCGCCAGAGGTGACCAGCCTGACTGCCGCCTCGGTTGCACCGTGACGCTCGATCATCCGAGTCCACGCGGTCGGGTCGTAGCCAAGTTGCTGGCATTCGTGGATCGCCGCCCAGCACGCTGTCTCGAAGTCCGCCTCAAGCATCGTGGTCTCCACGTCCGGAACGACTCGCCGGCACCGGACTCCGCGGTCAGCGCCCGGCCGCTGTCAGTCAGAATCACGGCGCGTTCGCCCGCCGAGCTGGCAGCTGACCCGGTAGGAACGGCTTGGACCATGCCGGGATCGATCTCAATGAGACCGAGCCGCTCAAGACGTCGCAGCTCCGGCTCGCGACCGAACCACGGTGGAGCGGCGTTGAACGTGGCGTTAGTGCCTGCGTTCTTCGCCGCTTCATAGGTGGCGTGGGCTAGCGCCTCGGTCCCGATCACGCCGTCACCGCCCTGCACAGGCTCGATACGTCAGCGGGCGTTGCTGGTATGGCCTCCGTTGTGCGAGAAGAGGCCTCTTCGCGAAATCAAACCATCGAGTAAGGGCGTCGTGCACCGCGCCTACCTGGGGCCTCCCGGTGCGGGGCGGGTTGACCGGCTAGACCATTCCTCGTGGGGACGCTGCAGGCGGTTGCGGTCGGAGTGCTTACCGGGGTGATCTCCTCGTTCGCAGTTTGGTATTTCGTGACGCAGCGGCTCTCGCCGAACTTGAGTTGGGTCGACCATCTTGAGGAGCGATCAGCCGATGGATACACCGGCTATCGGGCTCGATTGGAAAACCGTGGCAAGCGACCGGTCTACGACGTCGAGATCACTTCGAAGATCGTCATCGACCGTCTAGTGCCTGGAGAGCGTCGAACCTACCTGGCCTTCGCTCCACGCAATCTCCCGGTCGTGCTCCCAACGTCTTCTCACGAGCCAGGCCGCGTGATCAACGTGGGACCGATCTTCCTCGATCCGGCAGTGCTGCGCCGCCGCCAACCTTTCGTGCCAGTGGAACTGATCGACCGGTTGGAACGCTACGAGCATGTTGCGCTGCAGGACTTGCTGCGCCTCGGGGAGGGCGGCAGCGTGGAACTGACCGCCTACTCGCGAGACGTGTTCTCCGGGGCACGGACCTTGGCCACGGTCACGCTCGGGCTGCACGACATCCAGGTCAGCGCGAGGCCACCGGTCACGGAGCCCAACGGGTGACCCGTTTCACCGAGCGTTCATGGCGCCGACCCAGCGGCGAGCGTCGCCGAGAAGTACGGTCGGCGACGGATGAGCAGTCACGTGGACGGGTTCGTGGCGTTCGGCACGCACGATCGACAGCGCCGTGCGTGTTTGCCTCGCGCTCGGATCCGGCATTACGTTGCCGATCCGCGAGACGGTGCCCGTGGGTGGGCGGACACGGTGGGGTGGAGTCGGGTGCCTGAGGTGAACCTGTCTCAGGTCGAGAACCTGATGACCCTGCTGAAGGCACGGCCACTGCCGCGAGACGTACGTCGGCTTCACACTTCGCGTGAGAATTTGCAGTCGACCTTGTACGTGTCCGTGCGCATTCTGCGCTCGCTTCGCGACCACGCAGCTGCGTACCGCGCTGCCTACGTGCCACGAGATGAGCGGCTTCGAATCCAGCGAGAGCTTGCACCTCTCGTTCGGGCTGCCTACGGCGATGATGCGATGCTCACCGGTCGACGCCTTGCGCTCGGGGATCTCGAGGACGAGATTCGGCGTCACGCCAGCAACTCGGTGCCGGTAATGGCGCTTTCGAGGATCGTGGCGGAATGCCTCGATAAGGAATATGGCGATCACTTCTGGGAACAGATCCGTCGGTACTACAACCTGCACGAGTCCACTCAGGGTCGCCCGGTCAAGTCGCAGCGCCTGACCATCGACGATCCCGTACCGGTGTGCGCCTCGATCTTCGGTGGTACAGGTCCAGACAGAGGGACAAACCCCCGAAATCTGCCGCGATGGCGATCACCAGAGCGAATAGGCCACTTTGTCCTCGCTCCGGCCGAGGTGAAGCAGTTCGAGGTACACCTCAATTTCGAGCTGACCAAGGAGCTGAACGCACTTCAGCCTGCCGGTCAGCGCGTGGCTGTGGTCAGCCCCTCGGATCACTCAGATGACTTTGCCTGGGACACCGACGAGCACAAGACCCGCTACTGGAATGTCCACCCTCGGGGAAAGAGTGACAAACCACGCGGTCACCCTCGGGCTCGGTCGGCTGCCGACTATCGCTCGCTGCTCCAGCGCGGGGTGGACACGGCCATCGCGAACAACACGCGGCTGGTTGTGTTGCCCGAGCTCTCAATGACGCCAAAGGAGGCCGAGAATCTGGCCGACTACTGGCAGCAACAGCAGCCAAGTCAGCAGGACGCTGGCGAACGGCGCGTGCCGACAATCTTGGTCGCTGGGAGCTATCACGAGCCCGGAGAGTCGACCCACAACGTCGCGACCATCGTCGGTCGGTCTGCTCGATTCCCGCTGTACAAGGCAACGCCTCACGTCTACCGGCCTCGGCGCACGGGCCAAGCTCCGGAGCACCCGCCGACGTCATCTACTGAGCAGGGGACCGACGAGAGCGACGACGAGGAGCGCTTCGAGATCGTCGAGTCGATCATCCAGCGGGACGAACCCGAGGTCACCGTCTTCTGCGGTAGGCACGTGACCCTTGCAGTGGTTGTGTGCGTAGATTTCCTGATGGATGCGCTGCGCGACCTGCTGCGCAACCTCGACGTAGGCATGGTCGTCGTGCCGTCGATGACAGACAAGACCAACGTGTTCCGCCGCCTCATCGATGGGCACGTCGCGACAACTCAAGGTGTGGTTCTCCTCGCGAACGGGGTACAGAGCCGGGATGAGGAGTCACGGGTCACAGTGGGAATCCCGAAGGATCCGTACACAATCTCTGTGACGACTGACGGCAAACTCGCAGCTCAGGCGGGCCCTGGGGTTGCCATCATCGACCTAGACAATCCGGACGCGAGTGAGTGGATCTCGCTCAAACCGGGGAAGGCTAGTTGAAGTTTCTACCAATGCTGGTAGAATAATAGGTACCAAGAGTTAACGAAAGGAATCTCGCCGCCGATAGGGATCCGCCCATCTGGCTGGCGCCGTACGACACACGATGACCAAGGAAACGATCAACATGGGGCAAAACGAGGCTGGCAGGGAGGTGAAGCTCAACCTGCGCGTTTCGAACCTGGTTAACCGTGTAGGCGCAGCACTTGAGGCGACGGTAACTACCGGAGACACCACCTACGCCAGACAGCTCGTCGCCGAAGCTGGCGAGATCGTCGAGACCTCGCACCTGGCCAAGAATCTCGATGAAGCCCGCACTCGCGGAGGAACCTGGCCAGACGGATTCGCCGCCGGAGCGTTGCACGGCCTGAAGGGCTCAACGACTGCCTATCTCGACACACGAGAAAACATTCACGGCACGTCGCCCACCATCACGGGCGAAGATCGAGCCTGCAGACTCGTGGGCGGATGGCTCGCCACGCTTCAAATCGGTGCAGCGCTCCGACTGCTCGCCGCAACCGAAGCTCCGACCAGCGAGGACAGCGACGAGGCGAACGGCTACCTCGCAGGCATGGAGTTCGCACTGGAGCGGTCGGTGGGTACCTTCCAGACCCGGCTTGAGCGTCAGGTCCTAGAGATGCAGGGACACCCGAAGCTGTCTGAGGCGGAGCATCGGCTGTCGACGCTTCTGTTCGTTGCCCTGACAGAGCCGAGCCGCTACCGAGTGATCGACTCTCTCGGCGAAGGCACTGAGGCTGTGATCGACTACCTCGATGACGCTGACTATGTGGCTTGCGTTGACAGCTCGACCTCACGGCCCCTGCGTGTGACTACGACTGGCGCAGACGAAGTCTTCCGGCTCGCTCAGGAAATTCGCGCCGCTTAGACCGAGTGCCGCTCGATGTGGCGACAATCCGCCACAGCGAGCGTGAGCATGGCTACGGTCGAATTTATGGCTCCTCGCAAGAAGTCTCCGATGTCCGACGAACACAGGGCAGCCTTGGCGGAGGGCCGCAATCAGAGCCGTGCGGTGCGGCTCTACCTTGAGGCGCTCGACGCCTTGACGCCGAAGCGCGGTCGACCCCGCACAGCCGAGTCCATCGAGAAGCGCGTCGCCGCCATCAGCGATGCGTTGCCGAATGCCAGCCCCGTCCAGAAGTTGGAGCTGGTGCAGGAGAAGATCGACCTAGACACGGAGCTGGCCGCTCTCGGCACCGAGGTAGACCTCAGCCACCTTGAGGACGCCTTCATGAAGTCTGCCGCTGCGTATGGCGATCGCAAGGGAATCAGTTACACGGCGTGGCGTACCGTGGGTGTTCCCGCCGCGGTGCTCAAGCGCGCCGGAGTCTCCCGGTCGAGCTGACTCGTGACCGGGCGAGGGTGGCGTACGACACTTGGTGTGGCAGCGCTCCTAAGCGTGGACCTCTGCGCCCAAGTGGTACGTCCACCGCCTGCGACCGGAATTGGCAGGCGACGCCGACCACGACCTCAAGATCCACATCGACCACCTCGACGACGAAGGTCTCGGTGGTCTCTAGGTCGAGTACGACCGCGCCGGCCACTGCCGAGCCTTCGGATGCCAAACCGGATCCGCTCAACTCTGTGCTTCCTGACCACGCAGCCGATCAGATCTTGCTTCCGCCCACCTGCACCGGAGCGGACGTGCCCCCATCGCAAGCCGAGGCCTTCAAGGAGTACACCGGCAAAGGTCAGTTCGGTGCGAGAAACGCAGGGACGGCGATCTATCTGCTCAGCGACCCAAGCGCTGCCACTTCCTTCGGTGCTTCACTCGCAGATGCCGCCGCACATGCGGATTCGACCGAGTCGATCGGTCCCCCCTGAGCGACGACGATGAGACATGCCAGCTGAAACATCGGGACGGCAGGAAGGTCTTCGTTGTCATTGGCGTGGCAATCTGGTCGCAGTCTCCGGCGAAGCGCTCAGCGACTAACCCGGGGCGGCTGTGGAGCGACTTGTTGAGGCCTTAAACAGCCGTCTCCCCGCGTAGCGCCCCTCAGCCGTCTGCTCAAATCGATCAGGCAGGTCCTCAGCCCGTTGCTCCAGGATCGCGACTAGTTCGGCGGGGGAGCGTTCGTCCTCCGGACTGATCCTCACGATGAGATCCATGTTGCTCTCGTTGACCATCGCCTCCGGGCGCCAGGCATCGGTGAACGCAGCGCCCTCGATTGGGCGGGTGAACTGGAGCGTGCGCGGATCAACCTGGAGTTCGGTCTGGACCGCAGCAACAATGTTGGAGATCGACATCGATACAAGACGGAGACGGTGCACCATGGCATCGGCCGACCAATTGACAGACACCCGCCGAGATCGGAAGTGACGACTGGAGGCACCGACGGCCTCTGGCTCGTAGAACGTCGACCCGTAGCGGCTGCCACCGACGGCCCGCATCTCCTCAGCCGGAGGTGGGACGCCGAAGGAATGCTCGATCCCGAGCGCCATCGTGAAGCCCCCTGGGCTTACCCGGTTGCCGTGTTTGATGGCGTTGTACTCTGCACGGGCGGTTCCATCGAGAAAGTCGTTGGCGAAGCGCCGCCACAGACCGCTGAAGTGTTGGATCGTGGCATCTCTCGCCTCATCGTCTCGCCACGCGCAGTGAAAGACCCGTTCCGAGAGTTCCTCGAAGGTGACCGACCTCCGTCCTTCCTGAGTGAGGAGTGGGGTGCCTGCTGCAAGCCGTCGGGTGACTTCTGGCAGGTCAGCGGGGCTGCACTTTGCAATCCAGGACTGGACACTCGACGGGGCTTGGACCATTGCCCCGAGGAGCGACAGGAGCGCCTCGATCCCTTGCTGGTAGGTGGCTCGTAGGGCCATAGACGCTGCGAGCGACTCGTCGGCCTCAAGGTGTTGGGCGAGCATGACGGCGATGGACTCGAAGTAGTCCGCATCTATACCCCGCAGGTACGCCAGTGTCCGGTCGATGTGATCGTGCTCCCAACAGCAGAACGGCCGATCGGCAACTGCGAACACGTACCCGAACGGTGAGTTAGGTGGATCGTCGTTGGTCACGGGGCCATGGTAAATCTGGCGGTCGCTCTGTCCGCCGCAATCCACTGCCCGCTTCCGGGCACGGGCCAACCCGGCGGCCAGTTGGGGCAGCGACGGAGGGTCTGTGGTGGGTGGTTCCGTCCCCTGGTCCAACCGGGGGAGCCGGGGGTGAAGGCGGCGATCGAGGAGGTCCGCACCGACACGGTCCCGATCCTGAAGCGGCTGTGCGGCGGGGTGAACTGGAAGGCGTCGAGCAAAAGGACAAACTCCTCATCGGGTGCTAGAGGCTCGATGCCCTCCAGATCCGCCTCGTTTACCGGGTCGGTGGCGACGGCCCTAAGGTCCGCGGCCATCTGTCGATGTCAGCTCCGTGTCCCCTGAGAGTGTCCGCGACGGCCTCGAGGTATGGCTCAAGGCCGACTGGGTCGCCGTGAATGGTGCCTCCGGAGGTGAACAGGGTGACCGGCACCCGATTGCGGGGCTCCCGCTGTACGGCCTGATCGAACTAGGACGCTGTTGAAGAAATCCTCGGTTGGTGCTCGCGATTTTGGCGGGGATCGAAAAGAATGGGGGCATGCAGGGCAGGAGCGATCTGAACGCTGGGCTGTTGGATGCGGGGGCGTTGTGTCGCCATTTGGTCCCGGAGGACTCGGTGCACGCGTTTCTGGCCGATCACCGCCGGGATCTGTTCCCTGATGACCTGTTCGCGGATCTGTTCCCGTCTGGTCGGGGCCGGCCGTCGGTCCCGGCCGATGTGGTTGCGACGGTGATGGTCCTGCAAGCACTCGAGGGCCTGTCGGACCGCGACGCGGCGTTGGCGCTGCGCACGAACATCATGTGGAAGGTCGCTGCTGGGCGGGCGCTCGACGACGAGGGCTTCCACTACTCGGTGTTGACCTACTGGCGGTCGAGGCTGCGGGCGTCGGATCGTCCGGAGCGGATCTTCGACGCGGTACGGTCGGTGATCGACACGACGGGGGTGCTGGCGGGGAAGGCGGCGGGCCTTGGACTCGACGCTGCTCGACGACGCCGTTGCGACCCAAGACACGGTGACGCAGCTGGTCTCGGCGATCCGCCGGGTCCGCCGCCTGATCCCCGAAGCAGCGGCGGTCACTGTCGCCGCCCATGACTACGACGCGTCCGGGAAGCCGGTGTGCGCCTGGGACGACCCCGACGCGAAGACGGCTCTGGTGTCGGGGCTGGTCAACGACGCCCGGGCGATCATCGCGGCCCTCGAAGGCATCGAGCTCGACGGCGTCCAGGCCGACGCGGTCGGCCTGTTGGCGCTGGTCGCGGGTCAAGACGTCGAGCCCGGCGATGAGGACGGGACGTGGCGGATCGCCCAGCGTGTGGCCCCTGACCGGATCATCTCGGTCGTCGACCCGGAATCGCGGCACATGCACAAGAGCGTCAGCACCTACCGCGACGGCTTCAAGGCCCACATCGCCATCGAGACCGACACCGGCCTCATCACCGCCACCGCGCTCACCCCAGCCAACGCCGGCGACGGCCCCACCGGCATCGAGCTGCTCGCCGGTGAGGAACCGGGTCTGCAGGTCCTCGCCGACTCCGCCTACGGGTCCGGAACGGTCCGCACCGCGCTCGACGAAGCAGGCCACACCGCGGCGATCAAAGCGATCCCGCTGCGCCACAACCCCAAGCTCGGACCCGACCAATTCAACCGCGACGACTTCGTGGTCGACTACGGCGCCCGGACCGCGACCTGCCCCAACGCCATCACGGTCGCGATCAGCAAGAACGGATACGCCACGTTCGGAGCGAAGTGCCGGGGCTGCGATCTGCGGTCGCGCTGCACCTCCGCTGTCGAGGGCCGCACCCTGAACATCAAGTCCTACGACGCCGAACTCGTCGCCGCCCGCAAGCAATGGGCCAACGGCGACTTCATCGACGACTACCTCCAACACCGACCCATGGTCGAACGCTCCATCTCGTGGCTCGTCGCCAAAGGCAACCGGCGCGTCCGCTACCGCGGCATCGAACGCAACCAGCACGGACTCGCCACCCGCGTCGCCGCCATCAACCTCCGGCGCCTCATCAACCTCGGCCTCGACCACAACGAGCAAGGCTGGACCCTGGCCTGAGAGCGGGTCCGGGGAGACAAACGAGGAACCAACACCTACAGGCTCACGCCCGACCAGGGCCGCCAGCCCCCACCCCCGAACGCTGACTGTTCGGTTCGGTCATCCCCGGGCCCGACAACCAACGCCACGACCACCAACGCCCCGACGAAAGCGCCGTTCTTCAACAGCGTCCTAGTCGAGGATGACGTGAGGGCTCATCCACCTATCCTGCCCCTAGAGCCGGATCCGCGCTGGTGCCAGACCGGAGCCGACATGCGTGCATCGGATAGGTCCTGCTCCTCCCCACCGCCTTCAAGACGACGAGAGAGTGCGGCAAGGGCCGCATGGGCGCAATTACATTCCTGTCTCGAAGGCCCTACCTCCCGGTTCTCCGCCGTTCCGTTGGATGAGCACTGCCTGGGCTCTCACGCACCTCACCATCCGGTTCGACTTGCCAGCAGCGACCGCAGGGTCACAGACGCATCGATGATCCGTCGCTTAGGTCTTGATGCGCGCACCCCACCAGTTCTGCGGTTCGGGAGGATCGGCAGCGATGCGTCGGATCCGATCGAGTTCCTCGTCGGCCCACGCCTGTCCAGTGACGTAGTCAGTCACACTGATCCGGTAGAAGGCAGCGATCGCCTCGTCCGACTCGTGGCCGAGCTTCTGGATGCGGGCTAGATCTCCAGCGAGGCGGAGACGTCCGTCGTAGCGCTTGCCATCGGGCATCGTTGCGTCACTCAAGGCATCGGCCTGCGCCAGCGCCGAGGTGAAGACTGAGGATCCGCTGAGTATTGCTCGCCGAAGATCGGACCCATGTAGGCGGGCGTGACCGAGGCGAGTGCCGGTGAGATCGAGGTCCGAAAGATCCAGGCCCTCTAGGTGCGCATAGGAGAGGTACCGGCCGCAAAGGCTCGGTAGCGCGTCGAGTGACCGGAGCTCAGCCAGCGACTCTGCGGCCAGTTTGGAGCTGGGACTGCGAATCAGCCGCAGCAAGACCTCGACTCGGTCCTGCGCTTCAGCCCTTCTGCGCAACCGCCGATTGAAGTTCTCCTCGACGATGCCGAGTGCGATGGCCGACCCGAGGAGGCCGGCCCCAAGGCTGACCAAGGTGTTAACCACCAGACCATGTCCATCGTCACGGCCGACCACCAGTGCAAGGATCAGCAGGCCCGCCGAGGTGCCGGCGAGTAGGACAACAGGTATCCATGGGAACGAGTCTGTTTGCAAGACATCGTTTAGAGCACCGTTCTGCGAACTTCGGATCTCGGCCATTACCGTGTGCACTCCTTCTTCGGCTACCGGTCGCCTAACGCCCTGCGGCGAGGACGAGAGACAGCACTCCAACGACGACATTGATCGCTCCAAAAGCGACGGTTGCAGCGATAAGCAGCGGGCCGTAGTCGTCAGAAGCCTGATTAGCCCGACGCATGAGCGGCTCCCTCTCGGAGGCCTCGACGTCACCGCCGGCATCAGGAGTGCCAACGGGATCGATAAGACGCGTGGACATCGCACGGAAGGAGAGCGCCATCGAAGCGATCGCACCGCCGAGCGCAATGTTCACCACCCCGAGCAGCGGCAGGAGCCAATGATCGGCCTGGGTGTAGAACGCACCGAGTGCTATCAGCAACGCAGCACCGGCCAGCGGTCGGCCGAGGGGTGTGCGACGCGCTGCTCGATGCGAGGATGCAGGTGCCGTCATGGGCGTCGCTCCTTTGTGAGGCACTGCGGGGGACTTCAGCCCTTCGACTTCTTCGGATCCGCTGAAGCGGGGTAGGTCCGCTCCTCCTCGATTCGTCCGTTCTCCTTGTGGATCTTGACCGTCACAGGACCGGGATCTGCCTTGGCGACCTCGGCGGTCTTCCTCACGGTCTCAACCTTCGTGTCTCCTCGTGAGACGGTCTTCCCACCCGATTCGCCGGCCCACCCATCGTCCTTCTTGACCACGTCAATCCGCTTCACAGCTACCTCCCATGTAACACCGCTGGAATTTCACGGCTGTGATCAGTGTGCCCAGAGTCGCCTAGGCCCGCAACTCAATTAGATGAGGACCATCTGCAAGGCAGATCGGCGGCGGGTGGACGTGGCGAGAAGGAGTCGCAGTCCCGCCCGGCGGGAAGCCCGTCGGTCGGTGTGCAACCTGTCCACGACACCGACGACGCCGGGAACCCCCAGAGTCGGGACTAGGTCCACCAGCTGAGGCATGTACGAGACACGACTGGTGACTCCGGAAATCGGCTGCTGGTGCAGGGTCTTTCTGGCGAATCCGTGGAATGAGTACGAGTCCGCCAGGTTGCCCAGCCCCTCATCCAAGTCGCGTGCCAGCACCCGCAGAAAGGTCCGCGCGAGTCGGGGCTCAGGTGAATTCTCGTGGACCTTCGAGAAGGTGAAGGTCTTGCCTGTTCACGGGCCCGCAACAACGAGCTTCCGGGATCGAGGGCTCTCCAGGATCGCTTGCAGCGCCTGGGCCCGGTCAGCGATCACGTCCTCATCAGTCAGTGCCATACAGCTCACGCACCAAGTCGTTCAACTCGTTGCACGTGGGCACCCTTGATGCGAGAGTTTCCTGGTTGAGTTCTGGGAGACGGTGTTGGTCCTCCGCCTCGACCATGAAGATGATCCATCCGCGTAGCTCTTTGTACGAGTCGGCTTCCACCGTTTCCGTTGTCTTCGTGTTGTACGTGACCTGAAACTCGGCCATCGAGGCCTCCTTGGACTGTGATCTAGAACCTGGGCAGGCTGTCGAGGTTGTTGTTCCAGCTCTTGTCGGCGTGCGACCGGACGTACCGCTGGCCGTCGACCTCGTAAACGCCGAGCCAGGAGGGCCCGTCTTCGCCAGCTACTTGCGCGGTCTTCTTCTCATCGAGGTGTTTGACCATCGCGGCTCGGTTCGACGTGCCTGCCTTGCCGTCAGCGCTGTCGAGCCAGCGGTAGTGCGTGATGCCCTGATAGGAGGTGGCCGTGGATGGCCGGATCGCTGTGACGTAGATCATGCGTCGGGCTCCTCATGTTCGTGCTTGGATTTCTTGAGCTTCGAGGCAGAGGTCTTCGGGCGGACGTCGACGAAGACTGCCTTGAGCTCGATCCCGTGTTCATCGCTGACGGCCGCGAGGATTCTCTCGGTCTTGGCCTCGAACTCCGAAGTGCAGTGCTTGTCGTAATGCTGGATCACGAGGAAGGTGCCGGATCGGATGCCCTCGGCGGCCGCGTAGGTCTTCGGCTGTTGTTCGAGGTTGTCCCAATAGCTCGCCGACTTAGCGAACTTAATCTCGACGATCGCTCGCTTCTCCCAGCCGGCGCTGAACTTGAAGTCCACCGGCCCGCGTCCCGCGTCTGACTCTCGGGTGACGTCGATGTCCATCTCCCGGCACTTCAGTACGACCGCTGTATCGAAGAGGGTCTGGATGATTGGTTCGTCAAGCGGATCGGAACCGGCCCAGAAATTCTTCCAGAGCTTCCGCTGCTCGGCGATCCACTTGAAGTCCGCGACAAGCTGGTCGACGAACGTGAGGAAGTCGCCTGTGCTGTCTGGTGCCGACGCAGTCGCTTCACGAGCGAACAGTTGGGCCCCGTGGATGGGCTTGGTGAACGCCTTGGTGTCGATCGATAGGTCGTACGGCTTGGGCGGGCTCTGCTGGTAGAGCTGGGCGTACCGAACCCCGTAGCGGCGGGCGATCCCTGGGGACTGCTTGGCGCGGGCGATGATCCCCTTCTTGTCGATGTTGGCGTTGAGCGTGAGGTTGAGGTCGGCCCTGAGCTGCTGGCCGAAGTTGTTGTAGACCCAATCCCAGAACGCACCGTCATCCATGACCGGAAGATCGATCACGAAGTCGTCGGGGACGAGTAGCACCGGTGTCTTCGCCTGCCAACACGGGTTGCGCGGCAGTTGGACCTTGGCTCGCTTCCATCGTCCGAGCGTGAAGTCGTAGCCCATGTGTGGCAGCACGAAGGCCTCGGTGGCAATGCCATGCCGCGTGATGACCTTCTTGGTGTAGTCGACAAACAGGTCCATCACGATGTTGCACGTCATGTCGCTGATGCGGTCGGGTCCGAAGTTCTCACCGAACAACATGAGCTCGCCGAAGTCGTTGATGTTCCGGATGCCTGCCCGGACGGCACGCTCGCCGCTGACGAGCATCCCGCGACCGAGACCGCCACCGGAGCCATGACCGAAGATCGTGCTCGACCCATAGCCGAGGCAGAACTGCGGTGGCTCCGGGAAGCTGAGCATGGCGCTGGCGCGCTCCCAATCCTTGGAGGCGTGATTGCCCCTAGCCGCGGCGATGAGTCCGAGCGCCTCGTTGAAGAAGTCGACCATTCGGGGGTGAACGGTCGACCAGGGGCCGGATGTCGCAGAGAACATGAGGAACGGATCGACGAATAGCGCGGTGTCGGTGTGCAGCTTCGGATCGAACCAGTCGTCTCTGTTGGTCGGTGTGATGCCGAAGGCGTAGGCGAAGGTGCTGTCCGGGGCGTTTGTTCGCTTGGGCATCAGGCCACCTCCTCGATCCCATGCCACATCCGAACGAGTGCCTCCGCTTCGCCCTCAAGGAGAGCCTGCAGGCCTCGGCGCGTGCGGGCCGAGCGGCTCGGGCGGTGGACCTTCCCGGTGCGAGCCTCGACGATCATCGGCGTGCCGAGGGTGCCGTGGGTCAGCCCGATGAGCTCCAGGACCGGAGCGGCGATACGGGCATCGAGATCGTCGGCCTTCAGGTGGACGTAGGCGACGTGCCATAAGTCCCCGATGAGCAAGCGGGCGGTCGGGTTGACCGAGACCGTCAGCTCGCCGTGCGTCCAGTCCTGCTTCTGGATCGGTCGAGCCTCGAACTCGGTGGCGTTGAAGAACCTCGTCAGACCTTCGACGACGGCTTGGTGACTTCGGATCTTCTTCGGATCTCGAAGCGCCGTGAGCACATCGCGGAGCGGCTGCGGATCACCTCCAGCGAGGAAGGCTTCACGCATCGGCGCTCGAAGATGGATGTAATGGTCGCCGGCGGCGTAAGTGTCAGGTCCATCTTGGGCACGGCGTGCTTCGAGGACCTTGGTGACCTTGGACGGTCCGTTCGTTACGAGGTAGCCAGCGAAGATTGGGAGGGTGATGCGGGGCATCGGGACTTCCTGTCTGCCCGAGGATCGGGCGGTTGGTGATGGATCTGCTTGGTCATGTGGTGCCTCCCCCTGCCTGGTTGCGGACGATCTGTCCGCAACTGACTCCTACTTGATCGCCATCCCGGCTGATGGCACCCGCCTCACCGCTCGGTTGCTTGCGGTCTAATGCGGCAATCGGTCGATCCCGCCGGCACCGCCGGGTCCTGTGGGGCCAACTTACGCCTGCGGAATTTCACGGTTGTCGTGAGAACCATCATCGATACTCCTGCCTGTGGATAACAAGTCCCGATATCTTGTGGACTGCCCTGTGGGTAATACGGAACGAGTGTCCTTGGCCGCCCTGAGTGACAAGGTGCGCCCTGGCGTGCCCGGACCGAGCCACCGATGTGCACCCCGAGCTGCTGACGGCCCCCATCCGATGGTTCGGGGTACCGGTTGACTCAGCCAGGTTCGCGGGGCGTTGCAAACTCCGATTGGGTGAGGACCGCCGCTTGCGTCTCGGTCCCCCCTTGGCCTCGGAACGTGGCAGCAGATCTGTTCTAGGTGAGCGAGAAGTTCGGCCGCACGATTGACCTCATGGTCTCCACCAATCGGAGCCTTTGCGATCGTCTCGTCGTTGCGTACGCCGAGCAGGCGGCGTGGGCGGAGCCGCCCGAGCGCGCGTCCGGCCCCCCGATCGATCAAGATCTGAAGGACCGCATCACTTCCTTGCACGAGCGCCTACTCGCAACGGGAGATCTCGCGGCCACCGTGGGCTCGTTCGACGATGAGGAGCTTCAGGACGTGGCGAAGGAACTGATCGGCATCAACTACGCGCTTCACCGTGCGAAGGACGACTACATGACCGAGCTGCGTGGCCGATAGGGCACCCTTGGCAGGAGGTAGGTGCCGCCAGCTGCGAGTTGGTGTCGTGTTCGGCGGCCTAGAGGGGACGAGCGTTGCCGCTGTCCTTAGGGTGCTGCTGGCGGGCAGTCCGGGAGGCTATCGAGGTTGTTCGGCTTGCTCGGGTCGGGGTCCGTCGTGAGGTAGTGCTTGGTATGAACGTCGACGCGCCTTCCAGCTACCTCGACGTAGTAGCCATGAGAGCCTTTGTTCGTGCCTGGCAATGTGCATCGTTGCACACCGTGATCTCTCCGTCGTATGAGATCACGATGAGCTGCGTTCAGATGGTGGAAGAAGAGCTCACGTCGAATATGAGGCCAGGTGGGGCAGCGGGTGATCAGTCGTACCTTTGGGGTCGTGTCACCTCACTCCACGATCAAGCTGACCTCCCTGCAGCTCGTCTACCCGCCGATCTCGAATCAAGAGGCAGTTTGGATCGAACGCGAACGCGACCCGGACGTTCGCGATGCCCTTCGGACCAGTGACTTCTACATGATCGTCGGACGTCCAGACTGTGGCTTCTCGGACGTCGAGGTAGACCCGCCCGAGGTGCGCTTCTCGATCCGAGTAGGTGAAGCGGTCGGGGCCCGCTCGGCAATCGACATGGCGGATGCTGTGGACCCTGACCACCTGGGTGAGGTGGAGACATTCATCCTCGACCTCGGGGACAAGCTCATCCGCGCACGCCTCGACGGCCCAACCGAGGACTCTGAGGTTCTCGCCTGGTTTACCCCGGACAAGCTCGCCTGGGATCACGCCAACGGCCATCCTGGCTTGGACCGTGTGGAGATCCCGGCAGGTCTAATCACCTATGACCTGCTCTACATCGGGATCGCTTCAGAGGGTGATAGCTATCGCCGTCTCATTGAGTCTGGCCACCAGCGACGCACGGAGATTCTCGCGAACGAGCCTCAGCGCTTCCCAGGGGCTCGAGTCACGGACGAGATCCTGTTGCTCTTCTTTCGGCTCGAATCGCTCTACATGAGAACGCTCGACGTTGAGGCCCTTACTCCGGAGTACTTCCTCAACCCCCGCGAACCAGACCGCAAGCGCGTTGTGAAGGACCTTGAGAAGGCCTTGGTCAGCCAGCTCCGACCGTCGTACAACCGCACGACCTATGACTCCTACCCCAGGAGCGCCGACGGCCTTGAGGGGTCAGGTCTGGACCGGTACGGCTACGTCATTGCCGAGAACATGGTTCTCCGAACCGCGGTTGGTGAGTTCCACGGTTCCCGTGGCCTGGTCCCGGGCTTGGCTGGCGATGCCGCGGACTTCGTAGTGGTGGCCGATTCAGACGTGGCAGTGATCCATCACCAACCAGGAGCAGAGCAGTAGCCGGAGCCTCGGCCCGCTGGGGGCAGGCGGTGTCGAACCCGGAGCGGCGAGAGTTGCGGTCCGATCGAACATGTGATCGACTACTAGAATTCGACCGGAGGAGCGCCTCATGGCCACCCTGCACTGCTACAAGCGAACTGATGACAAGTGGGGTTGGAGGCTCACGGCGGACAACAACGAGATCGTCGCAGTCGACGGATCTCAGGGCTACGAGAGCTACGCAGACTGTCAGGTGATGGCCGACAAGGTGGTCATCAGCGGCGGCTTCAATGATGCGACGCGCACGAAGGCCAAGGAGTAGCTGGGTGGACCCGGCGATTCGGTACCTGGCCTACGCCCGATGCCTGACCCGCGCAGCAGACGCGGGATCCCGCAAGCCGGTTCAGGACGTCCTGGACGCCTGTCTCGCTGGGAAGGGGGTCGAGGTGATCCTCGCATGTACCCGGAGCCCGGCTTGAACTCAGCTGGCTCGATGACGTGGACTGCGAGCGAGCAAACGACTATTTCGGTCGCATGGCGGCCGCGATCGGCACCGATAAACTCGGGGTGGCTACGGACGGCCTCCTCCTCCTGCTGGCCTGCTCGATCGAAGGCGCGCAGGAGTCGGTCGGCCACCTGAGCGGTCAGTCCGAGCCGTAGGCAGACTCCTCCATCGGCGGCGGTTCGCCCGCCCGGGTGGTCATCGTCGGGTGCGCTCACCCGATTAAGAACGCCATCACCGGTTCCTAGTCCGCACGGTGACCCGGATGTGCCCCGCATCGATCGCAACCTCTCGCGAACCTCCGCTAGGTCAAGGCTCCTTGCCTGAGCCGGATGAGCCCGATGGGTGGCCGCTCTAGCGATCGGGGGCATCGGATGGCGTTGCGTCGAGATGCGGCTCACGCGGTGACACGACCGGACATACGCCGGGCGCACTCCGCGGCTTCCGACGCGATCCAGCCTCGCAGATCGCGGCCCGTCATGAATCGGTGCTCAAGCTTTCTGCCAGATGAGCCGTTAGGACCATTCCATCGAGTTTGGTGGCCGCCGTGTCCCACCGCCCGGGGTGTCGAGCGGCCCCAGGCGGAAGCGAGAGCCATGACGGCACGTCGGCACCTCCTTGCTAGTTCTCTGTTGACCCTCGCGGTCGCCATGGCCCTCGCAGGGTGCGGAGATGGGAGATCCGAGGCGACCACCGTCTCGGCGGGTTCGCCGGTCGGCGTTGGCACGGCCATGGCACCAGCGAGCCTGGCTCGACAAATGGCCGCTGGAACAACAACCACCACTGTGGATCCCAGGGCGTCGGCCGAGGACAAGGCCGTCGCCGGCGCCAAGACCAAGATTCGTGCGCTTCGCGGCCGCTATCCGTTCCCCGACGATGCGACCGACTGCGTGGCGGCCGAGGTCGCCGATCGGGCCGAGGTGTTGGCTCAGATGGACAAGGCGGTCGACAGCGGGCCGATACCGAACGCGGTGCTCAACGCTGGGGCACGGTGCATGCGCGAGATCCACGCAGGGCCAGCGTTCGTTCGAGAACTCGCACGTGACGCCAAGGGCGGTCTGACTGGCAAACAGAAGGTGTGTGCCTTGAAGGGCTACCTGGCGCTCGATGAGCAACAGGTAGCGGACGCCACAGCGGCGTCGCTCAATCCAGATGCAGCCAAAGGTGATCCCAAAGCCGGCATCAACGCTGTGAACGAGATGGTCAGTGCCTGTGGGATCGAGGTCACTCGATGAAGGCCAAGCGGCGATTCGCGGCCCTCCTTGCGATGCTCACTATTGCATCTGCGGTGGGGCTGGCTATCTCTCCGAACCCTGCGAGTGCAGCCCTTCCCGATCTCACGGCTACCTACGATTCTCGGGTGATGGATTCCAAGCCCACAGCGTTCTGGAAGATGCAAGAGGCTTCCTCAAGTCCTGGGCCAATTGCCACAACGGTGGCCGACGCAGTTCCGCCCGGTTCACACAATGCCTCGCTTGTCCCTGGTCTGAGCACCGGCCAGATGGGGGCGTCCCCGGGGCCATTCGGAGCTGGAAATCTATTCTATAAGAACACTACTGGCGCGAGCTGCATGGGGGTAGGAGGCGACTATGCTGCCTTCAATTCGGATGAATTCTCGGTTGAGGCATGGGTCAATCCAGCTCTCAGCTCAGGTGGCGGCGGGCCACTCTTCTCCAATGCCGGTCTCCCAAGCGGTGGCGGGGCTGCGATGGGCGCGTTCGTAACTGTCACGCCAAGCGGAATTTCGTCGTCTATCACGACCGCCTCTGGCTCGGTATCCGCGTCGGGAGCAACTTCGATTCTCTCAAGCGGTTGGCACCATGTGGCGATGACTCGTAGGGCCGGTGTCCAGTCTTTGTGGGTCGACGGGGCCTTCGTAGGCGCTTCGGCTACTCAACTTGGCTCCATCAAGTTCGGAGACACGTCGCGACTCATCTTCATCGGCGCATCACACGGCTGTACAACTAGTTACACGGGTGGGATAACGGAGATGTCCTACTATAATCGTGCCATCGACGAGTCTGAGATCAAGGATCACTACTGCTTTGCGTCGGACTGGGCCCACTTGGTCGGCTCTGGATGTGGAATTCCGTCTAACGTCTCCAACCCAGATACCAGCGAAACAGCTGAGGATCCCGTGGATGTGGCGACAGGCAACTATACCTTAAGTTCAACCGACATCACCGGCCCAGATAGTGCGCCCAATGTCGGCTTGTCGAGGACGTACAACTCTGGCATGTACTCCCAGGGAATGTTCGGTCCGCGTGGGCGCTCCAACCTTGAAACGAGCGTCACACTGACGGGATCGAATGACGTGACCCTGACCGAGAGCAACGGTCTCGTGCGCACCTTCGCTGGTCCGAGCAGTTCCTCCTGGTCTGCACCCGCGACCTATCAAGGTTCGAGCATTACTAAGTCGAGCGGCGTCTATACCCTGAGACGTCCCGATGGTTCCGTCGACACCTTCAGCTCGGCAGGGAAGCTGACCTCTAGAACTGATCCCGCCGGCAACCAGGCCGCCATCTCCTGGGCTCCGTCGACCGGGGTGGTTGCCATTGTCTCAGGACCTGGCGGATACACCATGACCTTGAGCGATGACAAGGTCTTCGATCCTCCGGGGAGCGGCCAGGATGGCCTCGTAGACAAGGTGACCACGTCAGACGGACGGATGGTGACCTACGGTTACAGGTTCGATGGCATGATTACCATGCTGGCTACAGTCTCGAAGCCGCATACAGCCGCGCAGGACACCGCCACCCCGCGCTCGTTTGGTCTGACACGCTACGACACCAAGCGAACACTGATGACTGGGGTCTACGAGGAACTAGACGTAGGCCGGGAACATCGATTGGTTGCAAACACATACGACGGCCAGCAGCGAGTCGCCACTCAGGTGACATCTGATGGCGACCCGGTCACCTTCCAGTACGGCGTGCCCAACCCCCAATCCACCACAGTGACGAACATGACGTCGGGCGATCAGACTCAGTATCACTTTGACAGCACTGGCCGACTTGATGGTCAGACGGACGCTCGCATTAAGGCGTCAGTTCAGTCATGGACAAGTCCCACTTCAGCCCTTATCGCGTCTCGCACATCCCGTTCCAATATCGTGACGGCAACTGCTTACGATAGCGATTTTCGTCCCACGGCATTTTCTAAGGCGATAGGGCTGGGAACCCCGGTTCCGACCGGAATCATCACATATTGGACTCCAGCAGGCAGCGCAGGGGCTAGTCAGGATCTTCGGATCGCTAGCTCGACGGACGCTGCAGGTGTTAAGACCGAGTATGCGTATACTGGCACCTCAACGTTTCCTGACTCAGTGACCACACCATGTGATCCTGATTCCAGCCCGACGATCTGTCCGCGTGTTGGTACCCACAAGGTGACCACATCTTACCTTTACGGATCTGGAGGACTGGCTGGCCTGGTCACCCGCGAGACCGACCCCGATGGGGTGAAGACCGAAAACACATACAACGGCGACCGCAGCTTGCACGAGAGCAAGATCTTCCCCAACGGTTCGACCCCGCAGACCACGGCCTACACCTATGCCACCTCCGGGGCGCTGTCATGTGTGAGCGGCAAGGACTACCTCGTTGCAAAGGTCGTGACGGTGACAGCGCCCGACAGCACCTCGAACTCGACGTGGTACGACGCCGACGGCAAGGTGCTCGAGGAACGTGACGCGCTCTTCAACGGCAGCACCCACAAGGCAACCTGCTACTCCTACTACTTCACCGGCGACCTCAAGTCAGTGACGAACCCGGCAGGAGCGGTCACGAACTACAGCGTCCTACTGCAAGGTGACACTGGGTGGCCATCGGGTTTCCCATCGACCGCGACCCGCGCCGACATCCAGACCAATCCGGATGGGATCTCGTCGGTGACCTTCGCCGATGCTTCGGGCGACCCCATCCAGGACTGGCACGGCAAGCTCTCCACCCCTGCGACCGTCGCCAAGACCGTCCGCACGTACGGTCAGCTTGGCCGCCAGCTCACCGAGACGAATCCCGCTGGCGTGAAGACCACGTACACCTACGACGACGAGGGTAGGCAGACCTCGGCGACCACCGGTCCCAGCGGCACCGATACGGCGCATATGAACTCCACCACCTACGACGCATTCGGCAACGCCACCGAGGCGACCGGCACCGCCGACCTTGACCCCGACTCAGCCTCGGTGCAATCCAAGACCACATCCACCTACGACGACGCCGGACGGATCCTCACGAAGATCGAGGGCTCCGCCGGTGCTGCTGGCGACAAGCTCATGACCAGCTACGTCTACGACAACGCCGGTCGACTGTTCCAGACGATCGAACACCGAGACGGATCGGTCGACACGGCGCACCCCGCCACGATTCACAACGGCGACAAGGTCACCGAGACTCGCTACACGGTGGCAGGCCGGCCCTGGAAGACACTCGAGCCGGGAGTGGACCAGCCTGCTTTTGCGTGGGTCCAGTCCGTGGACACCGGCAAACTGATGACGACCTACGGCTACGACGCGGCGGGGCGACCGACAAGCTCGACTGACCCGGCAGGGAAAGCCACCACAACTGCATACGACCCAGCCGGTCGAGTCGCGACCGTGACCTCGCCGGCAGGCCGAGTCACCAGCTACACGTACGACGCAGCAGGCCAGACGATCGGCATCACCACGCCGTCGGGCCTTCCGTCGCCGCAGCCAGCGACAGTGACCGAAACCAAGTCGTACTGGGCCGACGGGACACTGAAGACGGACACCGATCCACATGTCGTGGTTTCCGGTGTCACCGACCCGTCGACGCGGAACTTCACCTACTCACCCGGCGGACGTCTGCTCGACGCGCAAGACCCGGACGGGCGCCACGTCACGTACACCTACGACGACCGAGGCAACCGCTCCTCCCTGGTCGCCCAGGACGATTCCGCTGCATCCCAGACAGAGTCCTGGACCTGGGATCTCGCAGATCGGATGGCAACACACACCGTGCCGCCCCCACGAGGCGGCGCTGCCTCCATGACCACCACCTACACCTACGACCCCTACGGAAACCTAGGCTCCATCACTGACCCGACCGGTCGGCTTGAGACCCGGAGCTACTATGGCTCGGGTGCACTGAAGGCGAGGACCTGGATCAAATCGGGACTCCCAACCGTCAGCTCGACGAACTGGATCAACCGCCGAGGCTGGGTCACCAAGATGCGAGACACCACCGGTTCCACCAACCGAGACACAACGTACACCCTCGACCGCGCGGGTCAGCGCCTCGGCGTGACGAGCCCTTCCGGCACGCTTGGCTACCAGTGGGACGTGGTTGGGAACATGACCCAGCTCACCTACACCGACGGAGCCTTCGCTACCTACACCCACACGCCTACCGGTCAGATCGCGACCTTCTCCGTCGCATCAGACTCAACCTCAGCAGCCCTGCCCTTCGCGTCCTACACCTACGATGACGACGGTATTCAGACCAACGAGTACATGTACTCTGCCGGCGGCAACACTAGAGCCAACACCCTCAACGCCGCCGGCAAGACCACCGTGTTCACCGAGGTGATGAAGAAGCCGGACTCCACCTGGGAGACCTACACCTCAAACCTCGGCTTCAAAGCAGACCAGCGGCTCGGCACTGAACAAGTCAACGCTGGCAGCACCGCCACCATGTCGTACGACAACGCGGGACAGCTCACGGGACAGACCGGTCCGAACCCAGTTGGCTACACCTACGGGACCAGAGGCAACAGGCTCACCCAGGTGGCGGGCAGCGCTACCACGAACTACGCAACGAACCCCAACGGCTCCGTCGCCTCAGCCACAACGGGGTCGACCGTGATCGACTACGCCTACGACGACGCAGGCCGGCGGACCTCTGCTACGACCAAGGTCAGCGGCACTACAACGCGCACAGTCACCACCGCATATGACGCGCGAGGCAAAGGCTCGAGCATCACCACCGCCGCAGGGAGCACCACCGGGGTCGAGGCCCGCACCTACGACGGCGATGGCAGCCTCACGAAGTTCACCATCACGGGTGGATCCACCAACGACACCTACGACCAGATGTGGGACACGACCCGTGAGGTTCCGGAGGCCTTCGACGTCAAGGTGAACGGTTCCCTTCTCATCAGAGCGGACTACGCCAACGAGCGAATCTCCTACAAGTCAGGTTGGTTCCCGAGCTGGTACAAGCTTGACGCACACAACTCGGTGATCAATCCCGACAGCAACGCAAACGCAGCTGTAGGGCCTACCAAGTACGACCCGTTTGGAACACCGACCGGTGCAACCTACTTTGCAACTGCCTATCGAAGCGAATTTCAGCTTGGCGATATCCTGTACCTTCGCAATCGCGACTACGACCCGTCGGTGGGACAGTTCACAAGTGCAGACCCCTTTGCTGGGGTAGACGGATCGGCGACGGTTGGAAACTCGTACCATTACGCCAACAATGATCCCTATAACGTCACGGACCCGCTCGGTCTCAGGCCCAACGAATGCACACACGTTGATGTGTGGGCCCTTGCAGGTGTTATTCAGAAGATGATGTATGCCGAGCAACCTCCTCCATGCGGATTCGCCGCCAAGCACGGACGACCATACCAGGTGGATATCTACGGCCGCGCTGCGATGCAAGCCAAGAAGGGCGACGGCTGCTCAGGAGGCCTCAGCTATGCTGGCAAGACCCTTCTGAACAAGCCCTGCCTGGCTCATGACTTCGGTTACGACGTACTTCGGTATGTGTTCTATGAATCCGGTGGCAACTACGTGGGGTTTACGCCTGTCGTGGCGCTTCGCCTCGCTCGTTGGAATGTGGACGCTGGATTTGATTCCCTTGGTCGGCATGTCTGTTCGAAGATGCCGCTGTTTCCCTGGGACACTCACGGACAGGAACTGACTCAGGGGCGTTGCCGTATTGAGGAGACCATTATGTTCCAATTCCTGATCGCATGGACGGCTTGGGAGGGTCCACCTAAGCCATGAGCTCCAGTCGAGCGCGGGTTGCCTGCGTCATCTTCTTAGGCGCCATCGGGCTGATCGTCGCTGGGCTGCTGCTGCGAACCGGATGGAGCATGCGACCTCGAGCTAACACTAGGGCTTCAGCGGACCCCTATGAGGCTATTGCCGATTCCTACTCGTTCGACGACGAGCTTACCCTCGTGGACAGCTCGGAGACGAGATCTCCTACAAGGGTTCAGGTCAGCCGAACCTGGCGTTATTCTGGGCCCGGTCGAGTGTGCGAGTTCTTGGGCGAATCAGGGACTCAGAATTGGCTCGATGATCCGGCGGCGCCGAACGTGCGCGGCGGGCTATGTGGAGTTGATGGCAACAAGAATGGAACGTCAGTTGAGTTTATTGACGGTGACTGTTCGCTCATGTATGGAATCAAGCCTGGCGACAAATGCTTAACGCTCAATGTTTATGGTCATCCTGGCAATCACTAAGATTGGTGCGATGAGATGAACAGCTTAGCCGGCCAGGTGGTGCGTTCGTGGTAATTTCAGTATCCACCATTCTAACAAGGCTCCCTCCTGCGTAAAGGCAGCTCGTCTACGGGCTGGTCTTGCTGGCGGAGGAGAAGCCGAGTCGTGGTCGCGGGGCAATTCCAGCACCGAGCAAGGCCCGCCGCACCGTGGCTCCACCGACTCTAAGCTCCTCGCCGACCGAGACGAGTGAAAGCCCAGCCGCGTAGAGCTCGACGCACTTCGCGATCCTTGCCTCGTTCATGACCCGGTGGCGTGTGGAAGTCCCGGTTCGCTTGAGATGATCGGCCACAGTCCACCTGCTGATCCCGAATCGCTCGGCCAGCTCCTTCATGGACTCACCAGCTTCGTACGCCGCCGCCAGGTCTTGAACCTCCTCCAGATTGAGGCGCACTAAGGGTTTGCGCGGCGTGGGGCGTGGTGTTCTGCGCCTCCCAGTCTTCGATTTCCCCAGGCTGGATAGCCGCTCGACCAACGGGCCACGGTTCGAGAGCGTCGCGGAGAGTTCCACCATGGTTCGCACATTCGAACCATGCACCTCTGCATCACTGAGCACGTAGAGGTCCGATCCGAGAGGGTCGGACCTCTTGTCGTCGAATGATGGTGGCGTGGCCCCTTGTTGCAGGGGCCGGCTGCTCGTAGGTCGAGGCCATCGTCCTCTGCTTCGATTCTGGGTTTGGGACGACGGCCAGGAAAGCCCATCGTGAACACCGTTCTATACGGGATGGCACGCGAGAGGGTGTGTTGACCTGGCCGCGCGATTAGTCGAAGGATCTACTGGCCTTTAAAGCGTCGTACACGAAGCGCCATCTCTCGACGGTCTTCGGTGGGTCTCCTCGCCAGTTAATCGATGCGAGGGTCCGTAAGTCGCCATCGGAGAGCTTGACCGTCTGCGCAAAGGCATCCAAGGTGGGATCAACGGTGTCGACTGGATCGGTCAGTAGAGATTTGCCGAGCAGCTGTGACATGGTTGTTCCAAGTGCACGCGCTAGAGCGTACAGGGTGTCTGCGCTCGGCTTCTGATGTCCGGCCTTGTTCTCAAGGTTCCACAGGTAGCTCTTGCTGACGCCGCTCTTGTCGGCCAGTTCGCTCAGGGTGAGGCCCTCGGCCTCGCGATGTTGGCGAATTCGCCAGCCGACACTGTCCTCGGGTAATTCAGGCATGTCCTAATGCCCGATCTGGCGAAGCAGCGCGACAACTCGTTCGACTGTCTGGCTGCCATCGAAGTAGGGCGCCAGTTGGCAATGCGCCTCAACCTGCATCTCGCTACGGGTCAGGCTGCGGATGGTGGTGCGTGGTTCGTACACGATCTCTCCTTGGTGTGCTCGGTCAAAGACATCGCCGTCCTCAACGGATTTGTGACGAGGCAGGTGAGGCCAGCGGCCTGAGGTAGCGGACCATTGGAGCCGGAGCTGCGGAGGCGCGCTGGAGCGATATTCCACGGGTTTCTGCCGCACCTCAAGGGACAGGAAGGCGCATGGTTCGGCGCGGAGTTGGACGAAGCGAATCGCTGTCGCCGCCAAGCTGACCTCGAAGAGGTCCGAGAGGTCGCCAATCGATGCGAGTCCGAAGTCGACGGCTTGTGACTCTGGGGCGAACAGCGTGTCGGGCATGAGCAGTCTCGAGGCTCCGCGATCACACAGACCTTCCAGGTTCGAGCTGGGCTGACCAGGACGGGGCGTGCATCGGAATCTCGGCTGGAGTGCGTAGCCCGGGAAGAAGATGTGAGCGCACTCGTGGCCAATCGTGAACCGCTGCCGGGGGAGCGGATCGGTGCTGCGGACGCGGATCTCCGCTCCAGTGGCGCCACATATGAGGCATCCGGCGGTGTCGAGGACGTGGTCCTGGACGACCCTTCGAACGTCGAGCAGTGACGCGAGCATCTCCACGTTGACCGGTGGACTCGTGAGGCCGAGATCTGCGATGAGTTCGGCAGCGACCAGATCGACGCACGCGGCGTCCGAAGCCCTTGGTGACCTCAAGCGGGCCTGGTCGAGGAGAGAGGAGGCGGTCATGGGGTTCTCGATGAAAAACTAGCGCAGTCGTTGTCGAGAACCATACCGTTGCCCTATGCTGGTCCCGATAGAGAACGCGGCCGTTCCTGATCGAGGTGCAGCCAGCCCCCCCAAACTCAGAGAGGCCAGCCATGTCCAACCCCAACGACCGCCACGTTGTCCCGAGCCCCGACGGAGGTTGGGATGTTGAGAAGCCCGGAGGTAGCCGAGCAAGCGCTCACCGAGGGACGCAGTCCGACGCCATCGACCGCGCCCGCGAGATCGTCCGCAACGCCGGCGGGGGTGAGATCGTCATCCACGGAGTGAACGGTCAGATCCGGGATAAGGACACCGTTCCACCGGGCAACGATCCAAACCCGCCCCGGGACAGCCGGTGACGCCGAGCGCAACCAGTACTCAGCCTCAGGCCTGTCCGGCCATCTCAATCATCTCGTTCGCACAATCAATCCGCCGTGAGGCGGGGGAGGGAGATCGCCATGAGTGACACGGCGAATCTCGACACCAACCAGATCCAGGGGAACATCCTGGATGGGTTCAACAAAGACCATCAGACGTTTCTCTTCCTTCGCTTCACGGACCCCGGGCTCGCCCGCACCTGGCTGGCCGCAACCAAAGATGAGGTCGCCACCTCAGCCGAGGTTGCCGACTACAACGCCCTGTTCAAGAGAGTGCACTCGCGGCGAGGTCACGCCAGCAACGTTGTGCAGGCCACCTGGATGAACCTTGCCTTCACCAGTGCAGGCCTGACCGCCCTCGGCGTCGCCGAGGACGAACTAGGGCAGTTCCCCGATGAGTTTCGTGCTGGGCTGGTCGGCCATGCTGCCGATCTTGGCCACGTTGGTTCGAGCGCCCCCGAGAATTGGCGACCGGCCTTCCGGTCGCCCGAGACGGTCCACGCCGTCATGATCGTCGCCGCGGATGATCACGAGGACCTGCAGCAAGCGATCGAGCGGTTCATGGAATCGATGGGGGCTCATGGCGTCGACGTCGCCGACCGCCTCGACGGCGATGCCCGGTCCGACGAGAAGGGCCACGAGCACTTCGGATTCAAGGACGGCGTGTCCCAGCCCGCCGTTGCGGGGTACGGCGGTGCCGCGGCTGCTGGCAGTGGCCACCTTGATCCGATCCAGCCAGGCGAGTTCATCATCGGGTACCCCACGGAACCGGCGACCGAAACGGAGCCCGCGCCCACGGCGCCAAGTAGTTACGGCCAACCACCCACACCGCCGACGCCTCCTCCGAGCACCGACCCAGGGCCGGCATCGTCCGGTGGCCCGGCATGGGCTGTGAATGGCTCATTCCTTGTCGTCGAGCGCCTGCTGCAGAACGTCAAGGCCTTCGAGGTCGACACCGCCGCACAAGCTGCTGCGGCTGGCGTTCCGGACGTTGAGCTATTCCGTTCGAAGCTCGTTGGTCGCCACAAGAGTGGCTGCCCGATGGAATTGGTCGAGGGCGGACCAGACGCCTCGACCGTCGATGTCGGCTTGGCTGACCCATCTGTGCTCGAGCCCGACAAGATCAACAACTTTGGATACGCGTTGGACCCTGACGGCACCACGGTGCCCAGAGGCGCACACATTCGTAAGGCCAACCCACGTGACGCGGAGATCCCGGGCGTTGCATCGGTCCGAGCTCATCGCATCATCCGGCGGGGGATCGCCTTCGGCGACTCCTACCACCCAACGGCCCCGCTCGACAGCCCCGGGCACGCCGACAGCGAACGCGGCCTCATCTTTGCCTGCTACCAATCCAGCATCCAACGCGGCTTCGAGTTCATCCAGGAGACCTGGGTCAACAACCCTGGCTTCCCCAAGGACGGGGATGGAGCCGATCCAATCCTCAGCGAAGGTGGCGCGAAGCCGTTCGCGTTGCCAGGTGCGACCTCAACCCCGTTCGACACTGGTGGTTGGATCACCATGACCGGCGGGGCCTACTTCTTCCAGCCGTCGATCGATGCACTCGACCACCTGGCAACTATCGGGTCCTAGCCCGGCGCCCGTTGCCGGCTGGCGGCGGAGACCACGCAGCTCGGCCTTGGTCCGGGCTGCGTGGTCGAAGCAGGGCTCGCCAAAGGCTGGATTGGCAGTGACACCGGAGCACGGTTGTGGTCCTCGTTCCTCAGCCTGTGGGGTCTTTTGCGGAACGCGGGTTCGCGGTAAGTATGCCTCGCATGACGCCGACGCCGTAGGTGACGGGTATGGCGACTGCCTGCGTGAAGGTGCCGAGCAGGTCGCGAGGGCGATAGCTGCGCTCCACCACCGCCAACCACCCGGTTGCGCTGGCGGCAGCAATGAGAGGTGTTGCCGCTAGGACATAGCGACCTCGCCGAATCCTCAACGCGAAAGCCACACACGCGAGCGGGCCGATCCGCATAGCAACGGGGTGGCTCGTCGCAAGCTGTTCGCCTCGTCCGTGGCCGTACTTATACAGCTGACGGGACCAAGCTCGGAGAGTAGGCCGGCGTCGGTGCTCGACCGTCAGAGCGGGGTGTCTGAGCATCAAGACGCCCTGGGCCCGCAGACCTTGGAGCAGTGTGCACTCCTCGCCGCCGCGCTGGTGTTCGGGAAAACGTGCGTTCGTTTGCCGTCGGACCGCCAGGTTGCACAGCGTAAGGCCCCTTCCACCGGTCGCTATCGGCGCGGTGAGTTGCCGATAGCGGTGAGACATGGGTCCGGTGAGCAAGGGCAGCGCCAGAAGCCTGCCCTGTACCTGCTCGAACCAGGGTGCATCCTCGGGTGTGAGGTTTGGCCCTCCGAACACGCCCGTCGTGGGGTACGCGGCAGCGATCTCAGCTAGATCATGAAGAAGGGTCGGCCGTAGGCGGGTGTCGTCGTCCAGGAAGAGAAGGAGGGTGCCGTGGGCGCAGTCGATGAGCCGGTTCCGGTTCGCTCCGAGTGTGAGGCCTGCTGTGTGGACGATCGTGGCCAGGGGCAGCCATGCGGCCACGACCTCTTCTGTGGCTGGGTCGTTGTCCGCAGCTACCAGAATCTCCCACGGTGGTGGATCGCTCTGCCCGGCTAGGTCGCTGAGACAGAGGCCGAGAGCGTTGTGGCGGTCTCGGCTGACAATGCAGACCGAGATCTCGATGGCGCGCTCTGGTCCTGAGGCGTTCAAAGGGACGGCTGGGCGGTGCTGATGCGGCCGGCGGTGTAGGCGAGAAGCCGCAAGGCGGAGTCGTGCCCGGTGAGGATGCGTCGGACTGCAGACTTGGTCCGGCCGGACGCCTGGGGTGGCCCGGGGAGTGACCGTCTGGTTTGCGCGTCTGCTTGGCCCCAGCGGTAGTTCTGTGCGACGAGGCGGCGTCGGCTGGTCGGGATGCGGTAGGACACCACCGCTGGCCGGGCGTAGGCGAGGGTCATACCCGCGGCATGGGCACGTCGGCAGAGGTCGACGTCGGTGCCTGCGATCATTCGGTCGGTCCAGCCGCCGAGCTGGTCAAACTTGGTTCGCCAGATCGCGAGGTTGGTGCCGAGGGCGTACGGGCGTCCTTCGATGTCAGTCGGAAGGCGGCCGTTGGGGTGTGGCGGTCGCCGGCGGCGCACCTTGTCCGAGTTGAGCCGGCAGTCGTCGATAGAACCGCCGACAAGATCCGCGCCAGCGAGAGCTTCGACGAGGTGCTGGAGCCAGCGGGGGTGAACCACGTCGTCTCCGTCAGTGAAGGCCAGCACCTCGGCGCTCGAGTGCTCGGCGCCGCGGTTGCGGGCGCTGGCTTGCCCAACGCGTTGATTGAGGGTGATCAGGGTCAGCCGGTCAGACGATGATGCGCAACGGATTCGATCCGTGGTGGTGTCGGTTGAGGCATCATCGACGGTGATCAGGTTCCAGGGTCCTGGGTAGGTCTGGGAATCGATGGCGGCGAGTTGGGCTTCAATGGTCGAGGCTGCGTTGCGGGCGGCGACGATGACGCTGACGGTTGGCCAAGTGGTCATGAGGTCTGTCGGGCCGCGAGGTGGGCGGCACCTGTGGTCAGGAGGGAGGCGCAAGCCCATGTTGTTGCGAGTCGGGGGATGGTGAGGTTGCTGCCCATGAGGACGATTGGTGCGAGCGCGGTGAGGTACCAGGTGGCGGCGATGGCCATGGTGGCTCGATTGCGGGCGCGGACTCTGAGCAGTGTCATGTTGCGCATGAGGTAGGGCCACAGCATGTTGGCGAGGAGCAGGCCGGCCGCTGCAGTGGCGATGTGGTGGGCTCGGTGGGGGAGTGCCGCGCCGCCGATCGCCGCGACGGCCGTGAACGCGATCACTGCGCTGGTGGAGATGGCCGGTCCGACCCAGCCGGGTCGCGGTCCTCGGGCGGACACGTCTGTTGCGCCGGTCATGAGCGGAGCGGACGCCGCGCTCGCCGCGATGGTGGCGACGACGGTCATGATCGTCCAGGCGGGGTAGTACGTGGCGAGTGCGTGGCTCGACAGGTAGCGGCTGCACAGCACGGGGGTGACCAGGAGCGGACCCAGGACCATCAGGGTCGATGCGTACTGGGTGATCGCGTAGCTCTTGAGGTCGGGGCGCTTCTGGTCGGATGCGATCGCGGGTGTCGTGCGGGCAGCGGTGAGCGCCACGGCTGAGGTCACCGCGTCAGGGCCGAGGAGAACAAGCGCCAAGTGGTGCCCTGAGGCCACGAGCCCGATGGCGATGACTCGCAGCAGTGCCGAAGAGGTCACGCGGGTGAGGAGCCGGTCCCACTGATGCTGGCCGGCCATGTGGGAGTCGACCACGACGGCCGTCGAAGCGAGGGCACCGATAGCGATGAGCTGGAGTCGTCCGACCTCGCTCGGGTGGCCGACCGCGGAGAGAAGGACCAGGGCGATCGCTGCTCCAGCGACGGTGATGGCGGCTGTTCGGCGCAGGACCGAGAGCCGGTCGGGCTCGGCGCGGACCCGAGCCACGACAACCGGCAGCCCCGCTCCACCGAGGAGACCTGCCAGTTGGGTCATCGCGATTACGGCGCCGACCGCCGCGATCTGGCGGCTCGAGTCACGGTGTAACACCACGGCCCAGACGGTCGCACCGCTCACCGCTTGGATCAGCGCCGCAGCGGTGAGCATGAGCGCGACTCGAGGTTCCCCACTCGGGTGACGCCACGGTGAGCTACGGGTCGTTGTCGAGGTAGCGATGGTGGCCGGTGCGCTCATTGGCCGCTGCCCATGGCTTGGAGCGCTGCGCGCACGGTGTGGTTCTCTGGCTCCAACCGCAGGGCTATCTGGAGTGCCTTGCGGGCCACGTCGGTGTCGCCCCGGTCGAGTGCGGACTGGGCGATGAGGAGGATCGGTCGGGCGTAGGCGCCGGTGATCTCGTCGTTGGGCCAGCGCCCCCGTGCCGGATCGGTGTCGGCGCCGGCTCGGCGAGCGTCGCTTGCGATCTGGTCCACCAGCTCCGCTGGATGTGCCGGGTCCCGGAAGCCCTGGCCGTCGTTGAGTGCTCGGGCGCTGAGCCCGATTGGTCGGTAGGCGATTCGCGGGTCCAGGGCTCGTTGCGCCTCCATGTCGAGGAACACCGGCCGTGGCCGTACGTCTTCGATGAGTCGGAGGGCTACCCCGCTACCACGCTTGGGCCCGACTGGCGGGAGGTCCTGGCCGAGTTCATGCGCCGCTCGGTGCCGGTACCAATCGGTTGCTAGTCCGTCGATGGCGATAACCGACACGTCGGGTCGGAGCCCGTGCTGTTGGGCAAGAAGGAGCGGGTAGCTGCTGCTCTGACTGCCGGCGAACACCACGGCGCGCCTCGGGAGTGGTTCGAGGAGCTGGCGGGCATACCAGTCGGCGATGGGTGCTTGGAGCTGCGTCGCCGGTGCCCGATGCAGCGCCAGGCCGGGGATGATCAGCACCAGGATCAGCACGGGCCAGGTGAGCGTCCATCCCAGTCGAGGCGCGAACGCGCCAGCGAGCCAGTCGATCCCAAGCGCGGCCCCCACAACGATGGCGAGGGTGATGGGCGCGACGAACCCGCCCTGGACGATTCCTGATCGGTAGCCCCACACCTGAGCGTCCAACACGATGGCCACGACGATCAGGTTGCTGAGCGCGGCGGCGGTCAGGATTTGGACACCTCGTAACCCGATCCGCCATCCAACGATCAAGCCGCCGAGCCCAGTCAGTCCCAGCAGCGTTCCGATGTCGCGCCCAATGACCGCGCCGTAGCGGGCGACCCGCCCGATCGGGCCGAGCGACGCTAAGGCCCCGGCGTGGCGCCCCGAGTCCGCCCCGCTTCCGAAGTCAGCCAAGGTCCACAGGCGCCACAACCGGGGAAGCGACTCCACACCCCCGAACGAGGTCGGCTCTGCCGCCGAACGCCAGAACACCAAGCCAGCGACAAGCGCAACCCCGCCAAGTCCGGCGCTGACCGCGCAGGCGATGCCCCACGGCCGCCGCAGACCGGACCAACCCCACCAGATCACTGCCGGCAACATCGAAACGATCGGGGGCCAGCCCAATCCCAACGACAGCCCCATCAGCCCGGCCACCACGGCCACTCGCTTGATCGACGGGTCGGACCACGACCCGGATATCAGCCACACGATGAGCACGATCCACGCCGTCGATGTCGCGTCGTGCTTGGCGTATCCGGCGTAAAACCACACCGACGTGGTCGACGCCCACCCAACTGCCGCCATTCCAGCGGCTACCCGTGAAGCGTTGAGACGCCGAGCGATGTCGAACACCCCGGCAACCGCGGCAACGGTCACCACCGTGCTCATCAGATTCGCTCGCGTCGCGCCGTCACCGACAGGAACAATCGTGCCGAACGCTCGGCCCGCCAGGGCATATAGGACGTAGCCCGGAGCATGGAGAACAGCGCCGACCGGGAGACCTGCGACCGCCTCTGGTGCATCGCCGAGACCCGAGACGTGCGCGGCAGTAAGCGCATATGCGCCGGCGGCCAGGGCCGCGCACGCTGCCATGGCCAGCCAGTCGTCGCGCTCTCTCGCCCTACCGTTCACCGTGACTCCCGCCCTCGCACCGACCGCTCGTAAGGCTAACCCACCCTCATCTCGAGGGTTTCGCCAGCGGAGGTGACAGGGCCGGACGGTGGCCTCCCCCAAGCGGGCGAGCACCGTCGGTTCGACTTCGCTATGGTCCCGGCCCGACGGGGACGGCGGATCACAGCGGAAGGGTTGCTCATGCGAGCACGTAGGTCGGTGCGCCGACGCATGGTTGTCGGCGCAGTATTGATCGCGGTAGTAGCTGGAGCGACGATCTTCGCCACCACGCGGGAGGGCTCACCGCCGGTAGCAGACACGGCGAGCTCACTTGGCGGTCCGTCTGTCGTTCGCTCAAGCACCACCCGTGCCAACCAGGTCGCTGCCGCCACCGTCCCGCTCGCTGCCGGGGCTGGCCACACCTCCGAGAAGCGGAAGGAACCGCCTCCGCCGCCGTCCAAGGAAGCGGTAGAAACAGCTCGGGTTGCCGTGAAGGCAATCGCGCCGAAGCTGCCGTACTCCAAGCCGGTGGTTGACTGCCTGACCAACAGCGTGGCGAAGGACGAAGACCTGCTGGGTCAAGTTCGCGACTCGGCCGGCGATCGCAAGGTCAAGACACCCGTTGTGAACGCTGGCGCTGCCTGTGTCACAGCAGTGGAATCAGCCCCTCGATTCGCTGAGAAGCTTCAAACCACCTCGAAGAATCGACTGACCCACCAGCAGGTCAACTGTGCCAGGGACGGCTACGCCCACCTGAGGCCCGGCCAGATCCAAGCAGCCGCCGGAGCGATCCTCAACCCCGCCGTCGCCAAGTCAACCTCGTTGGACCCGATCCGCAAGATCATGCGCTCCTGCAACATCCCGGTCCCAGGAAAGTGAGCACCGGCGTGACTTCAAACGAACCGGTCCGTCTCGGCGTCGACCAGAGTGGCGTCGGTGGCCAGATGGTCTCCAACAAGGCAGTCGGTGTCCTTGTGCTCGTGGTCTCCTTGATCGCCGGTGCACTTGCGTTTGCGCCGACCTCGGCGTCGGCGGGTCCGCTTGACCAGGCGGGCTGGGGTCTGCATCAGCTCCCGGTTCGTAAGCAAGGTCTTGATCAGGCCGTCACGGACGGCGGGACGGTTTCCATCAGCCGCAAGGGGACGGCGATTGGTTGGGTTCGACAGACCGATCCCTATGACCGACCCGATCGCTACTTCGTCATGGACCAGGCAGCATCCGCCGGAGGTCTTGAGGAGATGCTCGCGCCCGGCCGGCCCACCAGGATGGACGGCTACAGCCAGCTGAGCGCAGACGGCAAGCACTTCGTTGCGACGTTCAAATGGGGTTCTGACGATTCCACCTGTAACCCGGGTGGGTTCACCAACTACCGGCATCAGCAGATTCTGATGTGGTCGCGCGACGGTGCCTTTGGGCCGTTCGGCGACCCGGAGCTCGTTTCGGCGGACAGCACGAACACCTATTGTGATGGTGATCCCTATCCGCCTAGCGACCCCGGCCCTACGCCGACGATCGGAGTGGGCGGCGACGATGACAGTTCGTGGCCGTCGGTGGACGAGACCGGAATTGACATCTCGTTTGTGTCCAGGGCGAGGAACCTGGGCGTGGCACCCGACACCCCCGGCGTCGCTGCCGTCTACCTGCGTGAAGAGGGCGACCTCAAGATGGTTACTCCGGCGGACCTCAACGCCGGCGTGTCGGAAGCAGCAATGTCTGCCGACGGCAGGAGCATCATTTTCGCTACCACGGCGACCAACGTCGTGTCGGGAGTGTCAGCGGGAACAAGCCAGGTCTATCTAGCTAGGGCCAAGCCAACAGAGCCAGGCTGGGACTACACACTCATATCCAAGAATGATGCCGGTGATCCATCCGACGCGCCGGCGATCGACGATCACTACAGGGCGGGCTCCTCGGGCTTGACTATCAGCGAGGATGGCGGGCGCATCGCCTACACCTCCACGGCCACGAACCTCGAGGCCGGGGTGACGAACTCGAACTCCCGAGTGGTGGCCGTTCGAGACGTGACTAACGATACGACGCGAGTAGTCCGCAGCACCGAGACGACCCCAAGCTCTCATGACTTCGGCGACATTCCAGGCCGGCCGGCCCTATCGCTCACGGGTGACCGACTCGCAGTCATGGCCGCAACCCGGTCCAGCGAGGAGGATGTCTTCGGCACCAAGGCCTTGCACTACATCGACGTCGACAAGGTGCTCGCGTCAACACCCTCTGACCCTCTACTCTCAATTCGCCGGTACCACCGATCAGCCAACGGCGGCGGATTCGTGGCCATCGGCGGCGAGCCTGACCCCGAAGACCCAACCAATGACACGGGAAATTTGGTGGTCTTCCTTTCCGAGAAGTCTCCTCTCGGCAGATACGACGGCGACCCACCATCGGTCTACCTAGCGGGCGCCGGCAACGTCGGCCCAGACATTTCTCGGTGGTGGCACGGTGACCCCGTCGACGCCTCGACCGGCAACTTCCGACAAGAGGAGACCGACCTCGCCGCTCCCGAAGGCCAACCAGGCGCCGACCTCACCCGCACGTTTGACTCCTTCGGCGACTCAACCGGCATGCTCGGCGAGGGCTGGATGTCGCCCCTCGACGCGCGGCTCGAACCCAGCCCCCACGACCACCAAGTCCTACTGACCGAGCAATCCGGCTTCCAGATCCTCTTCCAAGCCGCATCAGGAGGGGGATGGGGAGACACCCAGAACTCACGCCTCACACTGGCCGGGCCGACATCGGACCAGTGGACGGTGACCGACTCGACGGGAACAGTCCGCACCTTCGACGCCACCGGCCACCTCGTAGGTGTAGAGCGCAGCGACGGCACCTCGTTCACCGTGACCTGGAACGACAACGTGCCAGACACACTGACCACACAATCTGGCTACACCCTCACGTTCACCGACGACACGTCGTACGCCGGCGGAGACCCTGAGCCCGAGCCCGATGGACGGGTCGACAAAGTGACCAGCTCCGACGGACGCGAGGTCGTGTACACGTACCAGCGCGTGGATGGAACTCAGGTCTCGCTGCGCAGCGCCACCGAAGTCCACCTGGTCGGCCAGGACCCCGCCACCTACGGCGTCACGACCTACGACCTCGCCGGATCGCTGATCACCAAGGTCACCAAGTCCGTCGACTCCAGTAGATCACGCGTCGTGGTCGAGAACAGCTACGACAACTGGGGCCGCATCGTCACCCAGGTGAACAACACCGGCGACACCCTCCACTTCACCTACAACCAAAAGCCCCTCGGTCCCTCAGGCATGGAGGACGCCCGCGGTTACACCACCGTCACCAACGACGCCTCAGGCGACGTGACCGTCTATCAATACGACGCATCCGGCGCCATGATCGGCGCGGTTGATGCCAAGGGCAAGACCGTGAGTTCCGAGTGGAATGGAGACCAACCAGACCACACCACCGACCGAACCGGGCTCGCCACGTCGTACACCTACGACGCTGCGGGGCGGACACTCACCGTCTCGGAGACCGAACCCGTCGGACACACCACCCGGGTCGTATCCACCCTGACCTACGTCACCGCCGCGACCGCTCCCACGGCATCAACCGACGACCGGATCGCAACCAAGACCGACGCCGCCGGCGTCACCACCACCTACACCTACGACGGCACCTCCCGTCAGCCGGCAACCATCTCGGTGCCCTGCGACGCGGGATCCGTCTCGACCGACCTGACTTGCCCAAGCTCGGGCAAGGCCACCACCATCTACACCTACTTCACTGGTGACCAGATCGGACTGGTGCAGGACCAGACCGATGCTGACGGCGTCAAGACGTCCTACACCTACGACAGCGACCGCGACGTGGCGTCGATCACGACGTACCCGTCGAGCGGCCACACCCTCGTGACGGCCATCGCCACGTACCACCCCGGCGACAGCGGCTGGGTCGAGACCAATCCCGCCGCAGCCAGAGCAACCAAGATCACCGCCCCGAGCGGAGCGATCTGGTGGAAGGCCTACGACGCACAAGGTCAGCTGATCGAAACCCGAGACCCCCTCTACAACGGCACCAGCCACCTGGCGGCAAAGAACGTCTACCGCTACGACGGCACCCTCGTATCGGCGACGGACCCCGCCGGGCACACGGTCACCTCTGATGTCCGGCGTGACGGCGACCCCGGGTGGAGCGAGGCATCCAACATCGCCGAGGTGCGAACCGTCACCGACGCCGACGGAGTCTCAACCGTCTCCAAGGTCGACCGCTCCGGCGACATCGTCGTCGAGCAGCGAGGCAACCTCGCGGTACCCGCATCGCTCGCCACCACCACCCACACCTACGGAGCTCTCGGGCGACGCCTCACCACCACTGGGCCTGACGGCGTCAAGACCACCTACCACTACGACGACGACGGACGAATCACCGGCACCACACGCGGGCCCGACGGCGACGCGGCAGGCTTCACCTCGACCACCGAGTACAACGCCCGCGGTGAGACGACGGCCACCCAACAACCCCTAGGCACCAACCCGGACAGCACAGCGGTCACGAAACGCACGCAGTTCTATTACGACGCCGCCGGGCGCAAGGTGGCCCAACTCGAAGGCGTCGGCGGCCCAACCGACCAGCAACTCCTCACCGGCTACTCCTACGACAACGCCGGCCGCCTCTACCGCACCATCGAACACAGACACAGCGAACTCGACCCCGCCCACGCCCAAACCATCCACAGTCAAGACCTCGTTACCGAGACACGGTTCACCGTCGGAGGCCGCACAGCCCAACAGCTCGCCCCACCCGTCGACGTCGCCACCTTCGACTGGTCCGGCGCACCGTCAACCAAACAGATCACCCGACTCGGCTATGACGAAGCAGGCCGACAGATCTCGACTACAACACCCGACGGCCGAGTGACCGCCACGACCTTCGACGACGACGGCCGCCCGTCAACAGTCACCAGCCCCGAAGGCCGCGAGACCTCGTACGGCTACGACGCCGCCGGACACCCGACAAGCGTCACCACTCCCTCCGGGTTCACCGGCTCAGGCGACCCCACAACCGTCACAGCCACCAGCTCCTACTACGCCGACGGGCGTGTTCACACCACCACCGATCCCCACGTCCCGGTAACAGGCGTGACAGACCCCTCGACCCGGACGATGACCTACACCTCCGGCGGTCGACTCCTCGTCGCAACCGACGCGCTCAATCGAACCACGACCTATGCCTATGACGCTCGAGGCAATCGCACCAGCCGCACCGTCAAGGACGATGCCAACGCCAATGTCGTCGAGTCCTGGACCTTCGACGCAGCCGACCGGGTCACGTCACACACCGTGCCCGCCCCCCGCTCCGGCGCGACCGTGAAGACCACCACCGCCGTCTACGACCCCGACTACGGATGGAAGAGCAGCAACACGGACCCACTCGGCCGCAACGAGGTCTTCGCCTACTACAACGACGGCACCCTCAAATCCCAACACTGGACTCTCGGCACCCAACCAACGGTCGACGTCAAGTTCTGGATCAACCAACGAGGCTTCACCACCAAAACACGTGACGAGCAAGGCACCTCAGCCCGAGACACCGCATACACCACCGACCGAGTCGGCCAGCGTGTAGCCGAGACCACCCCGATCGGTGCAGTCATCACCCGCGGCTTCGACCTGACCGGCAACCAAACCACGCTCGGATACCCCGATGGTGCCGCAGCCAGCTACACCCACAACGTCGACGGTCAACTCATCGATGTCACCGTCACCTCCGGCGGTATCAGCGTCCCGTTCGCCACCTACACCTACGACGACGACGGCAATCAGCTCACCGAAACCATGCACGCAGCCGGCGAAGCAACCCGCACCAACGCACTCAACGCCGCCGGCCAGGTCACAACCTTCACCGAGGCCATGCGCAAGCCAGACAACAGCTGGGACAACTACCAAGCAGTCATGACCTGGCGAGCCGACGGCCGCCTCGGCACCGAGAAGATCAACAGCGACCCCACCACCACCTACACCTACGACCACGCCGGCCAGATCACAGCGGCATCCAGCTCTGCAGACTCCCGGGCCTGGACCTACGGCACCCGAGGCAACCGCCTCACCTCTGTCCACAACGGCACCACGACGACATACCTAACCAACCCCAATGCCTCCGTTGCCAAGGCCACCACTGGCAGTGAGGTCGTCAACTACTTCTACAACGACGACAGCCAACGCACCGTAGCCAACACCAAAGTCAGCGGGAGTACCACGAGGGAGGTGACGAGCGGCTACAACGCCCGAGGTCTCACCACTACCGTGCAAACCCTGACGCCACCGACCAGCAGCGCCGTCACCGAATACCGCAGCTACGACGCCGACGGACTGATAGCACAGGCAGACATAGGCGGCGACGGCGCAACAAAGACTTGGAAATACCAATGGGACACCACACGAAGCGTTCCACAGGTCATCGACACTAAAGCACAAGGAGCCATCTGGACACGAGCCACCTGGGCTAACAGCCGAATCGGCTACAAAGTCGGCACCGCAGACCCTGTCTGGTTCCAATACGACGCCCACGGATCGACCATCCGCCAAGACGACGCCAACACCGCCCTCGCCGACGGACCACCCGCCTACACAGCCTTCGGGCAACCAACCGACACCGTCCCATACGTGCGCACTGGCTACCGAGCCGAGTTCACCTCAGGCGACCTCACCTACCTACGAAGTCGAGACTACGACGCCGCCTCCGGGCAGTTCACCACCCCAGACTCCCTCGACGCCGTGGACGGCACCACCACCACCGGCAATAGCTACCACTACGTCGACAACGATCCACTCAACAAGATCGACCCCCAGGGCACGCGTGCCTGCGACAGGGAATTCAACACCAAATGGACAGGTGCGGTTGACAAGGTCTTCGGTCGAGTCTCCTGTGGCGACATGCTCTCTGACACACTGGCAGCTTGCCAGAACGTCGGGGGAAATCTGTATCTCTTTTCGCCGGTCAACGGCCGCATTGGGTGCGTCCATTTCAACCCGTGTGACGGCGGCGACACTGTGGTGTGGAACACTCTGAGCTCGTGGTCATGCAACAACAGCGACGACATCGCGAGAATTGCGACGGTCATACTCCACGGCCTACCAGCCCTCATACCAGGATACGACTGTTATCGAACCATTAGAGGCGAAGGCGGAGCAAGCTCAATGGTATTCTGCGGCCTTGATCTCATTCCGGTTCTAGGTGAAGTTGCCGACACGGTGAAGGTTGCGGCAAGGACCGAGGCGGCCACCGAGGAGGCCGTCGATGCTGCGCATGCGCTCGAGGAGGGTGCGCACGCCGACAACGTCGCGCAGGAGATCTCCACTGATGATGTTGCTCATGACCTTGAGGGGGCGTGCCGCAACAGTTTCACGCCCGAAACCAAGGTCGTCATGGCCGATGGAACCAGAAAGAGGCTCTCAATGGTCAGGGTTGGAGACCACGTGCGTACCGCTGACCCGCACCTCGGGTTTGAGTCCATCCGCACGGTCACCGACACATTGAGTCATGACGATGACGATCTTCTGGACGTTTCCATCCAGAACGACTCCGGCACCCTCGGCGTTCTCCACACTACTGCCCATCACCCGATCTGGGTTCGAGCTAAGCGGGCATGGGTCCGGGCCTCTGAGTTGGTGGCGGGCGACCAGTTGCAGGAGGGCGAACAGCGTGGGGCAACGGTCGTGAGGACTCGAAGGGTTCCCGGGCATCACCGAATGCTTGATCTCACCGTAGCCACTGACCACACGTTCTATGTCGCCGTGGCGGGCGAGTCCATACTTGTTCACAATGCTGACTGCAGGCCGTGGGAGATCACGGAGGCAGGGACGGCCCGAACACTGGAGAGTGATCGGTTCGGCAAATTTTATCAGAGTAAATCTGATGGGCTTTGGTGGTCGAAGGATACGGCTGGCCACGGAGGAGTTTCGTGGAAGGTGTTCCGCGAGGAGGGTGACGGACTCCACTGGTATCGGGATGCCGATGTGCAAGGGAATTTTGTGAGCGGTAAACACAAAGGTCCGATTGGAGACTTCATCTCCTGGAAAAGTCTTCACGGATGATTCGGTCAGCGAAAGAATTCGTATTCCTGCGCAACAGCGTGGAGCCATCGCTTTACAGCCGCGCTGCCCATGAAGACGCACCATTAGCAGTCTGGATCGAAGTTATTGACAGATATCCCGAGATGAGGTCCTGGGTTGCTCACAATCGCACGATTCCGGCCGCCGTACTTGAAGTTCTGTCGGTGGACCCTGATCCACAGGTGCGCCTGGCGATTGCAATGAAGCGCAAGCTGCCAGTGGGTTTACTCGAGCAGTTGTCGACTGACCCAAATGACTCGGTCCGACTGGCTATTGCCCGGCATTGGGCAGCTTCCGACCAACTATTGCGAAGGATGGCAGAGTTGGACCCTTGGTCGGAGGTTCGACTCGTCGCGGGCGAGCGACTGGCGTGAGCGCGTTCGCCGCAGCCCGGTACCGGCCCTGCGCCGCCAACACCGCCCCACGCTGCGCGTGGGCCAGGTGCAGCTCGGGGTGCGCAGGATTGGTCCCGAACCTGATCGCGTCATCGGCGTACGTCATCGCGCCCCGCACATCGCCGACCGCGAGCAGCGTCTCGGAGCGCAAGATGGCGTGCTCGCAGAGCCGGTGGCGGTTGTTCGCCACCTCGGCGAGCCGCTCCATCTCGTCGAGCGCCGCAAGCGCCTCCGCGGGTCTGACGACATGCTGGTACGCGACTGCGGCGAGGACTGTCAGCGAGCTGAGGGCCCTCAAGCTGCCGCTGCGGCGCATCGCTGGCATCGCCCGCCGCAACGGGCCGAGCGCTTCAGCAGCGCGGTAGTCCCAGATCCGGCACCGGGCGATCTCCACCATCGTCGAATACGTCTCGGCATTGAATGTCCGATCGGGGCCAAAGGAGTACTCCTGCGCTGAGATGCCGTGGTGCGACGCGACATGGTCACTCCGCCCCTTAGCCCTGGACGCGGTAGCGTGGTGATCTACCCGACGGTGCCGACATCTGACCTGGTTCAGCCCTTGCGAATCGACTGCCCCGCAAGAGTAGCTACATCTATGCGGATAGCTGCCCGCGGGAGAGTTCATGCGTGACATTGACGGGGGTTCGGCGCCGGCCTGGTTCGGTGCGATCGTTACCTCACTGGCGTTTCTCATCGCCGCCGTTGCCTTCCTCCGGCAGACCGACGATCGACGCACCGAGCAGGCACGGAAAGTGTGCTGTTGGCCGATCGAGGTCACGGATCGGCGCACAACGACCGAAAGGGGCCTACCTCTCGGGCATGGTGTGGGGCAGAGCGTCCGGGTCCGCGTGCGTAACGCCAGCGAGCTGCCCGTCTACGACGTCTCCGTCTGGGTGCACTTCAGCTACGCACCAGATGCAGGGTCAATGGGCTCCCACGAGCGAGTCATCGTGCCGCCAGGGGACACCGACGTATGGGCTGATTGGGTCGAGTTCCCGCCCAGCGGCCTCGCGGATGATCCCTACGTCGATCTCAGCTTCCGCGATTCGTCTGGTCGGCGCTGGCAGCGTCTCTACGATGGTTCCTTCGGCCCAGACCGAATCAGTCCGGAAGGGCGCCGGGCTCATGCTCGTGGTGCCAAGCGCAATTCGTGACGACGCCGGACTCGGCAGGATGCCTACGCGGACAGCGCGGCCGGTGTTGGCGACAGAGGCACAGTGTGACGCCACGGGGCTGCGCCCTTGGCGACGGATCTGCCTGTACTCGTGGCCCCGAACGGATTAGCGAGGTTGGCGATTCACCCGGCAAGACTCGCCGTGGTTGCGTGCTAGCCTGGACGCACTCAACGAGTGCTCCTGAAGGGGAATGGGAAGAAGCCTCAGACCAAGTACCTCCGACCCCGCCACCTAGCCAACACCGGCCGAGGACGGTTGCGTTGCGGTCGACCGACAAGCCGGAGCATCGTCGTGCGCAGATTCGAAAGTGGCGGAGAGTGCCGGTACGTGTGGGACCCTGTCGTGCATGCGCGCCACGGCGAGGATTGCTACTTTTACCTGATCCGGGCGGCAGACCCAGAATCGCACACGGTGCTGACCACGGAGTTGAATCATCTCCTACGGCGGGAGGACATCACATCCCATTCGATCTACGGAGTCTTTGGCCACCACGACGCCTTGGTACGGCTGTGGGCCACGGAGACGGTTCGCCGCCGGTTCCTTAGGGCTCTGACCACCTCGGTGATCAGCCCAGAGGAACTACTTGAATTTCGAGCGGAGGACATCTACTACTCGTTCGCATCGAGCCGGCCTTCTTTAGCGGAGGTCAAGGCTCACGACCGGCAGGCATCAATCGTGGTGCGGGCTGAGGTGGAGGACTCCTGGGGTCGAGATGATCCTGCAGAAGGCGCATTTGATACGTTGCTCAAATCGTCGCAGATCCACGAAGTTCCGGTAATTGCCGGAATCAAGGTCTACCTGGTCTTGTCTCGAGAGCATTCCAGCGTCGGTACTCACCGACCTGAGGAGGTGCGCCGGCTCAGGGAAGAGATGGCCAAGGCGGGATTCAGTAGCGTCAGTGTATATTCAGGCTACGGAACCATCGGCGATCACCTTGTAAAGGGAATAGCGGATGTGCGCTTCGGCAGCCTTTGGGACATGCTGTCACCTGTTCACAAGGCGGCGAGCGAACTTGGACTTCGGTCCATGACGCTTGTAATCGCAAACATGGATTCTGTCGTGGAGGCAGATACCCTCGATAATCTGAGGACGCAAGCGATTCCTCTAGTCGATGAACTCCTCGCGGACATTGCAGAGCTGAGCAAGTCCGGTGATCGTGAGATTGAGCTCCTCCGCACTAGGGTGCGAGAACTCACACTCGAACAGCGCAATGCGCTACTTGGATATTTTAGCCAGATTAGCGATGGCTATCGGGGTACGATCCTTTTCGAACGGCTTGTAGATCTGCTACGGGCCTCTCTGTTGAATGACTCTGACGCGGTGATTACCTCGGTTTCGTTCGTCACCTCGATTGAGCTTGAGATGAGGAAATGTATTGCACCACTGGCACGAGAGGCGCTTGGGGAGAACTGGTTCAGCATTCTGATCGGTCAGCTTGATCTACCGAGTCGCGATAGAGAATCCTCTGGGGCCAATCTAACGAGGCTTACTTTGCATGATCTGTTTGCAGCGCTCAGAGCACTCGCCGAAACCGACCGGCAAGTTTACGACACTCTTTCAGCGGCACTTGGGCAAAGGTGGAGTGAAAGCTTCAGAACTGTCGAGGAGTTGCGAAATAATTTTGCTCACGGCCGTCTCGTAGATCGGGCGCATTTTACCGACTTCGACCTCACCTGGGGATCGGCACTTTCCTCGATTCTTGCTGCGGCGCGTCTGTCCCTTGGACTTCGCGAACTCCGGTTCTCGCTACAGGCATAGCTCAGGTGGACATACGTACACAAAGATGACACAATAGAATGGTCATTTATGGCAAACTGCCGAAGGAGGTTATATCGAAGTGCCTGAGAACTTATCCTCGCTAGAGGACGTGTATACATATTCCGGACAGACTGATCGCCTACCACCCATGAACATCGTGGGACGCAGGGCGCAGGTCCTGGAACTGTTCGGCGCCAGACGCACCCAATCGAGTGCCCTGGAACAGCGGGAGGCCGAGGCCGCCGAGAATCGGATTCGCGCGGAGATGAGTCTCTTGGTGGCTGACCTTCGAAACGGAGAGCGGCCCACATCGATTGTGTTGAGTCTTATCCATGAGAACGGACAGTCTGTTGGTTCCATCGCAGCGTCGACCAGCCGAAGCGTGAGCGAGGTCGACACCGCTGTTGGGGAACTGGAGAACGGTGGCTGGGTACGGCGGGAAGAGGATTCCGGTGTCGATCGCATCCATCTACTTCTTGACGCGGCCGAGTAGAGAGACTCTGCTGTCCTGGTGCGGGTGGTTGGGAATTCAAGGTGACTGACGTCGCAGCACAGAGTGTGCCAACTCTCGATGTCCCGACCTATCTTCTATTCGTCTTGCCAGTTGTGAGCCTGGTCGGCGGCCAGCTTCAGCTATTGTATAGGTTTTCTCGAATCGGTGGCGGTCCCGGAACTTATCGCCAGGCGATTAGGCAGAGGAAGAAGCAATACCGGTCAATCCTGGCAATGGACGCCATTGCTGGAGTACTTGCCGTTTCCGCGGTGGCCTTCGTTGGCCCTTCTGGGGCATTGGCCACATTGTTCGATGCGAACCCGGTGATCGGATGGGGTGGTGTCGGTCTGCTCGCTCCGTTTATGGTTGCGGGCTTTCTTCGCGGCGCGATTGTCCAAGGCCTGTTGAAGCCCGAGTGGCTGCGGCAGTCGGAGAATGATCCGGTCGCGGTGTTCGGTGTCCAGATCATTCGGGAAGAGGCTGTTGACCTCCTCCTGCGTTCGCTGTGGAAGTCAGTGAGGAATGCCAACGAGGCGGGATATATCGCACTGAAGAGGTGCGCAGAGTCGAAAATCGCCTCCGGAGAACTCACCAGTGTTCGACTTATGGAGGACGTTGAAAACTATTTCAATGTCCGGGACGCAGCCGTCCCGGAGGAGGTCACGGCGGCACTCACCGAGGTGGCCAAGCATGGCCCCAACACGAAGCTCGGAGTCGCGAGCCTGCAGAAGCTCATTTCGGCACTCTTGAACTCCGAGAACTGGGAGCCTCTGGAGCGAATCTGTGAAGGGTGAGGTTCGGAGGCTCTGGTCGTAGCCAGAGTGGTCTAGTCGGAGGACCGAACAACGGCTCTTGATTCCCACCAAGGCGAACTCGCGCCCAAGCTTGCGGTCCGCTATTTCGAACCTGTTCGCGACCGAGGTCAGCGTGAGCGATGTTTGCCTTTGGTGATCAGCCACCAGTATGAGAAAATGAAGCAGATCACCGGCCGACCCTGGGTCTCGTCGGGATCCCTGCCTCACGCATCGCTCGCAGCACCGTCTTGGCGTTCACCCCAAAGTGATCACCGACTGTCTGCAGCGACTCGCCGGACTCGTAGCGCCGCTGGATCTCAGGAAGATCCTCTGGTCCGAGTAGTCGATAGCGCCGAGGCACGTCGTGACGGTCGAGCACACTGCTCACCGTGTGACGATGCACCTTGAAACGGAGTGCCAGCTCATCGAGTGTGGCCCCAGATCGGTAGCCCTCCACCAGTTGGAACTGCTGCTCCGATGACAGCCGATGCTGATCTTGGGGAGCGGGTCGAGGCTCCCGAGGACCAGGTGCAGGTGGAATGTCCAGAAGCGACAGCACCTTCTGCGCAAAACCAGTGCTGTTGGAGTAGTGCCCCAGGAGCTCCACGAAGAAGGCCTGGTCAGCAGACCAGGCTTTCGTCGTTTTGGGCCTGAACTGGGAGGGTCACGGACCCGTCCCAGCAGAACCCATGCGCGGCTTTCGGTCGTGATGGACAGGCAGCGATGGCGGCGATCTGCGGCAGCGCGGCCCTGCTGACTTCGTGGGTGGGACGATGTTCGATCCTCAGGAGGGCGAGGTGATGGCGGAGGGCCCGTTGGATCTGGCGAGAGGCGAACCCGAGTCGTTCTGATCGCGGCTGCGTCAAACGCTCGGGACTAGACGACGGGTGTCTCTGGCGAGGTCGGCGTCGCTCGGAGGACGGGCTGCTCTCCGTAGGTGAACGCGCTGTCCTGTTCGGGACGAGGCCGTTTGAAGTACAGGGTCGGCTGGGGAGAGGTTACCGAGCTGGTGACGGTCACCAGCTCGTAGCCATTGCCTCCGATGTCTCGGAGCAGCTCGTCCAGATGCGTGCTCGAGGCGCCCTGCCCCGCCCCGTGGGCGGTGTAGATGCCGGTGCGGTCGTTGAACTCGATGTAGACGTAATCCCAGAGAACCATGTCTTGGCACTACCCCCTGGGAGCGATCCCAACCCTGGGCGAGCCCCACGGATCAACTCGCACATGCACCCTCCTGCGTGACTGGTCCATGCGAACGTTCTACGGACCGATCTTCGTGGCACCGTCGTCTCGCAATCCAGGTCTCGGCCCAACCCGTCCACCGACGAGAGGCCTGTCGGGTCGAACGAGCACGAGGTTCGAGTCCGATATGTCCGAAACGGATACGTTGGCGGTCGCGTCCAGGTTGGTTGGACGCCCACCCACAGGCGACGGCTGGAACGACATGAACACACGCATGACCCGACGTGGCGCCACCTTCGCCGCCGCTGTCCTCTTGGCTACGGCCATGGCCTGGACGGGAGCGGCGACGCCAGCTTCGGCCAGGACGTCGAGCCAGACATCGGCCACGCCGTCGGCGGCCAAGTCCCCGGCTCCGACCGCCGCCGCGAAGGTGCCGACCGATCAGCACCCGTCGGCGCTGAGCTACGGGTACGTGCGGGTCGTCACGTCTCCGGCGGTGCCGGCCGAGATCCGGCTCGACAACACCCCCCGCGACAGCTGGGGCCTGAACTGGTTGAAGTACACCGCTGGGGACGGACACCCGGTCTGCTTCGGTGAGGTGCTGGGCTACACCGCTCCGGCCTGCCAGCAGATCGACATCCATGGCGGCGCGACCACCACGGTGACGGGCAACTACGTGCAGAACGGCTACCTCCGCGTCATCACCAGCCCGGCAGTGCCCTCCACCATCTCGGTCGACGGGACGCCTCGCAACGACTGGGGCCTGTGGACGGAGATCGGGACCGGCAACCACACGGTCTGCTTCGGTGCGGTCCAGGGCTCCAACGTCCCGGCGTGTCGGACGGTGAACGTGGTCGCCGGTGCGACGGCGTCCACCACCGGCACGTTCACGTCCAACGCCAGCGCAGCGGGGCCGACAGGGACCTTCGGGTACCTGCGCGTCACCACCAGCCCAGCGGTGGGCGGGATGATCTCCGTCGATGGCCTGGCCCGTAACAACTGGGGCATCGACTGGGTGAAGATCGACACCGGCTCGCACACGGTTTGCTTCCAGGACGTGTATGCGTTCGTCACGCCTCCGTGCAAGACCGTGAACGTCACGAACGGTGCCACCACGGCGACCACCGGGAACTACGAGGCCATGGGCTACATCCGGGTTGTCACCAGCCCACCGGTGCCCTCAACGGTCTACGTGTACGGCATCGCCAGCAACGACTACGGGGTGTGGACGCCCAAGGCGGTCGGCACCTACAACAACATGTGCTTCGGCCGCGTCGGTGGGAGGGTCACTCCCGCCTGCCAGAACGGCGTGGTGGTCACCGCGGGCGCCACCACCACCGTGACGGGGACCTTCGCGGTGTACACCACCGACACCGACGGCGACCGCCTGGTGGACTCGGTGGAGAGCAACGACGGGACCTACCTGGGACCCAACGACACGGGCACCAACCCGAACGTGGCTGACAGCGACGGCGACGGCGTCAAGG
>Ga0209023_10000471_pt1 | contig 60811 bp, 47 predicted proteins | sample LakOneMetagenome_FD_187468 | JGI IMG/M metagenome (GOLD analysis project Ga0209023, IMG submission 187468) | Freshwater and sediment microbial communities from Lake Erie, Canada (SPAdes) (version 2) | ecosystem: Environmental > Aquatic > Freshwater > Lentic | place: Lake Erie, Canada...
TCCCCTTGGCTTCGTCGAAGAAGTGCAGGATGCGGCGCGGCAGCCAGTCGATGCGGCCGGGGAAGGGGCCGACCGGGAAGCCGACGTGGCCGCCGGTGTCCGGGTATTCCAGCGTCACCGATGACGCGGCGGAGGCAGGCAGGTGTTTGCCCGGCAAGAAGGGATCGTTGCGCGCGTTCAGCACCAGGGTCGGCACGGTGATGTCGTTCAGCACGTGCTTGGCGCTGGCGCGGTGCCAGTAGTCGTCGGTGTCGCGGTAGCCGTGCAGCGGCGCGGTGATGACGTTGTCGAAGCTGTACAGATCGGTCGAAGCGAGCAGGGCGGCGCGGTCGAACAGGCCGGGGAAACGCTCGAGCTTGGCCAGGGCCTTGGGCTTCAGGGTGTCCAGGAACATGCGCGTGTACAGGCGGTTGAAGCCGCTCGACAAAGCTGCGCCGCCGGCTGCCAGATCCAGCGGGGCCGAGACGCTCACCGCCGCGTCGACGATTTCCGCGCCATGCTGCTGCTCGCCCAGCCAGCGCAGCAGGGCATTGCCGCCCAGCGAGACGCCGGCCACGTAGAAGGGCCCTTTGAAACGCGGGCGCAGTCGGCGGATGATCCAGTCGAGCTCTTCGGCGTCGCCGGAATGGTAGAAGCGCGGCGCCAGGTTGGCTTCGCCGGAGCAGCCGCGGAAGTGCGGGATCGCGCCATGCCAGCCGCGCGCCTTGACCGCCGCCATCAGGCCGCGTGCGTAATGGCTGTTCGACGAGCCTTCCAGGCCGTGGAACAGCAGCACGCAAGGGGCATCGGGCCGCGCGCCATCGACGAAATCGACGTCGATGAAATCCTGCCCGCAGGGCGTGTCCCAGCGCTCGCGCCGGAACGCCACCTCGGGTTTGCGGATGGCGACGGCCGGGTAGATCGTCTGCAGGTCGCCGCCGGGCAGCCAGAGCGGTGCGCGATATGCGGGCATGCCTGCGAACAGGCCGCTGCAATCGGCGCAGTAGTGGCGCATGGCCCGGAAACGGCTTTAAAGATCAGTGGTGTTTCAGGGCGCCGGGCGCTACCTGGTACTGGGTGCCGCAGTAAGGGCACTTGGCGTGGCCGTGGTGATCGAAATCCAGGAAGACGCGCGGGTGGGACGACCACAGCGGCATCGCCGGGTTCGGGCAGTAGGCCGGCAGGTCCTTGGCTTCCAGTTCCACCACAGGAATGGTCTTCTCGTTCATGTTTGGCTAGCTCCGTTATTGCGAAATATGCGAAGCCATGATTTTAACGGATTTGCACTGATGGCCGAAATGCTCCGGTAGAATAGCGGGCCGATTACTGTCGAGTAGATTTTCCCGTAAGAAAATCTCTCGCACTATCACCAATCCCCTTTCGATGCCTGACCGTCCTCCGTCCGCCACGCTGTTGGTTTTCATTCCATGTTGCAGGAAAGCGACATGAGCCAACTGCAACCGGACCTGCCGGCCGACCCGCAAGCGGACGCGCGCGGCTGGCGCGAAGGCTTCCAGACCGGGTTGCCGACCCTGTTCGGCATCGGTGCCTGGGGCATGGTGGTCGGGGTGGCGATGGTCAAGAGCGGCCTGACGGTGGCCCAGGCTTCCGGTATGACCCTGGTCGCGTTTGCAGGTTCGGCCCAATTGGCATCGCTCCCGCTGATCGCCGCCGGCGCACCGATCTGGGTGATCTTCCTCTCGGCACTGGTCGTCAACCTGCGCTTCGTGATCTTTTCCGCCCTGCTGGGCCCGCATTTCTCCCACCTGCCGCTGTGGCAGCGCTTCTACCTCGGCTATATCTCCGGCGACGTGTCGATCGCCTTGTACTTGCAGCGCTATCCGAGCGCCACGCCCGAGCCCGGCAAGCTGGCCTTCCTGAAAGGCCTGATGTACCCGAACTGGTTCGCCTGGCAGGTCGGTTCGCTGATCGGCATCTTCCTCGGCAGTGCCGTGCCCACCGAATGGCAGCTCGGCTTTGCCGGCACCCTGGCCATCCTGTGCATCATGGTGCCCCTGATTATCAACAGCGCCGCCCTGTGCGGCGTGGCGGTGGCCGGCGTGACGGCAGTGCTGGCGCATGCGCTGCCTTATAAGCTGGGTCTGCTGGCGGCGGTGATCGCCGGCATGCTCACCGCCATGGCCTACGAAGAAACGATGCTCAAGCGCAATCGAAGGAGCAGAATCGACCATGGCTGACTGGGAGATCTGGGTCGTGATCCTGGTGCTGGGCGTGGCCACGGCCTGCACCCGCAGCGCGTTCTGGCTGGTCGGCCACAAGGTGACGATTCCGCCGCGGGTCCAGGAAATGCTGCGCTATGCGCCGGCCTGCGCACTGGCCGCCATCGTCTTTCCGGACATGCTGCTGGGGCCGCAGGGCGAACTGCAGCTGGCGCTGGCGAACCCAAAACTGATCGCCGGCATTGCCGCGCTGCTGTTCTACCTGTGGCGCAGGGCGATGCTGCAGACCATCGTCTTCGGCATGCTGGTGCTGACACTGTTGCGTGTGTTTCATGTTTTCGGCAACATCGGCTAAGGTAAAATAACGTTTTTTCACTAATCTACCTTCCGGACCCACGCTGACATGGCCGTTCTCAATTTCACCCGCTTGCAAGACCTGATCGACCAAGGCGCGCTGAAGGGCAAGCGCGTCTTCATTCGCGCCGACCTGAACGTTCCGCAGGACGACGCCGGCAACATCACCGAAGACACCCGCGTGCGCGCCTCCGTGCCCGCGATTCGCGACGCCCTGCAGGCAGGCGCGGCCGTGATGGTGACTTCCCACCTGGGCCGCCCGACCGAGGGTGAATTCAAGCCGGAAGACAGCCTGGCGCCGGTCGCCAAGCGCCTGTCCGAACTGCTGGGCCAGCCGGTCGAGCTGAAGCAGAACTGGGTCGATGGCGTCGACGTGGCGCCGGGCCAGGTCGTGCTGCTGGAAAACTGCCGCGTCAACAAGGGCGAAAAGAAAAACGATGATGAGCTGGCCCGGAAGATGGCCAAGCTGTGCGACGTGTACGTGAACGATGCCTTCGGCACCGCCCACCGCGCCGAAGCGACCACCCACGGCATCGCGAAGTTCGCGCCCGTGGTCGCTGCCGGCCCGCTGCTGGCCGCCGAACTGGATGCGCTGGGTAAAGCCCTGCACGCGCCGCAGCGTCCGCTGCTGGCCATCGTCGCCGGTTCGAAAGTGTCGAGCAAGCTGACCATCCTGCAGAGCCTGGCCGACAAGGTCGACAACCTGATCGTCGGCGGCGGCATCGCCAACACCTTCATGAAGGCGGTCGGCCTGAACGTCGGCAAATCGCTGATGGAAGCCGACCTCGTGGGCGAAGCGAAAACCATCATCGACAAGATGGCCGCGCGTGGCGCGACCGTGCCGATTCCGGTGGACGTGGTGTGCGCGAAGGAGTTTTCGCCGACCGCCGCCGCGACAGTCAAGGACGTGGCCGACGTTGCCGACGACGACATGATCCTGGACATCGGCCCGAAGACCGCCGCCCAGCTGGCGGAGCAGATCGCCCAGGCCGGCACCATCGTCTGGAACGGCCCGGTCGGCGTGTTCGAGTTCGACCAGTTCGCCGAAGGCACCAAGACCCTGGCCACGGCCATTGCGCAGTCGAAGGGTTTCTCGATCGCCGGCGGCGGCGACACCCTGGCTGCCATCGCAAAATACAATATTGCCGACCAGATCGGCTATATCTCGACCGGCGGCGGCGCCTTCCTCGAGTTCCTCGAAGGGAAGACGCTGCCGGCGGTGGAGATCCTGCTGCAACGCAGCGCCCAATCAGCTGAGTGAGACCCTAGCGCAGCCCCAGGCTGCGCTTTTCATTGAAGGATAACCATGTACCGTGGCACCAAGATCGTAGCAACCATCGGCCCCGCATCGACCGATTTCGACATTCTCGTCAAGATGATTCGCGCCGGCGTCGACGTCGTGCGCCTGAACTTCTCGCACGGCCGTGCGCAGGACCATATCGATCGCGCTGCCCTGGTACGCCGCGCCGCCGCCGAGTGCGGCCGCGAAGTGGCGATCATGGCCGACATGCAGGGTCCGAAGATCCGCGTCGGCAAGTTCGAGCAAGGCAAGATCTTCCTGAACAACGGCGACAACTTCATCCTGGACGCCAAGTGGGGCGAGAATGGCGAGCTGGGTAACCAGGAACGCGTCGGCCTCGACTACAAGGCCCTGCCACGCGACGTCAAGCCGGGCGACAAGCTGCTGCTGAACGACGGCCTGATCGTGCTGGTGGTCGACAAGGTCGTCGGCAGCGAGATCTACACCACGACCAAGGTCGGCGGCGAACTGTCGAACAACAAGGGCATCAACCGCCAGGGCGGCGGCCTGACCGCGCCGGCCCTGACCTCGAAGGACATGGAAGACATCAAGACCGCGATGAGCTTCCAGGCCGATTACCTGGCGATCTCCTTCCCGAAGAACGCCACCGACATGGAAATGGCGCGCCAGCTGGCGAACATCGCCGGCGAGCCGTTCGGCCACAAGCCGATGATGATCGCGAAGATCGAGCGCGCCGAAGCGATTCCGGTGCTGCAGGAAATCCTCGACGCTTCCGACGGCATCATGGTCGCCCGCGGCGACCTGGCGGTCGAAGTCGGCAACGCCGCCGTGCCGGCGCTGCAGAAGCGCATGATCAAGATGGCGCGCAACTCGAACAAGCTGGCGATCACCGCGACCCAGATGATGGAGTCGATGATCGTCAACGCCGTGCCGACCCGCGCCGAAGTATCGGACGTGGCGAACGCCGTGCTGGACGGCACCGACGCCGTGATGACCTCGGCCGAGACCGCATCGGGCAAGTACCCGATCGAAACCGTCGAGATGATGTCGGCGATCTGCGTCGAAGCCGAGCAGTCCGAGTACAACAAGCTGGAAGCCGACTTCCTGAACGTCGAGTTCACCCGTATCGACCAGTCGATCGCCTATGGCACCCTGTTCACCGCCCACCACCTGCGCGTAAAAGCGATCGTGGCGCTGACCGAATCGGGCTCGACCGCACTGTGGATGTCGCGCCACTCGATCGACACCCCGATCTTCGCGCTGACCCCGTCGCAGACGACCCAGCGCAAGGCGTCGCTGTACCGTAACGTGCGAGCCTTCCACCTGCTGCAGGAAGGCGGCAGCCATGCCGTCCTGAGCAAGGCCGAGGAACTCCTCCAGCGCGAAGGCGTCGTACGCAAGGGCGACCTGATCGTTGTGACCTGGGGCTCGCCGATGGGGCAGGCCGGCGGTACCAATGCGCTGAAGATCGTGCGTGTCGGCGATGCTGAGAATTTTTTGAAGGAATCCTCGTAAAAGACCCGCGACGCTGACACCGTCGTCCCCGCGAAGGCGGGGATCCAAGTTCTGCTTGAGCTGACAATGACGCCGGCAAACTTGGGCCCCCGCCTTCGCGGGGGCGACGTTAGTTGCAGTGGCGACGGTACTAGCGAGCTTCCACACCGGTTTTTTAATTGTTTGGAGCAAAACCATGGCACTCGTATCAATGCGTCAACTGCTGGACCACGCCGCCGAAAACGGCTATGGCCTGCCGGCTTTTAACGTCAACAACCTGGAGCAGGTCCAGGCCATCATGGCCGCTGCCGACGCCGTCAACAGCCCGGTGATCATGCAGGCCTCGGCCGGCGCCCGCAAATATGCCGGCGAAGCCTTCCTGCGCCACCTGATCGACGCCGCCGTCGAAGCCTACCCGCACATCCCGGTCGTCATGCACCAGGACCACGGCCAGTCGCCGGCGGTCTGCATGGCCGCGATCCGTTCGGGCTTCTCGTCGGTGATGATGGACGGCTCGCTGGAAGCCGACGGCAAGTCGGTCGCTTCGTACGAGTACAACGTCGAAGTGTCGCGCGAAGTCGTCAAGTTCGCGCACTCGATCGGCGTGACCGTCGAAGCCGAACTGGGCGTGCTCGGTTCGCTGGAAACCATGAAGGGCGACAAGGAAGACGGCCACGGCGCGGACCGCACCATGACCCGTGAAGAGCTGCTGACCGACGTGGCGCAAGCCGCCGACTTCGTCGCGAAGACCCAGTGCGACGCGCTGGCGATCGCGATCGGCACCTCGCACGGCGCCTACAAGTTCACCCGTCAGCCGACCGGCGACATCCTGGCGATCGACCGCATCAAGGAAATCCACGCCCGCATCCCGAACACCCACCTGGTGATGCACGGTTCGTCCTCGGTGCCGCAGGACCTGCTGGCGATCATCCGCGAATTCGGCGGCGACATGAAGGAAACCTATGGCGTCCCGGTCGAGGAGATCCAGGAAGGCATCAAGCACGGCGTCCGCAAGATCAACATCGACACCGACATCCGTCTGGCCATGACCGCTGCGATCCGCAAGTACATGTTCCAGAACCCGTCGAAGTTCGACCCACGCGACTACCTGAAGCCGGCCCGCGAAGCCGCGACCGAGATCTGCAAGCAGCGCTACCTGTCCTTCGGCTGCGAAGGCATGGCTTCGAAGATCAAGCCGGTGCCGCTGGACAAGATGGCCGAGCGCTACAAGGCTGGCGAACTGGCGCAGATCGTTCAGTAACAGCAAACCCGTAGCATTGGAACGTCGTCCCCGCGAAGGCGGGGATCCAAGTTCGCGGCACATCACCAAACTTGGGCCCCCGCCTTCGCGGGGGCGACGGTAGCAGCAGTTTGCGGCACTGCGTCAAAAATGACGTAAAATTATGCACTTCCTCACCGGCGGCTCCCCGCCGGTTTTCGCTTTATCAAGATACCCCCTCTATGAAAAGCCTCTACCAGTCCACTATTTCCTCCCTGCCACTGCTCGGCCGCGGCAAGGTCCGCGACAACTATGCCGTCGGCGACGACAAGATCCTGATCGTCACCACCGACCGCCTGTCCGCCTTCGACGTCGTGATGAACGAGCCGATTCCGGGCAAGGGCATGGTGCTGAACCAGATGAGCGATTTCTGGTTCGAGAAACTCGGCCACATCGTGTCGAACCACCTGACCGGCGTGGCGCCGGAATCCGTGGTGGCGCCTGAGGAAGTGGACCAGGTCAAGGGGCGCGCCGTGGTCGCCAAGCGCCTGAAGCCGATCCTGGTCGAGGCGGTCGTGCGCGGCTACATCATCGGGTCGGGCTGGAAGGATTACCAGGCCACCGGTTCGGTCTGCGGCATCGAATTGCCGGCCGGCCTGCGCCAGGCCGACAAGCTGCCCGAGCCGCTGTTTACCCCGGCCGCCAAGGCCGACCTGGGCGAGCACGACGAGAACATCAGCTTCGCCGACATGGAAAGCCGCATCGGCGCCGAACTCGCCGCCAAGATGCGCGACATCAGCATCCAGCTGTACAAGGAAGCTGCCGACTACGCGGCCACGCGCGGCATCATCATCGCCGACACCAAGTTCGAATTCGGCCTCGACGACAACGGCGTGCTGCACCTGATGGACGAAGTCCTGACCGCCGATTCCTCGCGTTTCTGGCCGGCCGATTCGTACGCGCCGGACATGTCGCCGCCGTCCTTCGACAAGCAGTTCGTGCGCGACTACCTCGAAACTTTGACCGATTGGCAAAAGACCCCGCCGGCACCAAAGCTGCCGCAGGACGTGATCGACAAGACCCAGGCCAAGTACTTCGAAGCCATCGAACGCCTGACCGGCGAGAAGCTGAAGGTCTAAGCAATGAGCGAGCAACAGCAAAAGCCGCTGGTCGGCGTGATCATGGGTTCCAATTCCGATTGGGACGTGATGCAGCATGCGGTCGCCATCCTGAAGCAGTTCGGCGTGCCGCATGAAGCCCAGGTGATCTCCGCGCACCGCATGCCGGACGAGATGTTCGCCTATGCCGAAAGCGCACGTGGCCGCGGCCTGCGCGCCATCATCGCCGGCGCCGGCGGTGCTGCCCACCTGCCGGGCATGGTCGCTGCAAAGACGATCGTGCCGGTGCTGGGCGTGCCTGTGCCTTCGCGCTACCTGCGCGGCGAGGATTCGCTGCTGTCCATCGTGCAGATGCCGAAGGGCGTACCGGTGTCGACCTTCGCGATCGGCGAGGCCGGCGCCGCCAATGCGGCCCTGACTGCGGTCGCGATCCTGGCCGCCACGGACGACGCGCTGGCTGCACAGCTGGAAGACTTCCGCGCCCAGCAGACCGCCGCCGCCAAAGCCATGACCCTCCCGCAAGATTGATAAGTAATGCGTAAATGAGTGACCAAGAAATGAAACCGCTGCTGCCCGCCGCCAACCCGTCCACCTGGCTGGGCGTGATGGGCGGCGGCCAGCTGGGCCGCATGTTTGCCCAGGCCGCGCAAAGCATGGGCTTCAAGGTCGCCGTGCTCGAGCCGTCCGCCGATTGCCCGGCGGGGCAGGTTGCCGAGCGCCTGGTCGAAGCGGGTTATACCGACGCTGCCGGCCTCGATGCCCTGGCTGCCCAGTGCGTGGCCGTCACCACCGAGTTCGAAAACGTGCCGGCTGCCAGTTTGAGCAAACTGGCGGAGCAGGTCTTCGTGGCCCCGAACGCGCACGGCGTGTCGGTAGCTCAAGACCGCATCGCCGAGAAATCCTTCTTCGTGTCCTGCGCCGCCAAATCCGGTGTGATGCCGGCGCCGCACAAGGTGATCGCATCGAACGAAGACATCGATACGATTGCAGACGATCTGCTGCCCGGCATCCTGAAAACCGTGCGCATGGGCTACGACGGCAAGGGCCAGGTGCGCGTGCGCACCCGCGAAGACGTGCGCGCCGCCTTCGAATCCATGGGCAAGGTGACCTGCCTGCTGGAGAAGATGCTGCCGCTGGCCTACGAGGTGTCGGTGCTGACCGCGCGCGGCCATGACGGCGCTTCGGTCGTGTACCCGATCGCCGAGAACGTGCACCGCGACGGCATCCTGTTCACCACCACCGTGCCGGGACCGAACGTCTCCAGTGCGTGCGCGCAGAAGGCGCAGGATGCCGCGCGCGCGATCGTCGCCGAACTAGGTTATGTCGGCGTGCTGTGCATCGAATTCTTCGTGCTGGCGGACGGTTCGCTGGTCGTCAACGAGATGGCGCCGCGTCCACACAACAGCGGCCACTACACCATCGACGCCTGCGTCACCAGCCAGTTCGCGCAGCAGGTGCGGGCGATGGCGCGCCTGCCGCTGGGCGACGTGCGCCAGCATTCGCCGAGCGTCATGCTGAACATCCTGGGCGACGTCTGGTTCGACGGCGACAGCACCGTGGCGCGTGAACCGGCCTGGGACCAGGTGCTGGCCCTGCCGGGCGCCAACCTGCACCTGTACGGCAAGGACGACCCGCGCCGCGGCCGCAAGATGGGCCACGTGACCTTCGTCGCGCCGACGCTGGAAGAGGCGCAGCGCCAGTTCGAGGCCGCCTGCGCAATCCTGGGAATTGAGCTGTGACCCGCGCTGTGAGCCCCACTGTGAGCACCGATATCGACAGCGCCGCACGCGCGCTCGAAGCCGGCCGCCTGGTCGCCTTCCCGACCGAGACCGTGTACGGGCTGGGTGCCGACGCCGAGAATCCGGCGGCCGTCGCCGCCATCTATGCCGCCAAGGGCCGCCCGCAGGACCACCCGGTGATCGTGCACGTGGCGCCCGGCGCCTCCCTCGATTACTGGTGCGCCGACATCCCGCCGGAAGCGCGCCAACTGGCCGATGCCTTCTGGCCCGGTCCGCTGACCATGATCCTGAAGCGCGCACCGAACATTCCCGATGCCGTCTCCGGCGGCCAGGACACGGTGGGCATCCGCTGCCCCTCGCATCCGGTGGCGATTAGCCTGCTGCAAGCCTTCAAGGGCGGGCAGGGCGGCGTGGCGGCGCCTTCCGCCAACAAGTTCGGCCACGTCAGCCCGACCACGGCCCAGCACGTGCGCGACGAGTTCGGCGATGCCGTTGGTGAAGGTGCCCGTATCGTGGCCGTGCTGGACGGCGGCCAGAGCGAGGTCGGGATCGAATCGACCATCGTCGACCTGTCGCGCCTGCAGACCCACGGTCCGGTACTGCTGCGACCTGGCCATATCTCGGCCGAAGCGATTGCCGCCGTGATCGACCGCCTGCCGGCACGCCCGGACGCGGCGGCGCCGCGCGCTTCGGGCACGCTCGAATCGCACTACGCGCCGCACACCCCGGTGGCGATGCAGGACACGGCCACGCTGACCGGGACCCTGGCGCGCCTGCATGCGGCGGGCCGCAAGGTGGCGCTGATCCATTACTCAGTGCTGCCGGCGACGCACGCCGAAGTCGCGCTGCCGGCCACGCCGGACGGTTTCGCGCACGCGTTGTACGCGGCGCTGCGCGCGATGGACGGCGTCGGCGCCGATGTCATCCTGGTCGAGGCCCCGCCGCAGGATGGCGCCTGGCTGGGCGTCAACGACCGCCTGCGCCGCGCCGCCCACGGCTCGACCGGCATCGTGCACGGACTGATAAACAACACTACTGCTCTCTGATACAAACGAAGGCTTCTCAAAAACGCATGCGCAGTGCATGCTTTAGGGAAACTGAACGGCGTACGTAACCGACGCCACCGTCGTCCCCGTGCAGGCGGGGATCCAAGTTTGCTTGCGTTAACGAGACGCGAACAAAACTTGGGTCCCCGCCTCCGCGGGGAGTGTTTTTTGGCAATGCCAAAAAACACAACATTTGCATTTCCGTTTTGTCAGAAGGACATCCCATGCGTTCGCTTCAAACCCTGGCCCTGACCCTCGGCCTGGGCATGCTGCTTGCCGCCTGCAGCGGCGGCACCACCACCGGCGGTACCCCGCAAGGTGTCGCCAATCCCGCTCCCTTGCCCGCACCCATCCGTGGCAGCCTGGTCGGCCAGGCCGCTTCGGTGTCCGTGAGTATCGCCGGCAACAGCCTGACGACCCTGTCGCCGTCCGTGCTGGCCGGCTTCCTCGAATCGACCCAGACCGGCACCCTGGCCGTGGCCGGCCAGCCGCAGTGTTCGGTCTCGGTCTACCGCGTGCACTACAACACCATCGGCGGGGCCGGCGAGGCGACCGATGCCAGCGCCGCCGTCTTCGTGCCCAGCGGCAGCGGCAATTCCTGCGGCAACTCGCGCCCGGTGCTGCTGTATGCCCACGGCACGTCGCTGCAGAAGTCCTACGACATGGCGGACATCGCCAACAACACCGAGGCACGCCTGGCGGCGGCCGTGTTCGCCGCGCAAGGCTTCATCGTGGTCGCGCCCAACTACGCCGGCTATGGCGGCTCCTCGCTGGGCTACCACCCCTATCTCGACCGTGTGCAGGAAGGCGCGGACATGATCGACGCCCTGCGCGCTGCGCGCAGCAGCTTCACCGCCATCGGCGCGCGCGACTCCGGCAAACTGCTGGTGACCGGCTACTCCCAGGGCGGTTACGTGGCGCTGGCGACCCAGCGTGCGATGCAGGACCTGAACAACGCCGAGTTCACGCTCACTGCCGCAGCCGGCATGTCGGGTCCGTATGCGATCGCACGCTTCGGCGACGACCTGTTCGGCGGCGCGCCGCGCGATGGCGCCACCGTGATCGTCCCGACCATCATCAACGCCGCCCAGCATGCCAGCGCCGCGATCTACCGCGTGCCCGGCGACGTGTATGAGGCGCAGTACGCCGGCACCATCACCGACCTGGTGCCGGGCACGCTGGGCAGCAGCGAACTGGTCAGCCAAGGCAAGCTGCCGGCCAGCAGCCTGTTCGCCGCCGACTCGATGCCGCAGGCGCCGGGCTATACCCAGTACTTCGGGGCCGGCAACCTGATCCGCAGCGATTACCGTGCGGCCCATCTGGCCGACATGGCGGCCCATCCTTGTGACCAGAACGCCACATCGCCGCTGAACTGCGCGCCGGCCCACAAGCTGCGTCAATGGCTGGTGCGCAATGACCTGCGCAGCTATCTGCCGATGGCGCCGACCCTGCTGTGCGGCGGCCACGACGATCCGACCGTGCCGTATTTCAATACGACGGCCTCGGCTGCCTATTTCCGTGCGCGCGGCGCCGCCATCACCGAGCTCGACATCGACGACACGCCGAGCATGAACGACCCCTTCCGCTCTGCCAAGGCCGGCTTCGTGGCTGCCCGCAGTCTGCTGCGTGCGGCGAACGGCGATGCCGCCGTCGCCTCCAGCTACCACGCCGGGCTGGTGGCGCCTTTCTGCATGGCGGCAACGCGTGATTACTTCCAGTCGGTACTGGCACGCTAGAAGAGGTTCCAAAATACACTTTTTACGTATGACAAGCCGGAACGCGGCGCTATAATCGCCAGCGATGCCGGCTTCATCCGTACCGTGTTGCAAATATTGTTGCCGAGGCACGATGCAAAAGTGTTTTCGCTATACAACCAAGCTGAACACTGGCATATTAGTTGTGATACGAATAGCACGGGCGTTCGTTTCAAAGCAAAGAAAAACTCATCTAGGAGACACAATGCGTAAGACCTCATTCGCGCTCGCGCTGCTGACCGCGGCTGTTCTCACCGCCTGCGGTGGCACCAGCCCAAGCGCCGGCGACCAGACGCCCAAAATGAAATTCAGCAACCAGATCACGTTCGGCGACAGCCTCTCCGACGTGGGCACCTACGCCGTCGGCGGCGTGGCAGCTCTGGGCGGCGGCCAGTACACCATCAACGGCAACAACACCTCGGTCAGCCCTGAACTGACCGGCAAGAACTACACCACGCTGGTTGCGGCGCAGCTCGGCCTGCCGACCCCGTGCGCGGCCCAGACCGGCCTGCAGGGCACCGCGTCCGCAGGCTTCTCGGTCCCGGTGACCGACCATCCGGAATGCTTCAACTACGCCCAGGGCGGCGCACGCGTGACCAACCCGATCGGCCCGGGCAACAAGGCGCTCGACAAGCCGGGCGCGGTTTCGCTGGGCCAGATGACCGTGCCGGTCGTGACCCAGATCGCCAACCACCTGAAGAAGGTCGGCGGCAAGTTCAAGGGCGATGAACTGGTCATCGTGATGGCAGGTGGCAACGACGCGCTGGAACAGCTGGGCGAACTGTCGGCCGCAGCGACCACCGCCGGCGGCACGGCCCTGATCCAGAGCCTGGTGGCCCAACTGGCGCCGGGCACTGCCAACCCGCAGACCGGCGCCGGCGCCATCGCCGCGGCGGCCCAGGCCGAAGCACTCAAAGGCAGCGCTGCCCCGGCCATCATCACCGCCGCGATCACCGCTGCGGCCCAGAACGGCAACACCACTGCTGTCGCCAACGCCGCCGCCATTGGCGCCAAGGCTGGCGCCGATGCAACCGCCGCAGGCAACGCCTACTCGGCCGCCCACGGTCCGGACCTGGTCAAGAACATGGCCACCGCCGGCGCCGAGCTGGGCGTGCTGGTCAAGAACCAGATCCTTGCCAACGGCGCAGGCTACGTGATCGTGAACAACCTGCCGGACGTGTCGATCTCGCCTTCGGCCAAGGCCCAGTCGGCCGACACCCAGAAGCTGATCGCCGCGATGGTCGATGCCTTCAACTCGCAGCTGAAAGCGGCTGTGGGCGGTGAGTCGAAAGTGCTGTACGTCGACCTGGCCACCGTCAGCCACGACCAGGCGACCAACCCGGGACCGTACGGCCTGACCAACACCACCGATACGGCTTGCGACCTGACCCCTGCCAAGAATCCGCTGGGTTCCTCGCTGGTTTGCAACGCGAAAAACCTGAAGAGCGGCGACGTCAGCCACTACATGTTCGCCGACGCCGTGCACCCGACCCCGTTCGAGTACGCACTGATCGCGCGCTACGTGCTGGAGCAGATGGCAGTCAAGGGCTGGCTGTAATTGGAGACAAGCCCGCCCGCGGGCGGGCAATCTTATAAGAATCAGGAGAACACATGAACGTAAGTAAGAATGTCGTGAAACTGCTGGTCGCCGCAGGCGCCCTGGCCGTTGCGACCGGCGCCGCAGCGCAGTCGAAGGGCCAGTTCACCGTATCGGTGGGCGCGAACATGCTGAAGCCGGACGTCACCAGCGGCGACATCTCGGCGCCGGCGCTGCCGCACTCGCAGGGCGACGTGTCGAAGGACACCCAGCCGGTCATGGTCATCAACTACGGTTTGACCGACAACATCTCGATCGAGTCCGCGCTCGGCACCCCGTACAAGCACAAGATCTACGGCGCCGGCGCGATTGCCGGTACCGGCCAGCTGGGCACCGTGCAGGCCCTGCCGGCGATCGCTCTGGTGCAGTACCGCTTCTTCTCGCCGGACTCGATGATCCGTCCGTTCGTCGGCCTGGGCGTGACCTACGCGATGTTTCAGAAGGAGCGCGGCTCGTTCAACATGACCGCGCTGACCAATCCGGGCGCGGGTACCCCGACCACCTTCAGCATCGACAACAAGTGGACCTATTCGGGCCAGGTCGGCCTGCAGGTGAACGTCACCCCGAAGTGGTTCCTCAACGCGTCCTACATCAAGACCAAGCTGAGCACCGACGTGCACTTCTCGACCGGCCAGTACCAGCACATGAAGCTGGATCCGGACTCGTACATCCTGTCGGTCGGCTACAAGTTCTGAGCTGCTCACGGAGTGTCTGAAAACCCGCTTCGGCGGGTTTTTTTATTGGCGCCGGCTTTTCACGAAAAGGTGGCGCGGTAGGCCGGCGGCAGGTCGACCGGGTAGAAGACGCCGCTGAAGGCTGCCACGATCAGCACGGCCGCCACGGCGCCCAGGGCGATGCTGCCCCAGGCCAGGCCGGCAGCGACGCGCCGCAGCACGCAGGCCAGGTGCACGAACAGCGCCGCCACCGCCAGGCCGTAGTAGGGCACGAAGAACAGCGGGTAAGGATTCACCTGCAGGCCGGCCGCCGCAAAATAGAAGTTGGTGTCCAGGTGGAGCACGGCGCGGCCGAACAGCACCGAGACCACGTGCACCGTCAGGAAGAAGGCCAGGTACGCCCCCGACAGCGCCTGCAGGCGCGCGAAGGGCAGGCGGCGCTGGCCGCGGCGGCGCCACAGCAGGCGCAGTCCCGAACCCGCCTGCACGGCGACCGTAGCCAGCAGCAGCGCTTCGACCGCCGGGATGCGCGTGATCTTCCTGACCGCTTCCATGCAGGCGAGGTGCATTGCGATGCCGCCCAGCGCCGCCAGATGGTTCGCCAGGTGGACCAGCACGTAGCTGCCGGCCACGATGGCGGCGGCCCGGTGCAGCCGGCGTGGCAGGTCCGGTCGCCTAGCCATGGAAGGGGCAGGCGTGCGGACCGGCCTTTACCGTCGTCGGTACTGCAGGCACTGCAGGAGTACGCCCCCCGAACACCAGCCGCAGGCCGCCTGCGGGCCGCAGTGTCACCTGCATCTTCGGCTCGGGGATGCCCTGGCCGGGCGCCGGCGCGAGCGTGAAGCGCTGCACCAGCATGGCCAGCACCAGCGTCATCTCCATGCTGGCGAAGCTGTTGCCGATGCAGACCCTCGGCCCGGCGCCGAAGGGCACATAGGCGCCGCGCGGCAGCTCGCGGGCGGCGTCGCCGAGGAAGCGCGCCGGGTCGAAGCGCTCCGGCTGCCCGAACCAGCGCGCATCGGCCTGCGCGACGAAGAAGGGGATCGTCACCAGGCTGCCCTTCGGCACCCGCCATGCGCCGATCTGCACGTCCTCGACCGCGCGCCGCATCAGCACCCCGGGCACCGGCGGATAGCGGCGCAGGGTTTCCTTCACCACGGCACCCAGCAGCGGCAGGTGCGGCAGGTCGGCCATCGCCGGCGTGCGCCCGCCGAGCGCCGCATCGGCTTCGCGCGCCACGCGCGCGGCCAGCGCCGGATCGGCGGCCAGCGCCCACGCCGCCCAGGCCAGCGCCGTGGCCGTGGTCTCGTGGCCGGCCAGGAAGACGGTCATCAGCTGGTCGCGGATCTCGTCATCAAGCAGCGGCGCGCCGTCGCCTTCCTCGTCGCGCGCGGCCAGCAGCATGCCGAGCAGGTCTTCACTCGGGCCCGCGCCCGCGGCGATCGCAGCGCGGCGCTTGCGGATGTGCCCACGCACGACGCCGTCCAGCAGGCGCAATGCCTTGCGCTTGGCCGCCTGGCGCGGCAGCGGCGCCCACGCCGGCACCGTGAAGGGCAGGTACATCTCGGCATAGCCGATCGCGGCCACGGTGCGGATCGCCTCCTCGATGCCTGCCGTGTCGTCTTCCACTTTGCTGCCGAACATCGTGCGCAGAATGATGTCCATGGCCAGCATGTTCATCGTGTGCTCGACGTCGGCTGTCGTGCCCGGAGCGCCGGCCAGGCTGCGGAAAGCATCCATCGTCGCCGCCGTCACCTGGGCCGCGTAGGCGTCGAAGCGCTTCGGGCTGAAAGCCGGCAGCAGGGTGCGGCGCTGGCGCTGCCAGGTGGCGCCTTCGGTGATCATCACGCTGTCGCCGTGCAGCTGCCGCATGACCTTGATGTGCTGCTCGTAGCGGATGAAGGAACGCGCCTTGTCGACCAAGGTTTCGCGGATCTGGTCCGGGTGCATGAAGGCATAGTGATGAACCCCGCCCTGGCGCATGTAGACGGTGTCGCCGTGATCGCGCTGGGCTGCACGCCAGAAGCCGAGGTAGTCGCGTTCCATGTCGGCCAGCAGGCGCAGGCCGAATGCGCGGTCACGCGGACCGGGTGGGCGGGGGATGGTCGTCATCGTCGATCTCCTCATGGAATTCGTCGGAAAATTCGAGCCGGTAGACCCAGTCGGCTTCTTCGCGCAGGACGTCGCGCGCCAGCTGGGCAGGGGTGCGGCCGGTCTGTGCCTTGCAGTCGCGCGTCAGGTGCGACTGGTCGGCGTAGTCGCATTCCAGCGCGTGTTCGGCCCAGTCGTGCTGCCGGCCCGCCAGATAACGCCGCTGGGCGGTGAGATAACTGTGCTCGCCGCGGCGCAGGCGGTTCATGGTCTGCAGGTTGGTGCCCAGTTCGCGCAGGATCAGGCGCTGCAGCTGGCGCGGGCCGATGCCGAGCAGGCTGCTGGCCATGCCCAGTGTGATGCGGCTGCCCATGCGGCGCAGGCGCAGCCAGGCCGGCAGCTTGTGGTGCTGCGCGTGTTCGCGGATGCAGTCTTCGATCAGGGCCTGGCGTGCGGCGTGAGAAGCGGCCGCGAACACCGCGTCGGCAAGTATCCGGCCGCGTGCCGGCAGGAGCTCGTGCGCCGGCACGAAGCGGTTCTGCAGCGGCGCCAGGTCGACGCCGAACAGCGACTGGAAGGCGTCCGGATAGAACATCGCGATGAAGCCGTGGGTATCGCCGCGGTTGCGCGACACGACCGGCTGGGTCTGGCAACCGCTGACCACGCAGCCCGAGAGCGCCTGGCCTCGCTGGCCGCCGGCATCGCTCAACAGCTCGGCGCTGCCCTCCAGGAACCAGGTCATCGTGCAGTGCGCGCTGGCCGGAAAACGGTTCAGTAGCTGCTCGCCCTGCAGCGCGCAACCGCGCGTGTCGCGCAGGATGAAGCCGCGCACAAACGGCGCCACGTCCACCGCAGGCTGGTAGAGGCGGGCAAGGGGCGATCGCAGGGTAGACGGCGCATTCATGGGCATTATTGTGGAATTGTTATTCCCAGCAATATAGAACGAAGACGACATGCGGGCGTAAAAAAACCCGCACGCGGCGGGTTTTTCGAGGAAGCGGTACGCGATCAGAACGCCGCGATGCCGGTCTGCGCACGGCCCAGGATCAGGGCGTGGATGTCGTGCGTGCCTTCGTAGGTGTTGACCACCTCGAGGTTGACCATGTGGCGGATGATGCCGAACTCGTCCGAGATGCCGTTACCGCCGAGCATGTCGCGCGCGGTGCGGGCGATGTCCAGCGACTTGCCGCAGGAATTGCGCTTCATGATCGAGGTGATCTCGACCGCGGCGGTGCCCTCGTCCTTCATGCGGCCCAGGCGCAGGCAGCCCTGCAGGCCCAGCGTGATCTCGGTCTGCATGTCGGCCAGCTTCTTCTGCACCAGCTGGTTGGCGGCGAGCGGTTTGCCGAACTGCTGGCGGTCCAGCACGTACTGGCGCGCGGTGTGCCAGCAGTCTTCCGCCGCGCCCAGCGCGCCCCAGGCGATGCCGTAGCGGGCCGAGTTCAGGCAGGTAAACGGACCCTTCAGGCCGCGCACGTCCGGGAAGGCGTTTTCTTCCGGGCAGAACACTTCATCCATGACGATTTCGCCGGTGACCGAAGCGCGCAGGCCGAACTTGCCGTGGATCGCCGGGGCCGACAGGCCTTTCCAGCCTTTTTCCAGCACGAAACCACGGATCGCGCCTTCATCGTCCTTGGCCCAGACCACGAACACGTCGGCGACCGGCGAGTTGGTGATCCACATCTTCGAGCCGGACAACGAGTAGCCGCCCTCGACCTTGCGGGCGCGGGTGACCATCGAGGCCGGGTCGGAACCGTGGTTCGGCTCAGTCAGGCCGAAGCAGCCGATCCATTCGCCGGTGGCCAGCTTGGGCAGGTACTTCTGTTTCGTTTCCTCATTGCCGAACTCGTAGATCGGCACCATCACCAGCGAGGATTGCACGCTCATCATCGAGCGGTAGCCGGAGTCGACGCGTTCGACTTCGCGCGCGATCAGGCCGTAGGCCACGTAGTTCAGGCCCGGGCCGCCGTACTGTTCGGGGATGGTCGGGCCCAGCAGGCCGAGTTCGCCCATTTCGCGGAAGATGGACGTGTCCATGGTCTCGTGCCGGAAGGCTTCGAGGACGCGCGGCTTGAGCTTGTCCTGGCAATACGCGGCGGCGGCATCGCGCACCATGCGCTCTTCGTCGTTCAGCTGCTCGTTCAGCAGCAGCGGGTCATCCCAGTGGAATTGGGCTTTGCGGGGCGAATCGGAACGGCTCATGGGACTCCTGTCTCAGAAGAATCTTGTTGGACGTGGACGGTCTGGCGCCGCCCGAGTCTAGCCATTATAGAAATCCGGGGTGATGACGGCTTTTGAAACTGCGACAGTTATTTTCACTTTTCTCACTGAAAGCATGCCGCCACTGAGCACCGGGGTCAGAGCCCACCCGCGTGAACCGGGCTCTGACCCCTCTTACGTGGAACCGAACCGGCCGCCGTGGAAGATCAGCGCCGGCTGCGGATGCACCGCGCATTCTTCGACTTCGCCGACGAAGATCACGTGGTCGCCTTCCGGGTAGCGGCTGCGGTTGTGGCATTCGAACCAGGCGCTCACGCCCTTCAGGATCGGCTGGCCGGTGCGCGAAAGTTCGTAGTCGATGCTGGCGAAGGGGTCGAGGCCGCGGCGCGAGAACAGGCGCGCCAGCTCTTCCTGGCCGGCGGACAGCACGTTGATCACGTAATGCGAGTTGCCGGTGAAGATGGGCATGCTGTTGGCCTTGTCGGACAGGCTCCACAGCACCAGCGGCGGTTCCAGCGACACGGAATTGAAGGAACTGGCGGTCAACCCGCGGAAGGTGCCGTCGGCCAGGCGGGTGGTAATGACGGTCACACCTGTCGCAAACTGGGACAGGGCCTGGCGGAAATGCGCGGAATCGAAACCGCGCTCGGGGGAGCGGGGAGAGCTGGTGTTCATCGTCGCCATTATGCCACCAACGGCCCGGCTCCCCGGCCTCGCTTCATTGGGGAAATGCACGGGCGTACGCTTTCGGTTACAGTGAAGCCATGGACAACTTATCTGTCAAGGACAAGGTATGAGCCAGCAATCGGCAACCGAAGTCGCCATCCTGGGCGGCGGCTGTTTCTGGTGCACGGAGGCCGTGTATCTGGAAGTGCGCGGCGTGACCCGCGTCGAATCCGGCTACATGGGCGGCACCCCCGCCAACCCGACCTATGAGCAAGTGTGTTCCGGCATCACCGGCCACGCCGAAGTGGTGCGCCTCGAGTTCGATCCGAGCGTGATCAGCTACCGCGACATCCTGGAAATCTTCTTCACCATCCACGACCCGACCACGCTGAACCGCCAGGGCAACGACGTCGGCACCCAGTACCGCTCGGTCATCTTCACCACCTCGCCCGAGCAGGAAGCGACGGCGCGCAAGGTGATGGCGGAGATGGCGGCCGTATGGGACGCGCCCATCGTCACCCAGATCGCACCGCAAGAGACCTGGTACAAGGCCGAGGACTACCACCAGAATTATTTTGCGCAGCACCCGCTGCAGGGCTACTGCGCTTTCGTGGTGGCGCCCAAGGTGGCGAAGTTCCGGACGACCTTCGCCGAGCGCATGAAATAAGTAGGGCGGGGTTTTGAGGCCGGGGGCCTCAAAACGAACGTGCCCGCGTGCAGTCAATGCCGAATTAAGGTATCTCCAGCAACGCCAGCCTCGTACATGTAACGCCGCGACCACGGCATCTGCGCCGGATCCTGCCCCGCCTTGCCGCACACGATCTGGTACAGGCTGATCCAGTCATGCGCGAAAGCATAGGCGCAGCCGGCCAGGTAAACGTGCCAGATGCGGAAGGTCTTGGGATCGGCTAGGCTCCTGATGCGCGCGGCGTTGCGCTCGAAATTCTCGGTCCAGAGCGCGCAGGTGCGCGCGTAGTGGCGGCGCAGATTTTCGACGTCGCGCACTTCGAGCCCGCCTTCCTGCATGCTGCGGATCACGCTGGAGAGGTGGGCCAGTTCGCCATGCGGGAACACGTAGCGGTCGATGAACTCGCCGGTGCCGTAAGGACTGGCGCGCTGCTCGACGTCGGTGGTCGTGATGCCGTGGTTCATCGCCACGCCACCCGGCGCCAGTAATTTGTTGATGTGTCCGAAGTACTCGGCCAGGTGCTGCACGCCGACGTGCTCGAACATGCCGACACTGGTGATGCGATCGAACTCGCCGGCGACGTCCCGGTAATCCTGCAAGCGGATCTCGACGCGGTCTTCCAGCCCGGCGCGCGCCACCCGCTCGCGCGCCAGATCGAACTGGTTCTGCGACAGCGTGACGCCGACGCAACGGGCGCCAAACTTCTGCGCCGCGCGCAGCACCAGTGCGCCCCAGCCGCAGCCGATATCGAGCAGGGTGTGGCCCGGCTGCACGCCGATCTTGGTCAGGATGTGGTCGATCTTTTTGGTTTGCGCCGTGGCCAGGTCTTCGTCGCCATTCTCGAAGTAGGCGCAGGAATACACCATCGCCGGATCGAGGAACTCGCTGTAGAAGGCGTTGGAGACGTCGTAGTGGTAGCGGATCGCCTCGGCATCCTTTTCGCGCGTGTGCGGCGACACCATGCGCAGCGCGCTGGCGACGCGGCTGCTGCGCGGCGGCTTGCCGGTCGATTCGGCCAGGGAGTTACCGATCTGAATCATGTCGGCCGCACTTCCCTCGATCTCGAGCGCGCCTTCGACATAGGCTTCGCCCAGGCTGCCGAGGGTCGGCGACAGCAGGTAGCGCAGGCTGCCCGGACCCGGCACGCGGATTTTGACGCGCGGCTGTTCGGAGGAGAGATCGACCTGCTCGCCGTTCCAGAGCTCGACGCGCAGCGGCAGGTTGTACTTGTTGCGGATGCCTGAGGTCCAGGCGGATAACTTCATCTGGTCGAACACGCGAATACCTCCGATTGACAAGGCTTCGCGAAACCAGCACGGCTTCTCGAAGCCCTACGGTTGCAAACGTTGCCGCGTCCAGCTGCCGTCTTCCTGCCGCGTGTAGACGATGCGGTCGTGGAAGCGTGAACGCCGCCCCTGCCAGAACTCGATCCGTTCCGGCACCAGACGAAAACCGCCCCAGTTTTGTGGCCGCTGTGGCGTTTCGCCAACCTGTCGCGCGACGTCCTCGTAGTTGTGTTCGAGTTCTGCGCGGCTGGCGATCGGCGCGCTCTGGTGGGACGCGATCGCCGACAGCCGGCTTTTCAGGGGCCGGCTGTTGAAGTATTTATCGCTTTCCTCGGCAGTTGTGCGCTCGACTCTGCCTTCGATCCGCACCTGCCGTTCAAGTTCACTCCAAAAGAATAGCAGAGACGCAAACGGGTTGCCGTTCAGTTGCTGGCCCTTCTGGCTGTCGTAGTTGGTGTACCAGGTGAAGCCGCGCTCGTCGAACTGCTTGATCAGCACGATGCGCGAGCTCGGCCGGCCGCGCTCGTCGACGGTCGACACGCCCATCGCGTTCGGTTCGTTGACCTCGGCCTTCAGGGCTTCCTCGAACCAGCGGGTAAACTGCCGGATCGGATCGTCAGCGACGTCCTTTTCGTCCAGGCTGGCCTGGCCGTAATCCTTGCGCAGGTCGGCCACGCGCTCGCCGATCGCGGCCGGGGCCGGAGCTGGAGCGGCAGCAGCGGACGGTGCGGCAGGTTCGATACCGCGGCGGCGCTGCATCGCCTGGCCCAGCTGGGCCATCTGCTCCGGGCTGAACAGGCGCATGGCCATCGGCGCCATCGTGCTTTCCTCGCGCTCCATGTGGTTCAGGTAGCGCTGGCTGAAACGCTGCACGGTGCTGCCCGAGAGCTGAGTACCGGCACCAATGGCGATGGCGGTGAGCTGCTCGTGCAGATCCTGCCACATCGCGTCCATGTCCTTGTGGTCCTGCAGGATCACCGGCGCCAGCGCCTGCAGGGTGGTGGCGTCTTCGCCCTGGACGACGGCGCGCAGCATCGGGATCAGGTCCTGCTCCTCGTCGTCGTGGTGCAGGTGGGCGGCCTTCTCGAAATACTTCAGCACCGCAGCCGCCGCCTGGCGCGCCTGATCGTCGGCGCCATGCTCGGGCAGGTGGGCCAGCAGTTTTTCCAGCGTCGCCAGCTGCTTGCGGATGCGTCCGTGGCAATGCTTGAGCACGGCGACCGGCTGGTCGAAATCGGGGGCGGTGTCTGGAAGAAGCTCGTTCATGGTGGCTGTTGCGGACGCGTAAATGGATCGGAAAAATTTGATTGACTGAAAGTTATTTTAGAGCAAGGACGGCGGTTCCGTCCGGTAAAATGGCGGCATCATGACGACACTCTCCTCTTCCTTGCTTGCGCCGGCCGGCGCGGACTTCGACGACGAAGTCGACTTCGAACGCCGCTTCGGCGGCATCGCCCGTCTCTACGGCGAGCGTGCACTGGAACGCTTCCGCAAGGCGCACGTTTGCGTCATCGGCGTCGGCGGCGTCGGCTCCTGGATCGTCGAGGCCCTGGCCCGCAGCGCCATCGGCAAGCTGACCCTGATCGACCTCGACAACGTGGCCGAATCGAACATCAACCGCCAGATCCAGGCGCTGTCGACCACCGTCGGCATGCCGAAGATCGAAGCCCTGAAGCAGCGCATCGCCCTGATCAACCCCTACTGCGAAGTGGAGCTGATCGAGGACTTCATCGACCCGGACAACATCCCGCAGATGGTCGCGCCGGGCAAGTACGACTACGTGTTCGACGCCATCGACAGCGTCAAGGCCAAGGCGGCCCTGATCGCGCATTGCCGCGACCACGCGATTCCCTTGACGGTGATCGGCGGCGCCGGCGGCCAGACGGACCCGACCAAGATCGAAGTGCGCGACCTCGCCCGCACCGAGCAGGAACCGCTGCTCAAGAAAGTGCGCAAGATCCTGCGCGCCCAGTACGGGTTCTCCAAAGGCGAGAAGCAGAAATACCACATCGACGCCGTGTTCTCGATGGAGCCGCTGCGTTATCCGGAAGCGGGCGATGCCTGCGAGATCGATGCCAACAGCATCACCGGCCTGAATTGCGCGGGCTTCGGTTCGAGCATGGTCGTGACGGCGACTTTCGGCATGGTCGCCGCCGGCCACATGCTGCGCAAGATGGCCGAGGCGGCCAACGCCCCGGCCGCGCCCGCAGCGGTCCCGGTGCAGGTGGTGGCGACTGCGCCGGCCGCCAACGACGCTGGGCAAGCGGAAGAGGCCTTGTTATCATAGGTTCAGTTATTTACTGAATTGTGAAAGAGGCCCAATGATTCGCCACGCTGTTGTAAAAACTGCCTTTATCAGTCTGCTGCTGGCGGCCACCGCCGCCGGCGCGCAGGACTCGACCCAGACCCAGGCCCAGACCGCGGCCGCCAACCCGGGCAGCGCCCAGCAGACGACCGACCAGCCGGCCCAGCCGACTGCGCAGTCCACCGCACCGCAAATCCAGATCATCGACACCGTCGTCGGCAAGGGCAAGGAAGCCACGGTCGGCAGCAACGTCACGGTCAACTACACCGGCTGGCTCTACAAGCCCATGGCTGCCAAGCAGCGCGGCCGCAAGTTCGACTCCTCGCTGAATCCCGGCCGCACGCCGCTCGACTTCCGCCTCGGCGCCGGCCAAGTGATCAAGGGCTGGGAGCAGGGCGTGGCCGGCATGAAAATCGGCGGCAAGCGCACCCTGATCATTCCGAGCGAACTGGCCTACGGCAAGCGCGGCTCGCCGGGCGGCATCCCGCCGGATGCGGACCTCATCTTCGACGTGGAACTGCTGGAAGTGAAATAAGTCGAATCAACCTGACAACGCGGAGGAAACATGCGCATCGCCAATGACGTCACTGAACTGATCGGCAATACCCCACTGGTGCGCATCCGCCGCCTGTCGCAAGGCGCCGCCGCGGACATCGTCGCCAAGCTCGAGTTCTACAACCCGGCCCACAGCGTCAAGGACCGGATCGGCTGGGCCATGATCGAGGCGGCGGAACAAGCCGGCAAGATCGGCCCGGACACCATCATCGTCGAACCCACCAGCGGCAACACCGGCATCGCGCTGGCGATGGTCTGCGCAGCGCGCGGCTACCGCTGCCGCCTGGTCATGCCCGAGACCATGAGCAACGAGCGCCGCATGCTGCTGCGTGCCTATGGCGCCGAGCTGGTCCTGACGCCGGGTCCGGAAGGCATGCTGGGCGCGATCCGCCGCGCCGAGGAAATCGTGGCCGGCGATCCCAACTGCTTCATGCCGCAACAGTTCAACAATCCCGCCAACCCGGAAGTCCACCGCCGTACGACGGCCGAGGAAATCTGGCGCGACACCGACGGCAAGGTCGACATCCTGGTGGCCGGCGTCGGCACCGGCGGCACGATTACTGGCGTGGCCGAAGTCATCAAGGCGCGCAAGCCGGGCTTTCATGCGATCGCCGTGGAACCGGAAGCCTCGCCCATCCTGTCGAAGGGCACCAAGGGCCCGCACCCGATCCAGGGCATCGGCGCCGGTTTCATCCCCGAGGTGCTGAATACGCAGATTTACGACGAGGTCGTCACCGTGAAGAACGAGGATGCCTTCGAGACCGCGCGCGCGGCCGCCCGCGAGGAGGGCCTGCTGGTCGGGATCTCGTCGGGTGCGGCGCTGTGGGTGGCGATGCAGGTGGCGAAGCGGCCGGAGAATGCGGGCAAGCTGATCGTGACCATCATTCCGTCGTTTGGGGAGCGGTATTTGAGTACCGCGCTTTACGCCAACCTGGCGGGATAATTCATACGCGGGCACCCCGTGCCCACGCATCCACATTCAATGCGCGTGGCCCGCGTGGGCATGGCCGTGATCATGATTGTGGTCGTGGTCATGATCATGGTCGTGCTCAGGCGCCCCATGCAGCGCGCAGCTGCTGTGCTTCGTCGTCCCTTCTTCCACCTGCAGCGTGCAATGGTGGATCGCAAAATCCTCGCGCAGGTGCTCGACGATGTGGTCGATGCTGGCGTCGCCCGGATACCCGCCCGGCATCACCAGGTGCGCGGTCAGCGCCGTCTCAGTGGTGCTCATCGCCCAGATGTGCACGTCGTGCACTTCGGTGACGCCGGTCTGCGCCGCCAGGAAGGCCGTGACCTGGGTTGCATCGACGCTGGCCGGCACGCCCGCCAGCACCAGCTGGAACGATTCCTTCATCAGCGACCAGGTGCCGGCCACGATGATCACCACGATCACCAGGCTGACCGCCGGGTCGAGCCAGGTCCAGCCGGTATACATCACCACCAGGCCCGCCACCACCACGCCCAGCGACAGCGCAGCATCGGCTGCCATGTGCAGGTAGGCGCCGCGCACGTTGATGTCGTCCTTGCTGCCGGCCATGAACAGCCAGGCCGAGAAACCGTTAATCAGCACGCCGATGGCCGCCACGATCGACACCGTGGTGCCGGCGACCGGCTCCGGATGGGCGAAGCGGTGCACCGCTTCCCATGCGATGGCGCCGCAGGCCACCATCAGCAGCAGGGCGTTGAACAGCGCCGCCAGGATCGAAGTCCCGCGCAGGCCGTAGGTGAAGTTGCGTGTCGGCGCCCGCTTGGCCAGCAGCGCCGCGCCCCAGGCCAGCGCCAGGCCCAGCACGTCGGACAGGTTGTGGCCGGCGTCGGCCATCAGCGCGGTCGAATTGGCAATGAAACCGTAGAAGAACTCGATCGCGACGAAGGCGATGTTCAGGCCGATGGCCAGCACGAAGGCGCGGCCGGCGTCGGTCGGGGCAGGGTGGTGATGGCCGTGGCCATGTCCGTGGTCGTGGTGGAGGCTCATGCTTCTAATCCGTTTTGATGTTGTGAATCGGGTTCTGCGAGGTGTTCGAACATGTTGGCCAGGAGTCCGCTGATGTGGGCGTCGGCGGCGGTGTAGAACACCTGCTTGCCTTGGCGCTCGGCCTTGACGATGCGCGCCGCACGCAGCAGGCGCAGATGGTGGCTGACCAGGGAGCTGGACAGCTCCAGGCTGGCGGCGATGTCGCCCACCGCGATCGGCTGCGCCAGGCAAGCCAGCACGATGCGCAGCCGGGTCGGGTCGCCCAGCAGGTGGAAGAGGTCGGCGAGTTCGTCGACCAGATAGTCGAAGTCGTGTGGGGTGCTCATCTTTAACATGTGAAGAACTGTTCACATGTTAATCGCAAATAGGAGACTGGTGCAAGCCGCTGCCGGTGTTACGGCGGAATAGAAGCTTGAACAGAACAATAAAGTCGTAAACCACAACGATTTGCCAAAGAATAGAACATTGATCAGCAAGCCGGTTGCGCTGTAATGCTTACTTACAGCAGGTTGCTCGAATCTTTAGCTGGACGGTCGGCTACGGCTCAGGTCCATCACCACAACTGCAACTCGACCGTCCAGTGCCGCTTGGCTAGAGGAGGCCAGCATCTGCTGAAGGTCTCGAGGGCTGGTTGGTATCGCACGCTCTCGACCAGGTGTACGCAACCGTTTGGACGGATCGTCTTGGTGACCAAACCAAAGTACCAAATAAATTCCATATCCCTCAGCACTCCAATCTTGCGAATATAATTTGTCGAGCTGAGAGTCGGCCGCATGCCACAGGTCGCGATGCCATTGGCACTTGATTTCGATGGGCATTCTCAGCCTGCCGACCGCGCACCCGATGTCCACTTCCTTATCGCCGCCTACGTGAACTTCTGGCGTCAGCGTGACATCGCGGCACGTTTGACGTAGCAGCAGCAATAAATGGTCGCGGCACCATTCCTCATTGTGGGGAATGTGCCGGTCATCATAGAAGCCACGCCAGGACTCAACGTCGTCACTGAATACCATGCGTTGCACGACATCGAGCTCTTCCAACATGAACTCCTGCAGATCCGGAATAGTGACAGGCGCCACATCACGCGTGATTGCGACAATCGCTTCGAGTGTTGGTGGAGCGTATGACGTTTCAACGCGCAGCCGCGCTTGCTCTGCGGCGACCGTCCTGATTGTGTCGAGGTAGCCATCCTCCGGTGCATCACGAAGTCGTCGGATGGCCTGCGCTGCCGCGGCGCTCGGGTCGTTGCCCAGTCTCTTGATCAGCGAATTCACATAGTCGCTGGCGTCCCAGCCGTTCGTGTTGCCCCACGTTGCCTCGTCAGGCCGATGTACGACCGGCCAGAGTGCGCGAAATCTCGTAATCAGCCATTCGAGTTGGTTCGCCTTAAGAGGAACGGACGGTCCTTCGCCACCGGAACGATCACGAACGGCCCAGATCAATTCAGGTGAAAGGGTGTGTCCGGTAAGCTCTGCAGCCGTTTTGTTAAACTCCGCGATCAGGCCGATCGCCAGCCAGTTGCGGCGGCGTCGTTCGTTGTCTAAGTCGAGCCGCTGAGGCAGGAGCGCGCGGAGCTCCGTAGAATGATCGGATCGAATAAGCCGGTCAACAAGTTCTTCTTCCACCTCGGCGGCAATTTGAGGAAAGCGCGTGAGCCACTCGGCCGCGAGCTGATTTGCAAGATCGACATCTTGGCCCCGCATTAGGGAGTAGAGGCCAGATATGTGCGTCAACCGAGCCGCTAGTTGCGGCTCATAGTACCTGCGCATCGCGCTCGGCCAGAGTCGTCGTGCTTTAACTTCCGTTTCCACGGCTTCCTCGAGGGAGTCAATCGTCGCGTCCTGCTTGAAGCTGGTGCGCATCAACTCGAAGAGGGCTGTGAGCAGCCGGTCGTCACTGACGTCTGCCAGACTTGCGCCCTGTCGCACGCGCTCGGCGAGCGCGACTACAATGATGAGGACGGAATCCCACCACCGAGACTGCGCAAAGCTGGCAGCCAACTCGTCTGCCGTCGGTGTGCTTGGGCCATCGACTAGGTAGGCTTCGAAACCGGAAGAGGCAGCGGCAGCGATGTCGGCACCAAGCCAGTCGGGAATGCGCTCATGTGATGCCAGGGTCTCTTCGTTGATGTCATTGAAGAAGCCGAGATAGGCCTTTGCTGGGCCGATGAGCGCTTCGTAGTCTGCAGTGCGCACGCGCGCAATATGCTCCTGGTAGTGAGCCCGCATTTTCGTACGTCGGGCAAGGAATTTCGCTCTATGATGCTCTGTACGCAGATCGTTCTCGCGTTTCCAGCTCGGGGGTTCCGCAAGTTGCATCAGCCATTGCAGAAGGTCTGGCCGATGCTCTGCGAAGGGAAGCGCTTCGCTTCGCACAGTTTCGCCAGTCTCGCCATCATGCCGCGTCATCTGCACGATATCCTGCCAGCGCATGTCATCCTTAGCGGTATGGTCGAGCGCCTGGAGCAAGACGATCACGTCTTCCGGCGTGGGTGCCAAACCGCTCGACCGATCGGTCATGCGACAGAGGCGCTCCCATGGTGTTGCTTGTCCTGGGAGATCCAGGATCACGAGCTTTTGTATCGCACGTCGTAGCCCTTGATGTTCCTGCAGGTGCTCGGTAAGCCTGGCTCGAGTATCGCGTTGATAGCCATCACTCTCGTCAAAATGCTGGAGCCAGGACCACAGTCGGTCGGACTGCGCCGGCGCGCCAGCAATGCGCCGCGACAGCAAGTGATACGCAAAGTCGCTCAGCTCATAGCCGTCTCGATCGGTAAACGACTCGCTAAGTGCAGGCACCTTGGCGGCGAGTTTGTCGAGAATTCCGTCTAGCCGATCGTCAGGGAGTCGGTGTTTCAACACATAGAGCACTCCGATCGTCTGGCGTTCTTTTGTCGCATACGAAATAGCCAAGTCGACGATCAGCTCGTCACTGAAATGCCGATAGTCAATGTCGTCCATCAGCTCGATTGCCAGACGTACGGCCAGAGCGTCGCCCTGGTCTAGCAGCCGAGCCATTACCTGGGGCCAGTCATCGGCAGCTACGAGTGGCACGAGTGCTTTGCCGGCAGCCTTTCGGCACGCAAAGGCCATACTAGGATCGAGTACCAGGTTATGAAGTTCGTTGACGAGTTGAGCGGCTGTTGGCGCATCCTTTAACGCTTGAAGAACGAGCATGCGCAGGCCAAAGGCGGTACTTTCTGAAGTGATCAGCCTACGCAAGTCATCGAGCATCGCAGGTTGGGCGATACCGCCCAGCGAGATATTCTCTCGATTCCAGAGCAAGCCTGGGTCGGATGCCGCGACACGTTGCAGTGCTTTCAACAGCCTTGTGGCGTGAGCGGGAAGCAATGTACTGGGATCGCCATACTCGATCAGCCCAGTGGGGTCAGCGTCAATGACGGCTGGGGCGAAGGCTGCGTCGAGCGCGAGCCAAGCATGAATGCCACGAAGGCTCGCTGGGACCAAGCCTCTGGCATGGAACATCGAAAGCACTCGCCTGCGTTTGCGTGGCGTATTTGCCACGTTGGTCAGCCAGCGAGCTCCGAGGTATTCACCAATTCGCCGGTGCCAGTAACGAAATCGTTCTGTGCCCTCCGCCGTGAAGAGTCGGGTACGGAGCATCACGTCGACTTCTTCGGCTCCAGGCAGGAGACTCACGTCAGCTAGGGGAAGCTCTGCAGGACCGACGTGTGCCACCGCTTTACGGCTGATGACGTCGCTGCCGCTGAGAATCAAAGCAGCGCTTGCAGCCCCCGCTGCTGCAAGCGCAATTTCTTTAGCCAGTTGTGGGTCTGCCTTGCGTTCATTATGCTCGACACGCAACACGTCGATTGAACGCTCAAGAAGGGCACTACTGGATTCAGGAAGCGGCCCGTTGTTGCAAACCTCTGCCAGTAGCTCCAGTGTTTGCGGATTGCCGAGCATGCCGTGTAGGTTCCGCGAATTGAAGTGGGCTACGACTTCCCGGGCCTTTGCTGGACCAACAAGACTGCTCAGGAAGTCGACAGAGTCGTCCTCATCGAAAGGAACAAGATGCATCTCTAGAGGATTGCATCCGTAATGTCCGCGAATTCCTTCTACGGCCGTAGCACTGCGCCAGTCCGCCACCCGGCAAGACAAGATGAAACGCGGAAACCCGAGTTCAGCAAGCTGGCCAAGTACCAAATCGACAGCATCCCCCTGCTTATGCGCACTGACCTCATCAATCGCATCGATCACCAGAACTTCGAACGAGCTTAGGAATCGTTGCGGGTCAGGATGAGTGATGAAACTTCGCGCAGCGCAAAGCACATAGCCCGGAGAACGGGCAATCCAGCGGAGAAGTGAAGTCTTGCCCATTCCCGCTTCACCGAGAACGATCAGCGGTTCTGAGCGTTGAAGGACCTCGTCTTGGCTCGTGGTGACCCGTCCATTGTCGTCATACCAGAGTTTTCGTTCAATGTGTTTGCTCTTCATTGTTGTCATTAAAGCATAGGTCGACACCACTGGAGCATCGTAGCTGCTCGGCAAAGCTTGATGAGCAGCTGAAGGTCAAGGCACCTGCCCATCCGCATCCCGCATCTCCGGCTGCCCCAGCCCCAGATTCTTCAACTGCGGCAGCACCTTCGCCTTATCCCCCACTGCGATGACCTTCATCCGCTCCGGCACCAGATACTTCCCGGCCGCCGCCTGCACCTGCGCCGCGCTCACCTTTCGGAACTGGTCCGGCAAGCTGCGCCAATAATCGAGCGGCAGGTCGAACACATAGGTCTCGGCCAGGCTGCCGACGATGGTGCTGTTGGTCTCGAACTGCCCAGGCAGCGAATACACCTGCGAGTCGCGCGCGCCCGCCAACTCGGCGGCCGGCAGCGGGCTTGAGCGGATGCCGCGCACTTCCTTGAAGATCTCGGCGATCGAGGGGCCGGTCACGTCCGTGCGTACGCTGCCGGCGATGACGAAGGGGCCCGGCGTGCGGTCGTAGCGGAAGTTTGAAAACACGCCGTAGCTGTAGCCCTTTTCTTCGCGCAGGTTGAGGTTGATGCGGCTCGAGAACAGGCCGCCGAGCGCGGCGTTCATCACCTGCATGGCCGGATAATCCGGGGTCTTGCGGTTGGCCGCCAGCTGGGTCACGCGCAGTGCGGTCTGCGGCGCGCCGGGCTTGTCGACCATGACCAGGCGCGCCTTCGTCCCTTCCGCGTCGCCGGGCAGCACCGGCGACGGCAGGGCGCGCGGCCAGCCGCCGAAGCGGTTGGTCGCCAGCGCGCGCAGCTCGTCCAGGGTGATGTCGCCGGAGACGATCAGCGCGGCGTTGGTCGGCAGGTAGTGACGGCGCCAGAACTGGTACAGGTCGTCGCGGGTGACGGCGCGGATCGCCTGCTCGGTGCCGAGCTGGCCGTAGCCGTAGGGGTGCTTGGCACCGTACAGCGCGCCAGCGCTGGCCACTGCCGCCACCAGTTCCGGGTTGTCGCGCTGCTGGGTCAGGGCGCCGATGCGGGCGGCGCGCTGGCGCTCGACTTCGGCGGTGGGGAAGGCCGGGTGCTGGACCACGTCGGCCAGCACGTCCAGCGCCTGGCCGAAGGTCGAACGCAGCGACAGCAGCGAGACCGTCGACGCATCCGTGCTGCTGCCGCTGCCGAGGAAAGCGCCGAGCTGCGCGATCTCGTCGGCGATGCGCGGTGCGCTGCGCGTGGCCGTCCCTTCCTGCAGCATCTGCGCGGTGAAGCCGGACAGGCCGGGCGTGTCGTCGGGGTTGGCGTCGGAGCCGCTTTTGAGCACCAGCTCGGCCGCCACCAGCGGCAGCGCCGGGTTGTAATGGTGGATCACGCGCAGGCCGTTCGGCAGCTGGAAGCTCTCGCCCTGGGGCAGCGTGAACTTCGGCGCGGGGCCGGGTTTCGGCGGCTGGCGGCGCCAGGCTTCGTCGCGGTTGATGCCCGCCGCGGCTGCGGTCCTCGCGCCGGCTTTCAAAGGCTTGGCGGCCGGGTCCGGGCCCAGCTCCGGCTTGCCCGGCACGCCCGCCACCACCACCCGCGCGTTCGGCTGCAGCCAGCTGCGCACCACGCGCTGGACGTCGGCAGCGGTGACGCGGCGCAGGCGCGCGATGTCCTTCGGCAGGTAGCCCGGGTCGCCGGTGTACTGGTTGTACTGGTTGACCTGGTTGGCCAGGCCCGCGCCGCCCAGCTTCTCGATCGAGGTCAGCATCGCGGTCTCGATCGTGTTGCGGGCGCGCTCGACTTCCGCATCGGACGGGCCGTTGTCGCGCAGCGCTTTCAGCTCGGCGTCGATGGCGACTTCGAGGGCGCCCGCGTCAATGCCGGGGCGGGCGGTGACGTCGACCACGAAGGTCGAGGTGAGCGCGTTCGAGTTCTGCGCCGCCGCCGTGTCCTGGGCGATCTGGCGTTCGTAGACCAGCGATTTGTACAGGCGTCCGGCCTTGCCGCCGGCGAGGATCTGGGCCGTGACGCCCAGCTCGGCATCGCCCGGCTGGAAGGCGGGCGGCGTCAGCCAGGCCATGTAGACGCGCGGCAGTTCGATGCGGTCGGTTACCGTCAGGCGGCGCTCGCGCGTGATCGGCGGGGTGGTCACATTGGGCTTCGCCATCGGCGCGCTGCGCTTGAACGAGCCGAAGTACTTGGCCACCAGCGCCCGCGTTTTGACCTTGTCGATGTCGCCGGCGATCACGATGCTGGCGTTGTTCGGGCCGTAGTAGCGGGTGAAGAAGTCGCGCACGTCGCCCAGCTTGGCATTCTGGATGTCGGCGTGCGAGCCGATCACCGAGGCGTAGTAGGGGTGGTTCTTCGGGAACAGCGCGTGGTTCATCGCTTCTTCGACGATGCCGTAGGGGCGGTTCTCGACGCTCTGGCGGCGCTCGTTGCGCACCACGTCCTGCTGGTTCGACAGCGCGGTCTGATCGAGCACGTCGAGCAGGTAGCCCATGCGGTCGGCATGCACCCACAGCGCCAGCTCCAGCTGGTTCGAGGGCACGGTGTCGTAATAATTGGTGCGGTCGTAGTCGGTGCTGCCGTTGCTGTCGGTGGCGCCGGCGCCTTCCAGCAGGCGGTCGGCCAGGCCGCGCGGCAGGTGCCGGGTGCCGGCGAACATCATGTGCTCGAACAGGTGGGCAAAGCCGGTCAGGCCGGGCGCCTCGTTGGCCGGGCCCACGTGGTACCAGATGTTCACCGCGACGATGGGGAGGCGGCGGTCCTCGATCAGGATCAGTTCCAGGCCGTTGGGCAGCGTGGTCTTTTCATACGCGACCTGGGGCAGGGCGGCGGGGCCGGCAGCAGGATTCTGGGCCGGCGCCGGGCCGGCGCTGATTGCCAGCACCACCAGCATCAGGGAGGACAGCAAGGGCAGACGGTTCATGCGAACTCCATGATGGACGGCTCAGTGACAGACATCGCCGCCGCGGTCCCGCTCGGGCAAACCCAGCGGCGTGAGTCGGGCGGACTCCAGGAATTCCCATTCGTAGCGCCCGTCCAGCAGGCGCAGCTTCAATACGCCGGTGCGGCCGCTGTCGCGCATCTCGCTGTTCTTCACCGTGAGCAGGAACGGCGTCGGGTAGGCGCCGCCGGTGCCGACCACGAACTGGCGCATGCCGCGTGTGCGGTCCAGCTTGTTGTCGGCATCCTGCGGCGCGAAGCGTTCGTAGTCGTGGTCATGACCGGACAGCACCAGCTCGGCGCCGGCCTGCTGCAGCAGGCGCCAGGCATCGCGCATCTTCGGGATGCTGCCATGGCCGCCCGAGCTGTACAGCGGATGGTGCCAGAAGGCCAGCGTGCAGCGCGCCGGATGGCTGGCGAGATCGGCGCGCAGCCACTCGATCTGGGCCGCATGCTCGGCGGGCGCCAGGTTGCTGTCGAGCGAAACGATGTGCCAGCTGCCGAGTTCCAGGCTGTAGTAGCCGCGGCCGGCGCGCTCGCCGAAGTAGGCGAAATAAGGCGCGGCCTTCGGCGTGTAGTACTCGTGGTTGCCGGGCGCCGGCCAGGTGCGGTCCTTGAACTTGCCCCAGGTCGGGGCGTAGCAGTCCGTGAATTCTTTGGCCCGGCCGCGCGGGTAGGTGTGGTCGCCCAGCGTCAGCACCACCGCTTGCGGGTCGGCGGCAAGGCCGGCGGCGACGGTGCGCGCGGTATCGGCCGCCGCCGACCAGGCCGGGTCGCTGTAGGCGCAGCGGGCGATGTCGCCGGCCGTGTAGACGGTAATGCCGCCGCTTGATTCAGCTGTGCCGGTCGATGTGCCGGCCGCTGTGCCGGCGAACGCGGCGGCGCCCAGCAGCAGGCCGCCGGCCGCCGCGGCCAGGCGTAGCGCGAGAGCCGGCATCCTCCTTACTCGAGGAAGCGCAGCAGGCCGGCCAGCGCGTGCTTGACCGTCTGTTCGCGCACGGCGCGGCGGTCGCCCTGGAATACCAGGCGCTCGGTATAGGTGGTGCCGCCCCTGGACCAGCCGAAGCAGACCGTGCCGACCGGCTTGCCCGGCACGGCGCCGGTCGGGCCGGCGATGCCGGTGGTCGAGACGGCGACGTCGGCATGACTGTTGGCGATGGCGCCTTCGGCCATGGCGCTGGCCACTTCCACGCTGACGGAACCGAACTGCGCGATCAGGGCGCCCGGTACGTCCAGCATCTCGCTCTTGGACGCGTTCGAATAGGTGACGAAGCCGCACTCGAACCAGCCGGTTGAGCCGGGGATCTCGGTGATGGCCTGGGACACGCCGCCGCCGGTGCAGGACTCGGCGGTGGCCAGCAGCAGGCCTTTCGTCTCGAGCACTTTGCCGACTTTGGCTGCAAGTTCAAGAATATCGTTCTCCATCTCGTCTCCCCCTCTGTTGTAGGCTGCGCCGGACCATTCTAGCGCGCCTCGGTCCGGTGTGCGTTAAAAACCTTAAGCAAAAAACATGCAGTAAAAGATACTTGTAAATACGGTGTCGTTCCGTGCGACATCATCGAAAGGGCTGCTGCTATCCTGCTCGCCTGCCGGGCCGGTCCCGGTGTTTCCCTCATTGACGCAGGAATGACATGCCGTTCGAATGTTTGCGCAGGGCCGAGGCGGCATGATCGGCCAACGCTCGATCCGCACCAAGCTCGTCACGATCGTGATGTCGACCACGCTGGCAGCGCTCGCAGTGTCGGTCGGCACCGTGGTCGCCTACGACCTGCGCGGCTACCAGCGCGCATTGCTCAACGATGTCTCGACCCAGGCCGAACTGGTCGGCCACATGACCTCGGCCGCACTCACGTTCGACGACCCGCGCCTGGCGCGCGAGAACCTGGCCATGCTGCGCTCGCGGCCCAACGTGCGCGCGGCCGCCATCTACGACCAGAACGGCGCCCTGTTCGCGTCCTACCTGGCGCCGGGCGAAACCAGTACCTTCCCGCCGCATCCGGAAGAGGTCGGGCATGGCAGCAAGAGCACGGTGCGCGATGGCGACGAACTGGTGTTCTACAAGTCCATCGTCGAGAACGAGGACCGGCTGGGCACCGTCTACCTGCGCTCCACCAACCAGCTCATGGGGCGGGTGCGCGACTACCTGCTGATCTGTATCGGCACCACCCTGCTGGCACTGCTGGTCGCCTGGCTGCTGGTGCGCCGGCTCGGCCATACGATCACGACACCGATCGACGCGATCACCAACATTGCCCGCGAAGTGGTGGCCAAGCGCGATTATTCGCGCCGCGCGCCGCGCATCAGTCAGGACGAGGCAGCGGCGCTGGTCGATTCCTTCAATGCGATGCTGATCGAGATCGAGCAGCGCACGCTGGCGCTGGAAGGCTCGAACCGCGAGATCGCGCGCGAAGCCCTCGAACGCGCCCTCGCCCAGCAGGAGGTGATGCGCCTGAACAGCGAGCTCGAAGAGCGCGTGCACGAGCGCACCATGCAGCTGGAACTGGCCAACTCCGAACTCGAACTGGCGATCGAAGAGGCGCGCAACGCCAATCAGGCCAAGTCGGCCTTCCTGTCGTCGATGAGCCACGAGCTGCGCACGCCGCTCAACGCCATCCTCGGCTTCGCCCAGATCCTGGCTGCCGACAACCTGCCGACCACGCCCGAACAGAAAAAGGAATTCGCCGGCCATATCCTGAAATCGGGCCGCCACCTGCTCACGCTCATCAACGAGATCCTCGATCTGGCCAAGGTGGAGGCGGGCGCGCTGACCTTGTCGATGGAGCCGGTCGGCCTGGCCGAGGTGCTGGCCGAGTGCCGGACCATGATCGCGCCGCAGGCGGCCGCGCGCGGCATCCGCGTGAGCTTCCCCGACAACGCCGCGGCCCTGGTCCAGGCCGACCGCACGCGCCTGAAGCAGGTGCTCCTGAATCTGCTGTCGAACGCGGTCAAGTACAACCGCGAGGGCGGCGAGGTCACCGTCGAGTGCGTCGCCTGCGGGCTGGACCGGCTGCGCCTGTCGGTGCGCGACACCGGCGTCGGTTTGCGCCCGGACCAGGTGGCCGCGCTGTTCCAGCCCTTCAACCGGCTGGGACAGGAGAACGGAACACAGGAGGGCACCGGCATCGGCCTGGTGTTCACGCGCCGCCTGGTCGAGATGATGAAGGGAGACATCGGCGTCACCAGTACCCCGGACGTGGGCACGACCTTCTGGATCGAATTGTCGGCCGCCGCGCCGCTGGTGCAGCTGGCGGCGCCGGCGCAGATCGAGACCGGCCACGCCGATGCAGCCCCGGACAGCAAAGCGCCGCGTCCCATCCTCTACATCGAGGACAACCCGGCCAATCTGCGCCTGGTGCAGGAGATCCTCGCCTTCCGCACCGACCTGACGCTGCTGGCCGCGCCGGACGGCCACGCCGGGCTGGCGCTGGCGCACATGCACCGCCCGGCGGTGATCCTGATGGACCTGAACCTGCCCGGCATGAGCGGCTTCGAGGTGCTGGCGCAGCTGCGCCGCGATCCCGCAACCGCGCATATTCCGGTGGTCGCCCTGACCGCCAACGCCATGCCGCGCGATGTCGAGCGCGGCCTGTCGGCGGGATTCGCCCGCTATCTCACCAAACCGATCGACATCGAACAATTCAATGAGGCCATTGACGGCGTGCTGGCCCAGCGCGCCGCAGAAGAAAGGACAGCCCCATGAGGTCAGCTATATGATTTCGCCTACGGATATCCGGCGTGCACGCATCCTGGTCGTCGACGACGAACCGGTCAACGTGCAGCTGCTCGAATTCCTGCTCAAGACCACCGGCTACGAACAGGTCTCGAGTACCACCGACCCGCGCCAGGTGGCATCGCTGCACCTGCAGCACCGCTACGACCTGATCATCCTCGACCTGCAGATGCCGCACATGGACGGCTTCCAGGTCATGGAAGCGCTGAGGCCGATGGAACTCGAATCCTGGCTGCCGGTGCTGGTGGTGACGGCGGAGCCGGACAAGAAGCTGGCCGCCCTCGAGGCCGGGGCGCGCGACTTCATTGGCAAGCCCTTCGACACCGTCGAGGTGTTGACCCGCATCCGCAACCTGCTGGAAGTACGCCTGTCCCAGAACGAGTCGCGCGAGTACGGCGCGCGCATGGAGCGCAAGGTGCGCGAGCGGACCGCCGAGCTGCAGCGCTTTCGCGGCGCGATGGACGCCACCGCCGACGCCATCTTCCTGGTCGATGCGCGCAACATGGCAATGCTGGACGTGAGCGACGGCGCCTGCCGCATGCTGGGCTTTTCGCGCGACGCGCTGCTGCGCATCGACCCGGTGGCGCTGGGCCTGGCCGAACGCGCCCAGCTGGACCGCTATGCCGACCCGGAGTCGGGCAAGCGCGAACACGACATCGTCGAGACCGAACTGCTGCGTTCCGACGGGCAGGGCGCGGTGCCGGTCGAGATCAGCTGGCAGCTGCAGCAGCTGGACCAGATGCGCATGCTGATCGCAGTGGCGCGCGACATCTCCGAGCGCATCCACGCGGCCCAGCGCCTGAAGCACATCTCGAACTACGACAGCCTGACCGGCCTGCCGAACCGCACCCTGTTCTTCCAGACCCTGCGCGACAACATCGAGCTGGCGCAGGATAAGAACTGGCGCATCGCGGTGCTGTTCATCACGCTCGACCGCTTCAAGGTCATCAACGATTCGCTCGGCCCGGCGCTGGGCGACGAGCTGCTGCGCCAGTTCAGCACGCGCCTGGTGCGCTCCCTGCACCACCGCGACAGCCTCGGACGCCTGGGCGGCGACGAGTTCGCGCTGATCCTCACCACCACGCCCGAGCAGAAGGAAGAGGAAGCGGTCAGCGTCGCCAACGAGGTGCGCGAAGCGCTGCGCGCGCCGTTCGACCTGAACGGCCAGCAGGCCGCGCTGACGGCCAGCATCGGCATCGCCATGTACCCCGACGACGCCCGTGACCCCGGCACCCTGGTCAAGTATGCCGACGTGGCGATGGTCCGCGCGCGCGAGGCGGGCCGCGACGGCTACCGCTTCTTCACGGCCGGCATGAACGAGCAGGTGCTGGCGCGCCTGGACCTCGAGCTGGCGCTGCGCGGCGCCATCGACGGCAAGCAGTTCGAGCTGCACTACCAGCCCAAGCTCGACCTGAACACGGGCCGCGTCAGCGGCGTCGAGGCGCTGCTGCGCTGGCGCCGTCCCGATTTCGGCCTGGTGTACCCGGCCGAGTTCGTGCCTGTCATGGAAGAGACGGGGATGGTGGTGCGGGTCGGCACCTGGATCATCGACGAAGCCTGCCGCCAGATCGCCGCCTGGAACGCCCAGGGCGTACGCGACGTGCGCATTGCCGTCAACGTCTCCAGCCGCCAGTTCGTCGAGGGCGACCTGGAAGGCGACATCCGCGCCGCGCTGGACAAGCACAAGGTCGACCCCGGCCTGCTCGAGCTGGAGCTGACCGAGAGCGCGCTGATGTCGAACTTCGAGCACACGATCCAGGTGCTGGAAAGCCTGAAAGCGCTCGGCATCCGCATTGCGATCGACGATTTCGGCACCGGCTATTCGAGCCTGGCCTACCTGAAGCGCTTCCCGATCGACAAGCTGAAGATCGACATCGCCTTCGTGCGCGACATCACGACCAATCCGGACGATGCCGCGATCGCGCTGGCCATCATCAGCATGGCGCACAGCCTGCACATGCAGGTGATTGCCGAAGGCGTGGAGTCGCGCGCCCAGATGGCGCTGCTGCGGCGCCACTTCTGCGACGAGATCCAGGGCTTCCACTTCTCACGCGCGCTGCCGCCCGAGGAGCTGGGCAAGTTCGTGCAGGACAACCGCGCCCAGCCGAACCGCCCGGCGGCGGACGACCGCAACGTGCAGACCATGCTGGTGGTGGACGACGACGTCAACGTGCTGGCCAGCCTGCACCGGCTGTTCCGGCGCGACAATTACCGGGTGCTGACGGCGGCCACGCCGGCCGAAGCCTTCGAGCTGCTGGCGCTGTACCACGTGCAGGTGATCCTGTGCGACCAGCGCATGCCGGTGATGAGCGGCATCGAGTTCCTGAGCAAGGTGAAGGAGATGTACCCGGACACGATCCGCATCATCCTGTCCGGCTACACCGGCGTCGACACGGTGCTCGACTCGATCAACCGCGGCGCGATCTACCGTTTTTATACGAAGCCGTGGAACGACACCGAGCTGCGCGACAACGTGCGTCTGGCGTTCCGGCAGTACTGGCTGACGCATGGGCCGTATGACGATCGGAAGACGCCGCGGAAGGCGCAGGTGGCGTGAATAGGTGAAACGCGGTCGCGGGCACGGGGTGCCCGCCCTACGTAGGGTGGGCACCCCGTGCCCACGTCCGCGTTATGCGAAATGATCCCAACCGTGCAGTTCCAGATCCAGTAGCGCACCGTCCGCATCGACCAAACGCAGTCCCGGCTCGGCCTCGATCCGCCCCACGCGCGTCACCGGCGTGTCCGACTGCATCCCGGCCGCCAGGATCGTCTCGCAGTTGGTTGCCGGCGCTGTAAAACACAACTCGTAATCGTCGCCGCCTGCGGCCGTAAAGCGCCGCCGCAACTCGCGCGGCTGGCGCGCCAGCACGAGGCCAGCGGGCAGCGCGTCGATATCCAGCACCGCACCTACCTTCGACGCGGCCAGAATGTGATTCAGGTCCCCAACCAGTCCATCCGAGATATCCAGCGCCGCATGCGCCAGCCGTCCCTCGGCGAGCAGCCGGCCCAGGGCCACGCGCGGCGTCGGCGCGTGCAGGCGTGGCGCCGCCAGCTGACGGTCCGCCTCAAGCAGCGGGAGCTCGCCCAAGGCATCGGCCAGCGCCAATCTGGCATCGCCCAGGGTGCCGGAAATCCAGATGTCGTCGCCTGCGCGCGCCGCATCGCGCCGCAGCGCCGTGCCGGGCGTTAGCTCGCCGAAGATCGTGATGCAGATGTTCAGCGGGCCCTTGGTGGTGTCGCCGCCGACCAGCTCGCAGCCGTGCGCATCGGCCAGCGCGAACAGGCCGCGTGAAAAGCCGTCCAGCCAGGCCGGCTCGGCCCCGGGCAGGGCCAGCGCCAGCGTGAAGCCGAGCGGCCTTGCGCCCATCGCCGCCAGGTCCGACAGGTTCACGGCCAGCGACTTGTGCCCGAGCGCGAAGGGATCGGCGCCGGCCAGGAAATGCCGGCCCTCGACCAGCATGTCGGAGGAGACCGCCAGCTGCATGCCGGGCGTGGGCGCCAGCAGGGCGCAATCGTCGCCGACGCCGAGCACGGTGCGGCCGGACGCGTCCCGGCGCCCGGGGCGGGTGAAGTAGTGTTTGATGAGGTCGAATTCGGAAAGCATCCCGCGATTCTAATCCGAGCAAGGCGGGATGCGTCCTCGACCTGTCTCAGCCGCTCAGCTGCTTAGCGTCAGGCCTCCTTCCGCGACCAGGGTGCGGTCTGCGGCCGCGGCAGCCGGTGCAGCCGACTTCGCCGCGGCGCCGGCAGCGGCGCCATTGTCGTAGTCGACCACTTCCTTGCCGTTGGCATCGCTGTGGCTGATGCGCACGTGCAGGCGCTCCTTGCCCTGGGACTCGAGCTGGAAGCGGTAGCCCGGCTGGCCGTTGTAACGCCCGGTGCCGGCGAGGCGCACCAGTTGTCCGCTGACGCTGGGTGCGCCGATCTGTTCGCTGCGGAACTGGAAGGGGCCGCTCAGGCCGAAGTAGGGCTTGCCTGCGCTCGAGGCGGCAGCGGCAGATGCGGCGGCCGATTTCGAGCCTGCGCCGAGCGGCGCCCACAGCGCGAAGCGCACCGACTGGCCCCTGGCGGCGGCAACACCGGCGCCGCGTCCCAGCGTACCGGTGCCGCTGAGCGCGCTCAAGCCGGGTGCGTTGACCACGACGTCGCGGCGCACTTCGGTCGTGCGGCCGCCGGAATCGGTGACGCGCACCGTCAGGAAGTAATAGCCGGCGGTGCAGAAGTGGTGCTGGAAGCGGACCTCGCCGACGCCGCTCGATTCGCTGACCAGCGGGTAGGGCGAGGCGCAGCCGTCGTTCCACTCGACGCTGGCCGTGTGGGTTTGGGTCGGCGCATTGTCGGTGAAGCCGAGGGCGAGATTGACGTCCTGCCCGACGCTGACGCTGGCCGGCAGGTTGCGCACCGGGCCGAGCACCGGCGCCGCCGTTCCCTTGGTGCCGGGACGCAGCAGGACCAGGCCGGCGTTCGAGTAGGCCAGGATGTCGCCGGCGTCGTTGATCGCGGCGCCGGCCTGCACCACCAGGCCGGCGGGCGGGCGATAGAGCCGGGTGTTCAGGTCGAGCGGCGCCGCCAGGCCGTCCCAGCGCACCGCGCGCTGTTCACCGCTGGCGAGCCGGATGCCGCCGACGATCTGGGTGCGGTTGTTGACGTCGAAGGCATCGGTTTCCACGCCGGGACCGCGCGGCAGCAGCCGCAGGCCCAGCGCGCGCGACCACAGATAGGCGCCGCTGCCGCCGGGGATGTCGGTGTCGCCGACGGTCTCGCCGCGGTCGTTCTGGCCGGCCACCAGCCGGCTGCCGCCGCCCTGGGCGCCGGTCGGCACCAGGCCGTCGTGCCGGTTCCAGGAAAACCCCAGCTCGGTATCGTTGGTGGCGTTGTCGGAATAGCCGGCCACTTCACCCTTTTCGTTGACGAAGAGGCTGAACGCACGGTCGCCGCCCAGGGTGCCCAGGTCGGTCAGCGCGCCGGCCGGATTCCAGACCGTGGCGTGGATCTGGCCCGAGGGAATGATGTCCATGAAGCCGCCCGCCAGCGCGTGGTTGTTGATGGCGTAGGCTTCCGAGCCCGACAGGGGCAGGGGACCGAGGAAGACGATCCGGCCATCCGGGTCCCAGCGCACCGCGCGCCGCGATACTTCCGGGACCGGCATCAGGCCGACCACCTGGTCCCTGTCGTTGATGTCGTAGGCGATCGCGCCGGGCGCGCCGGGCAGCGCGCGCATGCCCCTGGCCACGGTCCAGGTGAAGGCGCGCGGCGTGCCGAACGGACCGGTGGCGTCGTTGGTTTCGCCGACCACCACGCCGCGGTTGTTCAGGCCGCGCGCCAGGGTGTAGCCGCCGCCCAGCGAACCGAGGTCGACCAGGCGCTCGCCGTCGAAGAAGCGCTGGGTGCCGAACACGAAGGAGCCGACCGCGGCCTGGCCTTTTTCGTTCAGCAGGGGAAAGGCGCCGCCTTCCGGATCGAGGTTGATCACGCTGTAGACGCAGCCGCAGGCGGCTGCCGTGGCGGCGTCGAGCGTTGCCGCGTTCAGGTCGGCGCCCTTGTCCGGCGCGGCCACGCTGCCGGTCTGTCCGGCGGCGCCGGCCATGCTGCTGGCCGCCAGGGCGACGAGCCCCGCCAGCGTTCGCCTGCGCAGGCAAAACCTGTTGGTACGAGCTTGCTTCATGGTGTCTTCCTTTTGCCGTGATTGTTGTCGCGTGCACAAGTTCGTGCAGCCCGAGCGGGCGGCTGCCAAGCCGTCCATGCATCCCGCATCAGTGCCGGCACCCACTCTACGGTTGAAGGAAAAGGGCGGAACTGAGCCTGCACAAACATGCTTGACGGGTCGCGCATCGTGCTGTTGGTAAAAATACGTACACGATTAGAGGATTCACTCTGATAAAATCACTAGCCCCCAGTCAGTCAGTAGGAAGGCCTGCAAAGCATGGATTCGTCAATCGACAAAAAAGAAGAACTACGCCAACAACTGCGTGCTGCAGCGCTCGAATACCACCAGATTCCCCGCCCAGGCAAGATCGCCGTCACGCCCACCAAGTCGGTGCTGAACCAGCGCGACCTGGCGCTGGCCTACTCGCCGGGCGTGGCCGCACCCTGCGAAGAGATCGTCAAGGACCCGGCCAACTCCTATAAGTACACGGCGCGCGGCAACCTGGTCGCCGTGATCTCGAACGGCACCGCCGTCCTCGGCCTGGGCAATATCGGCCCGCTGGCCTCGAAGCCGGTCATGGAAGGCAAGGGCGTGCTGTTCAAGAAGTTCGCCGGCATCGACGTCTTCGACATCGAGGTCGCCGAGAACGACCCGGACAAGCTGATCGACGTGATCGCCGCGCTCGAACCGACCTTCGGCGGTGTCAACCTCGAAGACATCAAGGCGCCGGAATGCTTCTACATCGAGCGCAAACTGCGCGAGCGGATGAAGATTCCGGTCTTCCACGATGACCAGCACGGCACCGCGATCATCGTCGGCGCCGCCATCCTGAACGGCCTGAAGGTCGTCAACAAGGACATCAAGAACTGCAAGCTGGTGGTATCCGGCGCGGGCGCGGCGGCACTGGCCTGCCTCGAACTGATCGTCGACCTCGGCTTCCCGATCGAGAACATCTGGGTCACCGACCTGGCCGGCGTGGTCTACAAGGGCCGCACCGAGCTGATGGACCCGGACAAGGAGCGCTTCGCCCAGGAGACCGAACTGCGTTCGCTGTCCGAAGTCGTGCACGATGCGGACATCTTCCTGGGCCTGTCCGCCGGCGGCGTGCTGAAGCCCGCGATGGTGGCGGCAATGGCGCCGAACCCGCTGATCCTGGCGCTGGCCAACCCGAATCCGGAAATCCTGCCTGAAGACGCGAAGGCCGTGCGCAGCGACGTGATCATCGCCACCGGCCGTTCGGACTACCCGAACCAGGTCAACAACGTCCTGTGCTTCCCGTATATCTTCCGCGGCGCGCTGGACTGCGGCGCGACCACCATCACGCGCGAAATGGAAATCGCGGTGGTGCATGCGATCGCCGAACTGGCCCATGCCGAGCAGTCGGACGTGGTAGCTACGACCTACGGCATCTCGAACCTCTCCTTCGGTCCGGAATACTTGATCCCGATGCCCTTCGATCCGCGCCTGCTGACCCACATCGCGCCGGCGGTGGCGAAGGCCGCGATGGAAGGCGGCGTCGCCACCCGTCCGATCCAGGACTTGGCCGCCTACGCCGAGAGCCTGCAGCAGTTCGTGTACCGCAGCGGTTCCTTCATGAAGCCGCTGTTCCAGGTCGCCAAGAGCGCCCCGGCCGAGCTCAAGCGCATCGTCTACGCCGAGGGCGAGGACGAGCGCGTGCTGCGTGCGGTGCAAGTGGTGGCCGACGAAAACCTGGCGCGCCCGATCCTGGTCGGCCGTCCGAAAGTGCTGGAGCAGCGCATCGAGAAGTTCGGCCTGCGCCTGAAGCAGGGCGTGCACTACGACGTCATCAACCCCGACTTCGACGAGCGCTACCGCGACTACTGGCAGACCTACCACCAGATGGTGATGCGCAAGGGCGTGACCGTGGACATGGCCAAGCTGGCGATGCGCCGCCGCCATACGCTGATCGGCGCGATGATGATCCACAAGGGCGACGCCGACGGCATGATCTGCGGCACCTACGGCACCACCCACGCGCACCTGGAATTCATCGACAAGGTGCTGGGCATGCGTCCGGGCGCCAACGTGTACGCGGCGATGAACTTCGTGATCACCGAAGAACGCCAGCTGGCGATGGTCGACACCCACGTCAACGAGAACCCGACCGCGGAAGAGCTGGCCGAGATCACGATCATGGCGGCCGAGGAGCTGGAGCGCTTCGGCATCACCCCGCGCGCGGCGCTGCTGTCGCATTCGAACTTCGGCACCTCGAACAGCGAATCGGCGCAGAAAATGCGCGCCGCGCTGGCGCTGGTGCAGCAGAAGGCCCCGAACCTGGAAATCGACGGCGAGATGCACGGCGACGCCGCGCTGGATTCGAAGCTGCGCGCGAAGATCATGCCGCAGTCGACGCTGAAGGGCGACGCCAACCTGGTCATCATGCCGAACATCGAGTCGGCCAACATCGCCTACAACCTGCTCAAGACCGCGGCCGGCAACGGCATCGCCGTCGGTCCGGTACTGCTGGGCTGCGCGCGTCCGGTGCACATCCTGACGCCGTCGGCGACCGTGCGCCGCATCGTCAACATGACGGCGCTGTGCGTGGTGGATGCCGTCTCGGCACGCTGAGATTTAACATTTCAGTGCATGAAAAAAGGCCGTTCGCGGCCTTTTTTCATATGCGTTTGCCATTTTGATTGTCGGAAAAATGTAGAAGTTCCGTACACCTGAAGAACTTGTAATGATCCTTGAGGCATACGTAACAATCCGTAATCACGCGCCGTCGGTTAGCGGTTTCAGGTGATAATAGTCAAGCATCAGTTGTATCTTTTGCACGATTTCTCCCGTGCAAGGGTTCTGGCATTGGCTCTGTTACAATCCGGGGTTTGTCGGAATGTTATCTGGTCCGGAATCCCTAGCGCCTGCCGCCTGCTGCGGCGGCATCCTCGACCAGCACTGAAAATACCAAGAACATGCAAACACTGAAACGAGCCCTGATTACCGGCATTACGGGACAGGATGGCGCTTATCTTGCGCAACTGCTCCTTGAAAAAGGTTATCACGTGACCGGCACCTTCCGCCGGTCCAGCTCGGTCAACTTCTGGCGCATCGCGGAACTGGGCATCGAAAACCACCCGAACCTGTCGCTGGTGGAATACGACCTGACCGACTTGTCGTCCAGCATCCGCCTGATGGAAACCTCGCGCCCGGACGAAGTCTACAACCTGGCGGCGCAGAGCTTCGTCGGCGTCTCCTTCGAGCAGCCGGTCACCACCGCGTCGATCACCGGCCTGGGCGCTGTCAACCTGCTCGAAGCGATCCGCATCGTTCATCCGAAAGCGCGCTTCTACCAGGCCTCGACGTCCGAAATGTTCGGCAAGGTGCAGGCCGTGCCGCAGGTCGAAAGCACGCCGTTCTATCCGCGCAGCCCGTATGGCGTGGCCAAGCTGTATGCGCACTGGATGACCGTCAACTACCGCGAGTCCTATGGCATCTTCGGCAGCTCGGGCATCCTGTTCAACCACGAGTCGCCGCTGCGCGGCCGTGAATTCGTGACCCGCAAGATCACCGACTCGGTCGCCAAGATCGTGCTCAACAAGCTCGACGTGCTCGAACTGGGCAACCTCGACGCCAAGCGCGACTGGGGCTATGCGCGCGAATACGTCGAAGGCATGTGGCGCATGCTGCAGGCCGAGCAGCCGGGCACCTACGTGCTGGCCACCAACCGCACCGAAACCGTGCGCGACTTCGTCACCATGGCTTTCCGCGGCGCCGGCATCGACGTCGAATGGAAGGGCCAGGCCGAGGAAGAGACCGGCCACTGCGGCCGCACCGGCAAGCTGCTGGTGCGCGTGTCGCCCAAGTTCTACCGGCCGGCCGAGGTCGACCTGCTGATCGGCGATCCGGCCAAGGCCCAGCGCGAGCTCGGCTGGCAGGCCCATACCACGCTCGAGCAGCTGTGCCAGATGATGGTCGACGCCGACCTGCGTCGCAACGAACTGGGTTTCTCGTTCTGACATGAACCGTATGGTCACGCAAGAGGTCGTTGGCCTGGGCGAGCCGCGCGAAGGCGAGGGCAAGCGTGCCCTGATCACCGGCTTGCGCGGCTTTACCGGCTACTACATGGCGCGCGAGCTGAGCGCCGCTGGCTACGAGGTCTACGGCACCGTGCTGCCGGGCGAGCCCACCGGCCCGGATATCTTTGCCGTCGACCTGCTCGACCGTTCCTCGGTGGCGGCGGCGGTCGAGCAGGTGCGGCCGGACGTCGTCGTGCACCTGGCGGCCATCGCCTTCGTCGCGCACAACGATGCCGACCAGATGTACCGCGTCAACGTGGTCGGCACCCGCAATCTGCTGGAAGCGCTGGCGGCCGGTTCGCACAAGCCGTCCAGCGTGCTGCTGGCTTCTTCCGCCAACATCTACGGCAATGCCCGCGTGCCGGTGATCGACGAAAGCGTGGCGCCCAATCCGGCCAACGATTACGCGGTCAGCAAGCTGGCGATGGAGTACATGGCGCGCCTGTGGATGGACAAGCTGCCGATCGTGATCGCGCGCCCCTTCAACTACACCGGCGTCGGCCAGACCGAAAACTTCCTGCTGCCGAAGATCGTCTCGCACTTCCGCAAGGAGGCACGCCGCATCGAACTGGGCAACCTGGCGATCGCGCGCGATTTTTCCGACGTGCGCACGGTGGCCAAGAGCTACCGCCGGCTGCTGGCGGCCGCGCCCAGCGGCGAAGCCTTCAACGTCTGCTCGGGCCAGCCGCATTCGCTGGAAAGTCTGATCGACATGATGAGCGAGATCGCCGGCTACCGCATCGAAGTGCACGTCAACCCGGCCTTCGTGCGCGCCAACGAAGTGCTCACGCTCACCGGCAGCAATGCCAAGCTGGCAGGAGTCATCGGCAGGATAGCCCCGACCCCGCTGCTCGACACGCTGCGCTGGATGTACACGGCGTGAGTGGACTGCGAGTCGGCCTGGGAACGACCATGATCGAACCGGGCTTCACTGGCGGACGGCTGGACGGCATCGGGGTCTACACCCAGGCCCTGCTGCGCCACCTGCCGCAGGCCGATTGCGAGGTGCAGCCCTTCTCCTGGCCGGAAGGGCAGACGCCGCCGAGCGCGGGCCAGGCGCTGCCGCAATCCTTCGGCCGCGCCACGATGGTCGACCTCTTGAGCCCGAGTGCGCACCGGGTCCATATGCCGCTCGACGTGTTTCATGCGCCGGACTACCGGGTGGTGCGGATGGATTGCCCGGTGGTGGCGACCCTGCACGACGCGCTGCCGATCAGGCATCCGGAGTGGTGCAACCCGCGCCTGCGCGGACTGAAGAACTGGCTGCAGCGCAAGGCCGCGCAGAAAGCCGACCACGTGATCGCCGTCTCGCAGTATGCGGTCGAGGAACTGGTCGAGTACTTCGGCGTGGACGAGCGCCGCATCTCGGTGGTGCCGAACGGCGTCGACGAAGCCTGGCTGGAAGCGCCGGCGCCGCAGGCCGTGGCGGCGACGCTGGACACTTATGGCCTGCGCCCGGGTTATTTCCTGTTCGTCGGCACGCTGCAGCCGCGCAAGAACGTCGAGCGTCTGCTGGACGCTTACCTGGCGCTGCCGCAGGCGGTGCGCGACGAGCGCCAGCTGGTCATCGTCGGCAATGCCGGTGCGCGCTCGGAAGGGCTGCTGCGCCGCATCGCCGCGGCAAGCCAGATTGGTGCCGGCGTGCTGTGGCTGAACCGTCTGACCGACGGCGGCCAGTTGCGCCACGTGTATGCCGGCGCCGGCGTGTTCGTGTTCGCGTCGCTGTACGAAGGTTTCGGCATTCCGGTGCTGGAAGCTTTCGCCTCCGGCGTGCCGGTGGTGACGTCCAACGTGACCTCGCTGCCCGAGGTGTCGGGCGGGGCGGCGCTGGAAGTCGATCCGCTCGACACGGGGGCCATCGGCGAGGCGATGCTGGCCCTGGTGCGCGAGCCCGCGCTGCGCAGCCGCTGCATCGACGCCGGACGGGCGCGCGCGGGCGAGCTGACCTGGGGCGCGACGGCGCGCCGGACTGCCGCCGTCTACCGCTCACTCATCTGAAGATTTAGAGATCTCTAGCGATTTAGCCATGCGTATCCTTCACTTCTACAAGACCTATTACCCCGATTCGGTGGGCGGGATCGAGCAGGTGATCCGCCAGATGTGCGTCGGGACCGGGCGGCTGGGGGTGCGCAACCAGGTGCTGTCGCTGTCGCGCGAGCCCCATCTCCAGCCTTTCGAATTCGAGGGCCACATGGTGCACCGGGTGCCGCATAACTTCGAACTGGCGTCGAACGCGGTGTCGGTGCAGGCGGTGTCGGAGCTGGCGCGCATGGCGCGCGACGCCGACGTGGTGCATTACCACTTCCCCTGGCCCTTCATGGACCTGGCCCACTTCCTGGCGCGCGTGAACAAGCCCAGCGTGGTGACCTACCACTCCGACATCGTGCGCCAGAAGGCCCTGCTGCGCTTCTACCAGCCCCTGCAGCACCGCTTCCTGCAGAGCGTGGACGCGATCGTGGCGACCTCGCCCAACTACCTGGGCTCGTCCACGGTGCTGGACCGCTACCGCGACAAGACCCGCGTGATCACCTTCGGCCTCGACAAGAGCAGCTATCCGGAGCCGGAACAGGCGCGCCTGGATGCCTGGCGGGCCAAGGTCGGGCCCAAGTTCTTCCTGTTCGTGGGCGTGCTGCGCTACTACAAGGGGCTGCACATCCTGCTCGACGCGGTGGCGGGTACCGACTACCCGGTCGTGATCGTCGGCGCCGGCCCGATCGAACAGGAGCTGAAGGAGCACGCCGAGCGCCTGGGCCTGAAGAACGTGATGTTCGTCGGGAAGCTCGACGACCTCGACAAGGTGGCGCTGCTCAAGCTCTGCTATGCGGTAGCCTTCCCCTCGCACCTGCGCTCGGAAGCCTTCGGCATCTCGCTGCTGGAAGGCGCGATGTTCGGCAAGCCGATGATCTCGAGCGAGATCGGAACCGGCACCACCTATATCAACATCGACCGCCAGACCGGCCTGGTGGTGCCGCCCTCGGACCACGAAGCCCTGCGCGAGGCGATGCGCACGCTGTGGGACGATCCGGCGCTGGCCCAGGAGATGGGCCGCCGCGCCGAGGCGCGCTACTGGCAGCTGTTCACCGCCGAGCAGATGGCCGACAGCTATGTGAGCCTGTATCAGGAACTGGTGGCGCGGCGGGAAGAGGTAGGGTTGACACCGGCGACGCGCCTGGGCTGATTACGCCGCCTTCAGTTCCTGCGGCTCTTCCGCCCAGCGCTGGCGGATCGCGCGGATCGCCGGCATCTGGCCGAGGAACAGGTCGACCAGCGCCGGATCGAAATGTTTGCCCTTCTGCTGGACCAGGAAGTCGAGCGCTTCCTCTTCGGTCCAGGCCTTCTTGTAAGGCCGCACCGAGGTCAGGGCGTCGAATACGTCCGCGATCGCGGTAATGCGTCCTTCCAGCGGAATCTCTTCGCCTTTCAAACCTTTCGGATAGCCGTTGCCGTCCCATTTCTCGTGGTGGGTGAGGGCGATGTTGCGCGCCAGCGCCAGCATGCCGTTCGGGTGCTCGCCGATGATCTCGGCGCCGATGGTGGCGTGGCTCTGCATGATCTTCCACTCGTCCGGATCGAGCGGTCCCGGTTTCTGCAGGATGCGGTCGGGGATGCCGATCTTGCCGACGTCGTGCATCGGCGCCGCATGCAGCAGGTCGTCCGCTTCCGCTTCGGTCATGCCGGCGGCGAGGCCGAGGATGCGCGAAAAATGGCTCATGCGGATCACGTGCAGGCCGGTTTCGTTGTCCTTGTATTCGGCGGCGAGGCCGAGGCGCTGGACGATTTCCAGGCGCGATTCGCGCAGCGCTTCCATGCGCACCAGCGACAGGTGGGTGCGCACGCGCGCACGCACGATCGGCGGGCTGACCGGCTTGGTGATGTAGTCGACCGCGCCGGCTTCGAAGCCTTCGACCTCGTCGTCGGTATCGGTCAGGGCGGTCACGAAGATCACCGGAATGCTCGCCGTGCGCGGATCGGCCTTGAGGGCGGCGCAGACTTCGTAGCCGCTCATGCCCGGCATCATGACGTCCAGCAGGATCAGGTCGGGGGCTTCTTCGCGCACCAGTTCGAGCGCGCGCGGGCCGTCTTTCGCAAAACGCAGGCGGTAGTGGTCCTGCAGGATCTGGCGCAGCAGCTGCAGGTTGCTTGCTTCGTCGTCGACCGCGAGGATCAGCGGTAGGTTGACGGTAGTCATTCGGTCATCTCCTGTGCCATGTCGTCAATGGCGCCCAGCACGGCGTCGAGCTGCTGCAGGGCCAAGTCAAAATCAAAATCGGCGATCGCCGCGTGCACCTGGGCCGCGCGCGCTGCCAGCGGATGGCCGGTCAGCGCCGCCGCCAGGCCGGCCGAGGCGGCGTCGTCCAGGCCGCCGCGGCGCAGGGCCTCGCGCAGGACGTTGCCGGCACGTTTGGCGCGTTCCAGGTCGACGCCCGGACGCACGGCCTGCACGGCTTTCGCGGAAGGCGCCGGCTGGGCCGCACGGATCTCGGTCAATGCGCCGTCCAGCAGTACGCACAGCTGGGCCAGCGTGTCGTGCAGCGTTTCTTCGGCGCCCGGATACAGCTTGCCGCTGTCGCCGTCGACCAGGGCTTCCAGCTTGCCGAGGGCATCGGCCAGCAGTTCCAGGCCGAGGTTGGCGGCCACGCCGCGCACCTTGTGGGCCAGCATGCGCAGGCTGCGGTAGTCGGCGTGCGAAGCCTGTGCGGCCAGCGCCTGGGCGACGCCGGCGTGCTGGGCTTCGAAATGCGCCAGCGCTTCCATATAAGCGTCTTCCTTGTTGCTCCAGCGGCGCAGGCCGGCCTGGCGGTTGAGCAGCATGCGTTCCTGGGCCGGCAGTTCCGGGTCCGGCTGGGCGCTGCCCAGGCCCAGCACGCGCGCGATCTCGTGCGACAGCGCGAACCAGTCGACCGGCTTGCCGGCGAAGCCGTCCATGCCTGCCTCGACGCTGGCGCGGCGGTGTTCCGGCAGCACGCTGGCGGTGGTCGCGATGATCGGCACGCGCTTGCGGCCGGCGCTTGCCGCCTGCTGGCGGATCAGGCGCGTGGCAGTCAGGCCGTCGATCTCCGGCATGTGGAAGTCCATCAGGATCACGTCGAAGTCTTCGCGGCCGGCCAGTTCGACCACCTGGGCGCCGTCGCTGGCGGCGGTCATGGTGTGGCCGCGGCGCGCCAGCAGCAGCTGCAGCAGTTCCTGGTTCTGCGGCACGTCGTCGGCCACCAGCACGCGCAGCGGCGGCAGGGCGGCCGGGGTGCGCACGCGCGGCTGCTGCGGCGCGAAGCGCGCCAGCACCAGCGGCAGCACCACGTGGAAGGTCGTGCCCTGGCCCGGTTCGCTCTCGGCCCAGATCTTGCCGCCCATGAGCTCGACCAGCTGCTTGCTGATCGTGGTGCCCAGGCCGGTGCCGCCAAAGCGGCGCGTCATCGAGGCGTCGGCCTGGGTGAACGGATCGAAGATCGCCTGCAGGCGTTCCGGCGCGATGCCGATGCCGGTGTCCTTCACCTGGAAGTGCAGCTGCTCGCCCTGCAGCTCGGCGCGCAGGGTGACGCTGCCCTTTTCGGTGAACTTGATCGCGTTGTCGAGCAGGTTGGTCAGCACCTGGCGTACGCGCAGCTCGTCGCCGCGCAGGCAGGTCGGCAGGGCCGGGTCGTAGTGGACGTCGACGTGCAGGCCCTTGGCGCGGGCGTTTGCCGCCAGCGTCGACGACAGTTCGTCGATCAGCGACAGCAGGTTGTAATCGTTCTGTTCGAGTTCGACCGCGCCTTTTTCCAGCTTGGCGGTGTCGAGGATTTCGTTCAGCAGGCGCAGCAGCGCGCGGCCCGAACTGCGAACGGTATCCAGGTGACGCCGCTGCTCGGGCGCCAGTTCGCCGTCGAGCAGCACGTCGGTGAAGCCGAGGATCGAGTTCATCGGCGTGCGGATCTCGTGGCTCATGTTGGCCACGAAGCTGGCGCGCGCGGCGGCGGCCTGCTCGGCGGTTTCCTTCGCTTCGCGCAGCGCGTCTTCCATTTCGCGGCGTTCGGTGATGTCGAGGATGACGCCGTCCAGCCAGCGCAATTCGCCGGCGTCGTTGCGCACGCCGGTGCCGTTTTCCCACAGCCAGCGCACGCTGCCGTCGGCGTTCAGCAGGCGGTACTCGACCAGGTAGGGACGGTCTTCGCGCAGCGCCGTGGCCACCGCTTCCATCACGCGCACGCGGTCGGCGGCGTGGATGAGGCCGTCGAAGCTGCGGCGCGCCCTGCCGCCGTCGCGCTGGGCGATGAAGTCCCTGCCGGGGTAGCCAGTGATGCGTTCGACGGCGTCGCTGATGAAGACCAGCGGCCGCTCGCCCTCCAGCAGGCTGCGGTAGGAGATGCCGGGGATGTTGCCGATCAGGGAGCGGAACTGCTGTTCGCTGGCGCGCAGCGCCTGTTCGATCGCGCGGCGCTCGCTGATGTCGGTGATGAAGCAGACGAACAGATTCTTGTTGTCGAGGCGCGCATGGCCGACCGCGCGGCGGATCGGCACGATGCTGCCGTCCTTGCGGCGGCCGGATACATCCGCGCTCTGCGCGCTGGCGCTGATTTCGCCGGTTTCCAGCGCGCGCAGCAGGCCGGCCTGCGCCGAGGCTTCCTCGTTGCCGATCAGGACGCGGATATGCTGGCCGACGATCTCGTCGCGCTGCCAGCCGTAGATGCGCTCGGCCGAGGCATTGAATTCGAGGATGGTGCCGCTGGCGTCGACGGTGACGACGCCGTCCACGGTGGTGGTCAGGAGGGCGCGCATCCAGGCTTCGCTGCGCGACAGTTCCTGGAACAGTTGGCGGTAGCGCAGCAGGCCGTTGGCGCCGAGGACGAAGATGGTGAAGGCGACCGTGATCAGGGTGATCGCCAGCGCCAGGAAGGTGTCGGAGGCCGTCTTGTGCGGGGTCAGGACCGCGCGGCCGACGAAGCGCGCCGCTTCCATGCCGGTGTAGTGCATGCCGGCGATGGCGCAGCCCATCACGACCGCCGCCAGGAAGATGCGGCGGCCTTCGCTCAGGCGGTGCGACAGGCTGGAGAGCCCGAAGCGCACCCACAGCGCCAGCGTCGCCAGCACCACCGCGACCACGATCGACAGCAGGAACATGCCGAGGTCGTAGTGCAGCTCGAGGCCCATCTGCATGCCCGCCATGCCCGCATAGTGCATCACGCCGATGCCGGCGCCGACCACCACGCCGCCCGCCAGCAGGCCCCAGCCGCCCAGGCGTTCGCGCGCGATCAGCCACAGCGCGACGAAGGAAGCGCCGATGCTCGGCACACCCGAGATCAGGGTGGCAACCGGGTCGTAGTCGACGTCGGTACAAAGGTCGAAGGCCAGCATGCCGATGAAGTGCATGGCCCACACGCCGGTGCCCAGCGCCAGGCTGCCGCTGCCCAGCACGATCCAGCGCTGGCTGCGGTTGACCGAGGCCTGGCCGGCGACAAGCAGCGCCATCCAGGAGGCGAAGATCGCCACCAGCACCGACAGGATCACCAGGCCAGGCGTGTACATCCCGTAGCTGAGCAGGGATGGGTCGTCGGGCACGTTAAATAATGAAAACAGCATAAATTTGAGGAATCTGACGATATTTTGGGCGGACTGGCACGCAAGTATGTCACTTTCCCGTAGGAAAATGTTGCCGCACGATTAGATATACTGGGACAAATACAAGTTCTTGTCGCGTCAGCGCCACCAAATTGACGAAACTTGTCGAGTTGCCATGGATTGCCGTCGCTAATATCTTGCTGGTATGCTGGGTGCACAGGTCGCTGCCGGCCGGCAGCGCTGGCAGTGAGTGCGCCATGCGAATGAAAACCGTCATTGTTGCCGCCATGCTTGCCCTGGGCTGCACCGCATCGCAGGCCCAGCCGGGGCCGCGCTTGTACCTCACCACCGAGGCCGCGGCGCCGCACAGCATGCTGGAAGGGAAACGCGTGATCGGCATCGGCGCCGACACCGTGCGCGAGATCATGACGCGCGCCAATATCGACCACACCATCGAGCTGCTGCCGTGGAAGCGCGCCTATACCGCGGCGCTCGAACGCCACGACACTTGCGTGTTCTCCACGACCCGCACGCCCGAACGCGAAACCCTGTTCAAATGGGTCGGCCCGATCGGCGAGGCCGACTGGGTCCTGATGGGCCGCGCCGACCGCAAGCTGAAGCTGGAGACCCTCGACGACGCGCGCCGCTACCGCATCGGCACCTACAACGGCGATGCGCGCGACCTCTACCTGCGTGCGCGCGGCTTCGACGTCGATCCGGCGCCGAACGACCTGATCAACCCGCGCAAGCTGATGGCCAACCGCATCGACCTGTGGGCCGCCAGCATCCGCCGCGGCAGCGCCACGCTGTCGCGCATGGGCTATGCCGACAAGATCGTGCCGGTGCTGGTCTTCAACCGCATCCGCGTCTACCTTGCCTGCAACCGCGCGGTGCCCGATGCCCTGACGGCCCGCATGGGTACCGCGCTCGAGTCGATGGAGCGCGACGGCACAGTGAGCCGCATCCTGCATCGCTACGACGACTACGGCACTACAAGGAACCGCTGAGCTGCCGCGTGCGACCCGGCGCGGGTCGTTTATGTATGATGTAAAGTCGGCAACCCAGTTCTCACTCGATTGTGACGGCCTCCCTCATTCCGACCGACCGGTTCTCGCTCGCTTCCCTCAACATGTTGTCCCTGCGTGACACCGTCCTGCGCGTATGGAAAGAGCAGGTGCGCGACACGCTGCCGCGCGCCGGCAAGCTGAGCGAACCGGTGCTGATCGACACCATGCCGGTGCTGTACGAACGCATGTGCTCGACCCTGACGCCGGATTATTTTGCGCGCGACGGCATCGACGTCTCGACCATCGGCGCCGAGCATGGGATCGAGCGGGCGACCCTGACCGATTACGACGCCGAGACCATCCTGGCCGAGTTCCAGGTCTTCCGCAGCGTGCTGTTCGACATGTTGGATGCGCACGACGTGCCGCTGACCGGCCCCGAGCGGCGTTCCCTGCACCTGACCATCGACATGGCCGTGCGCGAAAGCGTGCGCGCCTTCATCGTCGCCGGCAACGCGATGCGCGAACGCTTCGCCGGCGCGCTCGCGCACGACCTGCGCCAGCCGGTCTCGAACATCGCGATGGGCGCGCAGCTGATCCTGCGACTGAATCCGCCGCCGGCAATCGCCGACTGGGCCGGCCGCATCGTCAAGAACAGCGAGCGCATGACGTCCATGCTGAAGGAGATGCTGGATGCGCTGGCGATCCAGTCCGGCGACAGCCTGAAGCTCAGCATGAGCCGGTTCGACATGCTGGAGATGGTCGAGTCGGTCGCCGAACGCGCCCGCGACTACCAGGGCGCCGACGTGCGCGTCATTGGTGCCGCCGTCAGCGGCTGGTGGAACTATGCGGCGCTCGAAAGGGCGCTCGAAAACCTGCTGAACAACGCCCAGAAATACGGCGACCCCGGTGCGCCGATCGAGATCCAGCTGGGCGCCGAGCACGAACGCGCCGTGATCTCGGTGCGCAACCAGGGCAAGCCGATCCCGGCCGGCGAATTCGAGGCCATCTTCCAGCAGTTCGTGCGCTCGAAGGACGCCGGCGCATCGCCGACCGGCAGCTGGGGCATCGGCCTGCCCTACGTGCGCACCGTGGCGCAAAGCCATGGCGGCAGCGCGGTGGTGTTCAGCGATGCGGATACCGGGACCGTGTTCGTGATCGACGTGCCCCTGGATGGGCGGCCGTATCAGGCGCAGGCCGCCTGAATCGTTGACTATCCGATAACCCGGGATTATCTTGAGGAGCTGCCGGCCTGCGCCCGGCTTATCCTCGAGGATCCCATGTCAAGTGCCACCCGGTTTCTGAGCGTTTCTCCCCTGATTCCCGCCCGCGACGTCGAGGAAGGCATCGCCTTCTACCAGCGCGCGCTGGGCTTCGAGCTGTTCTACCGCGACGCCGAGCCGGCCCAGTTCGCGATCGTCGGCAGCGAGGGCGCCAAATTGCACCTGTTCGCCAGCCAGGACAAGCACCTGGCCGACTGGACCAGCCTGCGGATCGAGGTCGACGGCATCGATGCGCTGTATGCGCGCTGCGGGGAGGCGGGCTGTGTGCATCCGAACGGACTACTGGGGTGCGGCCCTGGGGGACGCGCGAGTTTTCGGTTGTCGATCCGAGTGGGGTGTGTATTGCGTTCGTTGAGCAGCAGGGCTAGGTTTGCCTGTTGCTGGGTGTGGGTGGTGCCTCCGGCCGGAATCGAACCGGCACGCCTTTCGGCGCTTGATTTTGAGTCAAGTGCGTCTACCAATTCCGCCACAGAGGCTGCAAGCGCAGGCGCGCATCTTAGCACATGCGATGCCAAAAAGACCAGTGCGCGCGGACTGTTCCGTCGTATCATCTCGCGATGAGGAACAAGAAGATACGCGAAATCATCCTTGGCAAGGCGCTCGACCCCATGAAGAGCGAGACCCGCCACTCGATGGCGCTGGTCGCCTTCCTGGCCTGGGTGGGGTTGGGCGCGGACGGCCTTTCGTCGTCCGCCTACGGTCCCGAAGAGACCTTCCGCGCGCTGGGCGCCCATACCCACCTCGGCCTGTACATGGCCGTGGCCACCGCAGTTACCGTCTTCATCATCGCGCTCGCCTACAACCAGGTCATCGAGCTGTTCCCGACCGGGGGCGGAGGCTACCGCGTCGCCACCAAGCTGGTCGGGCCTTACATGGGGCTGGTCTCCGGCTGCGCGCTGATCCTCGATTACGTCTTGACCATCGCGATCTCGATCGCCTCCGGCGTCGACGCGCTGGCGTCCTTCCTGCCGCTCGGCTTCCAGCCCTATAAATTGTGGGCCGAGGCCTTCTTCATCGCGCTGCTGATCGTAATGAACCTGCGCGGGCTGAAGGAGGCGATCCAGATCCTGCTGCCGATCTTCCTCGGCTTCGTCGCCACCCACCTGGTGCTGATCGTGTACGGCATCGTCGCGCATGCGTCGAACCTGCCGCAACTGGTGCCGGGCACGATCGCGGAGACGCGCGCGCTGGCGGGTTCGATCGGCTGGGCCGGCGTGGCCGGGATGCTGCTGCTGGCCTATTCGCAGGGCGGCGGCACTTATACCGGCCTGGAAGCGGTGTCGAACAACGTCAACCTGCTGGCCGAGCCGCGCGTGCGCACCGGGAAGATGACGATGTTCTACATGGCGCTGTCGCTGGCGGTGACGGCCGGCGGCATCATTCTGCTCTATCTGCTGTGGGAAGCGCAGCCGGTGGCCGGCGAGACCCTGAACGCCACCACCTTCCGCCGCATCATCGCCAGCATGGGCCTTGGCGGCGATGTGCTGAACCAGATCCTGCTGGCGGTGGTGCTGGCCTTCGAGGCGGGACTGCTGTTCGTGGCCGCGAATACCGGCTTCCTGGGCGGGCCCTCAGTGCTGTCGAACATGGCTTCCGATTCCTGGGTGCCGCACCAGTTCCGCTACCTGTCGACGCGGCTGGTGACCCAGAACGGCATCCTGGTGATGGGCGTGGCCGCGCTGGCGATCCTGTTCTGGACCGGCGGCCAGGTGACCTTGCTGGTGGTGCTGTATTCGATCTCGGTGTTCCTGACCTTCGCCATCTCGCTGTTCGGCCTGTGCCTGTACTGGTGGCGCCACCGCAAGGATGCACGCTGGGTGCGGCGCTTCCTGCTGTCGCTGACCGGCTTCGTGATCTGCGCCGGCATCCTGGCGATCCTGCTGGTCGAGCGTTTTACACAGGGAGGCTGGGCGACCGCGCTGATCATCGCCGCGATCGCGGGCCTGTGCATCTTCATCCGCAACCACTACCGCGAGACCAAGCGCGCGATCCGTTCGGTGGACCGCGTGTTTGCCAACCAGCCCTTCGGACCGGAGAAGGAGTCCGTCGATCCCGATCCGGAAGCGCAGACCGCGGTGTTCATCGTCGGCACCTCGCGCGGCGGCGGTCTGCATGCGCTGTTGTGGGTGCTGCGCATGTTCCCTGGCCACTTCAAGAACTTCCTGTTCGTAAACGCGCGCACGGTGGATGCGCATGCCTACGGCGGCGAGGGCGCGCTGGAAAAGATGCGGGAGAATGCAGCGAGGACCCTGGAGTACTTCGTCGACTTCTGCCAGAGCCACGGGATGGCATCGGCGTCCTACATCGGTTTCGGCACCGATGCGGTGGAGGAGGTGACCCGCATGTGCGAGCAGATCAACCGCGAATATCCGAACTCGATTTTCTTTACCAGCAAGCTGATCTTCGCGTCGGACAACTGGTTCACCCGGCTGCTGCACAACCAGGCGGCGCTCGCCGTGCAGCGCCGCCTGCACCTGGAAGGATTACAAATGGTGATCCTTCCGATGAAAGTCTAATCAGCAATCCATCTGCCGGCGCAGCGCCCGCAGCGCCGACACCGGACCCGTGACTTCGAGCGCATGGGCGCGCACCGTCACGGCGATCTCCTTGCCGCCGCGCGCGCGGTAACGCACGGCGCCGGGCACGCGTTCGGCCGGCGCGTAGCCGAGGCGGCCCAGCGCATCGTCCAGCGTGACGACCAGGTGGCAGGCTTCGAAGCGGGTGGTCACTTCGAAGCGGCCGGGCATCATCATGCTCATCATCGGCAGCAGGCCGCCGGCCAGGACCGGCACCACGATATAAGCCAGCGGCGCGCCCGGGTCCACCTGCTGGAAGATGAACATCAGCGCCGGCAGGCCCAGCGCCAGCGTCAGCACCAGCATGGCCACGCGTTGCGGCGAGCCGAGGGGAGAGGGGAGGCGCGCCTGTTCCGGGACGCGCTCGATATTGGAAAACGTCACGCTTTTCATGATGGGCTCCTTGGCTGGCGATGCCGCCGGATAGCGGACACATCCATCATTTTGATAATCTAGGCGGGCGGGGAATTGATCTTCCTCAAGCGAGCCCTTGCCGAGAATGAAGTGTTTGCGCTGAGGAAATTCACGGGCCAAAAATACCACGCTCTATCGAAAAACGGCTGAGATTTGTGCGCAATCTAACAGTTGATGGGTAAGCGCGAACTTATGCTGGTATCAAGGATCGGTGTCAATACGCCGGCTCCCCGGATAGTAAGTCCCGACAACTTTTTCAGGAACTATCATGAAACTGAAATCTCTCGTTTTAAGCGCCCTCATCGCAGGCGCGGCGGTCGCCTCCCAGGGCGCCGCTGCCCAGGCGATCGACCGCACCGTTCCGCTAGCGACAGCGGGCGACGGCGTGGGCGGCTTCAACGCGCATTTCGGCGATACCTTCACGGCCTCGACCGTCGGCAGCACCTTCAGCGACGTCTTCACCTTCAACATCGGCTCGCCCTTCGATGCCGCTGCCTCGGTGACCTCGTCCTTCCTCAACACTCCGCAGACCAAGGATCTGCTGATCACCGGCTTCAGCCTGTACCGCTACGATCCAGGGACGATGGCGGTCCTCGGCACGGCGATCGCCGGCATCAACGAAACCGGCTTCGGCTCGCATCCGACCGATTCGTGGTCCTTGTCGGCCTATGGCCTGAGCAGCGGCTACTACGCGCTGAAGGTCGACGGGCGGGTGCTGGGCACGGGCGGCGGCGCCTTCGGCGGCGACCTGACGGTATCGCCGGTGCCGGAACCGGCCACCTACGGCATGCTGCTGGCGGGCCTCGGCCTGCTTGGCGTGGCGGCGACCCGCCGCAAGCTGGTGCCGCGCAGGATCTGAGTCCGGCGTGTTCGGACGTAAGAAAGCCACCTCGTCGGTGAACTGAACCCCAAAAGTTGGACACCAACTTTTGGGGTTTTTTCATGACGAAGTACGATGAGCAGTTCAAGTCATCGGTAGTAGCGCAGTATCTTGATGGCGATGGCGGCTACCGGTCAATCGCC